>Ga0307497_10000025_pt1 | contig 27255 bp, 21 predicted proteins | sample 10_S_MG_FD_201366 | JGI IMG/M metagenome (GOLD analysis project Ga0307497, IMG submission 201366) | Soil microbial communities from Populus trichocarpa stands in riparian zone in the Pacific Northwest, United States - 10_S | ecosystem: Environmental > Terrestrial > Soil > Riparian zone > Trees...
TATGGCACGATCTTGTGCGGGCGGCTGGTAATCACTAGTGAAGAAGACAGCAGTAGCTGCGGCCGTAGCACCAGATGGGCCAGCATACGTGGCATGAGATAAGGTGATGGTGTTATAGCCAATGCTCATCGTTGAAGTGCCTCGTCCATAGCATCACTGACCGCTCGCTTCAGATCATACTTATCCCGTAGCCAATCATCAGTCTTGCCCACATAGAACGGGCCAACTTGTCCAGTATTACGAGCTGTGCCTCGAAGTGTCTTAGCGATTGAGTGCTGAAGGATGAGACCGTACTCAGTACCTTCTTCACCGAAGCGGACGTTAGATCCGAACGGAGACGAGGCATTGTTGAGCTTGATCAATCCGCCTTCTGCATAATCTCGCTCAGTGGGACCTCTACCAACACCATGACCGGTGACGATGTTATGGAACTTGGCATCGTACTGACCAAGAGTATTCTTAATCCTAGCAAGTGCTTCCCTCAGTCTAGTAGCTTCTGGTCCGCTAACAGCACCACTGGTAAGCAAACCATTAATGAAACCGTAAGCAGCATTCAGACCAGAGATATTACCCTGGAGCTTTTGTAGATCACCAACAGTCTTAGCAGCACTGATGGCTTCTCTGATCTGGACATTCTTAGCTTCTACTGCATACTTCTCAGCATCAGCAGCAGCTTGCTGCAAGGCCTTCTTCTGTGCTTCCAGCGCTGCGATCTTGGCCTTACGGGCTTCTTCATCAGCCTTCTGTGAAGCAGCAAGTTCCTTCTGCAGCAACTTCATTCTTGCACTAGCCCCAGCCGCAGCTGCAGCATTCTTCATAGCTTCAGCGTTGTTAGCTAGGTCTACTTCTATCTGAGTCTTATCCCTCAGATCCTCTAGATGAGCCTTAGCAGCTTCGTCTTCAAGCTTCTGTCGCTCTTGGATATTACTGCGATTCTCTTGGGCTCTTCTCTCGATGAAGTCCTGAATGTTCTCGCCTTCATTACGTCGAAGGACTTGAGATTCCTTGTACTGAAGATCCAGCAACTTGTTGAGGCGATCCTGAGCATCCGCCTCTTTCTGCATAGCCTTCAACTTGGCATCTATAGCAGCGAGCAAGAACTTACCGCTGTATCTCTCTAAGTTGATAGCTGTCCCCATGAGAGCCAGTCGCTGCTTCAGCAGTAAGATAGCTCGTTCTTCACGGAGCTGAGCTTGCTGGTTGTTGTTCCCGCCACCACCGCTCTGTGCCTTATCTATCTGGTTCTGCAGCCTACGAGTTTTAGCACTGGGACCACTAGCTTGAACTGCAGAGATCTGAGAATCTATCCCAGCAGTACGAGTCGCGGCAGCACCACTGATGGCACCGACTAGTTGTTCCTCGGCGAAGGCAGCTAACTGTGCCGCCGCTGCAGCTGCCCTCTCAGCATTAGCTTTGTTGTAGGCTGCCCTGGCCGCCTCCGCATATACATCAGCAAGCTGCTTCTCGATCTCGATTTCTTTGGTGATGGCAATGTTCTTGTAGTAGGCGACATCAACGATACCGCCATCGAGGTTGATCGTCTCACCCTTGGCCTTGTTCATCCGAGTTAGTTCGAAATGAAGATCGCCGTTCGCTTTTGCTTCAGCGATTAGGTTCTGGGTGATATCCTCGATGTTTTGCTTCCTGACAGCATCAGCATGAGTATTAGCTTCGATGACTTCTTTCTGGGAAGCAACGGCATCCTTGACTTTGACATCAATGGCGTACTGAGCAAGCAGCTTGGTGGAAGCCTCATCAGCTGCAACGCCGATGGACTTCAGATACTCAGCAGCTGCCGCGTTAGCATCACCAGCGTTCTCTTGTGAATCTCTGAGCGCATTGACGGCATCGCCGACATCCTTGATGGCATCTCTAGCATGACGAGCTGGATCTACGATATCCAGCAAACCCTGACCAATGGCATCGATCGCAGCTTGGGCTGCTGCGAATCCCAATCCTACTACTGCACCACCGAAGATACCACCGACAGCACCTAGAGCAAGTCCACCCAGCCTAGGCGCGACGCTAGATCTAAGATTCTGGAACGCCTGTAGTTCTTTCTGCGTCCCAACCTGTTGCTTCGCTAGATTTACAGCTTCAGCAGCCGCGTTGTTGGCCTTCGCCATCAACCCTGGAAGGCCACGACGAATGTTAGCTTCCTGCGTGACAATCCTAGAAAGGCTACCACTCTTACCAAGCTCAGTATCAAGAGCCTTTAGTCGCTCCTGTCCCAGCTTGGTTAGAGTACCAGCATTCTGTACTGCCTGGAAATCACGCCTTGCAGCAGCGGGATCAGCAGCCCTAGATAGAACTCGCTTCCTCTCAGCTGCTAATTGATCAGCCTTCTTATTGGCCGTCTCAACTGCCTTAGCTGCAGACAATGACTTCCTAGAAGCGGCATCACTCTGAGACGTGAGATCATCTAGATCTCTTTCAAGTTGTTTGACGGCAGCTGAGTCGTATTGAGTTAAGAACTCAACAAGAATCCGCAAGCCACCTGCAGCAGTGCCCCTCGCACCACCGACAGCACCAAGAGATGTGGTGCCAAGTCCAGTTCTAGGTAAGCTCATATGGACCTGAGCCAATCTTGCTGTTCTTTGCTAAGTTCATCAATGTTGACGGACGACTTAGCTTCCTTACGTTCCTTGACGCTCTTGAGATACAGCTCCACAGGTTTGTCTGTGGTGAGGGCTAGTTGCCAGTTTCTTTCGTCCCAACGATCATCGATGAGCTGTTCCATCATCACCATCATCTCAGGGCGGGTCAGCTCTAGGGCTTCACTTCTACTGAGGCCAGCTCTGAGTAGTCTGGCGTAGACGTCATCTTCAGACCATCCGTCTCCGGCATCATCCCCGACTCCGAAGTGCTTTCTCCACCAAGCGTCGTCGGGGGCGGGAAGTTTGGGTCGACTAACGGCACCAAGTGCTCTAGGTTATTTACCTCAAGTGCTGCGATGACTAGTACAGCACACTCATCTCTGTCCGGGGCTTGTGGTTTGCTCCACTCTTCATGTGTGTTCTCTGGGTATGCTATGTCCAGAATGGGTTGCCAGTCCTTGATCTTGAGCTGCAGTTGGACTGCTAACTGCGGAATGTTGTCTTCAACGTACAGACGGACAGATTCATTAGCACCAGCTGCCTGTTCTTGGAGAACAGCGTTGCCAAGATCATTAGCCATCATCCAAGGAAGGGGCTTCGCCACAAAGACGCGACCGTCTTCCAATCCAACTTCGATGGGTGTCCGCCGAGCAGCTTGCCGCCTCTCAGCCATGATCAGACAACCTCGAAGATTCGACCGTATGCATCCTGCGGGTCGATGGTCGTGGCGATCTCCGGGAACATCCGGATCTCGAGACCAGGAGAAGCGGGATCACTCTTGTCGAAGCGGAAGGTCTTCTCACCGCCAGCGACAGCGCCTCGGCGGAAGACGAATGCGAGAACCTTGCCGTTCGTAGCCTTCGGGAAGACGACAGCCCAGCGGCCCTCTTCAGTTTTGTTATCGGTATCATCCATGTACCGCATGATCTGGGTGACGCCAGCAGTTGCGGATACCACAGTGGCAGCGCCGAGGTCGGCGATCTTAGCAACCTGAGCCAGGTTGTCCTGCAGGATCTCTGCGAGCTGAGTGGTGATCGTGTATGAACGATCCGTGATGTCCTGATCGTATGCACCGAGGATCTGGTCAACGTCATCTCGAACCTGGATGTCCAAGTTCTTGACGATGTTCACGCCACCTCGTGTGAGGCCCATCGGAACCCAGCTGGCTCCCGGCGCCCCTGTGGAAGCGTTGATCACGCCGTCGATGCTGGTCGGCATGTTGATTCCCGATGCCGCCCACAGAACCTTCGCTGGACCCCGTAGGGTCTTCATCAGATCGATACTGTTCTCGAGGATTTGCCTCTGGGACACCTGTTCCTCCTACTAGAACCTTCTGCGGCCACCGTAGTTGATTGTGACGTTCGGACCACCACCGCCAGATAACCCGTAAGTATCTGCAACATCGACGAAGCTACTGTCCGGGATGTTAGACGAGGTATCCAATCGCCTGATCTGTAGACCTCTGGTCATCGCCATAAGATTGCTCTCTGCCGCCAATCTTACCTCCGTTCCTGGTAGTGGGATGACTCCAGAGGCCACCACATCACTGTCTGGGATCCTGACGGCCCCTGCTACTCCTCGTTGAGTTTGTAGTTCTGAGAAAGCCTGGATCGTCTTATTAGTCGCTTCCGTGGTAAAGCTACCGCCCTCCTGTAGTACGATGTCTGAGATAACATCGGCTGCGAAGCCGGGATGGTTCACCCACAGTGGGTAGAAGAAGAAATCACCTTTCTTGTTTGCTGAAAGATTAGGGAATGATGCGTCTGGGGTGGCGAAGTCAACAGCGCCTTCCCTAGTGTGTAGAACTCTAGATTCTGCACCGCCCCTCCCCTGCATCCTTCCAGCTTTGAAGAAGGTTCCTCCTCTTGGTACCTTCAGACGACCTATCTTCTTCTGTGCGTGTGCGAAGGAGATGGCCCTTCTTGTGGAGACCTTGCTGACGGTAGTTTTACCCTTGGCGAACTTGAAGACGTCCTCAATCCCAGCACTGATAGCTCCCTTAGCGTAGATCCTGTATGGAGCAACTGGGAAACTTCTGAAGTATCCTTCTCCACCAAGATTGGTTAAGAATTTAGACTCTCTGTAGTTGACCATCGTAACGACGATGGCAGTTTGAACTCCCTTGCCATCTGCCGTTCCAACCTTCTGGACCTTGGCGAAGATTCCTCGCGACACCCTACCAGTGGCAGATTTGTTGTAAGCAATCGCAGTAGCTAATCTAAGTCGTGCCTGGATTAGATCAGCTCTCTTATCTGGATCTTCCAGAATGGACTTCGTAACTCTGGCGTTCAGTAGCCTTAGTTCCTCAGTAGCTTGCTGAAGCCCCTTGGTATTGATGTAGACGAATCCACCAGTTCCTTTTGGAGTTACCGTGCCAAGTTTATCTTTGAGAATCCTGACCTTGGCAAACTGCCCGCTTCTTGGTCCTGACCCAGCTGGGATTCGACGTTGGGCCATCAGTGCTGCCCAGGACCTTCTTCACTGGTAGACCAGATGACATCACAGCTGAACCCGGCTACCCAGACCTCACGATCATTGACCATGCCGAGATTCTCAGCCCCAGAGAATTCAACACCGCCGAACGCCATAGCTAAGATAGTGAACCCGGGATCGACCACAGGGTCGTCATGGTAGTTCTCGTGCATGTTCAGATGCTGGTGAATGAAGTGCTCAACAGCCCTTGCGTGTCTACTGCATAGCTTGTCAACCGACTCACTGCTGGTAGCACCGACGAGTCCATTGATCTGACCAAGATAGTTGTACGTGAAGAGCCCCTCTATATCTTCACCAAGTATCTTGCTCAGAACGTCTACACCATACTGAGGAAGGATATTATCCCACTCAGTCATCAATCCACCTACCACAGAGGTGGGGCTGATGTCCTTAGGAACTGTGAGTACTACGGAGTCTTGTCCATCGAACTCACTAGAGATCTGTAGCAGATAAGCTTCTATATGTGATCGGAGATGATCCGATGTTATCTTAGCTATCTGCTCTTGGAACATCTAGTTATTCCTAACATAGTGCTGCTCGACCTGATCCCTGAAGCTGGACTCGGTCCAAGGAACTTCGGTCAAACCCTCAGCTGGGATGCTCTCGCCGAGGTCTTTCTCTGTCTGAATCATTGCCTGAGCGGTGGCTCTGAGTTCTCTGGCGATGACTGAGGTATCAACGACAGTTTGTCCGAGTCCACCGCCGCCGGAAAGAGTTTGTCGCTTGGCAACCTTCGCAGCATCAGCTGCCCATGCAAGGAGGATGTGCGCCGCCGCGATAGTTGAGCTGCCGTCCTGATCAAGGAAGTACTGGATTTCAGCATCACTGAATACACTCCAGTAGTAGGTGAACTCCAGCTCAACACTTTGAGCAGGGATGGCAGTGAAGGCCACGATCCCATTGATCAGGTCGACGGTGTACTGTGCACCAACTGTCAGGAGAACCTGATTGGCCCTGACTTCTGGTGCTGGTGTAGCGAGAAGGTTGCTGGACTTGAGCTTGAAGTACTTATCAACCCCATTACCAACACCCTTCTCGCGAGTGATGATACTCTTGTCAGATGTCTTTAGCCTAACAGCTTCTATGTCATTCATGAATCACCCTCATTGCGTTTGGTGTTGGCTAAAGCACCTTGTAGTTCGGGCCATCCACCATCCTTCGTATTGGCGGCATCACCTTGAGTTTCTGGCCATCCGCCTTGTCTTGTAGATCCACTTGATGAAGCGTGTGTCCACGTCCACCCAGATCGCTCACCCTGCAGAAGTGGGATACCGAATGCCTCAGCACTCGAGATACCCACAGGGTAGATGAAGAAGGCGCCAGTTGTTAGCTTCGGGAGTCCGAAGAGTTCAGCCGAGGTTATACTGGGTGGAGCGATGGCCAGTTGTGGACGAACCGTGAGGATTGGTAGCCCGAGCAGCTCAGCTGATGAGATACCCCCTGGGATGATGTTAGATCTGGGTACTAGTGCTATAGATCCGAAGGACTCGGCCGTCGGGACACCAGTAACCGAGATTCTAGCTGTCCCTGGGATGATTACTGGGACGCCAAGGGCTTCTCCAGTAACTATACCTGTGGGACTGACACTCCCCGCGCCTGTGAGAAGCGTCGGGGACCCGAAAGTTTCAGCTGACGGGATGCCGAATAGAGCCTGATTGATGGTAACTGCGCCAGGAAGTAGGATCGCAGTACCAAAGACTTGAGCTGACGAGATCCCAGCAGCAGCGATGTTGACGTTACCTGGGATCAGGACGTGTGTGCCGAACGACTCAGCTGAGACGATTCCAGCTGGAGCGATGAACCTCGGTCCACCCAGTGATGTGAGGATGGCCGTGCCGAATGCTTCGCCGGACGCTATCCCGGTTGGGATAATGTTGACGTTGCCCGTGATGAGAGTAGCGTTCCCGAGTGTCTCGCCACTTCCTATTGCAGCTGGTAGAATGCTGGAGGTTGCTTTAAGAGTGAAGGCGCCGAACGATTCTTGAGTCGCAATCCCTGTGGGCTGGATGTTAGCGTTGCCATGCAGGAGTGCGATTGAACCGAACGATTCTTGAGTTGCGATTCCAGCTGGCTGGACAGTGAATGCACCAGTCAGCAGTGATGGAGTTCCCAGGGCCTCAGCACTAGGAATACCAGTCGGAATGATATTAGCATTTCCATGAAGCAGTGTCGGAGTTCCGACGGCTTCTTGACTGGCAATCCCCACAGGGAGTACTGCGGCAGTTGCTGTGAGAGTTACTGGTCCGAATGATTCCTGCGTAGCGATGCCAGCTGGTTGAATGCTGACAGCACCGTGCAGAAGAGTTGGATTACCGACCGCCTCACCAGAAGTGATAGCGAACGGTAGGATGAAGAATGCCCCAGTTGACAGCAGCGTGCTGCCGAAGATTTCTCCGCTGGTGATACCAGTTGGGAGAATGTTAACGCTGCCATGAAGTAGGGTCGGTGTTCCCAGGACTTCCTGACTACCGATCCCACTTGGCAGGATGCTAACACTGCCATGAACTAATGTGTGAGTGCCAACTGCCTCAGCTGTTGGTATCCCAGAAGGCAGGATAGAAACGGCTGGAGCTTGGCCAAGTACTAGAGTTGGTGTACCGACAGATTCAGCTGTAGCAATCCCAGTCGGCTGAATGTTGACGTTTCCGTGAACCAGCGTGACTGGATTGAACGATTCCTGTGAGGCCACCCCAGCTGGAATGATAGCAGCTGAGGTGACTAGTGTTGGAGTACCAAATGAACTGGTAACAACTCCAGCACCGAAGTACTTAGCTCTGAGATATCCCTCAACTAGTTGTCTATCAGAATCAGATAGTGCGTGATCATAGAGAATGACTTCCGCAACATCTGCGTTTGGAGTCTCAGCTGGAAGGGTCGGATCGTAGCCACCGATAGCGAGCATATCTCCGAAGGCACCACCGAAGCCTGAACTCAGGTAGTTTCCATCAGAGAATAGTCGTGAAGTTCCAGATACACCGTCAGCCGAGTACAACTTCCAGTTAGTGGTCTGGGCCGCCCGCATATCAGGGGTGAAGAAGCCGCCGTCGTAGCCGACATCCTCGAATCCATTCCAGAAGCCTAGAAGGAAGTTATTCGGTGGATAGATCGAGTTAACAACCCGACCCATGTTGGCATCACGGAGTCTAGCTACATAAGCAATCGTGTAGTTGTTCGTGACGCCTAGACCAGAAGTTACACGAACTCGACCCTCGTTGGTATTGAAACGAGCGATTGGCTGACCATTCAAGACGTTAGTAACTACTGATGGCGGCGGTGTTCCCACCATCGGTGCAGCTACAATGTCAGCTGGTAACCACCACAGGGCGAGCCCTGAGAGATCATCTGGAGCGAAGGCGCCTTCACCAGGAGCAGAGATGCTTGGCGGCAGGATATAGCTGGTGACAGTAGCCTTGACCAGAGTATGAGAACCGATGACCTCGGCAGATGCGATACCACTGGGGATGACATTGACATTCCCGGTGATCAGACTGAAAGTCCCGAACGACTCTTGAGTTGCTATCCCCACAGGGAGGATGCTGATTCCTCCGCGCAGAAGAGCTGGGGCTCCTAGTGCCTCAGCAGTCCCTATCCCTGTGGGAAGGATATTGACAGAACCGTGAACTAGAGTAGTGGATCCGATGGCTTCCGCTGACGCTATCCCTGTGGGAAGGATAATGACAGCGCCATGGATCAGAGTATGTGAACCGAGTGCTTCAGCTGATGCAATCCCGGCTGGGAGAATGGCACCGGCTCCAGTGATTAGAACTGGGAGACCGAATGCCTCAGCTGAAGGAATCGCGGTGGGCTGGATTAGTACCCCGCCACGAAGCAGTGTCGGTGATCCGAATACCTCGTCGGAGGGATCTCCTACTGGTAGGATGTTGACGTTACCGTGGATTAGAGTAGCAGCCCCAATAGCTTCACCAGAAGCTATTCCCGCTGGAAGAATGTTAGTAGCTGGCGCTTGAATCGCTAGAGTCAGAAGACCGAACCGCTGAGCAGTACTCGCCTTAGCAGCTGCATAGTGAGCTGCAACCTGAGCTGCGGTCAGTGCGTAGCTGTAGACAGCAGCATCATCGATGCTACCATGGAAGTAGCGAGTGCCGTTAGATGCCTGGCGCCCGATGTTAAGTTCATTGCCCGTATCTGTGAGAGTGACATTGGTATCAAGGATGGTGACATCAACACCATCAATGTAAACCTTGCGAGTAGAACCACTCTTGGTTCCTACGACGTGGTGAACAAGTCCATCAGCTGAGATACCTGGATTAGCGTGGGCGAAGATACCACCGCCATCCTGCCTCCACAGGACCTGCCCATTGACCGTGTTGTCGTCAAGCTGGAGCCCGTAAGCTCCACCTTTCATAACTATTGAGTCTAGATTTGCATCATTGGTTCGTCTGATCAAGGCTTCTACGGAGACTGAGTCACCGAGATCTAGCTTTGCATCATCGAGAATTTGAACGTACTGAGTAGATCCATCAAGAGTGATGGCAGTATCAGTCTCAGTAGTTCCGCCAGGTGCACCTAGTATTGGATTGTTGATGTATGTGCCATTGTTGCCGGAACCAGTTTCGTCCCTTGCAACTGTGCCACTGAGCTCACCCAATCTCCAGTAAGCTCGTGGATTGTCGGCAAGGACGGCTTGAGCATAAGGTGAGAATCTAGACAGGCTGTGGGCACGTGCTTGAGCTGGGGTTAGCTCAGTGCTATAAACAGCAACTTCATCAATGTATGCATAGGATGGGGCGACCAAGAGGCCGCGATTGTAGTAGTCGCCAACCGTCAGGATAGACGGGGCTGTTCCATTCCATACCGGCGTCGATCCCGCGACTGAGACATCTACACCATCGAGGTAAATCTTGGGGATAGCCGCGGAACCAGCAGCTTTAGTGACGAGGATATGGTGCTGCTGATTACTTGTGATTGGAACAGAAGAGTGAACTGCTTGGTTGTTATCATCATCTACATAAAGGAGATTATCACTTGACTGAATGTAGATGTTAGGGGTACCGGTCCCTGTCGAGAGAAGAAAGTAGTAGCTAGATCCAGATATACCATTACGTTTGAAGATTAACTCATACGACCACGGGTTGAAGCCGACTGGCAACGGTGGCGAAGCGACTGACATATCGCCACGTGTTCCAAGCGTCGGCATGAACAGCACTGATGGGCTGTCGTCATTTGGCAATAAGCTCGGTTGACCTAATGTGTAGTTGGAACCATTATAAGTTCCGTCTACTCCACCAACCTGAGCTACCGCGGTTGTACCTGTCTTATCTCCTAATCTCCAGTAAGCAACTGGTGAATCATCTAGAACAGCTTGCTTGTAGTCGCTGGCATAAACTATCGGCCTTGGTAGTATGAAGCTAGCTAAGCTGGCTGCAGCTACCAGGGTTGTAGAACCGAATGCTTCACCGGATGCTATACCTGACGGCTGGATTAGGACTGCTCCGTGGATTAGAGTAGGAGCACCTAATACTTCAGCTGACGCTATCCCTGTGGGAAGGAGGTTCTTGCTGTTCCTGACAACGAAAGTTGCGAACGATTCTTGAGTCGCGATCCCCACAGGGGAGATGACGACTCCGCCCTTCAGGAACGAAGGAGTACCTAACGCCTCGTCTGAAGGATCACCCACGGGTAGAATGTTGGTGTTGCCGTGGATGAGAGTCGCAGCTCCAACTACCTCAGATGAAGGAATAGCTGAAGGCTGTATGAACTTAGCGGGATAGGTCAGGACTAATGCGAAGGTTCCGAATGATTCCTGAGTCGCCAGACCAGTCGGAATGATATTGACTGGTCCGTGAATCAGTGTAGCTGTGCCGAATGCCTCAGCGGAAGCGATACCAGAGGGCTTGATGCTAGGAACTGATTGACTTAGAGATTGACTGAATGTTACGAATGTGTCGCCAGTAGCTCCAGAGGCACCAGCATAATAGAGAGTAACAGTAGTACCAGAGGTCGACGCGCCGTCTGGCGAATCGTCCGTTAAGAATCTAATACGAATTCTTTCATCGTCTGCGACTGCTAGGTCATCACCACTGACAAGAAATGAGGCGGCCGCTTCTGTGGCTGGAAGTGAGTTAGCTCTCTCACCCCAGGAGGTGGCACCCCATTCTGTTACAGTTGATCCATCGGCAGAGATTTTAGCAATCTCACAACGAATGGTTGTCCTCTGACCAGGAGATGCAATCCTCGCATTGACTCTAACAGCTCCACCTAAGGTGAAAGCTGCGAGTTTCTTGGTGAACCAATCAACTGGAGTACCAGCAGCGGTATCTGTGACTTGGATCGGTGGTACCCAGCCAGTAACAGTGTTGGTGACATCAGTCTGAACACCAGCACCACGAGAAGTCCACGCTTCTCGACCTACGAATGGGAATGTCCCAAGAGTGCTCCCAGCGGAGAAGTCATCTAATCTAAATGTCGTATCATTAGAGAAGATGGCTACTTTGCCAGCACTCATATACGTGAAGTCTTCAGCTGCAGCAGCTAAAGTCCAAGAACCACCGCTGGGCTTGTACCAAGCTTCAATAGAGCTACCGTAGCAACGAATGCCAAGCTGAGCTCCGAGCGTGAGAGCGGTGATAGTGACAGTAGCTAGAGTGGTAGAAGCAGTGGCGACAACTCGCTGAACAACGATAGTACCCGGAGTACCATGCGTGTATCCAACACGGTAACCGTTGTATGTACCAGCTCCACCCTCAGCAGTAATCCTAGCGATGAGGCCAAAGTTATTTAAGCTGGCCAGTGCCGTTTGAACAGTGATAACGGCTTCAACATCTGGACCGAAGTTAGCTGGAGTCCAGTAACTTAGTCTGATTGAACCAGCTGTGTTACTGCAAACTCCATTGCTGAGCCTCTGAAGCGGACCCTGTGAAGTATTGAGGCTCGCCCAGTTCCCACCTTCAGAGAGCGGACTCTCATCAGCTCCAGTGAAGCTGGATACTAGTGAAGCTGCTGATGGTGCAAAATCAGTTGCAGTATTTGTTGGAAAGACCTGCGTACCAGCTGGTTCAGAGGCGAACGTGACATTCTCAGTCAGCTGGATCCAAGAATCACCAGTTACACCAGCAGTTCCTCCGTTATATGTAAAGTTGGTAGCAAAACTCGAGGCCATAGTTCCGCCGCCGTCCGAGAAGTATGGACGGAAGCGAAGTCTATCGCCTTTCTTAACAACGACTCCAGCAGCAGGAGTAGTTGCAAAGTTGTTAACCGCATCAACAGAAAGTGCTAATTCAGTCGAGTTATTGGATCTAACAATCTGAGTAATCGCGCCTGTCTTGCCATCGATTACATCAAGTACACCATTGAGGGCAGCATTCGCCGACATGCTCGACTCATAGCCCCAGAGGTTCCAAGTGACGGAACCAGAGATGGTGACCGCAGCAGCTACCGGGGGTGAGACGAAATCCATTCCAGATGCTGGATAGCCAACCTCAAGACCAGCTGAGACGAGAACAGGACCAGCGATGGTAGTTATTCCACCGCCCTGATTCGATGCACCGGGGGTTGTTTGCAATCCTCTGGTAGCCCATGGAACAGCTGTTCCACGCATATTGGGAGTATTGGTACCAGAACCCCAATCACAACCGACGCCTGATGGAGCTCCACCAGCCAATTTAGGATATAGCTTGGTAGCCATCAGCTAGTCCACCATCTTCGCCACGGGCGCCATTGAGGTCGAGCTACAACTCGCCTCAGAGGCCAGCCATCTATGACGAAAAGAGCAAGCTTCCACCAGGGTGTATTCCATACATCCTGGAGCTTCTCTAGCTGACGAACACGATTAGCAAGCTGTCCGACATTCACCCACAGAGAAGTAACATGAACGTCCGCATCTTCAATTGTATTGATCTGACGGGTGTCCATGTTCTGCCCATCACCTAGTTGTGGGGGCAGCTGGTGAGAGCTACCCCCACAGACACCCGTTAGAGCTTGAAGATCTTGTTCGCCGTGTTGTCCCACTGGGCAGTGATGTCGCCGCCGTTCGGGCCGACCGGTTCACCAGTCGCCGTGTCGATGTAGGCGATGAGCTGCCAGTCAGAACCATTCGCGGTAGCTGTAGAGACGAAGAGGAGGATCGCACCAACGGTCGGCCCAGAAACTGCTGTGAAGACGGTGTCAGCGGCATCAGCGATACCAGCTGTGGCAGTCTTGGTTCCAAGCGATGGAGCGGAGAAGCCGACCCGAGCACCAGTAGGAACTGATGCGAACACCGTGTCCAACGAAGCATTGAACACGTAAGCGGTCGGTAGGTTAGCGATCGAGACCAGCTGAGCTCGAATTGGAGCGTTCAGCCAGTTGATTGATCCCTGAAGGAATGCGTTTCGGCCGGTATCGTATAGAGCATTAGCCATTTAAGAAGCTCTCCCACTGAATGGATCTTTCGTCCCAAGAACGGGCTGGGGCCGATTTCTTGATCCTCTTGCGAAGACCGTCATCTTCTTCCTGGTTCATCAGGTGGATCACAGCGTTAGCATAGGCCTGTTGAACTGATGGGTCATGGACATCACCCTCAATATCTATTCCACCCTGAACAGTTTCACTCAGGCCAGCAAATCTGTTGGTGACCGGGATGCAACCCGCCAGCTGTGCTTCAACAGCGGTGATGCAGTAAGTCTCGGGGAAGTATGTTGGGTAGAGCCAGATGCTGGACTTGGAGAATTCTTCAGCAAGTTTATCTTGTGGAATCCTCCCATGCTGCACCACGTTCTTGCTGTTTAGGAAAAGCTGGTCCATTCCAGACTTGAAGTTGACGAGTTGGTCGTAGCCTGGTAAGGAAGCTGCCTTGTTGAAGCTGTCCCACCCGTAGAAGACGTGCAGTTCAGCGTCTGGGACGGCTTCCACGATCTTAGGCCAGATTCGGTCCAGTACGATGTCCAATCCCCGATCCGGACTCGAGGAGTAGATGACTCGCTTGGGATTTCGTATCGCCTTCTTTCGGAAGAGCTCACGGTCAACACCATTCCCAATGATGTGGATCTTAGACTCATCGATGAACGGATAAGTCTCGATCACGTGTTCTTTGTGCCACTGTGTCAGAACAATGAATGAGTCGAACTCCTTAGCCCGAGCCTTCGTTAATCGATCTCCGTAGTCGGTATCATGCATCCACAGGGCCAAGTGCTCGGTGTTGATCTCCCAATCTGCGGCCTCAGGAAGCCTCCAGGAGATGTAGAGGTCAGAGTGTATTTCGGAACGGAAGTGGTCCGTGGGGCGATAACAAACCCCATTGTAGTAGCCCGGCTCGTCGATGGGGTTGTAGACGATCGGCCTGCGATTCTTCTTAGCGAACGACTCAGCAAGCCTGATAACCGCCGTCTCAGATCCACCAAGCCCCTTCTCCTTGAGCTTCTTTGGTCCCCATTCCTCGAGTCCTGATTGAGCGCCTATGATGATTGTCTCACCGAGCTGGACGCCAGGCTTGTAATCAGCGAAGATCCACCCCGTGGGTCCCCATGATTGCTTGTACAAATTCCAGATCTGACCACGACGACTGAGCAGACGCTCGATGTCGAACTGGTCAAAGATTCTGAGGTGCCCCTTGGGCTCATCCTTATCCCAGGCTGGGATGTTACCATCTTCCCAGGACATATAAGGAGTAGTGAGTGCGATATGATTAGCTGTCTTCTCGAGCCTATCGAGTGTGGCAGCTGGATTGACTACGTGCTCGATGATTTCGAAGAAGATGGCAAGGTCAGCTTTGTCACCTTCCCACCCTCCAATCTCATCAACGTTACCGACTTGGAAACGAGCGTCAATTCCCCATTCTTTAGCTCGTAACGACGCGAGTTCCGTACAACGAGGGTCAAGGTCGAACCCCGTGACGTGGGCTCCGAGTTCCCTGGCGAGGGGGAGGGCAATAAAGCCATCCGAACACCCCCAATCCACTACTGTCTTAGCCTTGATCCGCTTGCCGACTTCTATAGCGAACTTCATTCGTGGATAATTGAGCCAGTCAGGATTGTTGATCGACTCATCGGGCATGGGTACCCAATGTGGATTGTCGTTGTAGAAGTCAGTCATGATCTGCGGATTGTCGATATGCGCTGTCTGCGACATCGACCGCTGCCAGACTTCATGGATAGTGGTGCTATTCTCGATCTTCTTTGGCACCACGTCGAATAGCTTGCGAACCTTGAGCCACTCGTCGTTCCGACCGAGATGTTCCCTGAGCGTCAGAAAGGCAGACTGAACTAGATTAAGCTCAGCCGACTGACGGAGTAACCTGATCTGCTCTGCCACAGCTGGGTCTGGCTTGAACTCGTAGGCATTCTCGTAGTTTCTCAGCGCCATCTCGTGGTCACCGAGGTGCGTGTAACAGAGGGCGATGAGCAGAGAAGGCTCGTACGTGTACTCAAGCGGATTCGTGATCAGCATGGTACGAGGCTTGGGCTTTGAAACCCCAATCTTCAAGTACTCGAGTGCAGCTGCCCAGTTGTTCAGAGGCTCAGATGAATAGGACTTCGCGAGAGAGAAGTAGGCATCTGGCCAGTCGGGCAGCATCGCAATTGCATCTGTGGCTGCCCTGATAGACCGATCGATCTCACCAATACTTCGCCAAGCATGCGAGATGCGAACCTGTGCCTGATACTTCTCCTCGTCCCAGCCGCTAAGCTTGACGAATCGCTGGAGATGAAGAATTGCTTCTCTGATCTCTCCACGACCAAGATTCTCGGAACCGAGATACACCAGCAGCCTAGGATCAGGATTAGGCTCTGAGTCCTGGAGCTGCTGATACAGAATCTTCAGGTTTCGGTCAGGCTCATGCTTCATCGGTGGCTTGTGGTGAATGACCACTACGTCGTCAAGCTTGAGCGGGACGGTGACGAACTGAGGGATCAAAACCTCGTGGACCTTGCCAGCCCACTTCCAGTCCACAGGGAGCTCTGGGTGCCTCTTGACCAGTCGCTCACGAATGAGATAACAGATCGTCATCCCACTATCATCACGACCGTAGTCGTAGCCCATGTAGAAGGCGTCTGTGTTGGGATTGTTGTCGATATACCCCTTCAGCTTCTCGCCGCCGTAGAGGGTATCATCCCCATCCAACCACAGGAAGTACTCGCCCGTGCACCGTTCGAGAACCAGATTCCTCGCTTCTGAGAAATCCTCGGTCCACTCGATGTCGAAATACTCGATGTTCTCCCACTTCTTGATGATGTCCAGAGTATCATCAGTGGACTCCCCAGCTAACCCGATAACAATCTGGTCAACATAGGGAGCCACCGATTCCAGTAAAGCTTGTAAGGTACGACCCTCGTTCCTTACAATCATGCCTAAGGAGATAGTTGACACGCCGCCGCTCACTTTCAATCATAGTGCATAATGCACGGTGGATAGGAGGGGAGCCCCAGGGAGGACGAGAGCTCCCCTCCGTGACGGTTTACGGAACCAGAGCTGCCGCGATCCCGCGCCATTCGACTGGCTTGAACGAGAAGTCGTGGCGGAGCTTCCATGCGATCTCGTCGAAATCGAACGAGTAGGGATCGTTGCCGCCGAGCACGGCCTTGACCCCAGGATCGCGGAGGCCGATGAACGGGGTCGAGTTCCCATTCAGGGTGACCGCTGCGAGGAAGCCCAACGGGCCCTTCAGATCAGAGGCCATGTAGTAGTTGTTGGCGTCCGTGAAGAATCGCTCTTCGATGACGTTGAAGTGACCCTGAACCATGTTCGCTTCCAACTGGTTGGACGCGTTCGGAAGAAGCTGGTTCGTGGTCAGGGCAGTGGAGATCCACCGAAGCTCCACAGGGAGGATGAGTGTGTAAGGCCGACCAGGAGTCTGGATCTTGTAGCCTTCGTCATCTGTCTGTGTGTCGAGAAGAAGCTCCATCGCCATGAGCAGCTGCATCCCGGCCACGTTCGGCGTCATAGCTGTGGCAGCCCCGAGGTTGCCGTGGGCTGAGCTGAAGAGGGCGTTCCCGTCGTACATCGTCGGGTTGGCCTGGAACTGATTGACGGCGGCATCCTTGCTCATCGTGCGAGCAAGAGCTTCAGCTGCCAGGGAAGGCAGTTCCGCGATCTTGTTGAGGCGATCCGAGATGACGAGCTGACGGGTGACGGAGAACCCGGCACCGTACTCCTTGAGCTTCAGGGTCTCCCCGTCGAACTCACGGATGGTCATCTCATCGTAGGGACCGCTCAGAGCCTTCTGAGGGATGTCCGGGAACCGACCGAAGCGGGAACTGGTGTAGACCTCGAAGTCTTCCAGCGAGAAGTCCCGAGAGTACTGCGACCAGGAACCCTGGATCTCTGTGAACCGGCTCAGGAAGGTATGGCGGATGAACTTGCTGAGGTAAGTAGCGAAGTCGGCAACCGACATCGCCTCTTCAGAGTCCCAATCCTCGATACCCTCACGCGCCTCGATGTAAGCATCGAAAAGGCGGACGTGAGTTCCTGGAGCCAGGCCCATCGTGTTGCCGGGCTGAGCTCCATAATTAGGCATAGGTATTCTCCTAGTATGCGTTCGGGTGGAACATCGCGACCTTCAGAGTCGCGGTGGCCGATGAAGCAACACCAGTCGCCCAAGCTCGCCCGATCGCGACTGCGCCGGCAGGAACAGAAGCCGCCGGGAAGAGCTGAGCGGTGGTGGCCGCCGGGTTGGAAGCGTACGTGAAGATCTTGGTGCCCATCGGGATGGTGCTACCATAGACGTTCTTCAGGATACGAACGCCGCCATCGAGGATCAGAGCGACGAGCTGGCCCGTGAGAGCGCTGTCGTCAACAACCCCGAAGAACCCGTTGTAGTAGAGAAGATCGCCTGCCGCGACGTTGTAAGGCGCTGGGATACTGATGCGCCGCCCGGCGTTGACGAAACCCCTGCTCATGCTGTGACCTCTTCCTTCTTAGCGGGCTTCATTCCGAATGCAGCCGCGACACTTTCATTGATGGAGTACTCGGACTTCTTCTCGGAAGCCGAGCCAGAAGATGGACCCTGTCCGGTGATCCTGGGACCCGCACCAACTGCAGTCAGTTCCTCCTTTGCTGAAGTGATGGCCTCGGTCACCGCCGATTCATTAAACTCGGTCTGACCCTCGAAGGCCAGCTGAACTCGCTTGCGTGTGGGCTCAGGAAGCCCGGACTTGGCGAAGGCCAGAACGACCTTCTCGTTGGCGAGACGGATCTTCTCATTCGTCTCGTCGATCTCCTTCTGCCGTGCTTCCATGGCAGAGGCGACCTCATCCTTGACAAGCTGGTCGATCTGCTCCTGCGTGAACGAAGGAACACCCGGCTTCGGCTGGGCTGCAAGAGCTTCAGCCTTGATCGCGTCGTAGAGATCGGTCGCGTTGGTCTTGATATCCTCGGCCGTGATGGCCTTCCAGTCGATCATGTCCCCTTCACTTTCAAAAGCTAAGATCTCCCCACCTGCAGCGGGATAGATAACGAAGTCCACAGAGTGTGGCTGCACGATCTCGTGGATGTCCTCGGTGACTCGACCAGAGCTCTCACGGACGCGAGTACCACGAACTAGAGCGTTGATTGAGTCACCCATGTAGCCCTTAGCTTGCTGAGCGAAGTCGTAGAATTCTTTGTTGAAGAAGACGACTCGTCCATCAACAGCCTTGGCGTCAGCATTCCAGCTGGTGCTCTCGATGGCAGCAACCATCTCGCTGATTGGGCGCTTGAGCGGCGGAGTCGTGCTGTGATTGGCGAACATACGAACACCATTGAAGATGCCCTTATCAGCTGAAGTTTTAAGGGCAGATTCACGGTAGTTGCGGTTGTTCTTAGAAAGCCCGGACTTGATCAGACGGAGATTAGCCGTCATCCGACCGGTACCCTCTTCAACCATGAACTCCGACTCAGTCAGGTCGAAGAAATCCTTCGCCGTGTACTCCTCGATCTTCTGGCTCCCTTCTGCCGCTGCCTGAATGGTCCCACAGTACGCCTTGGGATCCTTCTTGTCCGAGTTCTTAGCTACGCAGTCCGCGAAGTCTTTGTACTCGCCGAATGGCATTAGCTCTCGGCCTCCTCCTCCTCTTCAGCCTCAGCAGGCTGCTCCTTCGGATAAGGCGGTCCCTGAAGGGTGGTAAGCTCATTGCCCTTCTGGTTGAGCTGATACTTGCCGCCATTTGATGTAACGAAAGTACGCGTTGAGCCACGCGATCCGATGAGATCCGATGCCTTGTAGCCACTGAGCTTGACGAACCGATCCTTCAAGGCCTCGCTGGCCTCAGTGCTGACAACCACAGTGGTGGTAGTGGATTCAGGAGTCTGTGTCACGGTCTTTGAAAGAACCTCCGGAGCTGCCTTAGGTGCAGCAGTCTTTTCCTCAGCCACGTTCAAATCCTCTCGCTAGGGTCGGGAGAAGGTCCAGCCAGGTGCTCGATCTTGTCGTTTACCAGCTTGTACTTCCCTCCATTCCTCATTAGAACCGTTTTGGTGAGATATGACACTGAAAGGAGATCTGAGTACCCATAACCCAGTCTCTCCAGTAGTTTGGATAAGAATGAAGCTCGTTCAGCTGGTGTCGTAGATAACATTGACTAACACATCTTTCATCTCTTGCTGGAGGTCTTGGTTAGGGATTGGGAGACCGTTGAGAATGATTGTGCAGCCGCATCGCGTGAGCCCGCGACATAAGTCACCGGAACCCGGGATACCCGGGAGAACAGGTAGTCCAAGTCCAGAGTACTTCTCACGTTGATATGGACCGCCTTGTGAGGCGCCAATGCAATCAAGGCAGTGCTCGGTATCGCCAAGAGCCCACAGATAAGGTCCCGCTGGTAGGGCTTCAATGCGCCCAAGCTCAAACATCCCCCTGAGGCTTTGAAGATAGAGGCTGGCTCTTTGCTGTGGCTCGATCTGGTAGAAGCCTCCGGCGACCTCTTTCCCGAATGCTCGAAGGAAGCGCCGCTGCTGGTCGATTTCATCATTGATTACCCTGATGTCGCGGAGCGTCAGTGTATGAAAGGGGTCAATAGAAAGTGCTCCAAGAGCAAAAGTGATTCCAAATCCATCTCGGAGTAGGAGGGGGATAGCTCGATTGAATGATACGATATCAATATCACCGGCGGCAAGACCATCAAGGAGATGGACAAGTCGGGATCGAAATCGTTCAGCAGTGATTCGAAAAGTTCTTTTGAGGAGATCCCGCTCCATCCCTCCGAAGGATGGACTAAAAGACTGTAGGTATGAGCTATTGCCTTGGAAGACACGGTTCAGCATCTACTAGGCGGGCTTTGGCCCGTTCCTTTCCGGAGGAGTCCTTCCTTTCGCCACCGTTGCCAGATCTGGCGGTAGAGCGGAAGCATTACCGTCTCGTGCGTGGAAGCCGTTCCCATTTGCTGGCTTCCCGTTCGCGTCCACCACAGGGGCTGGGTTGCTCATGGCGTCGATCATGGCTTGCTTCTGCTGCTGTCGCTGAATCTCGAGCGCAGCCTCCTCAGCTTCTACCTGTGCCATGAGAGCATCCACGTTAGGCACGTTCATAACGGTGAGAGCACCCTTGATTGCCTCACGATGAACGACCTTGTTCCCTGGGGCAACGTTCTGAACGACCTGCGACCACGCAGTCGTGAACTTGACGACATCCTGCGAGATAAGTGGCGGGAACGATCCGCTTACACGGTCGATTTGCTTCTTTGCGTTCTCCACGTCAGTTGCGACGCGGATGACGTAGAAGATCATCTGGACGATGTAAGTATTAACCCACTCTTGCCAATCCTCGAAGGTCTTGACCATCGGCAGTTCCATGGCCTGAGCTGTCGCCAGGTTGGCGTCTCCGCCTTCACCAAAGTACTGTGCGAAGATGCCAAGGCCAGAACCAGCTGACATCAGGATGGCCTGTCCATCCTTCTCAGCATTGACAGCTCCCGTGTCTGTCTTCATCCAGTCGATGTCAACGGCCGGGTTGGAGTCGTAGACAGCTGCGGCAAGTGGCTTGGTCATCTTGCGGATGACGCTGGGGTTGTCAGGATTGTCGTACCCGACATCCAGTCCACCGAACTTGCCCTGGAACTGAGCTACTCCAGTCGGCCCAGCCTTGATCTTCCGCTTGAAGGCGATCGAAGTTGCTGCCTCGTTGATGGCAGCACGGTTCTCGATGAACTCCTTGTAGACGCGGAAGTACTCTCTCGAGGCAAAGAGTTCTGAGATACCGCGACGACCAGTTTTCGTCCACAGAGGGTTGACCATGGAATGGAAGATGCGTTCGCTGGGATCAGCCAGCTCCTTGGCCTTGATCTTGACCTTCTTCTTGATCTCAACGAGCTGTTCCTCGCTGACCCTATGATCAAGATAGTACTTGACTTGTGGCTCACCGTCCGGAACGTATCTCTCACCGTCGAACTTGAGCTCCTGCCAGACTCGCTTGTAGTAAGCTGGCATGAGACGGTTCTGTGGGTGGTAGATGATCATCTCGATCTCTTCGAGAGGAATCTCAGTCAGCTTGACGTATGGTGGAGCTGGATCCTCGAAGCAGATCATGAACTTCTCGCCGTCAACGACGTTCCCGTCCAGCCAATCCCTCATAGCTTCGTTAGAAGTGAAGGCCAGCTGATTCTCGTCGTCCCGCCAGAACGAGTTCACAATATCCCCGAGCGGGTCGGCCTCCCCCACCTCGATACCTGATGTCGGCTCCGGAGCGGAAGAGGGAAGCGAGAAGACGCTAGAACCGCCACCAGTCGATGCTTCAGCTGCTGGCTTCTTCGCGAACGGATTCGCGTGAGTCGCTGGAGCTCCCAGGGGATTAGGAGCATTCTTTGGAGGTGCTCCACCGGGCGGAACTGGATCTACTGGCTTGGGGGCGGAAGCCTTCTGGATGGCTTTCTCAGGATCAGGCCCGATGCTGACTTGGATGCCACGGCCAAGGGTGAAGCGGAGAATCAGTTTGACGCCTTGCTTCGCTAACGGATTCTCCTGCCTCATCCGCCGCATCCGGTTGATGTAATTCTTGCGGTTCCCTAATGGAACGATGTCCTGCACGTTATAGAGGTCGTACAGGTTGATGTAGTCCAGATCCTCGATTTGATGCTGCAGAAGCACATTATCATTACTTACCTGCTCGAGTCGCTGACCAAGCTGATCAACGATATCATCGAGCCCAGTAACTTTTGCTATGGCTTCCTGGATCTGGTTCATTTAATCTCCCCTGCCGCGGCGAACCCGCCAGCCTATGGCAAGTAGAATCCCAGCGATGGCACCCAGCAAAGCACCGCGTTCATTGATGCCCACAGAGCCCGGGGTAAGGATCGCACCTATCAGAACGAGGGCGATAGCGATAAGAGCCCATAGTGCCGCTTCGTGGGGATCGAGGTTAGACGGCACTAGTAATCTCCTAAGCTGACCCTCTCTCGGATACCTGGATCGAATTCCTCATAGTCCAGGTATTGCATCTCTTCTCGTTTGATATCTTCATTGAAGAGTGCTGGGAACGTGTTGTAGTAGCCGTACCGGACAGCATCAATCCCATGGTTGTCAACGTCCACAGGGAGCTCAGTAGGGTTAGTGTCTATCCTCTTCCTGATCTCGTCCGGGTAGTGGTACTGGCCGTGTTCTTTGATGACGTTCTTGCATTTGGGATCGTACGTGATCCGGGGTACGATGTTTCCATCCGTGGATCTGAGGGGATCTCGAAGGAACTGGTGATGTACCTCGAGTCCCTTCTTGATGCTTGGCTTCTCTCCCCACGCGCGATAGCCTCTAAGTCGCCAAGTAGCAGCAGCTTCAGCCGCTGCCTTGTCGATAATGACGTTAAGCTCTGCCTTCGGCCGTCGGTAGTCGTTGAGGATGTACCCGCCCCACTTGTCTTCCGCAAGCGCGATGATGCGGTCTGACGTATGCTGTGTAAGGTAAATCTCATCGAGTACCCTCACTTCTTCTTCCGGGGTTACCTGAACCAGAAGAACACAGTAAGGAGCTGACGTGCCTGGGTCGATCCACAGGGCAGTGTCAAGCGAAGGATTGTAGATATGAGACCGAACGTGGATATTTTGATCGAACTCTGGGAAGACCAGACCACCGTATGAGATGAACTTAGCTTCCCATTCTTGTGCGAAAGCCTCCGGCGTCGAAGTACGTCGTGCTTCTTCTATTTCCTCCGGTCCCAGAAGCGGATTCTCTGACGAAGGGATCTGCCAGGACTCCCATCCCTCCTCGTGATCAGGGTGGTCAGCTTGACCTCGATTGAAGAAATCAAAGAACCAATTGAAACCGCGAGGAGTACTAGTGAGAAGAGCGTCACCTCGCCGGTCTGCGAGAGCAGGACGAAGGTACTGATCCCAAGTACGATGCTTAAGGCGAGCAGCTTCTGCACAGACGACAAGATCCAAACCCTCTCCAATGAGCTGGTCTGGGTTCTCTTCTGAGCGGCACTCGATCATGGTACCGTTTGATAGCTGCATGAAAAGCTCTCGTTCCGACTTGCGCCGGACTGGAATGAGCTCTCGCTCAACGATGAGCTTCCATGCAACACGGAATTCCTTCTCAGCCAAGTCCATCGTCGGACCAACGATCCAGATGTACGATTCTGGAATGATGGCCTGTGCGAAGACTTCCCTACCGCCTAAGAGTGATTTACCAATCCGCCGGCCACCATCAACAACCCTGAAGCGAGCTTTACTCGAATGGATTGCCTTCTGATAGGGTAGAACTGTTAAGTTCGAAGACTGGAAAATCCGGCTCTTCTGCAGTGGAGTTCTGAGCAAGGACCGCTGCGATGATGGTATCGTATTGGGTTGTGCCAACATTTACATCACCCGCGATATTGACTCCAGCTTTGCCACCGATGGGGCCGGCAACACGATCGAACACCCTCAGTAGATCAAGCAGCTCAATTTGCTCGATCTTCCCCGGCTCTGTCCGCTTCTCCATCTCCTTGATGACCCGTCCCCGGATCTTCGAGAACATGGTATTGCGGAGTTCCTCAATTCTTGAACGAAACTCAGCATCTGTGTAGTATTTCTTCACCTGGCGAACTGAGACGCCAGCGTGAGTTGCCGCTAATCTAAACGAGCCTCCGGCGGCGAGAGCTGTCGCTGCCATCTCCATATGCGCGCGCATGGGGGCATACTTGAGACGTTGGGCGCGGAACCGCTCCGATCGCTCCTCGAAGCTCTCTCGCTTAGGATCCAGAACTCGTAAACCCTCTCTCACGGCAGGGAGAAGGTTGCGATCATGTCCTGAGTATGTCTCTTCCACCTGTTCCAGATGAGCGGGTCGTCGTGGCTTAGCGCGAGCTTGCGTAGCTCGTTCGACGTGAAGCTCGTCCTTCTCTTCTCCGGTCCAAGGTGAGATGTTCTTCTCTGGCTCAGTCATGGAGGATCTCTCTCAATACCATGCGGATGCCTTTCGACATGGAAAGGTGAACCCCATACGATGTCATCATCATCCGCTTCCGAATGACTGGAACCTCTGAACCACAGAGGGTCATCAGTAGTGGGGTAGCGAGCTTTGGCTGAACCCCCATGATGTTATAGAGTGAAGTGGCAACCGGATAGGTGTTTTTGTTGGGAACTCCGTACCTCCGCTTCCGAATCTTCCGATATTCCTGAAGATTTTGTCCTGGAAGCGGAGGAATGAGGCCTAAGTTCGCCTTCAGGTGAGCCATGAACACCGTGGAAGTCTCTGGGTTGCCGTTCTCGGCCAGAAGCTTGTGCTCGTGGATTTTAGAGGGGATCTCAGTTTCCCAGATCTGCTTGATCTGGCATAGGCCACAGAAGCGGACTTCAGGGAGGTTCGTGTAGCCCAGAAAGAAGAGAGCTGAGTGTCCACAGGGCAGCTCAGGGTACTGTTGATGGTAAACCCTGGCTATCTCTGTGGATAACAATTCTGAACTCTTCCCTGAAGGTTGCCTAGGCTGGCAAAAGCTTCGACGTCAAAACTGAGGTTTCCCACTACCGCGAAAGTGCGGGAGTTTAGTTCCAGGAGCTCTTCCCCTGGCTGGACCTGTGGGTAGATCCAGATGGAATTGGTGGGAGTTTGAGTTGGAAGCTCTTCCCTGGCTCTATCCTAAGACATCACCTGGAAAATGTCAATGTTCATCTTCTAACTACCAACAAACTCTTCACTGAGTTGGCTTAGAGAAGGCTAAGCTTACATCTACTAACCTCCAGAACCAAAACTGCCTTTTCTCTGAGCGGTAGAGAGATGAAGTGTTTAGATGGCTAAACTGAACTCTTCCCCTAAGAACCTCCAAGGGAAGTTCCAGTTTAGTAAGCTTGCCTGGGATTTGGGGTAAGCTCATCTTCAAAATACAAACTGACATCATCAAATAGTTTCCCAGCTACATCTTAAAATAGTGCGACAGTAAAGACATACCACTTTGATAGCTAAGAAGTCACTGATGTCCATCACGCATCGCCACGTGACAATCTAGGCCACAGGACATGGCCGGTCCCTGGACCCTTAAGGGCACATCAGATCATACTATTTCTACTTACATCTTCTAAACCACCAACACCCTCATTATGTCATTAGGGGACAGGGGACAGACATGGTATGGTGAGTGTGTCGGGCGACCAAGTGCGTCACCCGCTAGGCCCCACGGGGCAGGAAGGGACTAGCCAAGTGGCAGTCACCTACACGCCGAACGTCATCGCACGCGAGGCAAGCACCAAGACTCACCCGGTCACGGCCAAGACCGTGCGCGGTCTCGCGCGGGCGACCATCGCCCGTTTCGACAAGACCAAGCACCCGGAGTACCAAGGCCATGCGTACAGCGCTGCGGAGCGGACAGCGCTCCTGTCCGCGCTCCGCGCGCGGGCGCAGCGCTCCGCTCCGGTCGCGACCAAGGCCAAGCCAAAGGCCAAGGCCCCGGCCAAGGCCAAGGCCCCGGCGGTCGTCGCATGACCTGCCAGCGCTGTCGGGTCCGCTCCGCCGTGGAGTGGCGCTCCGGTCTGTGCATGGTCTGTCTGCGATGGGCGACAGCCAAGCGACCCGTCCGCTAGCGGACAAACGAAACGTGCGCCCTACGGGGCGCACGTTTTTTTTCGGCCGATACATAAATGGAGATTTATATGTCCCGGTCATTATCTGCACGGCGCAGACATTGCACGGCGCAGGGTCGGTTGGGTTGTTGCGGACGCAACTACCCATCCGATTTAGACCAAATGGTCTAAATCGGAGGAGGCAAGAAGCGAGAGGGCGGAGGATGTTCTTAAGGAGATTAAAAACTTGGGAGCTCTTCCCTACCCTCGGCGCCTCCAAATCGCGCGAGTTTGAAAAGTTTTTGTAGGTTTGATGCCAACAGGCAACCTCCAAGATCCTACGGGACTAGGTTCCACAGGAACCGCCTAAGGAGGCGCCTTCGGAACCTCCAAAGCTCGCCTAGGATCCTGTTCCAGCGAGCATCCGCAGCCATCCGGGCATCCGGAACCTCCATAACATCCAACCACAGGACTTACTTTATGAAGCGGTGGGCGGAGGTTCCTCTTAAGGAAGGAAAGGTGGGAGATATGTAGGTAGTTATGATACGATGGCCAGACGGCGGTTATGATATGATTATTGTAGGTAGTTATGTAAGGATTTAAATCCCATCAATAATCATATCATAACTACCTACAATAACTATATCATAAACTTGACATATACCCCACAGGATCCCCACATATACTACGGACAAATCTTCTAGCTGGCGAGCATTCTACCTAAAGAGGCGCCTTGCGGTTCCACAGGTTATGGATGATCTTCTGTGTCAGTGAACATCTAAGCTTGGCTCCAAAAAGACAAAGCTATCCAGAATGGGAGGTGTGAAGGCAGATCCTGGTGCTGACGAGAGGTGATCTTTAGAGATTGGGCGTGGGTTTGATCCTTACTGGCAGCATTCCCAGGTCTGACTGCCTTATCATATCTACCTACATATCCTCCCCAGGGGATCCCAGAGGTTGATTGAGGTAAATCTTCTAGCTTACATCCAGCTAGGCAAGCTACAAAAAAGGGCAGAAGGTAGTGGAGAACTGCTACCCTCTGCCCAGTTGAGAAAGGCTAGAGATTACTCGTCGTCGTCCTCTTCCTCATCTTCCTCTTCGACATCATCGTCGCCCTCATCGGAGGTGAGATCGATGTCGGCCACTTCCTCGTCCTCGGCAAGATCGTCCAGCTCCTCGAGCTCGGCGCTGACTTCCTCTGCCGCGTCCTGGGTCTTCTTACCCTTGGCCTTCTTGGGTGCCGCGGTGGTCTTCTTCGTGGCTCCGGCCGCGATTGCAGCCTTGAGTCGCTCGAC
>Ga0307497_10000026_pt1 | contig 27226 bp, 26 predicted proteins | sample 10_S_MG_FD_201366 | JGI IMG/M metagenome (GOLD analysis project Ga0307497, IMG submission 201366) | Soil microbial communities from Populus trichocarpa stands in riparian zone in the Pacific Northwest, United States - 10_S | ecosystem: Environmental > Terrestrial > Soil > Riparian zone > Trees...
GCGAGATCTGGATCCGCGGCCCGCAGGTCATGAAGGGTTACCTCAACAAGCCCGCGGCCACCGCGCGCACGGTGGACGAGGACGGCTGGCTGCACACGGGCGACATCGGCGTCGTCGACGACGAGGGCTATCTGCTCGTCGTCGATCGGCTCAAGGAGCTCATCAAGGTGAAGGGGTTCCAAGTCGCGCCCGCCGAGCTCGAGTCGTTGCTGCTCAAGCATCCGGGCATTGCGGATGCAGCCGTGATTCCTGTCCCGGACGACGAGGCCGGCGAGGTGCCGAAGGCGATCGTCGTCGCGCGCGAGCCGCTCACGGCCGACGACGTGATCGCGTTCGTGCACGCGGAAGTGGCGCATTACAAGCGAGTTCGCCACGTCGAGTTCGTCGACGCGATCCCGAAGTCCGCGTCGGGCAAGATCCTGCGGCGCGTGTTGGTCGAGCGTGAACGCGCCCGTCGCCGCTAACCGGCAAAGCTTAGCGTTCTACGCCGCCGCGTTCGGCGGCGGCACGCTGCTCTGGCTCGCAACGATGGCTGCGAGCGGGCGGCGCGAGGCCTGGGATTCGCCGTTGTACTGGTCGGTCGCGTATCCGCTCTGCATCGCGCTCGCCGCGCTGCTCGGGTACGCCGCGCCTGAGCGCCCGTGGCGCTGGGCGCTCGCGGTGATGCTGGTGCAGCCGGTGGTAATGGTGCTCACGAGCGGTGGCGACTTCGGTCTTTTGCCGCTCGGCTTGATCTTGTTCGCGATTCTCGCGCTGCCCCTGATCATCGCTGCGCGCCTCTGCTCGTCGCTGCGACTGCGCGGGTCCGCGCGGGGACGAGCCGAAGACTGACGGGGTTCACGGCGCCGGCAATAGCGCTTCCGGCCCAACCTCGTCGCACCAGACCGTGAAACGCTCGAGTCGGCTCGTCCCGAACGACGTCAGCAGGGCTACGTCCGCCGCGTCTCGGCCCCGCGCCATCAGCACGCGACCCACACGCGGCACGTTGTGCCTCGCATCCATCGTGTACCACTGATCGTCCAGGTAGACCTCGAACCAAGCGCTGAAATCCATTGGTGCGGGAACGGCGGCGACGCGAATGTCGCCGAGATAGCCGGTGCAGTACCTCGCCGGGATGTTCAGGCACCTGCACAGGGTCACCGCGAGGTGCGCGAAATCGCGACAAACCCCGACGCGCTCTTGATAGGCCTCGTAGGCGGTACGCGTGCTGCGCGCCTGGAGGTAATCGAAACGCAAGTGCCGATGCACATAGTCGCACACCGCCTGCACTCGCGCCCAGCCCATCGGCACCGTGCCGAAGAGCTGCCACGCGATCTCGGTCATCCGATCCACTTCGCAGTACCGGCTCGCGATCAGAAATTCGATCGTGTCATGGGGCAGGTCTTCGATCCGGTGCTGCTTGGCGGCGGAATTCTGGCGATCCGCTTCGCCGCTGTCCTCGAGCACGGCGTCGTTCCACAGGCGAATCCGTCCCGCGGGCGAGGTCAGCCGGCCGCATCGGTTGCCGAAAGCATCCATGTAAGCGCTGATTTCCGTCTGCGGGTCTACCAGTAGGAATTCGTGCCGTCGAATCGCGGGCTGACACGCGGGATGCAGATACAGCATCGCCACCATCGGCGTAGCGACGGGATGCTCGAAGATGATGTCGTAGCCTACTCGAATCAACACAGTGGAGCTCCGGCGCGACGCGACGCCTTATGCTCGTCTCGAGCGTTTAGCGGGCGCCGTTCGTGACGACTATGACTCAATAGTCGAAGGCCAAGCACGAAATAGATACGCGCATACGTAGTTAAGCATAGACTCCGAGGCCCCTTCCCCGGCGGCTCGCAGCGATGACCGATTCCGTTCAGGTCGTGCCCGACTGGCAAAGCAAGCAACTCGTAGTGACCCCAGAGCAGCTTGGGATGCGCAGCGTCGGAGAGTGTCGCGACCGCGCCCAGCGGCTCGGCCTCGCGGAGCTACCGTGGTTGCCGTATCGGCAGGAATACTGGCGGCTCGACGAGTTGCTCACCTGGTCTCGCGGCAACGGCTTCGAGTACCTGCCGACGCTCGGCGGCGCGCTCGCTCGCAGGTAGCGGCGCGGGCGCGGCGGTGAGCGCGTCGCACGACTCGGAGGTCGATCGCCACGGGCGCGCCGCCGCCGACGACCGAGTGATCGGCGCCACTCGAGACTGGCTCATGAAGGCGGTCATTGGACTCGGGCTCTGCCCGTTCGCCGCGGGCGTGCACGTGCTCGATCGGATCCGCTACCGGGTCAGCGCGCAGCGGTCGGCGAGCGGCCTCGTCGAGGATCTGCGCGAAGAGCTCACGCATCTCCATTCAGTCGACCCCGCGCTGTGCGAGACGAGCCTTCTGATTCATCCGCACGTGCTGAACGACTTCGGCGACTACAACCAATTTCTGGACGAAGCCGACGCGACCGTCGCTGCGTTGGGCCTTGCGGGCGAGCTCCAGATCGCGAGCTTTCATCCCGCCTACCGATTCGCCGACAGCGATCCCGATTCCGTCGAAAACTACAGCAACCGATCGCCCTATCCGACCCTGCACTTGCTCCGTGAGGCGAGTGTGACGCGGGCAGTCGCGACGTTCCCCGGCGTGCGCGAGATCGGCGACAAGAACAAGGCGACGCTGCGTGCGTTAGGCTACGTCGGTTGGCGAGCACTCTGGGATCGAGACGGGGTAGGCCGTTAGGGCAGGGGCGTGAGCGCGATCCGCGTCGAGATGCAGTCGCCGGCCGCGCCGCGGCGCGAGCGACCGTACACCGCCGGCTAGCGCGGCTCGACGATCCGAAACTGCTCGCCCTTGAGCGCCTCGCGCAGATCCGGTGACGCGAGCACGATCTCGGCGGCCGCGGCGCGCAGCCTGTCGACGGCCTGCGCCGGCAGCACGAACGACGTCGGCAGCTCGTTCAAATAGTCGCGCTCCGCCTTGTCCGCGAGCATCTTGAACGAGACCTCGACCGTGAAGATGTCGACGTCAGGCGCGTTCCTGATCTCGGCCTGCTGCCACTCCTGGTCGTTCTGGAAGTTGGCCCGGTCGCGGATCTCGCGCAGCGAGGTCCAGCGCGCGTCGATGTCCTTGAGCAGCTCGACCGACTCGCTCGCGTAGCGATCGACCGGCACGCCCGCGGTCTTCCTCAGGATCGACAAAGTGCCGGGCGGATTCTCGGACATGTTCCAGTCCGTCGCGGGCTTCGACACCGAGTTGACCACGACGATGATGATCCGGCGCACGTGATCGAGCGGCGTCTGCTGGCCCGCGGTCTTCAATGCCTCGAACGTCTCGAGCGAGTCGAGCACGCCGCGCAGGCCGAGGTTGTCGGACACCGCGCCGTCGACGAGATGGAAGTACGGATCCTCGATGCCGTTGTCGAGTTCCTCGAGCTCGCGGAGCCGATTGAGCACGCGGCCGGCCGGGCGCAGCGGCTTCTCGGACTTCGTGAAGAGCCCGAGCCACGAGGGCTGCTCGTAGCCGCAGCCGCCGCCGTAGTTGCTGATCGTGAGCGGCGACAGCACGACCGGCACGGCGGAGGACGCCGCCGCCGCGCGCGCGAGGCTGAACGACGCCAAGTCCGCGCACATCACGTCGAAGTTCTGCGGCACGAAGACGACGCGCGAGCCCGTCGCAAGCTCGGTCGCACCGACCACGATCGCGGGTCCCTGCGCGCGCTCGAGATCGGCGTAGGTCGCGCCGTTGAACAGGATTTCGTCGTAGAAGTTGGCCGCGAGCTCGGAGCGGCCCCAGCCCTTCGACCAGAGCGCGCCCCAATTGAGCGGGTTCAGCGTGCGCTTGATGATCTCGCCCTGCACGTCGCGCTTGAGGAAGCGTTGGTCGAAGTCGTCGAACAGCTTGTTGCCGTAGAGGCCGTACGCGAGCGCGGTGAAGCTGCCGCCCGACACTCCGGTGATCAAATCGACCTCGTCGAGCAGGCGCCACGTCTCGCCCGTGCTCGACGTGATCTCGATGCGCTTGAGCGCCTCGAGCACACCGTACGAGAACGACGCCGCGCGCGTGCCGCCGCCCGAGAACGCGAGGATGACGAGGTCGTCTTGCTTGCCGCGGTTGCGCTCGAGGTGCTCGAACTCGTAGGTCGCGTTCTTCTCGTAGCCCTTGAGCGGCGGATTGGCGGGCCGCTGCGCGCAGCCCGCCGCGAGGAACGATGCGATCAGGATCGGGAGCGCGCGCATCGATCCCGTGTCTAGCCAGCTACAGCAGCGGCACGCAGAGCAGCGCGACGATGTTGATGATCTTGATCAGCGGATTGATCGCGGGGCCCGCGGTGTCCTTGTACGGATCGCCGACGGTGTCGCCCGTGACCGCGGCCTTGTGCGCGTCGGAGCCCTTGCCGCCGAAGTGGCCGTCCTCGATGTACTTCTTCGCGTTGTCCCATGCGCCGCCGCCGGTCGTCATCGAGATCGCGACGAAGAGCCCCGTCACGATCGTGCCGACGAGGAGCCCGCCGAGCGCCTGCGCGCCGAGCAGCTTGCCGACGATCACCGGCACGAGCAGCGGCAGCAGCGACGGCACGATCATCTCCTTGATCGCGGCGCGCGTGAGCAGATCGACCGCGGTCGAGTAGTCGGGCCGCGTCGTGCCTTCCATGATGCCCTTGATGTCGCGGAACTGGCGGCGAACCTCGTTCACGACCGAGCCCGCCGCGCGGCCGACGGCCTCCATCGCCATTGCGCCGAAGAGATAAGGAATGAGCCCGCCGATGAACAGACCGATGATCACGCGGTGGTCCGAGAGGTCGAACTTGAGATCGCCCAAGCCCGCCTCCTTGAGGCTGTTGGTGTAGTCCGCGAACAGCACGAGGGCCGCGAGGCCGGCCGAGCCGATCGCGTAGCCCTTCGTCACGGCCTTGGTCGTGTTGCCGACCGCGTCGAGCGCGTCGGTCACGTGCCGCACCTCTTTAGGCAGCTTCGACATCTCGGCGATGCCGCCCGCGTTGTCGGTGATCGGGCCGAACGCGTCGAGCGCGACGATCATGCCCGTCATCGACAGCATGCTCGTGGCCGCGACCGCGATGCCGTAGAGGCCGTTTCCGTAAAGCTCGCCGAGCGCATACGCGCCCCAGATCGCGATGCAGACCGCGATCACGGGCAGAGCCGTGGCCTTCATCGACACGCCGAGGCCCGCAATGATGTTCGTGGCATGCCCCGTCTGCGACGCGGCCGCGACCTTCTTCACGGGGCTGAAGTTGGTGCCCGTGTAGTACTCGGTGATCACGACCATCGCTGCCGTGAGCGCGAGGCCGATCAGCGCGGCGAAGTAGAGGTACAGCGCGTTGCCGCCCATCATCCTCATCGTAATCGGATAAAACGCTGCGCCCGCGAGCACGCCCGACACGACCACGCCTTTGTAGAGCGCCGGCATGATCTTGCCGGTCTTCGTGCCGACGAAGAACGTGCCGACGATCGACGCGATGATCGACACCGCGCCGAGCACGATCGGATAGAGCGCCGCGTTCTCGCCGAGCGAGGTCGCGGTGAGGCCGCCGAGCAGCATCGTGGCGATCAACGTCACGGCGTAGGTCTCGAACAGGTCCGCGGCCATGCCGGCGCAGTCGCCGACGTTGTCGCCGACGTTGTCCGCGATCACCGCGGGGTTGCGCGGGTCGTCCTCGGGGATGCCCGCTTCGACCTTGCCGACCAAGTCCGCGCCGACGTCGGCGCCCTTCGTGAAGATGCCGCCGCCGAGACGCGCGAAGATCGATATCAGCGAGCCTCCGAACGCGAGGCCGACGAGCGCCTTCAAGATCTCCGGCTGCGCGTAGCCCGCGGCGTGCAACGCGGAGTAGTAACCCGCGACGCCGAGCAGGCCCAAGCCGACGACGAGGAGCCCGGTAACCGCGCCGCTGCGGAACGCGACCGTGAGCGCGGGGTTCAGACCCTTCGTTGCCGCTTCGGCCGTGCGCACGTTCGCGCGCACCGACACGAACATGCCGATGTAGCCTGCGAGACCCGAGAAGATCGCGCCGACCGCGAAGCCGATCGCGGTCTGCCAGTTCAGCGCGAAGGCGAGGATCACGAACAGCACGACGCCCGCGATCGCGATCGTCGTGTACTGCCGGTTCATGTACGCCTTCGCGCCCTCCTGGATGGCGCCGGCGATCTCCTGCATCCGGGCGTTGCCGGGCGAGAGCTTGAGGACCCAGCTCACCGTGAAGAGGCCATAGAGCACCGCGACCACCGAGGCGCCGAGCGACAACCAAAGCGCGATATTCGGATTCATCCCGTTCGTCTCCCAAAGACTTTTGGTTCCGGGCGCGCCGCAACGGCGCAGCCTCGTGAGGCTGGATCGACCCTATCTGGAACCGCGCCGACGGTGCGTCGGCGATGGCGAACGGGTTGAACCTTGTTCTTCTGGCTCCGCCGCCCCCCGGCGAAAGCGGCGGCTACTTTAGCACAAAGTCCTTCGCGAGCAGTCGCTTAACCCGCTGATTGCGCAGCCTGACATAACTGGGCAGCCCGTCTTTGTACGGGGGGTAGTCCTCGCCCCGGATCAGCGGCGCGAGGTACTTTCGGCACGCCGGCGTGATCGCGAAACCGTCGGCGGTTATGAAGTTGCGCGGCATCATTTTCTCTTTGTTCGCGACCTCGGCGAGCGACACGCTGCCGACGGCCCACCGGTACGGCTTGTCCGACTTGCGGACGATCGTCGGCATCACCGCGTTTTGACCCTTGAGGGCGAGCTCGACCGCGGCCTTGCCCATCGCATAGGCCTGCTCGACGTCGACCTTCGACGCGACGTGGCGCGCCGCGCGCTGTAGGTAATCCGCGATCGCGTAGTGGAACTTGAAGCCGAGCTTCGCTTTCACGAGCTGCGCGATCGTCGCCGCGACGCCGCCGAGCTGCGCGTGGCCGAATGCGTCTTTCCCGCCGGCCTCGGCGAGGAATCGGCCGTCCGCGTAGTGCGCGCCTTCCGAGACGACGACGACGCAGTACTCGTACTTCGCGACGCAGTCCTTCACGCGCGCAAGGAACGCGGCCTCGTCGAACGGAATCTCGGGGAACAGGATCACGTGCGGCGCGTCGCCTTCCTTCTCGCCCGCGAGGCCCGCGGCGGCCGCGATCCAACCCGCGTGCCGGCCCATGACCTCGAGGATGAACACGCGCGTCGACGTGCGCGCCATCGACGCGACGTCGAGCGCGGCCTCGCGCGTCGACACCGCGACGTACTTCGCGACGGAGCCGAAGCCCGGGCACGTGTCGGTGATCGGTAGATCGTTGTCGACCGTCTTCGGCACGCCGATGCAGACGACCGGATGGCCGAGCTGCGTGCCGATCTGCGACACCTTGTGCGCGGTGTCCATCGAGTCGCCGCCGCCGTTGTAGAAGAAGTAGCCGATGTCGTGCGCTTTGAACACCTCGATCAGCCGCTCGTACTCGGCGCGGTTCTGCTCGAGGCCTTTGAGCTTGTAGCGCGCGGAGCCGAACGCGCCGCCGGGTGTGTGGCGCAGGCCCGCGATGGTCTTCGCGCTCTCGGCCGTCGTGTCGATCATGTCCTCGGTCAGCGCGCCGAGGATACCGTTGACGCCCGCGTAGACCTTGCCGAGCTTCCCCTTGTGCTTGCGCGCGGTCTCGATCACGCCGCACGCGCTCGCGTTGATGACAGCGGTGACACCGCCCGACTGCGCGTAGAACACGTTCTTCTTCTTCATGCGTCTCCCCCGATTCGATATCGACGAGGCGCAAGAGAATAGCAAACGGGCGGTGCTGGACGAGCCCCGCGGGGCGCGACGACGCCTTCAGCTCAAGGCTCGTCCGCCTTGGGCGCGGCCCGATCGACGGCGGCGGACGAGGAGACGGCGAGGTTCTTCTTGTAGGCCTCGTGCGGCCGCAGGGTTCGTATCTCGACGGTGTCTTCGTCGCTCTGCATGTGCAGCGCGGACGCGAAGTCGATCTCGTGTGTATGTCGGTCCATGTTGACTTGGCAGCCGCGGCTCCGTCGCGCGAGCTACGGCTCGGGCACTCCTTTGCCCAAGCTGATGGCGGGACTCTACGGGCCGCCGCCGGGGCGGCAATTTGTCTTCAAAAGAATGCGTCTGTCCGCGCCGACAGGCCCGCGCGGCGCCGCGCCGCGCCGGAGCTTCCGCGGTTCGCGCATGGCGTGGGCGGGACATTAAGTCGCATCGGCGCCGAGGCCTTGGGGCCGAGTCAGCTCATGCCCCACGCACGAGCGGATTCACCCACTTGAGCCCGGGGAAGCGCGAGAAATCACGATCGGTCGTGTAGAGCGTCGCGCCGTGCTCCATGGCGATCGCCGCTAGCACGGCGTCCATGACCAGCGGCCCCGTCGTCTGTCCATCGCTCAGGAGCTCGCGAAGAATTTCCCAGTGCCGTTCGGCGGGCTCGACGATGCCCGCGTTCGGTTGCGCGAGCCATGAGCCGACGATCGCTTCAGCTTCGTCGATCGTCAGCGGCTTCTCGAAAACCCGAGAGTTCGTCGCTATTCGTAGGAAGGCCCAGAGCGTTAGCCAGCTGAAGCGAACGAGCTCCGGTTCGGACAACACGCTCTCGAGCCACTTGCGGCTCTTGTCGTGCTGAGCCGCGCGCGGCTGATACGCGTAGAGCAGCAGGTTCGCATCGACGAGGATCACCGGTGCAGCGGGCCTTCGACCTGCTCGATGAGGTCCGCGACATTGTCGAGCGAAAGGCCGGGCCGCAGGCCACCCAAATCCCGCGCGTTCACCTTGAAAGTCCGCTGCGACGCGGGACGCCGCTGATTGACGAGTCCTCGCCTCAGCGTGTCGTTGACGACGTCACGAAACGATCGTCCTGCGCGGCGCGCCTCAGCCTTGAGCTTCGCGGCCACGTCTTCGTCTAGCGTCAGTGTCGTGCGCATGCGTTGATGCTAGGTACAAGGCATCATGATGTCAAATGATCCCGACGACCGCTCCGGCGTTGCACCGGCGTACATTCGCCAGCAGTATCACGCCGACCGCGAAAAACGCCGGCCTTCGGCGAGCCCGCGGTTCGGGGGGCTGACATTTGACGACTCCGGCTGCGCCGCGCGCGCGGATCGACGTTTCTCGCGTCATCGACGACAGCCGCGTCGGCGGCTTTCAGCTCGGCGTGTACGCGCTCTGCGGCAGCGCGCTGATCATGGACGGGTTCGACGTGCAGTCGTGGGGTTACGTCGCGCCGTCGGTATTCGCCGAATGGCAGATGCCGAGCGCCGCGGGGCGTGTCGGCAGCACCGCGCTCTTCGGCCTGCTGCTCGGCCTCATCTGCTTCAGCATGCTCGCCGACCGGATCGGGCGACGCCCCGTGCTGATCGGCACGACGCTCTACTTCGGCGTTCTTACGCTCGCGACGTCGCAAGTGCAGTCGCTCGAGCAGCTGCTCGTCGTGCGCTTTCTCGCCGGCTTCGGGCTCGGCGCGACGATGCCGAACGCCATGGCGCTCGTGAGCGAGTACAGCCCGAAACGCTCGCGCGTGATGACGATGCTGATCGTGTCGAGCGCCTTCACCGCCGGCGCCGCCCTCGCGGGCTTCGTGGCCGCGTGGCTCATCCCGGCGTTCGGGTGGCGCACGGTGTTCTACGTCGGCGGCGCCATTCCGCTCGCGGTCGGCGTTGCGATGTGGCTCGCGCTGCCCGAGTCGATGCAGTTCCTGACGCTGCGGCGCAGGCGCCTCGACGACGTCGGCCGTTGGCTGCGGCGCATCTCGCCCGCCGCGCCCGGGCCCGCGACGGCCGACTACGTGGTCACGGAGGAAGCGCGCGGCGGTGTGCCGATCGTGCAGCTGTTCCACGAAGGTCGAGCGCCGGCGACGCTGCTGCTGTGGGTCTTGATGTTCATGAACCTGCTGAACATCTATTTCCTCGCGACGTGGCTGCCGACGATCGCGCGCGAGATGGGCTTCGGCACGTCCGCGGCCGTGCTCGTAGGCACGACGCTGCAAGTCGGCGGAATCTTCGGCGCGTTCGCGCTCGGTCCCGTGATCAGGCGGTTCGGATTTTTCGTCGTGCTCGCGGTGACGTTCGCCGCTGCGTGCGCGTCGATCGCGATGATCGGCCAGTCGCACGGCGCGGCGCTGCTCTTCGGTGCCGTGTTCGTCGCGGGTTTCGGCGTGCTCGGCGGCCAGGCCGCGTTGAACGCGCTCGCGGCGATCTCCTATCCCACGGACTTGCGCGCGACCGGCGTCGGCGCCGCGTCGGGCGTCGGCCGGACGGGATCGGTGCTCGGCCCGCTGCTCGCGGAGGTCATGCGCTCCCGCTGGAGCACGGAGCAGCTCTTTCTCGCCGCCGCGGTGCCCGCGTTGATCTCGGCGCTCGCGATCTTGTCGCTGCGCTCCGCGATGACGCGCACGCGAGCGGCGGAGCTGCATAATGACCCGCGATGGCGCGCCGATCCCGCACAGAAGAAGACCTAGACGCCCTGCGTGCCGAGCCGCGCGGCGACGACGATGGCCCGTCGCGCACCGCACGCAAGCACGCGAGCGAGGAGCTCCAAGCACTCGGCGAGCAGCTCGCCGCGCTGCCGGACGACACGATCGCGACGCTGCCGTTGCCGGAGCCGGTACGGGAAGCGGTCGCGACGACGAAGCGCCTCAAGAGCTTCGGCGCCCGCCGGCGCCAAGCGCAGTACATCGGCAAGCTCATGCGCCGCCTCGACTCGGACGCGCTCGCGGCGGCGCGCGACGCGGTGCGTGCGGCGCACGCGCCGTCGGCCCGGCAGACGGCGCTGCTGCACAGAGCGGAGCGCGCCCGCGACACACTGCTCCAGAGCGACGCGGAGCTCGAGCGCTGGGTCGCCGATTTTCCGGACACGGATGCGCGGCGACTACGCTCGCTGATTCGCCAAGCCCGCACGGACGCGCGCGCGGCTCTGCCGGGCGAAGCCCCACGCCATGGCCGGGCCTACCGCGAGATCTTCGCGATCCTGCGGGCACGGCTCGAGCGCGTTTGACGCCGCCCGCGGCGCGACGCTAGCGTAACGCCCTTCGCGAACGTGCGCGGAGAAGAAGAACCATGAGGATCGTGATGCTCGGCGCGCCGGGCTCGGGCAAGGGCACGCAGGCGCAGCGGCTCCAGAAGGACTTCGGCCTGCCGCAAGTGTCGACGGGCGACCTTCTGCGCCGCGCGGTAGCGGACAAGACGCCGCTCGGTCTCAAGGCCAAGGCGGTGATGGACAAAGGCGAGCTCGTCTCCGACGACATCGTGCTCGGGATGATCGAGGAGCGGATCGCGCGGCCCGACGCGGCGCACGGCTTCATCCTCGACGGCTATCCGCGCAACGGCAAGCAGGCGCAGGACCTCGAGGCCGTGCTCCAAAGGCGCGGTGTGCAGATCGACGCGGCCGTGCTCATGGACGTCGGCTTCGACATCTTGATGAAGCGCCTCACGGGCCGGCGCACGTGCTCGAAGACGGGCGCGGTGCTCAACATCTACTTCTCGTCGCCCGCGGAGCTCGACGCGTGCAAGAAAGCCGGCGGCGAGCTCGTGCAGCGCGACGACGATAAAGAGGAAACCATTCGCAACCGCTTGCAGGTCTATCAGCGTCAGACCGCGCCGCTGATCGAGCACTACGAGCAGCGCGGCCTCTTGAAGACGATCCCGGCGACCGGCGAGGTCGACGCGGTTTATCGGCGGCTCGCGACGGCGCTCGGTCTGCGCCGCTAGACCGCCGTCGCGTTCGCCGGCCCGAGGCCGAGAGCGGCCGCGCGCCAGCCCCCGCGCAGATGCGCGGGCGGCCGGCCGGACGCGAGCGCGGCGAGATCGCGGCGCGTCGCGAGGATCTCGGGCTCGATGCCGAGCGCGGCCGCGCGCTTGCGCGCGTCCTCCTGCAACCCTTTCACCTTATTCTTGTCCGGCGCCTCCCCCACGGCGTTCGCGCGCACGAGCGCTTGCGTCTCGGGATCGTCGCGCCGAGCGACGGCCGCGACGATCTCCGCGCCGTTGCGCGTGGCGAACTTCGGTGGCATGAGCTCGCCGACGGCGTCCGGCGTCTGCGGCGCCGCTGCCGCGAGCGCGAGCAGCTTGTCGTCCTCGAGCAGCCAGCGGCGCGGCCGATCCGAGCGCTGCGCCGCGTGCTCGCGCCAGCGCACGAGCTCGAGCGCCGCGCACTGCGCCGCGAACGGCAGCCCGTGCACGCCCTTCAACCGCGCCCAGACCGCGGCCTCGTCCGCGACCGGCGGCTCCGCGAGCGCGCGCGCGCAGTCCTCGTGCAGCCAGTCGAGCCGGCCGAGCTCGCCGAGCTTGCGCTCGAGCGCGTCCCACGCGGGCAGTAGATGGCGCACGTCCTCGAGCGCGTAGTGCAGCGCCGCGCTCGGCAGCGGCCGGCGGCTCCAATCGGTGCGTGCGAAGCTCTCGCCGAGCGTGACGTTGAGCGTGCGCTCGAGCAGCCCCTCGAGCCCGAGCTGCGGCGGCCAACCGATCAGCGCGGCCGCGATCTGGGTGTCGATGAGCCGCGGCGGCAGGCGCTGCGCACGCTGCCAGATCACCTCGAGGTCCTGACGCGCGCTGTGCAGGACCCACGCGCGGTCGGCGCGGAGCAGCCGGTCGAACAGTGGCGCCAAGTCGAGCGGCGCGAGGCAATCGATGCACGCGGCGAGGTCGCGAGTCGCGACCTGGATCAGGCACAGCTGCGGGTAGTAGGTCTTCTCGCGGACGAACTCCGTGTCGACCGCGACGAGCGTCGCGCCGTCGAGCGCCGTGCAGAGCTCGGCTAGCGTTTCGTCGCTCGCCACCCAGGGAACCGCGCTCGTGCTCGTCAACGTCCGTCCTTTGCCGCCGCGTCGCCTCGGCTATTATCGCGGTCCCAGCCCGCGGAATCAGCCCTTTGCTGCGATTGATCTACGCGTTCGTCGAGATCGCCTTGCATCGGCGCGGGCCGGATCAGTTGCCGAAGTCGAAGTTTCTCTTCTGGCTCGCGCTCTGCATATCCGTGGCTGTCTCGCTGTTCGTCGCGCAGTTCGCGACGATTCCACCCGAGCGCGTGGTGCCGATGGTCGTCGTCGACACGGCGCTCACCGTCGGGTTTGCGTTTGGCGTGCTCAAGGCGTTCGGCGTCGAGCGGCGCTTCCTGCAGACCGCGAGCGCGCTACTCGGCACGAGCGCGTTCCTCGAGCTCATCGAGTTGCCGTTCGTGCTCTGGCACCGCGCGCTGCACGTGCCGGTCGACCAGGCCACCGTGCCGTACGTCATCTATCTCGTGATTGCGCTCGGCTGGTGGAACGACGTCGCGGCGTTCGTCATCTCGCGCACGATCGAGCGTCCTTATGTCTTGGGCCTGGCGGTCGTGGTAGGTTACGCGCTATTCGCCTTGAGCGTCGACGTCACGCTGTTTTCCACGCCCAAGTAATGCGGGTTCACATCCTCGGCATCTGCGGAACGTTCATGGGCGGCATCGCGGCGATCGCGAAGGCCGCGGGTCACGAGGTCTCCGGCTCCGACCAGAACGTCTATCCGCCGATGAGCACGCAGCTCGAGCAGCTCGGCATCGCGCTCGAGCAGGGCTACGACCAGCGGCACGTCGATCCCGGCCTCGATTGCGTCGTCGTCGGCAACGCGCTCTCTCGCGGCAAGCCCGTCGTCGAGGCCCTGCTCGATTCGGGTCTCCCGTACTACTCCGGCCCGCAATGGCTCGCCGAGAACGTGCTCCGCGACAAGTGGGTGCTCGCGGTCTCGGGCACGCACGGCAAGACGACGACGAGCAGCATGCTCGCGTGGATCCTCGAGTACGCGGGGCTCGATCCCGGGTTTCTGATCGGCGGCGTGCCGGGCAACTTCGGCGTCTCGGCGCGGCTCGGCGGCTCGAAGTTCTTCGTCGTCGAGGCGGACGAATACGACACGGCGTTCTTCGACAAGCGCGCGAAGTTCGTGCACTACCGGCCGCGCACGCTCGTGATCAACAACATCGAGTTCGACCACGCCGACATCTACGCGGACGTCGACGCGATCCTCTGGCAGTTCCATCAGCTCGTGCGCACGGTGCCGGGCAACGGCTTGATCATTGCGAACGGCCGCGACGCGAACGTCGACAAGCTCCGCGCGCGCGGCATCTGGACGCCGGTCGAGACCTTCAGCGCGCACGGCAGCGCCGATTTCACTGCCGCGTACGAGACGATCGGCGAGCAGTCACGCTTCTCGGTCACGCGCCGCGGCGCGCGTCTCGGCGGCACGGTTTGGCGGCTGATCGGCCAGCACAACCTCGAGAACGCGCTCGCGGCGCTCGCGGCGGCTCTGCACGTCGGCGTGCCGGCCGACGTCGCGCTCGCGGCGCTCGGCGAGTTTGCCGGCGTGAAGCGCCGCCTCGAGAAGCGCGGCGAATTCGCCGGCGTCGCGCTCTACGAGGACTTCGCGCACCATCCGACCGCGATCGCGACCACGCTCGCAGGTTTGAAGAGTCGCGGCGTCGCGAAGCGGATCGTCGCGGTGATGGAGCCGCGCTCGAACACGATGCGGCTCGGCGTGCATCGCGACACGCTCGCGGGCTCGTTCGCGGACGCCGAGCGCGTGCTCGTGCTCGGCGCGGACGACTTGCGCTGGGACGTCGCGGGCGCGTTCGCGCCGCTCGGCGCGAAGGCGAGCGTCGCGCCGGACGTCGACTCGCTGCTCGCCGCGCTGCTCGCGGAGCTGCGCGCCGGCGACCACGTCGTGCTGATGTCGAACGGCGCCTTCCAGGGCTTGCCGCTGCGGCTCCAGCGGGCGCTCGAGGAGCGCGCGCGCGCCGCGAGCTCGTGACCCGCGAGCTGCCGCTCTTTCCGCTCCAGACCGTTTTGTTCCCGGGCGGGCCCCTAGAGCTCAGGATCTTCGAGCCGCGCTATCTCGACATGGTCGCGAGCGTGCTGCGCGGCGACAACCGCTTCGGCGTCGTCGCGATTCGCGCCGGCTCGGAGGTCGGCGCGGCGGAAACGTTCGCGGTTGGCACGAGCGCGGAGATCGTCGACTGGCAAGACACCAGCGGGCTGCTCGCGATCAGCACGCTCGGCCGCGAGAGCTTTCGGATCGAGGACACGAGCCGCCGGTCGGACGGGCTCTACATCGGGCGAGTCGCTCCGCTCGACGAGCTTCCCGCGACGCCGTTGCCTGCCGAGCACGCGAAGCTCGCGAGCCTGCTCCGGACGCTGCTCGCGCAGCTGCCGGTCTACGCGCAGATCGCGGCCGCGTACGACGACGCGACCTGGGTCGGCGCGCGGCTCACCGAGATCCTTCCGTTCGCGGTCACGCTGAAGCAGGCGGTGCTCGAGACGCGCGACCCGCGCGAGCGGCTCGAGCGGATCGCGGCCGGCCTGCGGGCGGAGCCGACGCTCGCGTGACGGCGCCGCGGGCGCGCCGTGCTACGCTTCGCACCCGCGCGTGAATCGGCACGCGATATCGGTGGACGCGAAGTGAAGACTTATATGTGCCTCATATGCGGCTTCATCTACAGCGAAGCCGCCGGCCGACCCGACGAAGGAATCCCGCCGGGCACCAAGTGGGAGGACGTGCCGCTCTCGTGGCGTTGCCCCGACTGCGGCTCGGGCAAGGAAGACTTCGAGATGGTCGAGGTGTAGCGAGGCCGCCGCTCGCGTCTCTTTAGTGCGGCGCGCCGACCCGTACGACGCGATGTCCGCGCGCGCCGAGCCGCTCGATCACGCTGTCCTTACCGACCAGGTGCAAGGCCCCGACGACGACCAAATAGCGCCGGCCATCCTTGAGCCGCCGCTCGAGCTCGTCCGTCCACGCCGCGTTGCGCTCGGTCACGAGCGCAGGGTAGAGCTGCGGGAAGTCGTCGAAGTCCGACAGCAATTTCTCCGTCATCGTCTCGAGACGGCCGTCGCGCCACGCGGTCGTGAGCTCGCTCATCGTCGTGTCGGCCGTGTCGAGCTCCTCGAGCGTTTGCGCGAGCAGCGCGCGCTGGTCCTTCGCCGGCAGCGCGGCGAAGATCCCGACCTGCTTCTCGATCGTCTCGAGCCCGATGATCTCTTTATGGTCGTGCCCCGCCTTGCCGACGAGATACTGCTCGAGCCCGCGCTCGGCTTCGAAGCCGATCTTTTGCATGCCGAGGTCGAGCAGCGTGATCGCGACGAACCACGGCTTGGTTTGGTCGAGCAGCGAGAGGTCGATGCCGAGCTCTCGCGCGCGCCGCTGCGCGAGCTTGTACAGGTTCGCGTCGAGCACGCCCGAGAGTGTTTGCCCGGCCGGCAGCACGGCGGCCGACACGAGCGCGGCCTGCTCGGTCGCGGGATCGAGATCGTCGAGGTCGAGCTCCATCACGAGCACGTCGGCGTGCGCGTAGAGGTCGTCGACGAGCGGCGGCAGCGGGTAGTCGGAGGCGCGCAGCACGTGCATCGAGCCGAGCAGCGTGACCTCGCCGCCGCGCTCGCCTTCGATTCGCCAGGCCGCGGGATCGGCCGCCGCGCCGCGTGCGAGCAGCACGCCGACGAACGCCGCGAGCGCGACGCTCAGCCGCGGGAGCCGCGTGCCCAAATCACTTCCGTGTCGACGCGGCCGTCGGGGTGCAGCTCGATCCAACGCGCGCCGGGCGCGCGTTCGTCGAGCGCGAAGAACTCGCTGCCCGGCAGGAACTGCGCGCAGGTCGACGGCGTGCTCACGAACTTGAGGTCGTTGCGCTGTCTCTCGGAAGCTTGATGCACGTGGCCGCAGACGACGACGCGCACGTGCTTGTTCGCGTCGATGATCTCCCAGAACGCGGCGGCGTCGCGCAGCGCGACGCCGTCGAGCCACGTGCTGCCCATCGGCAGGGGGTGGTGATGCATCGCGACGAGCACGTGCTGGCCGACGTGCGCCGCGAGTGCCTTGCGCAGGCCGTTCAGGCGCGCCGTGCCGAGGCCGCCCGCGTCCTCGCCCGCGAGGAAGGTCGACAGAAAGATGAGCGACCACGCTCCTTGCCGCAGCTCGCCGCAGAACTGGAACGACCCGCCCGTGAGGATCTCGGCCATGAGGTTCGGGTCGTCGTGATTGCCCGGGATCGTGACGACTGGGATGCCGAACGGCTCCATGCTCGCGCGGAAGCGCTCGTAGCCCGCGCGGCTCTCGTCCTGGACGATGTCGCCGGTTGCGATCACGAGGTCGGGGGGCCAGCGGCGATCGCGCTGCGCGTGCTCGAGCACGTGAAGGAAAGTCGCGTACGTGCGCACACCGCGCATTCGGCTGTCGGCGGCAGCGTGCAGATGAGTGTCGCTGATCTGCAGGACTCTGAGCGCGCGGTGTTCGGAGCTGGCCATCCCTCAGCGGCTCGGCGATGACATTGCTTGCGATGATACTCAATTCTCGACGGTGGAAACCAAGGGAATCGCTCACAGATCTGTCGCGCGCGCGGGCGTCGGACGCTCGCTCCGCGGCCCGCGAAGGTTGCGTCGCGCGTCGGCAGTAAGCGACAATCCTCGCCCGTTCTCGCTCCACGACGCCCGTTTGAAGGGCCGAGCACCAGGCTCGCGGCTTCGTCGGCAGAGCCCGATCGGTCGAGCAATGCGTCGATGGCACTGAGCACCACCAACCAAGACCCCGCCTTGGCGCGGCCGCCGCGGCGCCGGCTCGCGAACGCGATCCGGATGCTCGCGATGGACGCCGTCGAGGCCGCGAAATCGGGCCACCCCGGCATGCCGATGGGCATGGCCGACATCGCCGAGGTGCTCTGGAACGATTACCTCCGATTCGCGCCGACCGAGCCGCACTGGCCGGATCGCGATCGCTTCGTGCTCTCGAACGGCCACGGCTCGATGCTGCTGTACGCGGTCGCGTACCTGACCGGCTACGAGATCCGGCTCGACGAGCTCAAGCGCTTCCGCCAGCTCGGCTCGCGCTGCGCGGGCCATCCCGAGCGCGAGATCGACATCGGCATCGAGACGACGACCGGGCCGCTCGGGCAGGGCATCGCGTTGGGGGTCGGCATGGCGCTCGCGGAGCGCTCGCTCGCGGCGCAGTTCAATCGGCCGGGCGCAGGCGTAGTCGATCACCACACCTATTTCTTCTGCGGCGACGGCTGCCTCATGGAGGGCATCTCGCACGAGGCGTGCTCGTTCGCGGGAATGCAGAAGCTCGGCAAGCTGATCGGCTTCTACGACGACAACGGCATCTCGATCGACGGCGAGGTGGTCGGCTGGTTCAGGGACGACACGCCGAAGCGCTTCGAGGCGTACGGCTGGCACGTCGTGCGCAACGTCGATGGCCACGATCCGAACGCGATCCGCGCCGCGATCGAGGCCGCGCGCGCGGTGCGCGACAAGCCGTCGCTGATCGTCTGCAAGACGATCATCGGCTACGGCGCGCCGAACAAGCAGGGCACGGAGGCGACGCACGGCTCGCCGCTCGGCCCCGAGGAAGCCGCGGCCGCGCGCAAGAACTTGGGCTGGGAATACCCGCCGTTCGAGATCCCTGACAACTTGAAGCGCGCGTGGGACGCGCGCGAGCGCGGCGCGAAGCTCGCCGCGGACTGGCAGCGGCGCTTCGCGGACTACGCGCGGCAGTTCCCCGAGCTCGCGACCGAGCTCACGCGCCGTATGAGCGGCGACTTGCCGAAGGACTGGGTCGCATTCGCCGGCGACGCGATCGCGAAGGCCGCGGCCGCAGGCAAGGGCATGGCCACGCGCAAGGCGTCGCAGGCCGCGCTCGACGCGTTCGGCCCGAAGCTGCCCGAGCTCATCGGCGGCTCGGCCGACCTCACGCCGTCGAACAACACGAGCTTCAAGCAGTCGGTCGTGCTCACGCCCGAGCAGCCCGCGGGCAACTACATTCACTACGGCGTGCGCGAGTTCGGCATGGCGGCCGTGATGAACGGTGTCGCGGCGCACGGCGGTTGCATCCCGTACGGCGGCACGTTCCTCGTGTTCTCCGACTACATGCGCAACGGGTTGCGGATGTCCGCGCTCATGCACTTGCGCAGCATCTACGTCTTCACGCACGACTCGATCGGCCTCGGCGAGGACGGCCCGACGCACCAGCCCATCGAGCATCTCGCAGCCTTGAGGCTGATCCCGAACATGCACGTCTGGCGGCCGTGCGACGCGGTCGAGACGCTTGTCGCGTGGCGCGCTGCGCTCGAGCGGCAAAACGGACCGACGTTGCTCGCGCTCACGCGCCAAGACTTGCCGGCCGTCGTGCGCGGCGCGGAGCAAATCTTGGGCGTAGCTCGCGGCGGCTACGTGCTCGTCGCGGGCGGCGCGGCCCCGAAGATCACGTTGATTGCGACCGGCTCCGAGGTTCAGCTCGCGCTCGGCGCCGCGCAGGAGCTTACGGCGGCCGGCGTCGCCGCGCGCGTCGTGTCGATGCCCTGCACGCAGGCGTTCGACGCGCAGCCCGAGGAGTACCGCGCAAGCGTTCTGCCGAGCGGCGGCGCGCGGCTCGCGATCGAGGCCGGCGCGACCGGCGGCTGGTGGCGCTACGTCGGCGACCGCGGCGGCGTGCACGGGATCGACACGTTCGGTGCCTCCGCGCCCGCGAAGCCCCTGTTCGAGCACTTCGGTTTCACCGTGCCGGCCGTGGTCGCCGCCGCGCGGCGTCTCATCTAGTTTTTCGTTCCTGCCGAGGAGGCACTATGCCCGTCAAAGTCGCAATCAATGGCTACGGCCGGATCGGCCGCAACATCCTTCGCGCGCTCTACGAGGGCAAAAAGCGCGGCGACATCAAGATCGTCGCGCTCAACGACCTCGGCGACGCGAACACGAACGCGCACTTGACGCGCTACGACACCGCCCACGGGCCGTTCCGGTTCCCGGTCGCGGTCGAGGGCGATTCGCTCGTCGTCGACGGCGACAAGATCAAGGTCTGCGCGGAGCGCGATCCGTCGAAGCTGCCGTGGAAGGACCTCGGCGTCGACATCGTGCTCGAGTGCACCGGTCTCTTCACGTCGAAGGAGAAGGCCGGCGCGCACATCAAGGCCGGTGCGAGGAAGGTGATCATCTCGGCGCCCGGCGAGAAGGACGTCGACGCGACCATCGTCTACGGCGTGAACGACAAGACGCTGAAGCCGAGCCACACGGTGATCTCGAACGCGTCGTGCACGACGAACTGCTTGGCGCCGATCGCGAAGGTGCTGCACGACTCGATCGGCATCGTGCGCGGGCTCATGACCACCGTGCACTCGTACACGAACGATCAGGTGCTGACCGATGTGTTCCACAAGGACCTGCGCCGCGCGCGCTCGGCGACGCAGTCGATGATCCCGACGAAAACGGGTGCTGCGGCCGCGGTCGGCCTCGTCCTGCCGGAGCTCAACGGCAAGCTCGATGGCTTCGCGATTCGCGTGCCGACGATCAACGTGTCAGTCGTCGACCTCACGTTCGATGCGGCGCGCCCGACCACGGCGAAGGAGATCGACGAAGCCGTGAAAAAGGCGTCGGCCGGGCCGCTCAAGGGAATTCTGGAATTCAACGACGGCCCGCTCGTGTCGGTCGACTTCAACCACAACCCCGCGTCGTCGATCTATGACTCGACCCTCACGAAGGTGATCGACGGCAAGCTCGTGAAGATCTGCGCGTGGTACGACAACGAGTGGGGCTTCTCGAACCGGATGCTCGACACGACGCTCGCGTTCGCCGCGCTCTAAGCGCGGGAAGCTCCATGGCGCTCGCCGTCGAACGGATGACCGATCTCGACCTGCGCGGCAAGCGCGTTCTGATCCGCGAGGATCTGAACGTGCCCGTGAAGGACGGCAAGGTCACGAGCACCGCGCGGATCGTCGCCGCGCTGCCGACGCTGCGCGCCGCGCTCGACAAGGGCGCGCGGGTGCTCGTGATGTCGCATTTGGGCCGCCCGAAAGCCGGCAAGCCCGATCCCGCGAGCTCGCTCGCGCCGGTGGCCGCAAAGCTCGGCGAGCTGCTCGGGCGCAAGGTGCCGCTCGCGACGAGCTGGCTCGACGGCGTCGACGTGAAACCGGGCGAGATCGCGCTCTGCGAGAACGTGCGTTTCGAGAAGGGCGAGGAAGAGGACGACGACAAGCTCGCGCAGCGGATGGCGAAGCTCTGCGACGTGTTCGTGATGGACGCGTTCGGCACGGCACACCGCGCGCAGGCGAGCACGAACGGCGTCGCGCGTTTCGCGCCCGTCGCGTGCGCCGGCCCGCTGCTCGTCGCTGAGCTCGAGGCGCTCGCGGCGGCGCTCGAGAAGCCGAACCGGCCGCTCGTCGCGATCATCGGCGGCTCGAAGGTGTCGACGAAGATCGAGGTGCTCCAATCGCTGTCGTCGAAGGTCGACGAGCTGATCCTGGGCGGCGGCATCGCGAACACGGTGCTCGCGGCGGCCGGCGCGCCGATGGGCAAGTCCCTCCACGAGCCCGACCAATTGCCTTTCGCGAAGAGGCTGCTCGCCGGCGAGTTCGGCAAGGCCAAGATCCCGCTGCCGACGGACGTCGTCGTCGGCACGAGCCTCGACGCGTCCGCGCGCGGCCGCGTGAAGCGCGCGCAGGACGTCGGCGCCGACGAGATGATCCTCGACATCGGCCCCGACACCTCGGCGCTGTACGCGGAGCGTCTCGCCGGCGCGGGCACGATCGTCTGGAACGGCCCGGTCGGGGTGTTCGAGCACGCGGAGTTCGCGGCCGGCACTCGGCGCGTCGCGGACGCCGTCGCGGCGAGCAAGGCTTTCTCGATCGCGGGCGGCGGCGACACGCTCGCCGCGATCGAGCAGTTCGAGATCGGCGACAAGATCTCGTACATCTCGACCGGCGGCGGCGCGTTCCTCGAGTTCCTCGAGGGCAAGAAGCTGCCCGCTGTCGCGACACTCGAGGAGCGCGCGCGCAGCGCGAAACCTTAAGTGTCTGCTGCGACGCCGAGCGAGGTCCTGCTGCTGAAGCAGGCCTTCGACACAGCGCTTCAGGCCGCCGCGCCCGCCGTCTGCCTCCCGCCCGCTCTGCAGGGCTATCCGCGCAAGCCCGCGCTCGTGCTCGGCACCGGCAAGGCAGCCGCGTCGATGACGGCCGCGTTGTGCGCGCACTGGGACGCGCCGACGCGCGGGCTCGTCGTCACGCGTTACGAGCACGGGCTCAAGGCCGGTGAGACGAGCGGGGGCGTCGAGGTTGTCGAGGCCGGCCATCCGTCGCCCGACGCGGCGAGCCTCGCGGCCGGCGCGCGCCTGCTCGAGCTCGCCGCGAGCGCCCGCAAGGACGAGTACCTGATTTGCTTGATCTCCGGCGGCGGCTCGTCGCTCGCGGCCGCGCCGTTGCCGCCAATCACGTTCGAGCAGAAGCGCGCGGCCGCGAACTTTTTGATTCGCGCGGGCGCCGACATCCGCGAGATCAACTGCGTACGCAAGCACCTCTCGAAGCTCAAGGGCGGGCGGCTCGCGGCCGCCGCGCATCCGGCGCCCGTAATCACGTTCGTGATCTCCGACATTCCGGGCGACCAGGTCGGCGACATCGCGTCGGGCCCGACGATCGCGGACGCGACGACCCAGGCCGACGCGTGCGCGATCCTCGAGCGCTATCGGTATCCCAAGATCGCAGAGCTCATGCCCGTGCTCGGGGACGCGAAGCACGAGACGCCGAAGCCCGGCGCGCGCGAGTTCGCGAACGACAAGGTGCACTTGATCGCAACGGCGTCGACGGCCCTCGAGGCCGCCGCGACTTTCCTGCGCGGCAAAGGCTACGACGTGCTGTATCTCGGCGCTGACCTCGCGGACGAGGCGCAGGAGCTCGGGCGCACGCACGCGAAGCTCGCGAAGGAGCAGCGCGCGAGCGGTAAGCGTGTCGCGATTCTCTCGGGCGGGGAGACGCGCGTGGTGCTCGGCGAAGGTGGCGGGCGCGGCGGCCGCAACACGGAATACCTCGCCTCACTCGCGATCGCGCTCGACGGCTGTGCCGGCGTGTACGCGCTCGCGGCCGACACCGACGGCATCGACGGCCAGGGCGATCACGCGGGCGCGCTCGTCGTTCCGGAAACGTTACGGCACGGCGCGGCGCGCGGCGAAGCGCTCGCGGCGGCACTGGCGCGTCACGACACTTACAGTTACTTTGATAGCGGTCGATATCTATTGAAGCCCGGTCCCACGCGTACGAATGTGAACGACTTCAGATTGATCCTGTGTCAGCCGTGAACCGTCGAGAGTCAGCGTCATTGGTGCCCGCAGGCGGGCAGGACGAGGTGCGCCGGCGCACGAAGATCGTTGCGACACTTGGGCCCGCGACCGACGACCCGGCCGTGCTCGAGCAATTGATCCTCGCGGGCACCGACGTGTTCCGGATCAACTTCTCGCACGGCACGGCGCCCGACCAGGCGAAGCGCGTCGAGACGGTGCGCCGCGTGTCCGAGAAGGTGGGGCGGCACATCGGCATAGTGGGCGACCTCCAGGGCCCGAAGATCCGGATCGAGTCTTTCAAGAGCGGCCCGGTGACGCTCGTCGAGGGCGCCGCTTTCCTGCTCGACACCGCGATGGATCCGAACGGCGGCGACCAGAACGGCGTCGGCGTCGCGTACCGCAACCTCGTCAAGGACGTGGCGCCCGGCGACACCGTTCTGCTCGACGACGGCCTCATCGTGCTCGAGGTCGAGGACGTCGACGGCACGAAGATCGCGTGCCGGGTCAAGCAGGGCGGGAAGCTCAGCGACCACAAGGGTCTCAACAAGCAGGGCGGCGGCTTGTCCGCGCCCGCGCTCACGGACAAGGACCGGCGCGACATCGAGTCGGCCGCCCGCTACGGGCTCGACTTCATGTCCGTGTCGTTCGCGCGCAGCGCGGAGGACATCGAGGAAGCGCGGTCGCTGCTGCGCGCAGCCGGCGGCCAGGCGCACATCGTCGCGAAGATCGAGCGCGCCGAGGCCGTGCAGAACATCCGTTCGATCATCGACGCGAGCGACGTGATCATGGTCGCGCGCGGCGACCTCGCGGTGGAGGTCGGTTACGCGTCGATGACGGGCCTGCAGAAAGGCTTGATCCGGCTCGCGCGCGCGCGCAACAAGGTCGTGATCACCGCGACGCAGATGCTCGAGTCGATGATCAACTCGCCGTCGCCGACGCGCGCGGAGGTGTCCGACGTCGCGAACGCCGTGATGGACGGTACCGACGCCGTGATGCTGTCGGCCGAGACCGCGGTCGGCAAGTATCCCGTGCGCGCCGTCAAGACCATGGCGGAGCTCTGCGTCGGCGCCGAGAAGCACGAGACTTTCCGCCGCGCCGCGAACTATCGGCTCGAGGACGTGTTCGCGCACGTCGACGAGGCGATCGCGATGGCCGTCATGTACGTCGCGAACCACCTGAACGTGCGCGCGATCATCGCGCTGACCGAGTCCGGCTCGACGACGCTCTGGATGTCGCGCGTGCGGTCGGACATCCCGGTGTTCGCATTCACGCGCCACCAGGCGACGGCCCGGCGCGTGAGCATGTACCGCGGCGTCTACGCGGTGCCGTTCGACATCGGCGGCTCCGACGTGCAGACACAACAGAAAGTGTTCGAGACGCTGCTGAACGACGGCGCGGTCGCGCCCGGCGACCTCGTGCTGTTCACGAAGGGCGACCAGCAGGGCGTGGCAGGGAGGACGAACACGATGCAGATCCTCACCGTGCCGACCGCGGAAGCGGTCCGCGCCGCCAAGAGTGACTGAGAAGACGCGCAAGGCGCTCGTGCTGCCGGGCGCCGGGGCTCGCGGCGCATATCAAGTCGGTGTTCTCAAAGCGGTCGCGTCGCTGCTGCCGCACGACGCGCCGAACCCGTTCCAGGTGATCACGGGCGCGTCCGCGGGCGCGATCAACGCGGCCGTGCTCGCGGGGCGCGCGGCGAACTTCGAGCGCGCGATCCGCGACATGGAACGGGTCTGGGCGAACTTCAGCGCCAATCAGGTCTATCGCACGGACGCATGGACGATGCTGAAGTCCAGCCTGCATTGGCTCGGGGCCCTGATGTTTGGCGGGCTCGGCGTGGCCAACCCGGTTTCGCTGCTCGACAGCGCGCCGCTGCGCAAGCTGCTCGCGCGCGACGTCCGCTTCGGCGGCATCGCACGCGCTATCGCACGCGGCCATCTCGAGGCGCTCGCGATCACCGCGTCCGGCTACACGTCGGCGCGCTCGGTCACTTGGTTCCAAGGCCGGCCATCGTTGCGACCGTGGACGCGCGTGCGCCGCGTCGGCCGGGCCGAGCACATCAACATTGATCACTTGATGGCGAGCGCGGCCGTGCCGTTCGTGTTCCCGCCGGTGAAGATCGGCGGCGAGTACTTCGGCGACGGCTCGATGCGCCACCGCGCGCCACTCTCGCCCGCGATCCATCTCGGCGCGGACCGGATGCTCGTGATCGGCGTGCGCGACGAGCGCCCGGACCCCGAGCCGTCGGCCGACAGCAACCCGCCGCCGCCGACGTTCGCTACGCTGGGTGGCTACATGCTCGACACGTTGTTCATGGACGGTTTGTACACGGACCTCGAGCGGGTCTCGAACTTGAACCGCATCATCGAGAGCGCGGGCACCGACCGGCTGAAAGGCGTCGAAAACCTGCGGCCGCTGCACACACTCGTGATCGTGCCGAAGGACGACGTGCGCGCGGTCGCGCTGCGGCACGCGACCGAGCTGCCGCGCGCGATGCGGCTGCTGCTCAAAGGGCTCGGCGCGACGAGCCGCAGCGGCATGCAACTCACCAGTTATCTCTTGTTCGAGTCCGGCTTCACGCGCGAGCTCATCGACATGGGCTTTCGCGACGCGATGACGATGGAAGAGGAGCTCCGGACGTTCCTGTACGACCAGCCGATGGACACGCTGTACGCCCCGGCGCACTTGAAGCGCGCGCTCGAGCGCTGAGGCGTGGCGTGCCGATCGCGAGCATCACGTGAACGGCACGACGGTGGAGCCATCAATGGACAGCAAGTCGACTTCTCCTTCTGTGCCCAGTAAGCGGAGGTTGCTATTGGTGGCGTTGATCGCCGGCCAAGTGTTTTCGCCCGTGACCTCAAGAAGACGAGTACCGAGCAACGTTACTCTCTTCGAGACGTGCACGGCACGATATCGAAAGAAGAGAGGACGGCGAGACTCGCCAGCTATTCGCGGGCAGAGTTGCGCGATGGGGTGGTGATTGAACTGCGAGAGGGGAAGCCCGCCGACTCGCTCGTATACGAAGACGCGGACTTCTCCGTCAACGTCGTCGGCCAGGAAGCGACGTCGTCGGGAAGGCGGATGACAACGAACGTGCTGATCTGTCAGAAGCCAGACGAAGCTGGCGCACCGATCAGGTGGCGCCAAACTCTGTTCTACTGCGGCAAGTTTTATGACCCGTCCGGGAACGTCGTGAGCGCCGTGCCGGACGATGTGCTGCAGTCGATGGATGTCGGGTGGCAATCAGCCGAACAGAGGACGGGACCCTTCGGAGAGCGAGCCAAACTTGTGTTCGTCGTCGGTCGTGACGGTGCGCTGCTTGTTACGCGGTCGTTGAGCGTGATGAGTCCCCTGAAACTTGGAGTTTGGCCAATCGACGGAAAAGAGGTGGCGTGGACAACCGTTTCTGCGGGGAACCCTGGTCAACAGCTGCTTGTCGCCAATGGCTTGGACGCCTATAGCCCGAATAGGGTTGTGCTCGAAGACAGTCCGCATCACTGGATCGGTTGCCAGCAGTCCGAATGCAAACCACTCGATAGGCTGAGTGCGAGTGGCTCGTATCTGTTAATCGACGACCAGGCTGGAGAGACCATTACCTTGTCGCTTCCAAATCTCGCCCAGCCGCGTTTACTCGTGCATTCAACGAAGCTTTAGCCGTCGCGCCGCGCGTCAGCGCAGCTCGTCGTGTTGCGTGCGGATCGGCCCGTACTTGCGCTCGAGCCGCTTCGCGAGCGCGTCCGCGACGTACACCGAGCGGTGCATCCCGCCCGTGCAGCCGATCGCGACGGTGAGATACGAGCGCTGGAAATCCTGGTAGCGCGGGATCCATTCCTCGAGGAAGCCAGCGATCGCGCCGATCATCTCCTGCACGAGCGGTTGCGCGTCGAGGAACGCCTTGACCGGCGCGTCCTTGCCGCTCAGCGGCCGCAGCTGCGGCTCCCAATACGGGTTCGGCAGGCAGCGCACGTCGAACACGAAGTCCGCGTTCGCGGGCAGGCCGTGCTTGTAGCCGAACGACTCGATCATGATCGATAGCGTGCCGGCCTTGCGCGGCGCGACGCGCTCGTGCACCCGCTCGCGGAGCTGCGACGCGGTCATGTCCGTCGTGTCGATCACGAGCTCCGCCGTGTCGATGACAGGCCCGAGCAGGTCGCGCTCCTTCTTGATCGCCTCGGCGAGGCTCGTGTTCTCGTCCGTCAGCGGATGCTTGCGGCGCGTCTCGCTGAAGCGCGACAGGAGAACTTTGTCGTCGGTTTGCAGGAAC
>Ga0307497_10000027_pt1 | contig 26649 bp, 21 predicted proteins | sample 10_S_MG_FD_201366 | JGI IMG/M metagenome (GOLD analysis project Ga0307497, IMG submission 201366) | Soil microbial communities from Populus trichocarpa stands in riparian zone in the Pacific Northwest, United States - 10_S | ecosystem: Environmental > Terrestrial > Soil > Riparian zone > Trees...
TAGCGCGTTTCGATCGCGGAATACTATGAGTGCGCGCGGAGGCCGGTCAACGGAGTTACTCCTAGAGATTTGTTCGCCGACGAGGTGGCGTCAGTACCCGGTGGTGTCTCGACGGCTGCGCCGGGCGATCATAAACTCGCGCGAACGCTAATAAGAACGAGGCGCCCTCACCATGCGGCAGCTCGCGACGTTCATTGTTCTCGCTCTCGTGCTCGGCCTCGGGACCTTCGTCGTGGTAGGCGACGCACACGCGCAGGCCGGTGCATCGCCATACACGCCGCAGGAAGCGACCACGCTCGCGCGCGTCTGGCGCACGATCCGCGGCGCCGCCCACTACGAAGACATCAATTGGCAAGCGATCGGCGTCGCGAGCGAGCCGGGCAGCGCCGAAGCGCGCCGCCTCATGGCGCAGAACTGGGCGAAGCTGCGCGGCGCGGCCAAGTTCGAGGACATCAACTGGTCCGCGGCGACGGGTTTCACGGGCCTCGCCGCCGCGGCCGAGACGACGACGGTGCCCGCGCCGGCCGCGCCGCCGCCGAACGAAGTCGCAGCGGCGCCCGCGGCGCCGCCGAAAGACACTGCGCCGACACCTGCGGCGCCGAGCCGCGCGTCCGCTCCGAGCGCGCCGCCGCCGTCCGCGAGCGCGGCGTCCATGGCCGGCACGTGGGTCGGCACACTCGAGACGTATCCGAACTTTCTCCGCATGACGCTCGATTTGCCGGCCGCCGCCGACGCGAGCACGCCGGTGCAAGGTACGCTGCGCATCGACGGCGGCCTCGGGCCGCAAGGCGCGCCGAAGGGTCAGATGCCGGTCACGGCGCGCGTCGATGCGGGCGCGCGCACGCTGACGCTGACGATCGGTGCGGAAGGCAGATCCATGCGCCTGCCGGTCGGCGAGCTGTACGGCTATCTCGACACGCGCAGCGAGACCGTCGCCGGCGTCGTCGGCAACGCGTTCGCGGACTCGAGCCCGTTCTTCGTGCTCGCGCGCGAGCGCGCTGCCGAGGATCGAATCTTCAAGCCGATCGACGCGGGCATGAACCAGCAACAGCAACGCGCGGGGCCGTTCGGCGCGTTGGGGCAGCGCAGCGGCACCGACCGCGCCGATCTCGAGCGCTGGGCACATCGCGTCGTCGACGAGTATCCCGACGTGGATCCGGCGCGCGTCTCGCCGGACGACCTGTTCGCGATGGCGCGCAACCTCTTCGCCGACGAGCACTTCCAAGCGCACTTCAAGACGACGTTCGACCGCATGGGCGGCGGCGACCGGCTGCGCATCGTCACCGGCATCCGCGCCGTGCCGTTCGGGCAGGGGAACACGCCGGATGCGAAGACGGACAACGTGCTCAAGACGGTCGAGCGCCCGTTCGTGCAAATGGTCGGCACGGGCACCGCGTCGGACATGACGCTGTCCGTGATCGCGATGCGCTACATGGCCGCGTGGCGGCAGGGCGCGATCGCCGAGCTTGGGCAGGGCGGCGAGACGCTCGACGCGTTCCGCGCTGCGAGCGGTGTCGACACCGCGGCCGTGAAGCTCGCGCCTTACGTCTGGCCGTCGGAGCGTACTGCGCTCGCGACGGCGACGACCGCGAGCCTGGATCGCGCCTCGCGCGCGCCGCTCGTCGCCGAGGTCGACAAGTTGCTTGCGAGCGCGACCGGGATCGAAGGCGCGCGCGCTCTCGACGCCGCTCTGAAGATCAGCCCCGGCTCGAAGCCGAAGTCGGCGATCGAGCTCGCACCGCGCACGCCGCCGCGCCAACCGAGCTACGCGCAGCCGGGTGCTCCAGGCGGCGCGCAAGCGAAAGCGGGCGTCGTGGGCCTCGCGGAGCTCGCGAAGTGGGCGCCCGCGACGTGGACGACGCAGAAGTCGCGCTTGAACGCGGGGCTCGACGATGTGCTCGCCAAGCAGGTCGCCGATGCTCGGGTGACGCTCGGCCTCGACTCGGGCAGCGCGGCGGCCGCGAATCCGACTGAGCGTCTGCAAAAGAGCAGGGCGTGGTATCAAAGCCATCGCGATCTCGTCGTGCCGTTCGCGAGCCGCGGGGCGGTCGCGAAGCTCGTTACGGATCTTGCAGCGCAGCGCGAGGCCGATTTCGCGGCGGTGATGCCGCAGATGTCGGCGCATCTCGCGGCGCTGACGACCGCGGCCGAGGTGCAGAGCTACGGGCGCGACCTCGTGACCGATCTCGACCACGGGGGTTCGGGCAGCTGGCAGCGCTTCGACCAGCAGCGCAGCGCGCGGCTCGTCGCGCTCGATCGAGCCGCGGCGGTGGCGCGCATCGGCGCCGGGCCGTTCGGACCGGAGCATCCGGGCGCCGCGTACTTGAACGCGCTCTACCGCAACGACACCGCGCGCCTCGCGCAGGAAGACCGCGACTTCGCGCAGCGCCTAGGCGGCCAGATGACGAAGATGCTGCAGCAGACCGGCATGGACGCGCTCACGTCGTTCTTCTCGGGCGGCGCGATTCCGCAAGGCGGGCTCGGTCAGCTCATGCAGGCGTCGGTGAACCAATACACGATCGCGGAGCCGGTCGCGGGCTTCTTCATCGTCGCGTACGAGCGGGTGTACCCGAAGTGCATGGACAAAGATCCAGTCCACTTCGTGGAGACGATCACGTGGGAGACGGTCGTGACGAACGGGCTCGGCACGCATGTCTATCCGCACGAAGAAGTGAACTACTACAACGTGAACCATCGACACGCGGCCGCGTTCCAGAAGGTCGGCACGCCGCCCGATCAGGATCGGGCCGATTTCACGGCGAAGCTGTTCGCGCCGTTCTTGCCGAAGGACGTCGCGGAGCCGCTGCAAACCGCGAGCGACGCCGTACGCGGCATGGGCATGGCGATGACCGAGAACGCGTGCGACAGCCCGGTGATGAAGACGATCGAGAGGAACCTGATTGCGTACGTGATGGCGAAGTGAGAGGTCAGCAGCTGCGGATCGGCCTAGCTACATCCTTACCGTCCCACGTGCGGGATGGGCTGTGCGCAATGTGGGACGATCCGCCGCGACCCGACTTCCGGCATTCGAGTCGAATCAACTAGTTGTCTCCGCCCAATACTTGGCACGCTTATCGCTCTGGGCTCTCGAGTATTGCCTCGACGACGCATTGGCGTGGGAGATCCACCGGATGAATTTCAACGGGCTCCTCGATTCCGTCGGTCGCGATCTGCGCCATACGCTACGCGGCCTCCGGCGGCGGCCTACGTTTACGCTCGCGGTCGTGTTGACGCTAGCGCTTGGGATTGGTGCGACGACGGCTATCTTCAGCGTCGTCAATGCAGTCGTCATCAAACCCCTTCCGTATCCAGAATCGGAAGCCGTCGTGACGGTGATGCACTCATCCGTAGCCGGAAACGTGCGCAACGACAACTTCCCTTTCACGCCGCAGATGTTGGAGATCTATGCCACGAACGGCCAGGCCTTCGAGGAATTGGGAATGTATAGGTCCGGCCAATCCGCAATCACCGGCCTCGGGGATGCCGAGCAGGCCGACACGCTGCTCGTGACGGCAGGCACGCTGCGGGCTCTGAACGTTCAACCCGCGCTGGGCCGATCGTTTTCGCGCGATGACGATCAGCCCGGCGCGGCGGAGACTGCGATCTTGAGCAACGGTTACTGGCAGCGCCGCTTCGGCGGCGATCCGAGCGTGATCGGGCGCACGATCGCGGTCGACGGGAGGCCACGCGAGGTGATCGGCGTGATGCCCGCTCGCTTCACCCTCCGCGAGCTTCCCATGGATTTGATTCTGCCCGAACGCTTCAACATGGCTCAGCCTCCCGCGAACTTCTGCTGCAGTGGACTGGGGAGGCTGAAGCCGGGCATCACGGTGGCCGCCGCCAATGCCGATGTCGACCGCATGCTGCCCATCTACCTGGACAGATACATGCGTCCTTACTTTGCTGGAGCGGACGCCCTCCAGCTCAGGGCGGCCGTGCGCCCTCTCAAAGAAGACGTCGTGGGCGACGTGGGCCAGGCCCTGTGGGTTCTGCTCGGAAGCATCAGTATTCTTCTCGTGATCGCCTGTGCCAACGTCGCCAATTTGTTGCTCGTGCGGGCGGAAACACGCGCGGCAGAGCTTGCGCTCCGTACGACGCTGGGGGCCGGACCTGGCCGCCTGGCGCGCGGCCTGATGGTGGAGAGCCTGACGCTCAGCCTCATCGGCGGTCTGACCGGCGTTGGCGTCGCCTACGGCGGTCTGCGGGTCCTGCTGGCTTTCCCGCCGGCGAACTTGCCCCGATTGAACGAGATCACGATCGATCTGCCGGTGCTTGGCTTTGCCTTGGGCGTCTCGGTCCTTTCGGGACTGCTCTTCGGGCTAGTGCCGGTCTTGCGATTCGCACGACAGCGTTTGTCGAACCTCGGGGGACGATGGGCGAGTGCCGGCAAGAATCAGTATCGCTCGCAGAACGTGTTGGTCGTGGCTCAAGTCGCCCTGGCACTCGTGATGCTGGTCAGCTCCGGCTTGATGATTCGCACGTTTCAGAACCTGCGTGCCGTGGATCCCGGGTTCACCGATCCCAAGACCGTGCAAACGGTGCGGCTCTCCATGCAGGGCTCGGGAGTGCGGGGAATGCAGAGACTGGTGGAGATGTCGGAGCAAATTCTCGAGCGCTTGGCGGCGATCCCCGGTGTCACCTCGGCGGCATACACCGGGTCGCTGCCGATGCAGCAGGGTTCGGGTAGCTTCATCGTCGCCCCGGAGGGCAAGACGTATGAAAGCGGGGATCTCCCGCCCCAGCGGAGAATCATGTGGATCTCACCCGGATTGCTCCAGACTCTAGGTACGCCGTTGCTCGCCGGGCGTGACTTCGATTGGACGGAGGTCCGCGAGCAGCGAAATGTGGCCCTGGTATCCGCGAGCTTCGCGCGCGAGTCATGGAATTCCGTCGAGGGTGCCGTAGGGAAACGCGTCGATGTAGGCAATGACGGATCCTGGCAAGAGGTGATCGGAGTGGTCGCCGACGTCCACCACGACGGCGTCGATCGGCCGGCGCCCGCGACCGTCTACTGGCCGGCGCGCGCGCAGTCGTACATGACCGGGCTGGGGATCGACCTTCCGAGCTCGGTCACCTTCGTGCTGCGCAGTGACAGAACAGCCACGGAGAGCATGCTCGCCGACGTTCGCCGAGCCGTGGCGGAAGTGACTCCGGATCTTCCGATCGCCGAGGTCGGCACGCTGGCGCAAGCCTATCGCGACCACCCCTCGATGGCGCGAAGCTCGTTTGCGCTGGCGCTGCTCGGAATCGCCGGTACGACGGCGCTTCTGCTCAGCATCGTCGGCATCTATGGCGTGCTCGCCTATGCGGTCACGCAGCGCCAGCGTGAGGTCGGAATCCGCGTCGCGCTAGGCGCCGCGCCGCGTACCGTGCAAAGGATGTTCGTCCATCGCGGAATGATTCTAGCGGGCATCGGAATCGTCTTTGGGGCCGTCGTAGCAGCCGGGTTGACGCGATTGATGTCGTCGCTGTTGTTTGGCGTTACGCCCCTCGACGCTACCACCTTCGTGGCCGCGGCCGCGTTCTTGGCGGTGGCGGCGCTTTTCGCAAGCTATGTCCCCGCCCGCCGCGCGGCCACGATCGATCCGATGGAAACGCTCAGAGCCGAGTAGCCCAACGCTTGCTCGCTGTCAGCGCCTGCGATGACGGACTCTGCGCGCTGGTGAACGCAGCAACGCGTGGGCTAGCCCGCGCTTTCTATCTTGAGCACCATGACGTAATACCCCGGCCCCAAGGCGATGTTCGAGAAGTCGGCCGCATCGATGAAGTAGATCATCAAGAAGCCGGCACTCGGGATCTGGATCTGCTCGAACGGGTTCGCAGGATTTTGAATCGACTGCGCGTACGGCGCACTCAAAGCCGACTCGATGATCTCGCGCGTCAACACGACGACGGTGTTCGGGAAGTAGACGTTGTCAGTGCCTACGATGTGTCTCAGGCCGATCGGCCGGTCCGCACCGCCGGACAGGAGATTCGAGATCACTGCGTACGGTAGGAACAACCCGCTCGCGACGAGCTGTGCCGCGCTCGCTTGAGGCGTTCCTCCGATCGCGACCGCTGCGTATCCCGTGCCGCTCGTAATGTGGTTCTGGACCTTCGCGTCGTCGAACAGCTGGCTCGCAGTGAGATTCATCTCCTGCTCGCGCCAAGACACGAACGTGGAGTCTAGGTCGTCCGACTCCCAGAGGCTCAACGTGAGCAGCACGACCTCGCCTTTGTCGGTAAGCGGCCCTTCCCAGAGCAGCCACGGGAACTCGTTGTTTGACCCGGTACCCGTCGAGGTGAGCGTCGCGCCCGTCGGGATCTTGTCTCCCTGTCGAATTCCACCACCCGCGCGGGCGCTACCGGCCTTGATGCGCTGGGCCCAGTTCTGCGTATCGGTCTTGTCTCCGTATTCGCGCGTCGTCATGGAGTACGAGTCGATCACTACGCCGTTGCGGCTGAAGCGCCGAACGATCGCGGCCCCATAAATTTCATCGCCGAGGCCGTCGGTCACGCTGTCGCGCGTCGGTGTAACGCAAAGGAACCCCGTGACCCAGACGCGATAGTTGCCGGACGTTCGGACGAGTCGGCTATCCGGGTTGCGGGCCGCGTTGCCCGCGAGGGCATCGCTGCTTGGAGGCGGGTCCGCGCCCGCGGCCCCGGATGTGTCGGGCGACCCGGTGTCGCGCGGCGCCCGGTCGGTCGCCGGCAAGCCCGACTCGTTCGCCGCGTTCGGTGCCGCGCTTTGCGTCGCGCCGTTGCGGCCGGGACGTCCGGCCGTCACTTCGTTCGCCCTGATGCCGCCTGCTGCGCCTGCCGCCCCCGCGGTTGCCGATCCCACGCCGGCTTTGGTCCCGGCTGCCGCGCCCGCGGCGCCAGTCTTGGTGGCGAAACGCGTGAGCAAGTCGGGACGCGCGCCGTCGCGCAAACGAGTGTTGAACGGAAGCGTCGACGTCGCGCCAGTCTTCTGAAAGTTCCAGCTGCACGTTTCCGTGGTCAAGACACCGGGCGGCTGCTTCCACGCGACGCCCGGGAGGGTCCGCGCGGGCCGGCTGCCGACGATCGAGGTGCTGCTCGCCGGCGCGTCGATTGTCGGGAACTGCCACTCTTGCAGCGATCCCTGCGTGGTCGTCTCGGTCGCTTGTGGGCCGCCGGAGCCGGCTTTGACCGTGTAGCCGGTCTGGGCGACGAGAACGCCGTGTTGCGAGCCGATCCGGATCGTGTCCGTGCCGGGCAGCTTCCAGATCGAGATCGGCGCGCTCATGTCCGCGGCCGCGACCCAGATCTCCGACGGTCCGTCGAGCGCGGGCGTCTGGCCGGCCGTGGCGGGAACCAGCCGCGCGCCGTCGCCGTCGACGGTCCACTTTCCCGGCCAAACTCGAAACGCTCCACTCGGCGTCGCGGCCCCGGGGGTGATCCGCCAGATGTGCTTTTCGTCGTCTTGGTAGTAGTCGCCGCGAGCGCTGAGCGTGCACTCGGCGTAACCGGACCACGGGCCGTCAGCGGGAGTCGGTTGAGCGTTCGCGGGAGCGGAGTTGATCGCCGCGACCGCGGCACCGAGCATCGACACGAAGATCGCGAGCGGCGGACGACGCACTTGAATCTCCCGCGTTGAAGCGCGCGGTGAGAATAGGAGGCAGGGTCCGCAAATGCAATTCGCGGCGGTCGCGAATCGCGGCGCCCGAGATCAGCGCTTCGCGCGCGCAGTCCGCCCAGGGCTCGCCGCGCGCAGCACGCCGCGCAGCGCCTGACCGGTGTACGAGCGCGGCTCGGCCGCGATCTCTTCCGGCGTGCCGGCCGCGATGAGCTCGCCGCCGCCCGCGCCGCCCTCGGGTCCGAGGTCGATGATCCAGTCCGCCGTTTTGATCACGTCGAGGTTGTGCTCGATGATCACGATCGTGTTGCCCTGATCGCGGAGCTTGTAGAGCACCTCGAGGAGCTGCGCGATGTCGTGGAAGTGCAGGCCCGTCGTCGGCTCGTCGAGCACGTAGAGCGTTTTGCCCGTCGAGCGCTTCGACAGCTCCTTCGCGAGCTTCACGCGCTGCGCCTCGCCGCCCGAGAGCGTGGTCGCGTTCTGGCCGAGCTCGATGTAGCCGAGCCCCACGGCCGTCAGCGTCTCGAGCTTGTGCGCGACCATCGGCACGTTGCGGAAGAGCGCGAGCGCGTCCTCGACCGTGAGCTTCAGGACCTCGGAGATGTTCTTGCCCTTGTAGCGGATGTCGAGCGTCTCGCGGTTGAAGCGCTTGCCGCCGCACGTGTCGCACGGTACGTAAATGTCCGGAAGAAAGTGCATCTCCACCTTGATCACGCCGTCGCCCTGGCATGTCTCGCAGCGGCCGCCTTTCACGTTGAAGCTGAAGCGGCCGGGCTCGTAGCCGCGCGAGCGCGCCTCTTGCGTCGCGGCGAACAGCTCCCTGATCGGCGTGAGCACGCCGCTGTAGGTCGCCGGGTTGCTGCGCGGCGTGCGGCCGATCGGATCCTGCGAGATGTCGATCACATAGTCGAAGTGCTGGAGACCCTTCACGCGGTCGAACGCTGCGGAATTCTCGCCGGTCTTGTTGATGTATTGCGCGGTGAGCCGGTACAGAGTGTCGTTCACGAGCGTGCTCTTGCCGGAGCCCGAGACACCTGTCACGCACGTCATGAGCCCGACAGGAATCTGCACGGTGAGGTTCTTCAAGTTGTTGCCGCGCGCGCCCTGGATCTCCAGCACGAGCTGCGGGTCGAAGTTGCGGCGCGACGGGGGCAGCGGGATCTCGCGCCGACCCGCGAGGTACTGGCCCGTGAGCGACGCGGCGTTCGCCATGATCGCCGCCGGCGTGCCGCTCGCGACAATCTGGCCGCCGTGCACGCCCGCGCCCGGACCCAAGTCGACGACGTGATCCGCCGCGAGGATCGCCTCGCGGTCGTGTTCCACGACGAGCACCGTGTTGCCGAGGTCGCGCAGATTGAGCAGCGTGTCGAGCAGGCGCTGGTTGTCGCGCTGGTGCAGCCCGATCGACGGCTCGTCGAGGATGTACATGACGCCGACGAGGCCGGAGCCGATCTGGCTCGCGAGCCGGATCCGCTGCGCCTCGCCGCCCGACAACGTATCGGCACTGCGGTCGAGCGAGAGATAGCCGAGCCCGACGTCGGCGAGGAATTTGAGCCGGTTGCGGATTTCGTTGACGATCTTGTCCGCGATCTCACCGCGCCAACCCTTTAGGCTCAAGCCGCCGAAGAACTCGAGCGCCGCGATGACGCTGAGCGAGGCGATCTCCGGCAGCGGCTTGTCCTGCACGAACACGTTGCGCGCGGCGGTGTTGAGACGCGTGCCGCGGCAGGTCGCGCACGGCTGCGTGGTCTGATATTTCAGCAGCTCCTCGCGCACCATCGTGGAGTCCGATTCGGCGTAGCGGCGCTGCATGTTCGGGATGATTCCCTCGAACGCGTGCCGCCACGCCCATCGGTTGCCCTTCTTCTTGTTCTCGTAGTTGAACTGGATCTTCTCGCCGTCGTTGCCGTAGAGGACCAACTTCCGGGCTTTTTCGGGCAGCTCGTTCCAAGGTTTGAAGACGTCGAACTTGTAGTGCTTCGCGAGGCCTTGAATCATCGTGAAATACAGCGCGTTGTGCTGATCCCAGCCGCGAATTGCGCCGTCCGCGAGCGAGGCCTGCGAATTCGTCACGATGCGGGCCGCGTCGAAGAACATTCGCAGGCCGAGGCCGTCGCAATCGGGGCACGCCCCGGACGGGTTATTAAAGGAGAAGAGCCGCGGCTCGAGCTCGCTGATGTTCCAGCCGCAGATCGGGCACGCGAACTTGTTCGAGAACGCGAGCGGCGCCTTCTTCGGCTGATCGATGAACGCGACGAGCGCGACGCCTTCGGCGAGCCCGAGCGCGGTCTCGAAACTCTCGGCGAGCCGCAGCTGGATGTCGGGCTTGACGGAGAGCCGGTCGACGACGACGTCGATGTCGTGCTTCCTGCGCGCGTCGAGCTTCGGCGGGTCGTCGAGCTCGACGACCTCGCCATCGATCCGGGCGCGCAGGAAGCCCTGCGTCTTGAGCTCGTCGAGTTTCGCGATGTATTCGCCCTTGCGGGCTTTCACGATCGGCGCGAGCAGCATGATCTTCGTGCCCGCGGGCAGCGCGAGCACGGAGTCGACCATCTGCGAGACGTTCTGCGCCTCGAGCGGCGTGCCGTGATCCGGGCAGCGCGGAATACCGGCGCGCGCGTAGAGCAACCGCAAGTAGTCGTAGATCTCGGTCACCGTTCCGACGGTCGAGCGCGGGTTGTGCGAGGTCGACTTCTGCTCGATCGAGATCGCGGGCGAGAGCCCCTCGATGTGATCGACGTCGGGCTTCTCCATCATCGACAGGAACTGGCGCGCGTACGCCGACAGCGACTCGACGTAGCGGCGCTGGCCCTCGGCATAGAGCGTGTCGAACGCGAGCGACGACTTGCCCGAGCCCGAGAGGCCCGTGAGCACGACGAGCTTGTCACGGGGCAGATCGAGGTCGATGCCCTTCAGGTTGTGCGTGCGCGCGCCGCGGATTTGGATCGTGTGCGTCGACATGGGGTCGCCGGGAGGTGCAGCCGCGCCGGCGTGAATTCAAGAGACCTGGAACCGGCTCCGACTATACGGCCGCTGCAAACCCCCGCGCAAAGCGGGAATTCGCCGCGCCGGCGCGGCCACGACACAAGGTGTCAGGTATCGCCGTGGCGGCGCAAGTTCGCCGGCGCCGCCTCAGAACCCTGTGTTGTGGGACTGGTTCCCAGAATCGCGGAGAGACCCGCCGTTCTCGGAGCGAAACGGTGATTCGCGTCACGGGTCGGGGTGCGCGGATCACCATAATGACCGACGTTCACGCCGCGACTGCGCCATCGCAATGAAGCGATTGGCCTACTGGAAGGAACCAGAGCCGCATGGCCGAGCAGACTTCGCCGACCGAGGAGACTCGGCGGCTGCACGCACTACACTCGCTGAAGATCCTCGACGCGCACCACGACGCACGCTTCGAGCGCGCGACTCGCATGGCGACGCGCTTGTTCCGCGCGGCGATCACCGTCGTCGATGTCGCGGGCCGCGGCGAAACAGGACCGCTGCGCCAGGTGATCGACGCGTTCGAGGCGGCACGGCCTCGCGACCCACATACACCGAGCGCCGGCGCGGACATCTTCGAGGTTCAGGACGCACGCCAAGACACGCGCTTCAAGCGCGAGATGATCGCGCTCGAAGCGCTCAAGATACGGTCCTACGTGGGTTGCGCGGTCTACGGAACGGACGGAAGCCGGCTCGGCACGATCTGCGTGCTCGATACGAAGCCGCGCAAGCTCACGACGGAAGATCTCGAGCTGCTTGCCGAGCTCGGCGAGATGGTCAAAGAGGAGTTCGTCGCGCTCTCTCTCGCGACGAGCGACGTGCTCACGAAGCTCGCGAACCGCCGCGGCTTCGAGCAGATCGCCGCGCACATCCTACCGATGGCGAAGCGGCTGAAGCTGCCGCTCGCGCTCGTGCAGATCGACCTGGACGGCTTCAAAGAGGTGAACGACTCGCAGGGGCACGAAGCGGGCGACCGCCTGCTGACCGCGTTCGCGCGCGAGCTGCTCAAGAATTTCCGCGATTCGGACGTCGTCGCGCGCTGCGGCGGCGACGAGTTCTGCGTGCTCATGAGCGGAGCCGCCGAAGCCAACGTGCGTCAGTCATTGACGCGCCTGGAGGCGTTGCTCAAGCGCGCGGACGGCAGGCCGATCCGCTTCAGCGCAGGCGTCGCGATGTTCGACGCCGCTCGCCACAGCTCCCTTGCCGACTTGGTGCGCGACGCCGATACGCAGATGTACGAGACGAAGCGCCGGCGGCGCGCCGCGTCGCGCGTGGAGATTCCGCACATCTAGCTCGAGTAGTATCCTGCGGCTGTCGACGGGGAATCGGGGGACGCCGCCATGGTACTCGCGCACATCAACTGGCTCGCGGTCATCGCCGCCGCGCTCGTGCCGTTCGCCGTCGGGTCGCTCTGGTACGGGCCTCTGTTCGCGAAGCCGTGGATGGCGCTCACAGGCATCAAGCCCGGAACGCCGGGCCAGAACAGCATGCCCGTCACGTTCGGCATCGCGGCCGTGCTCAACCTTATCACCGCGACGAGCCTCGCGATGTTCATCGGCGGCGGCGACTGGTCGTTCGGTCTGTTCGCCGGCTTCATGGCGGGGTTCACGTTCGTCGCGATGGCGTACGGCGTCACCTACGCCTTCGAATCGCGTCCGTTGAAGCTCTGGTTGATCAACGCGGGCTACAACGTCGTCGTGTTCACGCTCATGGGCGCCGTTCTCGGCGCGTGGCACTAATCGAACAGAGGAGCTCCTCATGAAGATCGCGTCGCGCTTCGGACTCGTCGCCTTGCAGCTCGCGTTTGGGCTCACGCTCGTGCACCACGCGGCGTTAGCGGCCGACGAGGACAAGTTCCTCGGCACGTGGACGTTGAATGCCGCGCAGTCCAAGGCGCCCGGCGGAGCGCTGCCGACGAGCGCGACCGTCGTCGTGTCGAAGGCCGGCTCGGGGATGTACAAGTCCGTCAGCGACACGACGATGGCCGGGATCTCGGGGCACAGCGAGATCACGTTCGCGACCGACGGCAAGGACTACACGCCGGTCGTGACGCCGACGCCGCCAGGGGGCTCGCCGTCGATCTCGCAGTCGTTCGAGCGCGTCAGCGCGAGCAGCTACAAGGGCTCCATCAAGATGAACGGACAGGTCATCGCGACGACCGTGAACGAGGTTTCGGCCGACGGTAAGACGTTCACGATCACGACGACCGGCGTCGGACCGGCCGCGGGCGTCGTGGCGGCGATGGTGTTCGACCGCAAGTAGCCGCGACGAGCGAACGGAAACCGGGGGGAAGTACGTGAGCATCGATCCCAAGGCACGAGCCGTGACGTGGCTCGCCGCCGCGCTGGCCGCCGTCGCGGGCGCGCCGGCGCGCGCGCAGCCGCAGCACGCGGGCCAGTACGAGCAAGCGGACATCGAGTACGGCGCGCGGCTCTACTCCGGCCGCTGCGTCATCTGTCACGGCGAGCGCGGTGACGGCATGCCGGGCGTGAATCTGCGCAGCGGCCGCTTCAAGAACGCGTCGACCGATCGCGAGCTCACCAACGTGGTCCGCGACGGCGTCGCGGGCACCGCGATGGCGCCGAACGCGTTCACCGACTCCGAGCTCACGGCGCTCGTCTCGTACTTGCGCAACTTCGCGAGCTACGATCCGGGCCGCGGCGGCAAGCCGGGCGACGCGGAGCGCGGCCGGCAGCTCTTCCAGAGCAAGGGCGATTGCGGCAGCTGTCATCGCGTCAACGGCGTCGGCCCGCGCTCGGCGCCCGATCTCAGCAACGTCGGCGCGATCCGCACGGCCGGCACGCTGCAGCGCTACTTGCAGGACCCGACCGAAGCGATGCTGCCGATCAACCGGCCCGTGCGCGCGGTCAAGCGCGACGGCACCGTGGTCTCGGGGCGGCGCGTGAACGAGGACACGCATACCGTGCAGCTCGTCGACTCGCAGGAGCGCCTCATCTCGCTCGACAAGTCGCAGCTGCGCGAGTACTCGATCGGCGCGGCCGCGACGATGCCGTCGTTCGCGACCGTGTTCGACGAGAAAGAGCGCGCGGACCTCGTCGAGTACCTGCTCTCGCTGAAAGGGACGAATTGAAGGTGGAGAGTCTCATGCGGAATGCGCCCGCGGTTCTTGCGGCAATGTTGTGCGCGGCGCTGGTCGGGCCGTTTGTCGCCCGCGCCGACGTCACGTTCGATCGCCTGCTGCGCGCGCCGAGCGAGCCGCAGAACTGGCTCACCTATTCGGGCAGCTACGCGAGCCAGCGACACAGCTCGCTGCGCGAGATCAAGCCGAGCAACGCGGGCAATCTCGAGCTCAAGTGGGTCTTCCAGGCCCAATCGCTCGAGAGCTTCGAGGCGACGCCGCTCGTGGTCGACGGCGTGATGTACGTCACCGAGGCGCCCGACACCGCCGTCGCGCTCGACCCTGCGACCGGCCGAATCTTCTGGCGCTATCAGCACAACCCGGCCGCGAGCGCGCGGCCGTGCTGCGGACGCGTGAACCGCGGGCTCGCGATCCTCGGCCAGCGCCTCTACATGGCCACGATCGACGCGAAGCTCATCGCGCTCGACGCGACCACGGGCCAGCCAGTCTGGCAGAAGCAGATCGCGGATCCCGCGGTCGGCTACGCGATGACGCTCGCGCCGCTCATCGTGAAGAACAAGGTGATCGTCGGCGTCGCGGGCGGCGAGTACGGGATCCGCGGCTTCATCGCGGCGTTCGACGCGGCCACAGGCGACGAGGCGTGGCGCTTCTACACGATCCCGGCGCCGGGCGAGCCGGGCTCCGAGACGTGGAAGGAAGGCGGCGACGCGTGGCAGCACGGCGGCGCGTCGGTGTGGCTCACGGGCTCGTACGATCCCGAGCTCAACCTCACGTACTGGGGCATCGGCAATCCGGGGCCGGACTGGAACCCGACCCAGCGGCCCGGCGACAACCTCTACTCCGACAGCGTCGTCGCGCTCGATCCCGACACGGGCAAGCTCAAGTGGCACTTCCAGTTCACGCCGAACGACGACTACGACTACGACTCGGTGCAGGTCCCCGTGCTCGTCGACTTGCCGACGACCTCGGTGACGAGCGGCAAGCTCATGCTCTGGGCGAACCGCAACGGCTTCTTCTACGTGCTCGACCGAACCAACGGCGAGTTCGTGCGCGGCAACCCTTTCATCAAGGTGAACTGGGCGAGCGGCCTCGACGAGCGCGGCCGGCCGATCGAGACGCCGCAGCCCACCGGCGCGGTGACGTTCCCGGGCGTGCAAGGCGGCACGAACTGGTACTCGCCGTCGTACAGCCCGAGCACGCAGCTGTTCTACGTGTCCGCGTGGGAGAACTACGGCTCCGTGTTTCGCGCGCAGGGCGTCGAGTACGCGCCGGGGCTGCAATTCGTCGGCGGTCTGCCGGGCAGCCCCCTCACGGGCGCGGCAAACCTGCCGCGGATCCGCGGCCCGATCAACAGCTGGACCGAGGCGCTCGGCAACGGCGCGGTCATCGCGATCGATCCGCGCACGGGCGCGCAGCGCTGGCGCTTTCCGACGACCGACGTGTCGACGAGCGGGATTCTCACGACCGCGAGCGACGTCTTGTTCACCGCGAGCCGCGACGGCTACTTCTACGCGCTCGATGCGCGCGATGGCAAACAGCTCTGGCGCACGACACTCGGCGGCGTCGGCGCGAACGGGCCGATGACGTACGCCGTCGGCGGCACGCAATACGTCGCGGTCGCGAGCGGCAACGGGCTGTTCGTGTTCGGGCTGCGGCGCTAGCCGGCCGACGCGTCGTCAGGACTCGACTTCGGGGCTAGCTGCGCCGCCGCAGCTCGCGCACGCCGCGGCCTAGCTTGCGCCGCAACAAGGTGCGCAGAGTCACGCCGTCGGAATACCCCACTTCGCTCGCGATGGTGTCCACGCTCGCCGTTCCGGTCCGCAGCCGATGCACGGCGTGCTCGATCCGCAGGTCCTGAAAATACGACAGCGGCGTCTTGCCGAGCACGCGGTGCAGGTGGCGCGCGAGGGTGCGCTCGCTCGCGCCGACGGCGCGCGCCGCATCGGTCAGGGAGAAGCCTTTCGCGAGCCGCGCGCGGGCCCATTGCTCGAAACGTTCGATCAACGGGTCCGTGTGCGCGAGATGGTCCGAGATCACGTAGGCCGCCTGCGACGGCCGCTCATCGAGCATCAGGTAACGAGCGACGAGGCTGGCCAGCGACGGGCTGTGCTGGCGCAAGATCCACAACGCGAGATCGAGGTGCGCGAGCGCCGCGCCGGCCGTAACCACCTGGCCGGCGGGCACCAGCATGCGCGATTCGTCGAGCTGCACCTGCGGATACAGCTGCCGGAAGAACGGCGCCAGCCACCAGGTCGTGGTGGCGCGCCGGCCATCGAGCGCGCCGCTGGCGGCGAGCAGGAAGGTGCCGGTGCATGCGGCGGCCATACGCGTGCCGCGCATGGATCGATCGTGCAGCAGCTGCACCGCGTCGCGCACGTCGCGGCGCTGCAGCGCAGCTTCGAGTGCCGGCGGCATCTTGGTACCGAGCGCGGGCGCCACCATCAGGTCGGGTGGATTGCGAGCGTCGGCGGGCTTCACAGGCACCAGCAGGCCGAGGTCGGTGCGCACGTGGCGTCGCACGCCCACCGTCCGCACGCGCAGCGGCTGCTTCCCTCCGGACAGCTCGTTGGCGGTGGCGAACACGTCCAGCAGAGCCGTGAGACCCGTGTCGAAGACGCCGTCGAGCGCTAGAACATCGATTCGCATGCTGGCAAGAATCATATCATCAATGGCGTTCTTGCCAATGGCTCGGATGCGCGACCGAGCCTATCGTGCGCGTCACCCAATGTCGGGTGTGTCAACTAGAGGAGAAGTGAGATGACTGTTCGCAAGGCACTTTTAGCCCGCCTCGAAGCCAAGCGGGGCAAAGAAGCCGAGGTGCAGAACCTGCTGACCGGTGCGGTGGCGCTGGCCAACCAGGAAGACGGCACCACGGTGTGGTTCGCGTTGAAGCTCGGACCGTCGACTTTCGGCGTGTTCGACGCGTTCGCCGACGAGGACGGCCGCCAGGCCCACCTCAACGGTCCGATCGCGCAGGCGCTCGTGGCGAACGCGGAGCTCTGGAGCAAGCCGCCGCAGATCGACCCTGTCGATGTGCTCGGGGCGAAGCTCAGGTAGCGCCGAACCTTGGCCGGTAAGTCCCGGCAGTGCCCTCACATTGTTAAGGAGCAATTGAGGGCGTTGCCGGGCACGCCTGCCGCCCGTCCGAACTTAAGTCAAGACGCGTGGCTTCCGCCGCGTCCCCGGCATATATTCCGGCCGGGGAGCCAGCGCTGTCGCTGGCATAAGAATAGGGAGCCACACCATGCGATTTTCCGACTCAGCCTTGGTCTCGTCCGACGCAACTTGCGCGTCGGCGCCGAGAAGGAACTCTGCGTACGCGGCCATCGCGGTCGGCATCGCAACGCTCTTGATCGGCGCGGCGGCCTTCGCCGCGGACGCGCCGGCGACCGGATCCGACAGCCAAGTCGGCTCCAACGCCTCGGCCGCCGACACGGCCACCGCCACGTCGGAGACTGCGACGCGCGAGACGACCGCGACACACGAGACCGCTGAAGCCCCCGCGGCGAACAACGCGCAATCGCCAGACCACGGGCACGCCTCCGACGCCAAAGGCAAGAAGCACGGCGGCAAAGACCACAGCAAGAGCACCGCAACGGCCGACGAGGTCGTCGTCGAGGGCAAGCAGCCGGAGCAGCAGCAGGTGTGCCGCAAGTCGCAGGCCACCGGCACGCGGTTGCGACAGACCGTCTGCACGACGGTCCCGCAGCAACAAGCGAACGACAAGGCCGGCGAGCAGCAAGCGCAGGACTACTTGCGGCGCATGTCGCAAGCCGCCGGAGTCGCGGGCGCGGCCTCGGGCGGCCCGTACATCCAATCGGGTCTCCCGTAGACGTCAGAATCGCGCTCGCGTCCTCGATCAGCGGTCGCGGTCCGAAGTAGCGCAGCCGCAGCGCGCCGAAGCCGCGCGGGCTCTGCAACGCGACGCCGGCCGCGAACACCTCGTCGATCGAGCCGAGTGCTCGCACGCCGTCCGCGGCGCGGCGTTAAACCCGCGCTCTATGCGATCGGCACGGTTGCCGCGTACTGGTCGATCGGCCGCGTCGTCGCGATGCTGGCCTAGACGGCGCTAGTCGTCGTCCTCGATGACGACCTCGACGCGGTCTTGCGGCTCGGCGGACGGGTCGTCTCCCGCGGCGAGATTCACGTAGAAGGACTCCTGACCCTCGGCGGCCTGGTCGCCGATGATCGGGATGTGGATCGCGCGGTTCTGCTCGCCCGCGGCGAACTTCACGACGACTTTGCCGAGGTCGACGTAGTCGCTGCCCGCCTTGGCAGTCCCGTCGCTGGTCCACCAGGTGACGGACGACACGCCGCGATTGCCGCCGTCACGCAGGATCAGAACGGTCGCGGACGCGTCGCTTTCGGAGACTGTGACTTGCGGCACCGCGAACCCGAACGTCTCCGGCGTCGGCGGCGCGGGACGCTGCTCGACGACGGCTGGCGTGGCGGGGACGCTTTCCGCGCCCGGGGCGCTGTCGGCGGCTGGCGTGCTCTGCGCACCCGGGGAGCTCGCCGCGGCCGGGGAGTCTTGCGCGGCCGGGGGGTCTTCCGCGGCCGGCGAGCCCGGCGCGACCGGTGGCAGAGGAGGCTCGGCGATCGGCGCGGCGCGCGTGGCGCCTTCTGCGGCAGCAACCGTTCGGTCGCGATCGCGCGCGGCGCCGCCGACGCTCGTCGGCGCCGCCGTTCCGACGACGAGGCTCGGCTCGACCGCTGTGCTCTGCGCTCCACCGGGGGCGCGAGCGCCCGCGTCGCCGGACGATGAGCCGCGCAACAGCGCGGACAGGTCGGGCACGTCGATCGTGACGCGCCGCAGCGTATCGAAGTTCCAGTACACGGCGAACGCGCCAGCCAAGGCGACCACGACGACGAAATAACGCAGAGCCCGGCGCAGGGGCCCGGACCGCTCTCTCTGGCGCCTCAGCCGCGCGTGACGCGCGACGTCGCTCGGATCGATGCGCCAGGCGTCCGCGCCACCGGGACGCGCGGGGCTGCCGGCAGCCGAACGCGCGGCGGTCGGCGCTGTCCGGGCCGCGACCGGGGGAGTCGCGGGACGTTCCGACGAGGCGCCGGCGGCGTCCGTTGCGGAGCGCAGCCTCGCGTTCTGCGCGTCGGAGTAGTCGCCGATGATCGGCAGGTCGTCGTCTCTGGCTCGCTTCCGGTCGTCCATGACCGAGCAATGTACTCGCCGCCGGCGTGCCGACTAAAGGCCCGCTACGCGAAAACGTGAACGACGCCCCGCCGGCTCCGGCAGAGCGCGAGCCGCTCCCGGCTTGCTTTTCCGGTCGGACGGGCCGGAAAGGTGAGTGCCAAAGCCTAGGTCGCGGCGTACAATGGCGGCCCCGGCAAAATGCCGCGGAAGCTGCCAAGGGCCCACCCAGAGGCCCGCAGAGTCAGGCCCCCGAAGTCAGGAGCAAGCATGGCCAGAGGCGTGAACAAGGTCATTCTCGTCGGCAATTTGGGCCGGGACCCCGAGACCCGCTACATGCCGAGCGGCAGCGCGGTCACGAACCTTCGCGTCGCGACGAGCGAGCAGTGGAAGGACAAGACCACGGGCGAGAACCAGGAACGCACCGAGTGGCACAGCGTCGCGATGTTCGGCCGGCTCGCCGAGATCGCGGCCGAGTACCTGCGCAAGGGCTCCAAGGTCTACATCGAGGGCAAGCTCCGGACGCGCAAGTGGCAGGACAAGACCGACGGCAAGGACCGCTACACGACCGAAATCATCGCCGACGACATGCAGATGCTCGACAGCAAGGGCGGCGGCGCTGGCGCTGGCGCCAGCGCGCCCGCGAGCGATGCGCCGCGGCGCCAGTCCTCCGCGGTCGCGGACGCCGAGACGGGCGGCGGCGGTGCGCCGCCGAGCGGCGACTTCGACGACGACATTCCGTTCTAGCCGTTCTAGAGGGACGCAACCGGCTTGGTTGAACGCTTCTTCATCCAAACCTTCGGCTGCCAAATGAACGAGTACGATTCGGCCAAGATGGCCGACGTGCTCGTCGATTCATTCAATGCGCGCAGCGTCGAGGCACCCGAGCACGCCGACGTGCTGCTGCTGAACACCTGCTCCGTGCGCGAGAAGGCGCAGGAGAAGGTCTTCTCGCTGCTCGGCCGCTGGCGCGAGCTCAAGGAGTCGCGACCCGAGGTCATCATCGGCGTCGGCGGCTGCGTTGCGAGCCAGGAGGGCGCGGCGATCCTGAAGCGCGCGCCGTTCGTCGACCTCGTGTTCGGCCCGCAGACGCTGCACCGCCTGCCCGCGCTGATCCGCGAGGTGCGCGCGGGGCATCCGGGCGTCGTCGACGTGTCGTTCCCCGCGATCGAGAAGTTCGACGAGATCCCGCAGCCCAAGAGCACGGGCAGCAGCGCATTTCTGTCGGTGATGGAAGGCTGCAGCAAGGCGTGCACGTATTGCATCGTGCCGACGACTCGCGGCGAGGAGATCAGCCGGCCGCTCGACGACGTGCTCGCGGAGGCGCGCCTGCTCGCCGAGCTCGGGGCGCTCGAGATCACACTGCTCGGGCAGAACGTGAACGCGTACCGGGGCATCAAGAGCGGCGGCGGCAAGGCCGATCTCGCGGAGCTGATCCGGCGAGTCGCCGAGCTCGACGGCATCGAGCGGATCCGCTTCACGACCTCGCACCCGGCCCACTTCGACGACGCGCTGGTCGCGGCCTACGCCGAAGTCGACAAGCTCGTGAGCTACTTGCACCTGCCCGTGCAGAGCGGATCGGACCTCGTGCTGAAGCTCATGAAGCGCGGCTACACGGCCGAGAAGTACATCGCGAAGGTCGAAAGAGTGAAGCGCGCGCGGCCCGGGATCTCGATCGCGACCGACATGATCGTCGGCTTCCCGGGCGAGAGCGAGCAGGACTTCGAGGCCACGCTCGAGCTCACGCGCCGCGTGGGCTTCGACCAGTCGTTCACCTTTATATACAGCCGGCGGCCTGGTACGCCGGCGGCGCTGCTGCCGGACCTGCCGCGCGAGGTCAAGCAAGCGCGCCTCGAGCGGCTCCAGGCGCTCCTGCACGAGCAGGCCGCGAAGATCAGCCGTGCGATGGTAGGCACCGTGCAGCGGATCCTCGTCGAGCGCTCGTCGCCGAAGGCCGCGCGCGAGCTCTCGGGACGCACCGAGAACAACCGCTGGGTGCACTTCATCGGCGAGCCCGCGCTCGTCGGCCGCTTCGCCGACGTGCTGATCACGGAGCCGCTGCGCAATTCGCTGAGGGGTCGGCTCGCAGAGAGCGCGACACAGAAGTCCGTTGCCTGATACCAACGCCGCGAAGCAAGAGCACTCGCTCAGCGTGATTCTGAGTCCGGACGACCCGCGCCGGCTCGCGGCGCTCTCGGGCCAGTTCGACGAGCATCTGCGTCAGATCGAGCGCCAGCTCGGCATCAAGATCAACAATCGCGGCAACCGCTTCGAGCTCGTCGGCGCCGAGGACGCGACGCGGCGCGCCAGCCGCGTGCTCGAGGACCTGTTCGAGCTCGCGGCGACCGAGGAGCTCGACCCCGAGCGCGTGCACATCGCGCTCGCCGAGCACACGCGCGCCGACGCCGCCGCGGGGCGGGAGCTCGGCGACGACGGCGACATGACGATCAACACGCGCCGGCGCAGCATCCGCGCGCGCGGCGTGCACCAAGTCGCATACACGCGCGCGATGCGCGAGCGCGTGCTCACGTTCGGGATCGGACCGGCGGGCACCGGCAAGACGTTCCTCGCCGTCGCGGCCGCGGTCGAGGCGCTCACGAGCGACCAAGTGCGCCGGATCGTGCTCGTGCGGCCCGCGGTCGAGGCGGGCGAGCGGCTCGGCTTCCTGCCCGGCGACATGACGCAGAAGGTCGATCCGTACCTGCGGCCGATGTACGACGCGCTCTACGAGATGATGGGTTTCGACCGCGTCGGCCGCTTCATCGAGCGGCACGTGATCGAGATCGCGCCGCTCGCGTTCATGCGCGGCCGCACGCTCAACGAATCGTTCGTGATCCTCGACGAAGCGCAGAACACGACGCCCGAGCAGATGAAGATGTTCCTGACGCGCATCGGCTTCGGCTCGCGCGCGGTCGTGACGGGCGACGTGACCCAGACCGACTTGCCGCGCGGCAAGGAGTCGGGTTTGCGGCACGTCACGCGCGTGCTGCGCGGTGTCGAGGGGATCGAGTTCGTCTTTTTCACGGCGGAGGACGTCGTGCGTCATCCGCTCGTGCAGAGCATCGTCGCGGCATACGAGCGCGAGGAAGCGAAGAACGGCAACAAGGAGATCGAGTGAGCATGTCGGGGGTCACGATTGCGGTGCAGGATGCGACGGGCGGCGCACGTTTTCCGCCGGAGGACCGGCTGCGGGCCTGGGCGCTCGCGGCGGTCGCGGGGCCGCCCGGCGGCGGCGAGACCTCGCCGCCCGCTTCGGGTGAGGTGTTGATTCGGATCGTCGGCACGCAGGAGAGCGCGCAGCTCAACGCGCGCTACCGGGGCCGGCGCGGGCCGACGAACGTGCTCGCGTTCCTGAGCGACTTGCCCGAGACGCCGAGCGCGCGGAGCGCGAACGCGGTCGCGGACGCCGGTGGAAGCGCGGCAGCCGGGCCGGAGGCCGGCGGCAACGTGGCGAGCGGCGAGGCGAACGTGGTCACCTTCGTTACGCCGCCGCAGGCCGAGGCGCCGCCGACGCCCGCGCCTTCGACGCTCACGCTGCCGACTCCGGCAGGTGCCGCCACGAGCGACGCGCTGCCGCTCGGCGATCTCGTGATCTGCGCGCCGGTAATCTCGCGCGAGGCGCGCGAACAGCGCAAGCCGTTCGAAGCGCACTGGGCGCACATCGTCGTGCACGGCGTGCTGCACCTGCTCGGCTACGACCACGAGACCGAGGAACAGGCGCAGGCGATGGAGGATCGCGAGCGCAAGATCCTCGCGGGGCTCGGGTTCCGCGATCCGTATGCTTCGCGCGACTAATGAGTTGCAAGCCGCGGCTGCGATCTTCACCATAACCTCCCTCCATGTCAGACGACACACCTTCGAGCAGCGACACAGGCGTATCCGGCCTGTGGTCGAGGCTGTTTCGGGGGCGCGCGGACGAGGTCAAGACGAGGCAAGGCATCGCGGACTTCCTCGCGGAGGTTCGCGATCACGGAGTGCTCGCGCCGGATGAGTACGCGATGCTGCTCGGCGTGCTCGAAGTCTCGCACACGCAGGTCCGCGACATCATGATCCCGCGCAGCCACATGGTCGTGCTCGGCAAGGACGACGCGCCCGACGAGCTGCTCAAGACGATCATCCAGTCGAACCGTTCGCGCTTCCCGGTAATCGGCAGCGACCGCGACGAGGTCGTCGGCATCGTGCTCGCGAAGGACGTGTTGCGACACTTCATGGAGAACGAGGAGCGCAAGTCCTTCGACATCGAGCCGTTGCTGCGTCCGGCCGTCTTCATCCCGGAGAGCAAGCGTCTGAACACGCTGCTCGCGGAGTTCCGCGAAGGCCGCAATCACATGGCGATCGTCGTCGACGAGTACGGCGGCGTCGCGGGGCTCGCGACGATCGAGGACGTGCTCGAGCAGATCGTCGGCGAGATCGACGACGAGCACGACCAGGACGAGGCTGCGACGATCCAGCCGCAGGACGACGGCCGCTACGTCGTGCTCGCGCTCACGCGGATCGAAGAGTTCAACGAGTTCTTCGGCACGAAGTTCAGCGACGAGGAGTACGACACCGTCGGCGGGCTCGTCATGCACGAGGCCGGGCGCCTGCCGCGGCGCGGCGAGCAGCTCGACTATGCGGGCTTCCGCTTCAAGGTGTTGCGGGGCGACCGCCGGCGCTTGCACAGCCTCGAAGTCACGCGCGCGCCGCAAGCCGCTCAGAAGTAGGCTTGCGGCGCTTTATCCCGTACGCGCTGAGCTTGTTGGCCGGTGCGGCGCTGCCGCTCGCGTTCGCGCCGTTCGGCCAATTCTGGATCGCGCCGCTGTCGTACGCGGCTCTCCTCTATCTCTGGAAAGACGTCGCGAGCTGGCGCGCGTTCGGCCTCGGTTTCGCGTACGGCTGCGCGAGCTTCGGTTTCGGCACGTATTGGACCTTCATCGCAGTGCGCGTCATGGGCGGCGCGCCGATCACCGTGGCTCTGTTCCTCACGATCGGGCTCGTGCTCGTCTGCGCCGCGTTCGTGGGTGTCGCGGGCTTCGTCGCGGCCCGCTGGTTCCGCACGAGTGGCGCGGCGGCTCGGCTCGTCACGCTGCCCGCGCTGTTCGTGCTCTGCGAGTGGCTGCGCGGCTGGGCGTTCACGGGCTTTGGTTGGCTCTCGGCCGGCTACAGCCAGACGAGCTCGTGGCTCATGGGCTACGCGCCCGTTCTCGGGCTGCACGGGATCAGCTGGGCCGTGCTCGTGACGGCGGGCGCGCTCCTCGTGATCGCCGAAGCGATGGTCGAAGGGCGCTCGTTGCCGCAAGAGTCTCGCGAGCCGGCCGCGCGACGGCGCCGCTACGCGAGCGTGCTCGCCGCGGCGCTCGCGATCGCGACCGTCTGGGTGGGCGGCCTCGCGGCGCGCGCGCAGCGCTGGACCGCGCCGCAAGCACGCACGTTGACGGTCGCGCTGCTCCAGGGCGCGATCGATCAGCCGGACAAGTGGAAGCCCGAGCAGCTCGGCAGCACGCTCGATCTCTACGCGCGCTTGAGCGTGCAGAACTTCGGCGCGGATCTCATCGTCTGGCCCGAGGCCGCGGTGCCGACGCTGATCGAGTACGTGAAGAGTTACGTCGACGACGTGCGCCGGGCGAGCACGGCGCGCGGCAGCACCGTCGTGCTCGGGATCCTGCGCGGCGTTCCCGGCGCGGCCGACGACGAGTTCCAAAACGTCGTGGTCGCTTTGACGGATCCGATGCAGACGTACGTGAAGCGCCACCTCGTGCCGTTCGGCGAGTACTTCCCGGTGCCGTCGTTCATCAAGAGCTGGATGCGATACATGAACCTGCCGGCGAGCGACGCGCTGCCCGGCGTGCGGGACCAGCCGCCGCTCGCTGTCGCCGGCCAGCGCATCGCGGTCACGATCTGCTACGAGGACGTGTTCGGCGCCGAGCAGCTGCACTATCTGCCCGAGGCGACGCTGCTCGTGGACGTGAGCAACGACGCGTGGTTCGGCGACTCGATCGCGCCGCACCAGCATCTGCAGATCGCGCAGGTGCGCGCGGCGGAGGCGGGGCGTTATCTGCTGCGCGCGACGAACACGGGCGTCACGGCCGTCGTCGACGAGCGTGGCAACGTCGAGCAGGCGCTGCCGCAGTTCAAGCCCGCGGTGCTCAAGGCTACGGTGCGCGGCTTCGAGGGCGCGACGCCGTACGCGCGCGTCGGCAATTGGCTCGTCGTGCTGCTCGCGCTCGCGGCGGCGGCGTCGCAGCTGCCGGCGCTCGCGGCGCTCCTCAGGCGCTAGGCGCCGCTCGTCGCGCTCCGGGAACCAGGGACGCGCTGCTGCCGTTTGTGAAGTGACACTGTATCCGTCCCGCGCTGGCTGCATGCGCTTGTTAGCCGCTACTTGACCCGTTCCCGTTGAGAAGCGACCGGATTGACGCTCCAGAAATCGCGATCCGCATCTAGCCACTCTTGCGCAGGCAGGCCCCAGGAAGGACGAATTCTCAGCACGGTCGCTTCGCTACCTGCGAGCCGCTTCGCGTCTTCGAGCGTTTTGAAAAACCGTATGCCGAAGTAAGCTCCGGTCGGCTCCTCGAAAATCGGGCCACCCGCCTCGATCGCCGCCTCACCGAAAGTCACGATAACGTAGCGAGCTCCCAGGAGGTCCCAACCAACTTCTCGACCGAGACCGGGCCTGTATCGCGAGACCACATCGGTGACCTGGCCGGTGTGCATCGATTTTCTCTCGCCATTGCGAGCGAGCACTTCCATTAGTGGCCGATTGCTTTCGTAGTCACGAGTCACTTGCAGGCGCTGCTCTTCAGACTCGAAAAAGTTAAACCACCAGATCTCCTTCTGGCCGGCCAGAGTCTCAAGCGCGACATGGGGATGCGGACACTCAAGAGCGACGCAAGCTGCTGCCGTCTCGCTCTCGATCTCCTCATACGCCGCTTCGTCGCCAGCGTTGATCGGTTCGCGAACGATCTGTAAGAGTTGTGGCGGGTCCGCCTGCGCTATCACCGATATCGTTGCTAGCAGCGCTACAGTGATGATCCTACACACGCCGCGAGACGCTCAAGTGCTTCGATGAAATCTAGTCCAGTGTTGCAGTTCAAAGTTGATGTCAGGCCGCGTCACTGAGGCGCCCCAAGTGCATCCTTCCCGGCGAATTTCTGGTGCTCGTCAGTCCATCCAATGTCTCCGAACCCGTTGCGGATCTGCACCCACCATTCCGTCTGGGAATTCTCGACGACCTTCCCAGTACAACGACTGGGTTGCACCTCGCAGACGCCGTTGAGAAAGCTCGTCGCATCAAGATCCCGATACGTTTGGCCCTTGAACCAGGCCTTGGTGAACCCCTCACCCTGGTATGTCGGCAGATAGAGTGTCTCTCCAGGCTCCACGCGAAGCGGCCCAGACGAAGTACTTAACGTTGTTCCTTCGCGAAACTGAACTTGCCCCGGTTTGACCGAAATCACTACACCAGTCAGTGCTGTGACCTTCTCGCTTTCGCGCACCGTGAACGCAACCGGAGCGTCTTTGCGTCGCTCTGTTCGAACGCTCACGGTCTCCTTAGCGATCCATTCTCGGTAGACACAGCCTTCGCAGGGACATGCTCCCTGATCTTCGACGGGTACGGGTGGCCCCTGCACAGAAGTGCTCTGGGGCTGCGCCAGTGAGACCGCTGCTAAGCTGGCATGCATGCCGACAAGAAGTGTTGTTGCTAGCTGCGACGTGCGCATCGTCCGCCGGTCCATGCCGTCGGCCTAACTTTGATGTATCCGACAAAAAGTCGCGTTTGATCGCGGGACAAACTGTCGGATATTCCGATCGTTCACGTTCGGAGCTCCAACGCGCCTCGTGGCGCTGTCGTATATCTCG
>Ga0307497_10000028_pt1 | contig 26647 bp, 19 predicted proteins | sample 10_S_MG_FD_201366 | JGI IMG/M metagenome (GOLD analysis project Ga0307497, IMG submission 201366) | Soil microbial communities from Populus trichocarpa stands in riparian zone in the Pacific Northwest, United States - 10_S | ecosystem: Environmental > Terrestrial > Soil > Riparian zone > Trees...
GTGCCGATGATCGGCGACTCCGATGACGGATTCGCCGTGAGGCTGTCACAAGAACCTGACTTCTGCCCGTACCGGTCGCTGTTCGCGGCCGGCGCCGTGCTGTTCCGCAGCGCCGATCTGAAAGCCAAAGCCCGCACGCTCGACGACAAGACACGCTGGCTATTCGGCGCGCACGCCGATGCGTCGTTCGCGGAGCTCGACTCGAGCAACGGCCGGGCGTTCCCGCCCCGTAGGGCCTTCGGCGAGGGTGGCTACTACGTGCTCGGCTGCGATTTCGATACCGCTCGGGAGATCCGCCTCCTGGCGGACGCGGGCCCTCTCGGTTACGGGGCAATCGCCGCGCACGGTCACGCGGACGCGCTCGCGATCACGCTGTCGGTCGGCGGACAGGAGGTTCTAGTCGACCCGGGAACCTTCATTTACCAAGGGCAGCGCGCGTGGCGCGACTACTTTCGAGGCACTGCCGCCCACAACACGGTCCGCATCGACGGGCGCGATCAATCCGAGTCGGGAGGCGACTTTCTGTGGCTCACGAAGGCCGAAGCCCGTTGCAGCCGGTGGTTCGCGTCGACTGACGTCGACGAATTCGAGGGCTGGCATGACGGCTACGCGCGTCTTCGCGACCCGGTCGTTCATCGGCGCCGCATCGTGCTCGACAAGCACGAGCGGCGTTTTTCGATCACGGATCGTCTGCTCACGAAGGGAACGCACGTCGTCGAAGTCTTTTTCCACTGCAGCGAGTTTTGCGAGGTCACTCCGCGGCCGCACGGTTTCGATTTGCGGCACGCCCGCTTGCCGAGCCCGATACAGCTCATCTTGCCGCGCGGGTCCGGGGCCGACGTCGAGCTCAAGAAGGGTAGCGTCGCGCCGATAGCCGGTTGGATATCGCGAGCGTTCGACTGCAAACACCCGTCGCCCACGATCGTCTGGCGCGCTCGTATTCACGGCAGCACGCGGCTCACGACCGAGATCGTGTGCTGATCCCAACGGACTAGTCGGACACCGGCCGGTCCGCACAATCGCGGACGATGACGGTCACTAATGTTCTCGTCAGAAGCCGCGCTCCCGCCGCGGCAGGCAGCCGCAGAGGCTTGGAGAGCGCGCGCCATGAGAATCGCCGTCATCGGACTCGGGTACGTGGGATCGGTCGTCGCCGCCTGCCTCGCGAAGCAAGGTCACGGTGTCGTCGGCGTCGACGTCGAGCGCGGTAAAGTCGACGCGCTGAATGCCGGACGCGCACCCATCGTAGAAACGGACGTCGACGCGCTCGTTGCCGAGCAGGTCGCGGCCGGCCGCTTGTCGGGCACTACGAACACCTCCGCGGCGGTAGAGAAGTGCGAGATCGCGCTCGTCTGTGTCGGAACGCCCGGCTTGCTCAACGGCGGCATCGATCTCACCCATGTGCGTCGGGTGTGCGAGGAGATCGGCGTGGCGTTGCGCTCGGCGCCCGGCGCGCCGCTGGTCGTCGTGCGCAGCACCGTCCTTCCCGGCACGACGCGGGAGCTCGTGATTCCGATGCTCGAATCGATGTCAGGCGATCGCGCGGGCGCCGATTTCGGCGTTTGCTTCAACCCGGAGTTTCTGCGCGAGGGTACCGCCGTCCACGACTTCTTCAACCCGCCGAAAACCGTGATCGGCGAGCTCAACCGCGCGAGCGGAGACGCGTTGGCAACGCTGCACTCGGGGATCAAGGCGCCGCTGATTCGAACCGACCTCGAGACCGCGGAGATGGTCAAGTACGCGGACAACGCGTGGCATGCGTTGAAAGTCGGTTTTGCGAACGAGATGGACAACATCTGCAAGGGGCTCGGGATCGACGGGCACCAGCTCATGAATTTCTTCTGCCAAGATCAGAAGCTCAACATCTCGCCGAGCTATCTAAGGCCGGGGTTCGCGTTCGGCGGGCTCTGCCTGCCGAAGGACTTGCGCGCGATCCTCAGGCGGGCGAGCGCGCTCGACCTGTCTTTACCGATCCTCGAGTCGATCCTGCCGAGCAACGAGCTGCAACTTGCCCGCGGAGTGCGTGCCGTGATCGGCGCCGGCCAGCGGCGAATCGGGATTCTCGGCCTGAGCTTCAAGGCCGGCACCGACGACTTGCGCGAGAGCCCGGTCGTGGAGCTCGCGGAGCGTCTGATCGGGAAAGGGTTCGACCTGCGCATCTACGACCGCAACGTGAACCTCGCGAAGGTCACCGGCGCCAATCGCGATCACCTGCTGAACCGGATTCCGCACATCGGCGCGCTCCTCGTGCCCGACATCGATTCCGTGCTCGAGCACGCGCAGACGATCGTGATCGGCAATGCGGATCCGGAGTTCGAGAACCTCCCGACCGAGAGGACGGACGGCCGGGTCGTCGTCGACTTGGTTCGCAACAGCGGCAGGCGGACGTCGGCGGGCTCGTACGAAGGCGTGAGCTCATGATGATCTTTCGTCGCACGGATTCGAGTCGGCGAGGCGTGCTGATCCTCGTCGAGAACCTCCCCGTGCCGTTCGATCGGCGCGTCTGGCAGGAAGCCTGCACGCTGCGCGACGCGGGCTACGCCGTGTCGATCATCGGCCCCACGGGATGCGGCTACGAGAGCCGCTTCGAGATCCGCGACGAGATCCACATCTACCGCTACGACCTCGTCGAAGGCTCGACACCCGCCGGCTACGCTCGCGAATACGCGACGGCGTTGCTGTGGACGTTCGCTCTGACCGTCAAAGTCTGGGCGACTCGAGGCTTCGACGTCATCCACGCGTGCAACCCGCCCGACCTGTTCTTCGTAATCGGCGCGTTGTTCAAGCTGCTCGGCAAGAAATACGTCTTCGACCATCACGACATCAATCCGGAGCTGTACGAGGCAAAATTCGCTCGGCGCGACTTCTTTCACCGCGTGCTGTTGCGGCTCGAGCGCCTGAGCTTCCTGGTGGCCGACGTGTCGATCGCGTCGAACGACTCCTATCGGCGCATTGCGATTCGACGCGGGCACATGCCGCCGTCGCGCGTCTTCGTCGTGCGCAGCGGGCCGAGCCTCGCGCGCATGAAAATCGGGCCCGGCGATCCGCGCCTGAAACAAGGACGCCGCTTCCTGATCGGCTACGTCGGCGTGATTGGGCGCCAGGAAGGTATCGACTGCCTGCTCAGGGCCGCTTGCCACATCGTGCGGGATCTCGGTCGCGCCGACGTGCACTTCGGCATCGTGGGTGACGGAACCGCCCTGGCGGAGATGAAGGCGCTCGCCAAGCAGCTGAAGATCGACTCGCACGTCACGTTCACGGGCCGCGTCTCGGACGCGGAGTTGCTCGCGCTGCTCAACACCGCGGACGTCTGCGTGAACCCCGACCGCGCCAACGACATGAACGACCGTTCGACGATGAACAAGATCATGGAGTACATGGCCCTCGGCAAGCCGATCGTGCAGTTCGATCTGACCGAAGGTCGCTACTCGGCCCAATCGGCCTCGCTGTACGCACGCCGCAACGACATCCGCGACTTCGCTGCCAAGATCGTCGTGCTGTTGGACGACCCGACTCTGCGCGCGCGAATGGGTGAATTCGGCCGGCGACGGCTTCTGCAAGAGCTCGAGTGGAGTCACCAGGCGCCTCGTCTGCGCACGGCGTACGAGACGCTCTGGCGCCCGCGCGCGGTGGAGCGCAATGAACCTTTTGCCACTTGATCGACCTGCGCTGCTCGAGCTCGTCGCCGGATGGCTCGCGGAGAAGCAGAACTATCAATGGCTCGACTTCGGCGACGGTCGGCAGGTCGTCACGGCCCCGTTGCTGCGAGTGATGGTCCAACGCGAGACCCACTTCCTGCGCGTCTACACGGACGACGACGACGTGCCCGTCGGCGTCGCCGGCTTTAACAGTGTCGATCGCCGCTTTCGCACGGCTACGCTCTGGGGCGTCACGGGGGAGAAGTCGTTCCGCAGCCGAGGGTACGCGTCGTCGGCCGCCGCGCGGCTGCTCACGATCGCATTCCGCGAGCTCAAGCTGCACGCGGTCAACACTTGGGTCGTCGACGGCAACCCGTCGCGCCGGCTCATCGAGAGGCTGGACTTTCGCTTCGTCGGTCGACAGCGGCAATGCCACTATATCGACGGGCAATGTCGCGATCGGCTGTTCTATGACTTGCTTGCAAGCGAGCACCGGCACGTCGAGGACCGAGGTCCGCGCCTCGCTCGCCACGCCGCGGGGCAGGCCGTCGCCCCGAGCGGCTGAGCATCGCGCCTACCCCGTCGCGACCCGTATCCACCACTCCCCGTCGAGGCGAGTCAAGAAAGCGCTGCCGCGTTCGATCGCTTCGCTGATCGCCGCGTGCCGCGAATGCACGAGCATGTGCGGCCCTTCGACTCGCAGCCAGCTCCGGCTCGCGGCCAGCGCGTCGATCAGCTCCGGTTGTAGCCGGCCGCGCAGCGCCAGGACGCGCTCGCGGCGAGCGTCGTTGAGCAGTCGATTCCAAACCGACGCGTGCGCCGAATCACCGGCGGCGATCTGGACGACCTCGCCGACGCCGCCCGCGCAGGCGTAGTAGACGTACCAACCGATCAACTCCCCGCGACGCAACACGGCTCGTGCTCGGAGCGGGCCCTTGCGGTCATCCCCGGCCATACGTTCGAGGAGCCAGTCGAGGGAATCGGCCTCGTAGATCGGCGCGAGCTCCCGGCGCCGTGCGATGAACGACGTGCGAGCGGCCATGTCCGCCGTCGACAACGGTCTGTCGAGGAGCTCCTCGGGCTCCGCCTCCGCGCTCCGTCCCCGCCCCGCGACCGCAGCCCGCAGATCCGCGAGCGGCCGAAGGCCGAGCGAGACCGCGCGAACGACGCGCGAGCGACGTCCCAGCACCGACAGCGCGTACCGTAGCGGCCGCAGCGGCTGCACCCAGTGAAGGTTGTACAGCGGCGGCACGACTCCGCCGATCCCGCGCCACAGGCGGCACGCCTCGGGCGTGGCGCCGTCCGTGAGCGTGAGATCCTGCGGACCATTGATGACCTTTTGGGCGAGGGCCAACGCGCTCAAGTTACCGCGCGCGCGCGGGTGGACCATGAACGACGTGCTGACCGCGACGCGGATCTCTCGCCCTCGAAACGACATTCGTCGCGGCACGACTCCGCAGAAGCCGGTGAGCCCGGAGCGGTCTTCGGACACCCACGACGGAAGCTCGTCGTCGCGCCACGGATTCGCAAGGAACAGGTCGCGAACGTAGGCCTCGCAGGCGGCGGGGGTGGGCCAGCGGTTGTCCGGGAACACGGCCCCGGCGAGGTCGACGATCGCCGAGATGTCGCGATGTGTCAGGGGTCGAACCGCATCGGCGCAAGCGAGCCCGCGTTCCGTCGCCCTCGGGCGTTCCTCGCCATCGGCAGGCTGCCGAATCTTCACGCGCCGCCTGGTGGACGTCGCGGAGGGTCCCTTGTCGAGCTCGTGTCGCACTTGCGGCTCCGGCCATCGAATGCTCGTGACTCAGGCACAGGGTCCGCGCGGCCGGGCCGCCGGGCTAGCGCAAGGCCGGCCGGCTCCGTAGTCCGATCCGACTATGCGCGCCGCGCACGGCTGCCAGTGCGAACGACTACGCTGCCGTGGTGTCGCGAACAGTCCCGTTGCCCCGCCGCCCGCGTCAGTTGATCGTGCTCGGCAGCGACGTTACCGCGCTGGCCGTCGTTCGCCAGGCAGCCGCCTTGGGAGTACGGCCGGTCGTCGTCGACACGCACCGCGGGATCGCAGCGGCATCGCGGCTCGCGCGCGCGGAGGTTCTCTCGGCCGCGCCGCCGGAGCTGCTACGGCGCATTCGCGCCTGGAGCGCAAAAGCGCCGAGCGCGCTGCTCGCGACAAGCGATGTCTGGCTCCGCGTGCTGCTCGAGCACCGGCGTGAGCTCGAGTCGTGCTGCCCGGACGTCCTGCATCCGCCGAACGCGGGTCTGGAAATATGCTTGGACAAGCGGCGCTTCGCGGCCTGGTGCGGGGAGATGGGCTTGCCGGCGCCGCGGTCGTATGGCCCGTCGCTCGCGTCGGAGCCCGGCACCGACGGAAGCGAGGGCGGCGTGACCTTCCCGGTGTTGGTCCGCCCCGCGCAGACGCTGCACTCGCGCGCCGTCGCGGCAGCCCCGAAGGCCGTCGAGGTCCGCTGCCCGCAGGAGCTCCTGCGTTGCTTGGAACGGTTCCGCCGCGCCGACGTCTCGCCGGTCGTCTGCGAGTCTCTGCTCGGCCGGCGCCTGCAGCAGTTCTCCGTCGGGGTCGCACGCACGGCGGGGCGGTCGCTGACCGTGGTCACGCGGAAGCTTCGGCCGGCGGCCGAGGCGTGCGCAGTGGGCTCGCTCGTGGAAGTGACGGAGCAAGCGGACGTCGAGCAGCTGGCGCTACGCGCCGCCACGGCCCTCGACTACCGCGGGATTGCCGAGATCGAGGTCTTGCGAGACGAGGCGAGCGGCGAGACGTTCTTGATCGAAGTCAACGCACGACCCTGGCTCCAGTTCGGCCTCGCGGCCGCGACGGGCCGCGACCTGCTTCGGTTCGTGCTCGGGGACAGCGCAGCGCCGCTCGAGCGCACGCCTGCTCGGCGTCGGTCGGCCGTCTGGCTCGACTTCCGCAACGATCTGCGTGTCTGCTTCGGTCCTCGAGGCCTGGTTCGTGCGGGCCGCCTCACGTTTCCGGACTATCTGCGGTCGATCGCGCGCGCGAACGTGTTTGCCCGCTGGTCGCTCGCCGACCCGCTCCCCTTTTGGATCGACACGTGTGCGCTCGTGCGCGCAGCCGCGAGCCGCGCTACGCGCGCGAATCGACATTAGAGAGCGCCGAGGTCGGCGCGGAACCGAAGACGTCGTGCGCAACGACGTCCTTGAACGCCTCGCGCTCGCGAATCAAGCGCGGTGTTCCGCCCGTGATCATCACGACCGCCGGGCGCGGATGCGAGAACGTCATTTGGTTCGGGATGAAATACGCACCGGCGTCCATGACCGCGAGCACGTCACCCGCTTCCATGCTCGGCAGCTCGCGGCCCGCGACGACGACGTCGGCGGGATGGCACAGCGGGCCGAAGACCGTCTGCCGAGAGGTCGGCGCGTCGAGGCGCATTCTGTTGGCGACGAACACCTCGTGATACTCGTACGCGAGCGGCATCGTCAGATTGCGCCCGCCGTCGGCGATCGCATAGCGCACGCCCCGATCGCCGGCCTTCGCGCTCAGCACGCTGAGCAACAAGGCCTGCGATCCGCTCGTCAGGGCGCGCCCCGGTTCCAAGATCAGCTCGGGCGATCGACCCGGCTCCGGCCGCGCCGAATACGTCTCGACGGCCGCACAGATCGCCGCGGCGAATTCGGCGACTGCGAAGCCGTTCGTCGGCGGTCGCACAGGGTAGCCGGCACCGAGAAGCCGCAGCTCGATCTGCGACAACGCCTTGACCGTGGGCACGCCGAACCCGCCGCCGAGGTCGATGTGCTCGAGCACGATGCCGAGACTCGTCCGCAACGTCTCTGCGAACTCGATCGCCTCGCGGCTCGCCTGCGCATGCGTCTCCGGCGTGCGTAGACTGGTGCCGAGGTGCACGTGCAATGCCGCCGGCCTCAAATGGCGACACTTCTTTATCCTCTCGAATGCGCGCAGCGCTTCGTCTCCGCGCACGCGGAAGCCGAACTGCGACGCCCACCCGACGGAGGTAATGATCCGCACGCCGACGCGTTGCTTGCGCCCATAGAGGGACGCGAGCTCGTCGATCCGCGCGATCTCCTCGATGCCATCGATATTGATCAGCTTGACGCCACGACGCACGGCAAGCTCGAGCGCCTCGGGCGTCTTCGCTGGCCCGTTGAACACGATCTTGTGGGCCGGAACGCCGAGCTGCAGCGCGAGCCAGAGCTCGAGGTGCGATATGACCTCGGCGCTGGCGCCAAAGCCGTGCAACTCGCGCAACACGCCGGGCAGCGGATTGGTCTTGTAGGAGTACGCGACGTCGACGCGCGGGTAGCGCGCCGCGAAGGCGTCTCGAAAGCTTCGAAAGGAGCGCTCGAGCTGCGTCGCGTCGACGACGTGGAGCGGCGTGCCGAAGTCGCGCGCCAGCTGCTCCAACCGACACCCTCCCCAAGCGAGGCCGCCGTCGCTGTCGACTTCGAGGCCCCAGAGCGCCGGGCTTTGCGGGCGCGGCGGGCCGCGGCGGTTGCCGTACGCGTCGAGCGTGGCGAGCGCTAGGCGCGCGAGCGCCGAGCGAGCGCGGCTCACGGCGCTACGCGCGGTTGCCCCGCGCGCCTCCGACGCAGCGCGCGCGAATCGACACGGGTCGTCATTTGACGGCCCGGATCTGGAGGTGCCAGCCGAGCGCGGCACCCAACCTCCGCTCGAGCGGGCGTGGCACCAACACGCCGAGCGAATATTTGTTCAGAGGAAAGTGCGCGACTTGCAGATCGATCGCCGTGAAACCGCCGAACAATCGCGCCACGTCGCGACGGCTGAATACGTAGGCCCGCGGGCAATCCGGTCCGTCAGTGCAGTGATGGGTGAACGTGTCGGCACGCAGATAGCTCCAACCTCGGCGACGGAAATTCTGGTAATGCACGTCCCAGATTTCCGCCGCGGCATTGCCGCGCAGTCCGCTCCGAGCGCGATCGGCAGCGCCACGCCAAGAACGCGTCAGGATCTCCACGAGAAGGCGTGCTCGCATGTAGGCCAGAATGCGAACGTAGTAGTTGAAGCTATGCCTGTGGTAGAGCATGACGAGCGCGGTCCCGCCGGGTTTCAACACGCGCCAGACCTCGCGCATCGCTCGCTCGGGAGACGGCGTGTGGTGCAAGGCGCCGTACGAGTACACGATGTCGAACGTGGCGTCCGCGTAGTCGAGCTGCTCGACGTTCGCCACGCGGCATTGCCCTTCCAGCCCTTCGAGAGCCAGGTGGCGTCGGGTCGCGTCGACGGCCTTCTCCGTGAGATCGACGCCCACGTAGCGCGCACCGTGCGCCGCGAACATCACCGCGTCGGCACCGTTTCCGCAGCCGATCTCGAGCACGCGCTTGTCGCGGCTCTCCGCGAACGCCGCGAACTCCGGAATGTGCCACTCGGTCTGGTACCGAAATCGCCGGTACGCCGCGAACGTCGCACGCTCGTCGGCGAGCCGATCTACGAAGTGAGAGCCGCAGGGCGCGGTGTTCCAGAAGGCGTGCACGTCGCGCAGGTCGTCGGATCCGCAAACGGGGGCAGCTTCATTGCTCACGGTTCGTGCTCCAGTCGGTAGAGGCCAGCGTGTCGACCCCGCCGCGCTCGGCAGGGCTCTCGGACGGCCGCGTTCTGACGGCCCATGATCTTCATGCACGCGCACCGGATAGGCGGAGCTGTGCGCGCTTAACGCCTCCGCGAACGGTTTCTCGCTCTTCCGCGCTCAGGACGAAGCGCCAGATCGCGACGGCGTAGCAGACGAGAAACGTGCCGGAGCCGAGCAGCGCGCCCCACGGCGACGGCAGATCCAGCGACGTGACGAAGGCCCTCACGGGCCAAGCGAGCGCGAAGCCCGCGGCCGTGAGCCAAAGCGTCTCGGCTCCGAACGGCAACGCTCTGAACGAACGCGCGACGACGGAGACGCGCAGCGCGTTGGTGGCTAGCGCGGACGCGGCCATCGCGACGGCCGCACCGGCCTGCCCGAACGTGGGCACGGCGAACCAGCACGCGAGCGCGGCAATCGCGAGGCCCAAGACCAGGACCCCGAGCTCGAGCACGTGCCTGCCGGTCATCGACAACGCCCAACCGCACGGACCGAAGACGACGAACACGAACTGACCTGCGGCCAACCAGCGCACGACCGTCGCAGAGGATTGGAACGTCGGTCCGAACACCTGCATCAGCTCCGTACCCCAGAAGACGAATACGAGGAACGCGGGCAGACTCGTGCGCGCGATCCACGTGATGGTTTGCGCCATCGCGTTCCGTAGACCGTCTCGGTCGCCGCGATAGTGGAGGGCCGCGACCGTCGTGCCGAGCCCCTGAACGAACGCGACCCCGAGCACGCCCATGATCAGGAGCAGGGTCTTGACCAACGAGTAGCGCCCGATTTCCGCGGCGTCCGCGAAGTGAGCGAGCACCAGCACGTCGACGCTGGTGGTCAGCGACGTCACGAGCACGGAGACGGCCAGGACGCTCGAGTAGCCGACCACGTGAAACGCATCGGCCCAGGCCGCGCGAAGCCGCGCCACCCGATCGCGGAACACGTCGCGGGACACGGCCGCGAGCACGAGCCACGCAAGGCACGCCGCGAAAATGGTGCCGACGACGACGGCCCAGAGGCGCCAGCCTGCCAGCATCAGCGCGCCGATCGCCACGAGCCGCACGGTCGGCTGCACGATGCACTCGACGACGATGCTGGGCGTGAGATCGAGGATCCCTCGATACGCACCGCCGAGCACGGCCACGTCGTTCGCGAACGGCAGCATCACCGCCAGGCAAAAAAGGACGGCGCCGAAATCCCGATATCGATAGACGTGCGTCTCGAGGTAGGGTCCGAGCCAGAGCCCCACGGTCGCGACCGCGAGCAGCGCGGCGGTGACCGCGAGCAGCCGGACTCGGCCCAAGATCACGCTCCGGGAGACCGCGTTCAGCGGCGCGCTCGTCTCGCCGAAGAACCGCTGTAGGCCGATGTCGAGCCCGAGTCTCGTGACGGTTCCCGCCAAGTCGACGATGCTCCGCGCGAGGGCGAACACGCCGTAGTCCGCCGCGCCGATCACGCGCGCGACGATGAGCCCCGAGGCAAACGCAACGCCCTGTTGGTAAAGCGTTCCGGCCGCGACGAGCGAGGCGCGCGCGAGAAGTCTTCGCGAGCCGGCTTCGTCGTTCGTCATGGCCCGTCGGGTTGGCGGGCGGCGGTGATCGGTCGCGAGGAACGGTTCAGCACGAACGCGCACAGAAGCGCGAACACTGCGGCGACCCTCGGGTCGCTCACGGTGAATAGGGTGACGAACGTCGCCGCGAGCGTCGCGAGCCCGCCCAAGGCGGCGATCAGCTCGGTACGGACCTCGGGCGATGGGTCCGGAGCCCGAAGCGCCGCGAGCGCGCGCCGCAGCACGTCTCCGACCAAGAGCAGCAGTGCGAGCGCGCCCGCGATGCCGCCTTCGTAAACGACCTTCAGATAGCCGCTCTCGGGCTGGTCCGGAACGTAGTCCGGGTCCGTGCCCGCGCCGATGCCGTAGTACCCCGTCCTACCCGGCCGAGTCGCAATCAGGTACGGACGAAACGCGCCCGGTCCGACGCCGACGAGCGGGTGATCGGCGAACATGTCGGCCGTGTCGAGCCAGATGCTCTGGCGGATGTCGAGCTCCTCCGCCGTGTGCTCGAAGCGCCCGGTCAGCGCGGCCGGCAACACGCGGTCCCACGAGCGGACCGGCAGCAACGCGACCGCGAAACCCGCGAGCGCCAAGCAGGTCACCAGCGCAATCTTGGTCGTGGCCCGCCAGCGGTTGAACATCAGCAGCACCACGCTGGACACACCGACGAACGCCGCGATCGCACCGCGCGAGATCGTCAACGACAAGCCGGCGGCGCCGATCACGACCGTGGCCCAGACGAGCCATCCGGTGGGTCCGGTCGGAAAGCGCTTTCTGACCGCAAGCACCAACAGGAAGCTCACGACGGCCGCGAGGTAAGCGCCTGCTCGCTGCGGATCCTGGAAAAAGCCGCCGGCGCGCCAAATCTCGAGCCCTCCCACGTACGTCTGCTGGTTCAGATTGCTGCCGCGCATGCTGAGGTTCAGATGCGTCCAGTGATCGATGAACAAGCCGACGCCGACGATCAGCGTGGCCACGCACAGCAGCACGACCAATCGTTCGAATCCGGACCCGCGGCGAAGCTCGGCGTACGCGGACAAGAAAAACGCGTGCAGCGCGACGAGGCTGATCGTCGCCCGCAGCGAAACGAGAACGTCTTGAGAAAACGCGACGCAGACCAGCAACAGCACCCAGGACGCACACAACGATCCGGTCGGGAAGATCACAATGCGTTGTTGGGCGACGAGCTTCACCCAGAGGATCCCGAGCGCGAGCAACAGAGAGGCGAGCTCGAACGCGGTCAGGCCCAGCTTGCCGGGGGGCACGAGCGCGCTCGCCAGCGGGAAGCCCGCGACGAGCGTGAGAAACACGAAACGCAGCGGCTCGCGGCGCGTGAACGCGATCACCGCCGCCACGGCGAGCGAGCCGAACACGGCCACGTAATAGGGCGCTCGATCGGTCGCGCGGCTCCCGAGCTCGACGATCGCGAGCCCGGCGAGCGCTCCGGCAGCCAATCCGGTCAGCGCCGCCGCGTCGAGGCCACGGGCGTTGCGGTGGGCCGCGTGCAAGAGCTCATCCGGTCGAGAGCACGCTCGCCCCCATCCCTCGGCTGCGGCCGTTGGCGACGATGCGGGCCACGCCCGCCAACGTTCGGAGGTCGTCGAGGTCGAAGTCCTCGAGCTTGAGCGCGACTCCGAGCCGCGATTCGAGCTGGAAGAGCAGCTCGACGACTTGGAAGGAATCGAGAATTCCGCTTGCCAGCAGGTCCTCGTTCGGTGCGGGCGGCTCGATGCCGAGGCTCTCGACGAAAATGGTCCGGAGGCTTTCGAGTATCGCGGTGTCGTCGCTCACGCTTCGAGGCCTCCAATCACGTCCTGGCCGCTCCACCCGAGACCGCGCGCCGCCGCCGGGCGAGCCGGCGCCGCTGGCGCGGCTTGCGTCTTGCGAAAGTCGTCCGCGAGCTTCATGCGGTCGCATTTGCCGCTCGCGTTCTTCGGTAACGACTCGTAGCTCCGCCAGCACGTGGGCAGCATGTGCGCGGGAAGCTGACCGGCCAACGCCTTGCGCAAGTCAACCGTCGAGACATCGACGTGGGGGGCCGGCACGTAAGCGCAACAGACGGTCGACCCTTCGAAGCCGGCGGACTCGATCGCCACCACGGCGCTTTCCCTGAGCGCCGGCAACGTGTGCAGCGCCGCCTCGATCTCACCGAGCTCGATACGGTAGCCACGACACTTGATTTGGGTATCCGCGCGGCCGTGGAAAAAATGCACGCCGTCCGCGTCGCGACGCGCGCGGTCGCCCGTCCGATACATTCGGTGGGCCGGCCCGCCACCGGGACGGGCGACGAAGGCCGCGCGGGTTTTCTCGGGGTCGGCCCAGTACCCGGGGCTCACGCCGGCCCCCGCGATGTACAGGTCGCCGACGTCACCGGTAGGCACGGACCGCAGCTCCGAGTCGAGCACCAGCAGCTCTTCGCCGGCGCACGCCCGTCCGATCGGAATCGGCTGGCGCGCGTCTCGAGGGCATTCCGGCAACGTGTAGTACGAGCTCGCGATCGTCGTCTCGGTCGGTCCGTACAAATTCGTGAACTGGACGCGCGGCAAGAGCTTCATCAAGTAGATGAGCGTCGGCGTGGGCAGCACTTCCCCCGCGAACAGAATTCGACGCAGCGCCGGCAATTCGACGCCTTCGAGAGCCCCGAACTTCGCGAGCAAATTGAGAGTCGACGGCACCGAGAACCATTGAGTCAGCTGAGATGCGCGCATGAATTGCGCCAGCTTGTGCGGCAGCAGGTTGAGCTCGGGCGGCACGAGGTGCAGCTCCGCGCCGACCGACAACGTCGAGAAGATGTCGAGCGTCGACACGTCGAAGCGCAGCGGCGGATGCTGCGACACGCGATCGGTCCGATTCATCCCAAAGTAATCGATTGCCCACGCGACGAAACGCATGGCACTCGCGTGCGTGATCATCACGCCCTTCGGATCTCCGGTCGATCCCGACGTGAACAGGATTTGCGCGAGACCGTCGTCGCGAGACTGCTCGGCGTCGGTGAGCGGCTCCGCGCGCCGGACGTCCGCCGGGCCGAATTCGACGTCTTGTGCCGAGCCTGCGAATTGCTCGTCCAGCGCACCGACCACCGGCAAACGCTTGAGCTCGCTCGCGGCCATCGCCTGCTCGAGGACTGCTGCGACGGCGCCCCCGCCGAGGATGCAGCGGCAGTCGATGGATCGGAGCAGGCGCGCGAGCCGCTTCGGCGGCTCCGCGGGGTCGAGCGGGACGTAGGCGGCGCCCGTTTTCATGATGCCGACCATCGCGGTGACGGCTTCGGGCTTCTTCGGCGCGAGCAGCGCGACACGATCGCCCAGCCGGCAGCCGATATCCGCGAGCACGCGGGCGACTCTGTCGCTGGCGTCATCGAGTGCGCCGTAGGTCGTGCGCTTGCCCTTCCAGACGAGCGCAACCGCATCGGGGCGCGCCACCGCTTGCGCGCGCAGGCGATCGTGAAGGCGCTCGCTCACGACAACGCTCCGCCCGCGACCGCGTGCTCGAAGGCGCGCTCGACGTGGCGCATCTCCTCCGCGCTCGCCGGCTCGTCGAGGATGAACGTGCTGTAGCCGAGGTCGATGTAGCGTCGCACCTGCTCCGCCACGCGCTCGTAGCTGCCGACGAGATAGGGCGACATCGCGCGGTAGTTCTCGAACGGCACGAGCCAATACGGGCTCGCATCTCGCACGTCGGCGGCCGTCTGGGACAGCTGCCGATGCCACTGCGAGTCCGACACCTTGGTCGCCAACTCACGCGTGAGCTGTCCCTTGCGATCCTCGGGATAACGTGCGTTCGCGACCGACCAAGCCTCCTCGTCCGCGCCGCGCGCAATCACGCCGATGCGCATGCCGAGCCCTTTGCCGACCACGTCTCGGGGCGCCGAGTACGCCTCGGGAGGCTCCGGATACTCGACCGCGGTGGCGCCGAGACATCGCGCCGCCTCGACGCCCGCCGGCGACGACCCCGACACCAGAATCTCGGGGCGCAGCTCCGGCGGCAGGCGCGGCGTCAACTTCAGATTGGAAACCGTGTAGTAGCGGCCCGCGAACGTGACGGCCGCCTCTTCGTCGAGCAGCCGCCGAATGATCGTCGTGTACTCGATCAGGCGCGCGTAGCGGTCGTCGTGCGGCGTCTCATCGCCGAGCGCCGTGAGGTCGTTCTTGAATCCGCCGGCCACCATGTTGAGGTCCACGCGACGGCCATAGAGACTCGCGAGCGTGCTCACCATTTTCGCGACGGCGTACGGGTGCATGTAGACGGGCTGTATCGCGACCAGCGGCACCAGGCCGCGAGTCCACTCGATCACGGCTTGCGCGACGAGCCACGGATCGAGTTGACGATTGTCGGAGAAGACGAGCATTCCCTCGCAACCGGCGTCCTCGCTCCAGCGACACGTGTCTCGTACGCGTTGCAACGCCGAACCCGCCGGCGCCTGCGCGGCCAGCGGACCCGTCGTGTAAATCCTGAGCCCCGTCCGTTCACCCAGCTGCAACGCGCTCATGCCGGCATCCTCGTGTGGTGAGGACACGTTTGTACGCGTGCACGACGCGAGGTTGCGACCGAGCGGCGAGCACGGCGCATGATCCGTTCGGCTCATGCCGAAGGATTCGGCGTCATGGAAGGACCGGCCGAGCTCCGGCCGTGATTAGTGCGCGTCGGCCTTCTTGGCGGCCGCTTCCTCGGCGCGCGCGGCGGACAGGACGTTGCGCAGCCCGTAGTTGCCCTCGTGGCATGCGTACTCGAACGGCGGCTGCGACTCGTCGTGGGTCAAGTTCATCACGAACGTCCACGGCTGCGTCCACGTGTGCGGGTCGTCGAACGTCACGGACCACTCGAGCGTGTCCGGACCGAGCGGCGTGAATCGCTCGATCATCTTCAGGTGCTCGCTCGAGCCGCGGTACGGCGTCTTGTCCGTGAAGTTCGTCGTCTCGACGACGAGCGTGCTGCCCTCCCAGTGACCGCGCGCGTCGCCGAGATACTGTCGGATGGTCGGGCCGATGTGCTTGCGACCGTCGAGCGGAATCACGTGTGTGTCGTGGACCATTTCGTACGTGATGGTGACGGCGTCCGGGCTCTGCGCGATCTGATACGAGTTGCCGTAGATCGCGGGCATCATCGAGCCCGGCACCCCGCGCGTGATGCACCTGTCGTACAGGCTTCGGTCGGTGTACGAGTCCGCGGGGCCTCGCCCCTTGCGCGCCGCCTGGCTCGCCGCCGCGCGCTGCTTCGCTTCGTCCGTCTGCGCCGGGACGCGGCCGTCGGGCGGATCCGAGACGAGCCACGCGCGGCTGTTCGCCGCGAAGTAATTCTCGAACCAGTGCATCGGGCTCGTCGCGCCCGGGAACTCGGACAGCGTCGGGTTGCGCTCGATCGTCTGCTCCTGACGCTGCTGCGTGATCTTCGCGAGCTCTTCCGGCGTGAAGCTCGCGAGCGCGCGGCCCGCGAATTCCTGCGGGCGCTCGAACGGGATCCCGCTCTCGTCACTGTTGTTGTAGGCGCCCGCGATCGCGGGCTCGCCCCAGGAGGTTTGCCGCGGTTTGTAAGTGCCGCGTGGCGGCAGCGGCGCGACCTTGTTGCGCTGCGGCACGTCGCTCGCCTTGATCGGCGCGGCCGCCTGAGCGCGCACATCGCTCTCGACACCGATGCCGAGCGCAAGGGCGATCACGACGCGGGCAGCGACGATTCGCTTCATCACGACAACCTCACGCGCGACGCCGCGGCGCGTTGCAAACGCGCGGCCTACTTCGCCAGCCCGAACACTTGAATGCGGCTCTGCTCCGCCGAGCCGGGCCAGATCCGCGACTTCATTCCGGACGCGACCGCCACGAGCTGCCGGCCGCCGGCCGAGTAGCTCACGATCCCGCCGCCGATCGCCTGGCCCGCGTCGACCTCCCAGAGCACGGCGCCCGACTCCGCGTCGAACGCGCGGATGTGGCCGGAGAGATCGGCGCTGAACACGACCCCGCCCGCGGTCGGCGTGACGCCCGCGAGCACGGGCGCGGGCGCGGCGAACTTCCAGCGCACGGCCCCGGTGTCCGCGTCGAACGCCGTGAGCCAACCCTTCGCCTCGGCGGGCGGCCCTTGGATGTTCGCGCCGACCGAGCCGAACCAGATCTGGCCGAGCGCCGGCGCCACCGGTTCCGGCGCGAGCTGCACCGTCGCGCACCAGTCGACCGCGCCGACGTAGAGCGCGTTGCGCTGGGGATCGAACGCCGCGCCGTTCCATTCGTTGCCGCCCTGGATTCCGGGGCAGAAGCGCACGGGCGCCGTGCGCGACAATGGCACTTCGACGTTCTCGCGCGTCGTCGTCGCCGCTTGATAGACGATCGGCAGCACGCTGCCGAGCTCGGCCTCGCTCGGAACCGCGGGCAAGCCCGACGCGAGCCGCGTGCGGTCGAGCACCGACAGGAGCCCGTCCTTGTTCGCGGACGCGACGATCGCGCGCCCCGACTTCGTCGTCGCGAGCGTGGGCGGGCTGTTCACGTCCCAGTCGTGCGCGTCGCGCTTCACGACCTGGTTGTAGCCGAGCATCCGGCCGCTCGCGGCGTCGAGAGCGATGATCGAGTTCGCGTACAGGTTGTCGCCGCCGCGCGCCTCGGCGTCGAAGTCCGGCGCCGGGTTGCCGGCCGGCACGTAGAGCACGCCGTGCTCGGCGTCGTACGTGAACGACGTCCAGAACGCGCCGCCCGTGATCGGCAGCCGCTCGGCGTTCGGCCAGGTCGCGCGCGCGGGCCCGCTCGCGGGCACGACGTCGAAGCGCCACACGACCTTGCCATCGTTCTGATCGAACGCGTAGACGTGGCCGGTCACGCCGGTCTGATCCCCGCCCGCGTTGCCGATGAAGACGAGCCCGTTCGCGGCGATCGGCGCCATCGGCATCGTCAGGCCCGGCACGTTCACGTCGATCTCCTTGTCCCAGATCGTGTGGCCGTCGGCCGCGTCGAGCGCGAGCACGTGCGCGTCGGACGTGCCCCGGAACAGCCGGCCGTTCGCGTACGCGAAGCCGCGGTGCACGGCGAGCGCGGACGGCTTCTCGAGCGGCCGCTCGATGACCCACTTCGCCTCGCAGCTCGCCGCGTCGATCGCGTACGAGCGCGTCTCGGTCGTGAAGTACAGCGTGCCCGCGACGACGACCATGCCGGTTTGCAGCGCGGACACCTCGGGCAGCGTATAGCTGCACGCGGCCTGCAGCCGCGCGACGTTGCCGCGGTCGATCTCCGCGAGCGGCGAGAACCGATCGCCCGCGAGCGTGCGGTTGTACGAAGGCCAGTCGCCGGGCGCGGTCTGCTCCGCTCGCGACGCGGCGGCCGGGACCGCGGCGGCCGGCGCGCTCCTGGCAGCCGGGTCGGAGCTCGACCGCTGCCCGCAGCCCGCGGACACCAAAGATACGAATACGACCGCCAACAGGATTCGACTTCTCATGTTTCTCCCCTCTTCTTCTCGTCGTCGGGGCCGCGCATGCGCCGCCCCGCGCGCGCTCAACGCGGCGGCCAGAGATTGCTCCACGTCTCCGTCAGCACGTCGGAGCCGCTCTGCAGAAAACCCCGGAGCTCGGTCGGCTTCGTGACGTCGAGCTGCTTCACGCGGAGCATCATGCGCCACGCGCCGGTCGCGTCGACACGGTACGCGTTCGACTCCTCGATCTCGCCGTTCGCGGGCGCCGACACGACCGCCTTGACGGAAGTACCGGGCCGCAGCGCGGCAAGCGACGGGCCGACGAAGTCGACGATGAATTGCTGCTCGTCGTCGGCGAGCGGCCGGTACCCGCGGCCCACGCGCGTCTGCTCGACGTAGCCGCCCGGCGGCTTCTTGAGCTCGTGCAGCTGCCAATGCAGGCGATATGAATAGTCGAGCGGCTCGCCCGGCGGCGGCACCCGATCGGGCACCCAGTACGCGACGATGTTGTCGTTTGTCTCGTCCGGCGTGCCGATCTGCACGAGCTCGACGCGGCCCGGGCCCCAGGAGCCGAGCGGCTCGACCCACCCGCTCGGCCTGAGCTCGTAGCGCGCCTCGTTGTCCTCATAGCTCGTGAAGCGCTGGTCGCGCTGCATGACGCCGAAGCCCTTGAGCTCGCGCATCGAGAACGACGTCGTGAGCGTCTGCGGCGGATTGATCAGCGGGCGCCAGAGCCACTCGCCGTCGCCGGTCGCGACCATCAGGCCGTCGGAGTCGTGCACCTCCGGGCGAAAGTCGAACCGGTGTGGCTGATTCTCGCCGTACTGATACATGCTCGTGAGCGGCGCGAGCCCGAGCGTCCCGACCGCGGCGCGCAGATAGAGACGCGCGTGCACTTCGACGACAGTCTCCGCGCCCGGCGCGACGTCGAACTGGTACGCGCCGCTCACATGCGGCGAATCGAGCAGCGCGAGGAGGCGCACCGTCGTCGCGTCGGGCGCGGGCTTCACGAGCCAGAACTCGATGAAGCGCGGGAATTCCTCGCCCTTGCCGCCGACCGTGTCGATCGCGAGCCCGCGCGCGGACAGTCCGTAGCGCGCGCCAGCGCACAGCGCGCGGAAGTAGCTCGCGCCGAGGAACACGATGAGCTCGTCTTTGTACGCGACGCCGTTCAACGGGTAGTGAACCCGCAATCCGCCGAAGTCGAGATCCCCCCACTTCTCCGGCGACAACGTGTTCTTGCCGTAGTCGAAAGCCGCGCTCTCGTACGGAAGGTGCCGCGCCTTGCCTGCGACCACCTCGTTCATCCGCACGCGCAGGTTGCCCGCGCCACGATGGAAGAACTGCGCCTCGAACGGCAGGTTCTCCGCTCGCCACAACGCGTGCTCGGGCCGGAAGCGGATGTCGCGGTACTGGTCGTAGTCCAGCGCCGCGAGCTCCGCGGGCTCCCTCTGATCGAGCGCTTTGTACGGCGCTCGGGCTTGCTTGCGCGCAAGTGCCGCGACGTCGTCGAAGCCGAACGCCGCGGCGTCGCGGGCGCCTGTAAGCGCCGCGAGCAGCGCGCACGCGCACAGCCAGGTAACGGCGCCGCGGCGAGCGGACGGCTTGGCATACGAGGTTGCGGGCATCATCCGGCGGAAGACCAAGTCGGGCGCACACGATAGCCGCCGCGCGCGGCGCCGCCAAGCTCTGGCGACGGCGGCGGCCCGCAGGCTCTAATGTCGGGCTCATGGGTTGGGAGTTCTGGATCGATCGCGGCGGCACGTTCACCGACGTCGTCGCGCGCGCACCGAGCGGCGAGATTCGCGCGCTGAAGCTCCTTTCGGAGGACCCGAGCCGCTACGCGGACGCCGCGGTCGCGGCGATCGACCGCGTGCTCGCGAGCGCGCCGGCGGCCGAGCGCACGATCGCCGCGGTCAAGATGGGCACGACGGTGGCGACTAACGCGCTGCTCGAGCGACGCGGCGAGCCCACGGTTCTCGTGATCACCGCCGGGCTCGAGGACGCGATCCGGATCGGCGGCCAGCAGCGCCCCGACATCTTCGCGCTGAAGATCGTGCTGCCAGAGATGCTCTACGCGCACGTGGTGGCCGCTCACGAGCGGGTCGGTGCCGACGGCGAAGTGCTCGAGCCGCTCGACGAGGCACGGCTGCGCGCCGATCTCACCGTCGCGCACGCGGCCGGCTTCCGGAGCGCGGCGGTCGTGCTGCTGCACGGCTATCGCTATCCGCAGCACGAGGACGCGGCGGAGGAGATCGCACGCGGCGTCGGCTTCACGCAAGTCTCCGTCTCCCACCGCGTCAGCCCGCTGCCGAAGCTCGTGCTGCGCGGCGACACCACGCTCGTCGACGCGTATCTCTCACCCGTGCTGCGCCGTTACGTCGCGAGCGTGCGCCGCGGGCTCGAAGGCCGGCTCGGCGAGGCGCCACTACTGTTCATGCAGAGCCACGGCGGGCTCGCCACCGCGGAGCACTTCGCGGGCAAGGACAGCTTGCTCTCCGGCCCCGCGGGCGGCGTGATCGGCATGTTGCACGCGGCGCGCTCGGCCGGGTTCGACGACGTCGTCGGCTTCGACATGGGCGGCACCTCGACCGACGTCTCGCTCTACGCCGGCGAGCTCGAGCGCACGACCGACACCACGATCGCCGGTGTGCGCGTGAGCGCGCCGATGTTGAAGATCCACACCGTCGCGGCCGGCGGCGGGTCGATACTCAAGTTCGGACAGAGCCGCCTGCAGGTCGGTCCGGACTCCGCGGGCGCGCTGCCGGGGCCGGCCTGCTACCGCAACGGCGGGCCGCTCACGATCACGGACGCGAACGTGCTGCTCGGCAGAATCCAGCCCGACTTCTTCCCGCGCGTGTTCGGCGCGGGCGGCGACGCGCCGCTCGACGTCGACCCGACCGCGCGCGCGTTCGCCGAGCTGGCCGACTTGGTCGCCTCCGCGACCGGCGAGCGGACGGCGCCGGCCGCGCTCGCCGCGGGCTTCCTGCGCGTCGCGGTCGAGCACATGGCGAACGCGATCAAGCAGATCTCGGTGCAGCGCGGCCACGACGTCACGCACTTCGCGCTCTGCTGCTTCGGCGGCGCGGCCGGGCAGCACGCCTGCCAAGTCGCGGACGCCGTCGGGATCGCGTCGATCGTGATTCACCCGCTCGCGGGCGTGCTGTCCGCCTACGGCATCGGCGTCGCAGACCTGCGCGTGGTGCGCCGGCGCAACGTCGAGGCGCCGCTCGCGCGGCGGCTCCTGCGCGCGCTCGAGCGCGAGTTCGCCGCGCTCGAGGACGAGGCGCGCGCGGCGCTCGCAAGCCAAGGCGCCGACGCGGCGTCGGCCACGTTCGAGCGGCGGCTCGCGGTGCGGATCGCAGGAACCGACGCGCCGCTGCCGCTCCGCTTCGCGACCGACGCGACGCTCGCGGACTTGCGCGCCGCGTTCGCTGCCGCACATGCACGCCACTTCGGCTTTCAGGTGCCCGACGGCTCGCAGCTCGTCGTCGAGTCGATCGAGGTTGAGGCGTCTGTCGCACCGCACGCTCTGGGCGGCGGCGGAGCGCCGCACGGGGTCCGCGAGACACGCCGGAAGACCATCCCTGGGGCTCGTGTGCGCACATCCCTGTGCGCACACGGTCCCGCGGACCCCGTGCGGCACTCAGCCACCGCTTCGCGACCGCGACCGGTCGCGACGCGCGAGGTTTGGAGCGCTGGCGCGTGGCGCGCGACGCCGATCTATGAGCGCGCCGCGCTGGCGGCGGGAGCTGCGATCGCGGGGCCGGCGATCGTCGCGGAGGCGAATGGGACGACCGTCGTCGAGGTCGGGTGGCGCGCGAAGGTTGCGACGGACGGCTCGTTGCTACTCACGCGCGCGCGGCGGGCGGCACGCACGGAGCGCGTGCGCAAGCGCGCGGACCCGCTGATGCTCGAGGTGTTCAATAACCTGTTCATGCACGTGGCCGAGGAAATGGGGCTCGTGCTCGAGAGCTCCGCGCACTCGGTCAACATCAAGGAGCGGCTCGATTTCTCGTGCGCGCTGTTCGACGCCGAGGGCGAGCTCATCGCGAACGCGCCGCACATTCCCGTGCATTTGGGGTCGATGGGCGACAGCGTGCGGAGCGTGCTGCGCGTGAAGCCGCGGCCCGGCGATTCGTACCTGCTCAACACGCCGTACAACGGCGGCACGCACCTGCCAGACCTCACGGTCGTGACCCCGGTGTTCGCGCCGAGCGGGCGGCGGCTCCGCTACGTCGTCGCTAGCCGCGCACACCACGCCGACATCGGCGGGATCACGCCGGGCTCGATGCCGCCGGCGAGCCGCACGATCGAGGAGGAAGGCGTGCTGCTCGACTGCGTGCGAATCGTCGCGGGCGGCCGCTTCGACGAGGCCGAGTTTCGGCGCCTGCTCGGCTCCGCGCCCTACCCCGCGCGCAATCCCGATCAGAACGTCGCGGATCTCAAGGCGCAGCTCGCAGCGAACGCTCGCGGCAGCGCGGAGCTCGACAAGCTCGGGACGCGCTTCGGGTGGCGCACGATCGCCGCCTACATGCGCCACGTGCAGGACAACGCGGAGCAGTGCGTGCGCGACGCGATCGGTCGGCTGCGCGACGGCCGCTTCACGGTCGAGCTCGACGGCGGGGAGCTGATCGTCGTCGAGATCGCGATCGATTCGGCGCGCCGCGCCGCGACGATCGACTTTCGCGGCACGTCGCCGATGAGTGCCGGCAACTTCAACGCGCCGGCGTCGATCGTCCGCGCCGCGGTGCTCTACGTGTTCAGGACGCTCGTGCGCGACGACATCCCGCTCAACGCGGGCTGCTTGAAGCCGCTCACGATCCTGTTGTCGGAGCCGAGCCTACTGAGCCCTCGTTATCCCGCGGCCGTCGTCGCGGGCAACGTCGAGACCTCGCAGTGCGTCACCGACGCGCTGCTCGGCGCTCTCGACGCGTGCGCGGCCGCGCAGGGAACGATGAACAATTTCACGTTCGGCAACGCGCGGCACCAGTACTACGAGACGATCTGCGGCGGCGCGGGCGCGGGCCCGGATTTCGCGGGCGCGAGCGCCGTGCACACGCACATGACGAACTCGCGCCTCACCGACGCCGAGATTCTCGAGACGCGTTACCCGGTGCGGGTAAGACGGTTCGCGATCCGCCGCGGCTCGGGCGGCGCGGGCGCCCAGCGTGGCGGCGACGGCGTCGTGCGCGAGATCGAGGCGCTGGAGCCGATGGAGGCCGCGATCCTCGCCAACCGCCGGCGCGTCGCGCCGTTCGGCCTGCGCGGTGGCGAGCCGGGACAGACAGGCAAGAACTACGTGCTCCGCGCGAGCGGTGCGGTCGAGCCGCTCGGGGCGACGGCCTCCGTCGAGCTCGGCGCCGGCGACCGGTTCGTGATCGAGACGCCGGGCGGCGGCGCCTACGGACGAGCGTAGACCGGCGCGCGTTCCGGTCGCGCGGACGCCAGGTTAAGATCGCGACCCGTGAGCAGAACCTCCATCCTCGATCTCCTAGTCGCGCTTGGCACGTTCGCCACCGGCATCGGCATCTCGCCTTCGACCACGGCCCAGGATGCGGCCGGAGCCACACCCGCGTCACCGCGTCTCGTGTTTGCGTTCGAGCTCCGCGCGCGGGTCGGCACGCCGGTCGAGGTCGGCCAAGTCACGCACGGCCGGCGGCGAATCGTGCCGATCGAGGGGGGCACCGTGACGGGCCCGCAGCTCCGCGGCACCGTGACCGCGGGCGGCGCGGACTGGCAGGTGATCCAGCCGGACGGCTTCACGGAGCTCGACACGCGCTACACGATCCAGACTGACAAGGGCGAGCTCGTCTACGTCCAGAATCCGGGTATTCGCACCGCACCGCCCGACGTCATGCAGAAGCTGCTCGCGGGGCAAGCCGTCGATCCGACGCTCGTGTACTTCCGGACGCAACCGAAGTTCGAGACATCGGCGCCCGGGCTCCAATGGCTCACGAAGAGCCTGTTCGTCGGCGTCGGCGAGCGCTATCCGACCGAGGTCGTCATTCGCTTCTTCAGAGTCGAATAGTCCGCGCTCTGCGGCCGCGTGACGGCCGCCTCCCGCTACTCGCCGTCCCAATAGTCGACGCTGCTCTCCGGCCGGCCGATCTGGCGCACGATGCGCATCGATCCGTCGGGCGCCATCTGTCGCGAGTAGGTCGCGACCTTGCCCGAATCCGGATACTCGACCGTCTCCGGCACGATCATCGTGCTCACGGCAAGATAGCGCAGCTCGTCCTTGCCCGTGTTGATCATCTGATGCGCGTGCTCCGGGCCGCCCGGAGGATTCGCGATGAAGTCGCCCTGGCGGATCTGGTGTCTCTCGTTGCCGATCCGCAGCTCGCCTGTTCCCTGCAGGACGAAGAACATCTCCTCGTTCGCGTGGTGGTTGTGCAGCGGAAACGCGCGCTTGCCCGGCGCCACGGCCGTGATGTTGTAGCCGAGCAGCCTCGCGCCGATCCGCGTCCCGATCGAGCCGCTGCGCGACCCGAACCGCTCCACGGCGGGGCCGTGCGGCTGGAAAAACGGCGGCCGCTCCTCGATCGCGACCTCGTCGATGTTGATCACGGGCTTGATCATGCGTTTCTCCCGAACAACGAAATAGAATCTGCAGCGGAGCAACCTATCGCCTGGCCGACGACGACGTCAACGGACAGAGGGAGTCATGAAATGACGAAGGGAACTTGCCTGTGCGGCACCGTGCAGTACGAGCTCGCCCAACCGCTCAGCATGATGATGCATTGTCATTGCTCGATGTGCCGCAAGCATCACGGCGCGTCGTTCGCGACGTTCGTCGCGGCCCCGTTCGCGGCCTTCAGTTGGATCGCGGGCGCCGACGCCGTGGCACGCTACCCATCGTCCGAGCACGGCGTTCGTTCGTACTGCCGGCGCTGCGGGTCCGTCGCTCCGCTGCTGATGCCCGAGGCGGGATTCGCCGTCGCGCCGGCCGGCAACCTCGACGGCGATCCCGGCATCCGGCCGCAGATGCACGTGTTCGTCGGCTCGAAGGCGGCGTGGTACTCGATCAGCGACTCGCTGCCGCAGCACGACGCGAACCCGCCCCAGTTCGGCGGCGGCCTCGGCGTCGAGCGCCCGCGCGTCGAGCAACGCGATCGGATCGCGGCCGGCAGTTGCCTCTGCGGCGCGGTGGCGTACGAGCTCGGCGGATCGCTGCGGATGTATCACTGCCATTGCTCGCGCTGCCGTCGTGCGCGCAGCTCGGCGCACGCGACGAACGTCGTCGCGAAGCTCGACGACTTCCGGTTCACCCGCGGGCAGGACCTTGTTGCCGAGTACAAGGTCCCCGAGGCGCGCTTCTTCGGGGTCGCGTTCTGCACGCGCTGCGGCGGCGCGGCGCCGCGGGTCTCGGCGGAGCGCGGGCTCGTAAACGTGCCAGCCGGCACGCTCGACACGGATCCCGGCATGCGCCCGACCGCGCACATCTACGTCGCGTCGAAGGCTCCCTGGTTCGAGATCACCGGCGACCTGACGCAATTCGCCGAGATGATGCCGCTCTGACCGTCCCGGGCTCGAGAGAATAACCGGGTCGCGCGGCGCCGAATTTGTGCGAGAATGCGCGCCCGACAAGTCCGAACTAGCGCGAAGAACCCAGTCCGTCCGGAGGAAAAATGGCCCCCAACAACCTGAGCGCCGTGATCAAGGCGCACGGCAGCCCCGTCAAGTTGCTCCGCAACTCGAAGATCGGGATGTACGTCTACCCCGTCGTGGCCGCCGAGTTTTCGAACTGGCGCAACGAGCAGGTCGCCTGGCGGAAATCCGCCGTGCTGTTCGACCAGAGCCACCACATGGACGAGCTCATCGTCGAAGGTCCGGACGCGGCCACATTCCTCGAGCACGTCGGCGTCAACAGCTTCGCGAATTTCGATCTCAACCGCGCCAAGCATTTCGTGCCGGTGACGCCGGCCGGCCACGTGATCGGCGACATGATCATCTTCCGCGAGCGCGACGATAAGTTCATTCTCGTCGGCCGCGCGCCGACGGCGAATTGGGTCAAGTTCCAGGCCGCGATCAACAAGTACCGCATTCGTCTCACGCACGATCCGCGCTCGGACAGCCGCCCGGACGGCAAGGCGATCTATCGCACCCATTACCGTTTCCAGATCCAGGGTCCCGAGGCGAGCAAGATCTTCGACAAGATCAACGGCGGCCCGGTCCCGGACGTGAAGTTCTTCCACGTCGACAAGATCAAGGTCGGCTCGCGCAGCGTTCCGGCGCTGCGTCACGGCATGGCCGGCGCACCGGGCCTCGAGATCTGGGGTCCGTACGCCGACAAGCACTACATCCAGACGACGATCGTTCAGGCCGCCCGCGACGCCGGTGTCGACCTCGCGCTCGTCGGCAGCCGCGCGTACTCGACCAACACGCTCGAGTCGGGCTGGATCCCGTCGCCGCTGCCCGGCATCTACACCGGCGGCGGCATGCTGCAGGACTACCGCGATTGGCTCGGCGCGGACAGCTACGAGGCGATC
>Ga0307497_10000029_pt1 | contig 26399 bp, 24 predicted proteins | sample 10_S_MG_FD_201366 | JGI IMG/M metagenome (GOLD analysis project Ga0307497, IMG submission 201366) | Soil microbial communities from Populus trichocarpa stands in riparian zone in the Pacific Northwest, United States - 10_S | ecosystem: Environmental > Terrestrial > Soil > Riparian zone > Trees...
CCGCCCGCACGACCTCCGCACACCCATCCCTCGTGTGGAGGTCGCGCGGCCGGTCCGCTCTAGACGAGCCGCCCGCCCTCGAGCTCGAGCAGCCGATTGCAGCGGCGCGCCGCGTCGAGGTCGTGCGTGACGAGCACGAGCGTCGTGCCCGCGGCCGCGTTGAGCTCGAATAGAAGATTTAGGATCCGCGCACCCGTCTTGTTGTCCAAGTTGCCGGTTGGCTCGTCGGCGAAGAGCAGCGACGGGCCCGCGACGAACGCGCGCGCGATCGCGACCCGCTGCTTCTCGCCGCCCGAGAGCTGCTTCGGGTAGTGGCGCAGACGCTGCTCGAGGCCGACGCGCGTCAGCGCCTCGCGCGCGCGCGCGGCGGCGTTCGGCGCGCCGCTGAGCTCGAGCGGCAGCATCACGTTCTCGATCGCAGTGAGCGAGGGGAGAAGATGGAACGCCTGGAACACGAACCCGACCTCGCGACTGCGCACCCCCGCGCGGCCGTCCTCGTCGAGCGCGGTGAGCTCGGCGCCGTTGAGCCAAACCTTGCCCGACGTCGGCTCATCGAGGCCCGCCAGGAGCGCGAGCAGCGTCGATTTGCCGGCCCCGGACGGGCCCACGATCGCCGCGGTCGAGCCGCGCGCGACGTCGAACGTCACGTCGTCGAGGATGGTCAGCTCGCCCTCGGGGCTGCTAACCTTTTTCGTCAGCCGTTCGGCACGTAGTACGTAATTGCCGGTGCTCATGCGCAAACGCCTCACAGTCCTCGTCACGCTCGCCGCGTTATTCGTGGCGGCGAGCGGGTCTGCCGGTCAGACCATCGTCGTCGTGGGCGATTCTTTGAGCAGCGGCTATGGGCTCACCGCCGAGCAATCGTGGGTCGCGATGCTTAGGGAACGCCTCGACGCGGAAGCGTACGGTTATGAGATCGTGAACGCCAGCATCGCGGGCGACACTTCCGCCGGCGGGCTCGCGCGGCTGCCGCGACTGCTCAAGGAGCACTCGCCGGCCGTCGTCGTGATCGAGATCGGCGGCAACGACGGCCTTCGCGGCCAGCCGATCGAGACGCTGCGCGCGAACCTCGCGAAGATGATCGAGCTCAGCCAGCAGCGCGGCGCGCGCGTGCTGCTCGCGGGCATCCGGATCCCGCCGAACTACGGCCCCGCGTACACACAATCGCTCGCGGCCGTGTACACGGACCTCGCGAAGGAGTACGGCGTCGCGCTCGTCGACTTCCTGCTCGAGGGCGTCGCGCTGCATCCGGACCTCATGCAGCACGACGGTATCCACCCGAACGCCGCGGGCCAGAAGATCGTGCTCGAGAACGTGTGGCGAGTGTTGCCCGGTGTGCTGCGCGCGCGATGACGGAGAAGACGTGGCTCCGCGCGTATCCGCCCGGAGTGCCAGCCGAGATCGATCCCGATCGCTACGCGTCGCTTCGCGACCTGTTCGAGGCTAGCTTCGGACGCTTCGGCGCGGCGCCGGCGTTCAGCAACCTCGGCGCGACGCTGAGCTACGCGGACGTCGACCGCTCGAGCCGCGCGTTCGCGGCGTACCTCCTGTCGCTGTCCGGCGTCGAGAAGGGCGAGCGCGTCGCGGTGATGCTGCCGAACACGCTCCAGTCGCCGGTCGCGATCTTCGGCGTGCTGCGTGCGGGCCTCGTCGTCGTGAACGTGAACCCGCTCTACACGGTGCCGGAGCTCGAGCACCAGCTCGCGGACAGCGGCGCGCGCGTGATCCTCGTGCTCGAGAACTTCGCCCATACCGTGCAGCACGCGCTGCCGAACACACAGGTGAAGCACGTGATCGTCACGAAGGTCGGCGATCACCTGCCGTGGGCGAAGCGCGCAATCGTGAGCTTCGTCGTGAAGCACGTGCAGAGGCGCGTGCGCCCATGGCACATCCCAGAGGCTGTCGCGTACCGCGACGCGCTCGCGCGCGGCGCGCGCTCGCCGTTCGAGCGGCCCGCGATCAAAGGCGCAGACGTCGCGTTCCTCCAGTACACGGGCGGCACGACGGGCCGTGCGAAGGGCGCGATGCTCACGCACCGCAACATGGTCGCGAACACGCTGCAGTGCGCGGCATGGGTCGCGCCGTTCTACGACGGCGAAGCGGGCGTCATCATCACGCCGCTGCCGCTGTATCACGTCTATTCATTGACGGCGAACCTGCTCTGTTTCCTCGAGACCGGCGGGCACAACCTGCTGATCACCGACCCGCGCGACATGCAAGCGTTCCTGAAGTTGTGGCGCCACACGCGCGTCGGTTTCATGACCGCGGTCAACACGTTGTTCGCGGGGCTGCTTAACACGCCGGGTTTCGCCGAGCTCGATTTCAGCGCGCTGCGCGTCTCGATGGGCGGCGGGATGGCGGTGCAGCGCGAGGTCGCGGAGCGCTGGCACGCGGTGACCGGCGTGCCGATCGCGCAGGGTTATGGCCTGACCGAGGCGTCGCCCGTGGTTTCCGGCAATCCGCTGAACGTCACGACCTTCAACGGCTCCGTCGGCGTGCCGTTTCCTTCCACCGAGGTCACGATCCGCGACGCCGCCGGGCGCGAGCTCACGACGGGCGAGGTCGGCGAAATCTGCGTGCGCGGCCCGCAAGTCATGGCCGGCTATTGGGGACGCCCGGACGAGACGGCGCACGTGATGCTCGACGGCGGCTGGCTGCGCACCGGCGACGTCGGCCACATGGACACGGTCGGCTACATCTTCATCGAGGATCGCATCAAGGACGTGATCGTCGTGTCGGGCTTCAAGGTCTATCCGAACGAGATCGAGGATGTAGCGGCGTCGCAGCCCGGCGTCCGCGAAGCCGCGGCGGTCGGCGTGCCCGACAAGCAGTCCGGCGAGGCCGTGAAGCTGTTCATCGTGCGCAGCGACCCGAAGCTCACGGAGGCCGACGTGATCGCGCACGCGCGCGCGAACCTCACGGGCTACAAGATCCCGCGCCACGTCGAGTTCCTCGCCGAGCTGCCGAAGAGCAACGTGGGCAAAGTCCTGCGCGCCGCCCTCAAAGCGCGCGGCTGACCCGGGGCTCGTGTGCGCTGCCGGCGGCGATCGAGCGAGGACGGGGCGCGTGCTCAGCCGACCAGGTGCCAGCCGAGGTAGAGGAGGAAGCCGACGAGCCCGCCGACAAGCGTCCCGTTGACGCGGATGTACTGGAGGTCGGTGCCGATCGCGAGCTCGATCCGGCGCGAGGTCGCGTCCGGGTCCCACTGCTCGATCGTCTCGGACACGATCTCGCTGAGCGGGTCGCGGTAGTTCTCGACGAGATAGAGCAGGAGCTGCTCGAGCCACGTGTTCAGCGTCGCCGCGACGGCGGGGTCGTTCGCGAGCGCCTTGCCGATGGCGCGGATCTCGCGCTCGACGCCGAGCCGCAGGGCGGATTGCGGGTCCTGCAGCGCGGCGTGCAGGTCCGCGTCGAGCCGCTGCCAGAGGTCGTGCGCGTACGCGCGGATCGCGGGATGGTCGATGACTTCGGACTGAAGGGTTCGGCTGCGCTCGACGAGCGTCGGATCGTTCGCGAGCGAGTCGCGCAGCGACTTCAGCGCGGTGGCGATCTCGGCGCGCGCGGGATGGCGCGGGTCTCGCGCGATCGCCTCGAGAATCTGCTCGAGCCCGCCGACGAGCTCGTCGAAGATCTGCTGGTCGACGAACTTCGGCAGCCACCACGGGCTGCGCTCGTGAATTCGCACGCGGATCAGTACGCGCTGGCTCTCGAGCTGCGAGCGCGCGAGCGCGACGAGCTTGTCGATCAGCTTCTGCGCGTGCTCGCCAGAGAGCAGGACGTCCAGCAGCACCTCGAGCAGCGCGGCGAGCCCCACGCCGACGGGCACCGCGTCGAGCGCCCCACGCAGCGATGTGGCGAGCGCGTTGCGTAGGTCCTTGCCGTCGCTCGCACGCAGCAGCCAGGCGAATGCGGCGCCGAGGTCGCGCGTGACGCGCGCGGCGTTCTCGTCCTTCGCGAGCCACGCGCCGAGTCGCTCGGCGAGGTCGGCGCGGTCGAGCCGCCGCTCGATCGCCTCGCGGACCAAGAAGTTGTCGCGGATGAAGCGCGCGAGCGCGCGGCCGAGGTCGTCCTTGCGCGTCGGGACGATCGCGGTGTGCGGGATCGGCAGCCCGAGCGGGCGGCGGAACAGCGCGGTCACGGCGAACCAGTCCGCGAGCCCGCCGATCAGCGCGGCTTCCGCGAACGCGCGGACGGCGCCGAGCCACGGCCAGCGCGCGACGAAAGCGTTGGCGGCGAGCAGCGCTAGGCCCACCGCGACGAGGAGCAGCGTCGCGAACACGCGCATCCGCCGGAGCCGGCTTCGGGCTTCTTGATCCGGCGGCGGTGCGGGCGCGGGCGCGGGCTCGTTCATCCGAACAGCGCGGCGATCTCTTCCTGAATCGCGAGCGCGGCGCCGCGCGGGTCGGCCGCGTCGCGAATCGGCCGGCCGACGACGATGTGATCCGCGCCGGCTTCGAATGCGCGCGTCGGCGTCACGACGCGGCGTTGGTCGTCGCCGCCTTTGGCGTCGGCCGGGCGGATCCCGGGCGTCACAATCAGCGGCGCCGCGCCGAGCGCGGCGCGCAGCCGCGCGGCCTCGAGCCCGGACGCGATCACGCCGTCGGCGCCCGCGGCCACCGCGCGTCTCGCGCGCTGCTCGACGTACGCGTCGAGCGGCGTCGTGACGCCCGTCTCCGCGAGGTCGCCCGGCGCGACGCTCGTGAGCACGGTAACCGCGAGGACTTTCAGCCGCTCGCCTTTCTCCGCAGCCGCGGCCGCGACGACGCCGCGATCGCCGTGGACGGTGAGGAACGACGCGCCGGAGCGTGCGAGCTGGCGTACTGCTGCGCCGACGGTCGCGGGGATGTCGTAGAGCTTCCAGTCGGCGAACACGCGATTGCCGCGCTCGACGAGCCACGACAGCAGCTCGAAGTAGTGCGCCGAGGCCGCGAGCTCTAGGCCGATCTTGTAGAACGCGACCGAGTCGCCGAGCGTGCCGACCAGCTTCTTCGCGGCCGCGAGGTCCGGGACGTCGAGCGCGAAGATCAGCCGCTCGCGCGGCGGAATGTTGTGAGCGGATGAGGCGGACGGCACGCGCGAATTCTAGCAGAGGCGCGGCGTGGCGCCGCCGGCGCTGCGTCGGTCGGGCTTGGCCCGCGGCGTATCGGGCTCAGGTCTTCGCGCGCAGCGCGTCGCGCGTCTGCAGCGCGAACCGATCGGTCATGCCCGCGATGTAGTCGGCGACCACGCGCGCGGCACCGGCCGCGTCGCCGAGCTCGGCCGCCGCCAGCGCCCGCGCGGCGTGCTCCTCGGGCATCCGCGCGTAGTCCGCGGACAACGTCTCGAACAGCCAACGCACGGTGGCCTGTGCCTGCTCCGTCATCTGCTTGACGCGCGGGTGAGCGTAGAGCTCCGCGCGGAGGAACTTCTTCAGCGCGTGCTGCGCGTCGTGCAGCGCGGGCGGGAAGCGGATCAGCGGCTGCGATTGGAGTCGGACGCTGTCGATGTCGCGCGGCGCGGCCGCGGCGATCGAGGCCGCGCTCGCCTCGATCAGCCCCGAGACGAGGTCGCCGATCATCCGCCGCACGGTCTCGCTGCCGAGCCGCTGCGGCTTGAGTCCCGGATGGCGCTGCTCGACCCAGCGCATGTGCGCGGCGAAGAACGGCAGCTCCTCGAGCTGCTCGAGCGTGATGAGCCCCGAGCGCAGGCCGTCGTCGACGTCGTGGTTGTTGTACGCGATTTCGTCCGCGATATTCGCGAGCTGCGCCTCGAGCCCGGGCTGGGTGCGGTCGATGAAGCGCCGGCCGAGGTCGCCGAGCTCGCGCGCGTTCTTGAGCGAGCAGTGCTTGAGGATCCCTTCGCGCGTCTCGAACGTGAGGTTCAATCCGCGGAAGCTCGCATAGCGTTCTTCGAGCTCGTCGACGACGCGCAACGATTGGAGGTTGTGCTCGAAGCCGCCGAACTCTCGCATGCAATCGTCGAGCGCGTCTTGGCCCGCATGGCCGAACGGCGTGTGCCCCAAGTCGTGCGCGAGGCTGATCGCCTCGACGAGGTCCTCGTTCAAGCTCAGAGCGCGCGCGACGGTGCGCGCGATCTGCGCCACCTCGAGCGAGTGCGTGAGACGCGTGCGGTAGAGGTCCCCCTCGTAGTTCACGAACACCTGCGTCTTGTAGACGAGGCGCCGAAACGCGGTCGAGTGGATCACGCGGTCGCGATCGCGTTGGAACTCGGTTCGGTAGGCCGGCAGATCCTCGCGGAAGCGGCGGCCGCGCGAGGTCGACGATTGCGCCGCGTACGGCGCGAGCTCGCGGCCCGATTCGGGCGGCGCGCCGCTCATCCGGACGCGGCCGCGAGCACCGCCTTGAGCACCGCACGCTCGGGCGCGGGCACCACGACCGCACGCCCGAGCCGCTCGATCAGGATCAGCTTGAGCCCTCTGCGGTCCGCCTTCTTGTCGAGCTGCATTCGCTCGAGGACGCGATCCGGGTCGACGCCTTCGGCCGCGATCGGCAGACCCGCGCTCTCGAGCAAGGCTTCGAGCCGCTCGCAGTCGGCCGCGCCGATCCAGCCGATTGCGGCCGACGTGCGCGCCGCGAGCACGATGCCGAGCGCGACGGCCTCGCCGTGCAACCAGCGCTCGTAGTTTCCCAACGACTCGAGCGCGTGGCCGAACGTGTGGCCGAGGTTCAGCAGCGCGCGCTTGCCCTGCTCGCGCTCGTCTTCTGCGACGATCCCGGCTTTGATCTCGCAGCTGCGCCGGATCGCGTGCGCGAGCGCGTCGGGGTCGAGCGCGCGGAGCTTCGGCATCGCGCGCTCGAGCCATGCGAAGAAGTCAGGGTCCACGATCACGCCGTACTTGATGACCTCGGCGAGGCCAGCCGCGAGCTCGCGCGGGGGCAACGACTTCAGAGCGTCAGTGTCCGCGAGCACGGCGATCGGCTGGTGGAACGCGCCGATCATGTTCTTCGCGCGCGGATGGTTGACGGCGGTCTTGCCGCCGACCGATGAGTCGACCTGCGCGAGCAGCGTCGTTGGGATCTGCACGAAGTCGACGCCGCGCTGAAAGCTCGCGGCGGCGTAGCCCGTCACGTCGCCGACCACGCCGCCGCCGAGCGCGAGCAGGCAGCAGTCGCGGTGGAAACGCGCGTCGACGAGGCGGTCCAGGATCGTCGCAAACGTCGCGAGCGTCTTCACGCGCTCGCCGTCGGGCAGGATGATGGTCTGCACGTCGCGGTCCCCGAGCGCCGCGCGCACCGTCTGCAGATAGAGGGGCGCGACGACCTCGTTGCTGACGATCAGGATCTGCTTCGCGTCGCTCGGATACAGCGCGGGGTCGCGGAGCAAGCCGGGCCCGATGTGTATCGGGTAGCTTCGAGACCCGAGCGCGACGGTGAGGCTGTCCACGGCGCGAAGGTTCGCAGGGGCCTTGGGGTTTTGCAACGCGCTCAAGCCCGCTCGTCGAGCGCCGCGCGCACGTCGGCCGCGACGGCTGCGACCTGACGCCCGGTCGTCTCGACGCGAATATCCGCGATCGCCTCGTACAGCGGGCGGCGTATCGACATCAGCGTCTCGAGCGTCGCGCGCGGATCGCCGTTCATGAGGAGCGGCCGATTGCGCGACGGCTGCGTGCGCTTGAGCTGCGCGTCGATCGTCGCCTCGAGGTAGACGACGATGCCGCTGCCCGATAGCCGCTCGCGGTTCTGCGCGTCGAGCACGGCGCCGCCGCCGGTCGCGACGACCACGCCGTCGAGCGCCGTGAGCGCCGCGATCACGTCGCGCTCGCGCTCGCGGAAGCGCGCCTCGCCCTCTTTCTCGAAAATGTAACGGATGTCGACGCCGCAGCGCCGCTCGATCTCCGCGTCACTGTCGACGAACTCCTTGCCGAGCAGCGCCGCGAGCCGCTTGCCCACGGCGGTCTTTCCCGAACCCATCGGGCCGATGAGATAGATATTGCTGGTCGCGCGCATGGCCGTTACAAGCATACGAAACGAAGCGGCCGCCCGTAAGGGCGGCCGCTGGTCCAGCACTGAAAGAACGGCAGCGCCGGCGTTAACTGACCACGACGTTGATTTGCGCGATCGTCACTACCTTGTGCGGGGTCGTGACCGTCAGTGTGACGACGCTTGTTCCGACAGTGGTCTGCGTCGTGAGCGTGAACGAGAACAGCGTGACGCCGGGGAACTTTGTGCCCGCTCGGATCGCGCTGCACGGGACCACGAAACTGGTCGGGGCGGCAATGGCGACGCCGCCGTTGCCGGCGGCACCGAGTGTGACGCTTGTCGTACCCGGCATCACGTTGTCGTGGAGGTCTCGTACCCAGAACGTCATTGTCAACGCAGAGTTCGTGCCCATCGCTATCGACACTGGCAGCGCCGCGCCGCTTCCGTCTGTGATTACAGCATCGCTGCCCGACAGGATGACGAGGTTCTGCTCGCCGATGCCAGTCGAGCGCGTCGCGGGACCGCCGCACCGGCCAGTCGTGTCTTTGCACAGCACGCCGTTGAAGATTCCGTCAGCGCCGTCACGCACTTGATTGTTGTTGAAGTCGAAGAAGTCTTCGCCCGCATCGTAACCATCGTCCGGCGCGACGGCGAAGGGAGCGTCTTCATTGTCGTCACGGAACGGCTCGGGCAGGTCGGCGAACGCCTCGCCATTGTCGAAGGAACCGTTGCCGTTCGAGTCGGTGAACGACTCCTCACCGATCGCCTTCGCGAGCAACGTTACGCGGCCATTCGACGGCCGCGGGTTCGAGCTCCTGAAGTTGACTGTGCAGACGCCGCCTTCGGCGGGCGTCGTCGTAGTCTGGCACTGCGACTGGATGTTGCCGCCTTCGGCGGTGAACGTGACCGCGGTGCCATCGGGGACCGGATTCTGGAACCGGTCGCCGAGACGCGCCGTTACCCCGGTGGTGACTCCGTCGTATTGCCAACCTTCGATGTTCCAGCACTCGACCGCCACCGAGAAGCTCGAGTCGGTCGGTATGCCCGTCGTGACCGTGAGTTGGTTCGACTGCGTTGATATCGGCTGGGGTGCGCTGGTTACGAGGGCCGTCACCTTCACGGAGGTCGCGACCGTGCCCGCATTCACGACCGTCTGGACCAAGCCTTGATTGTCGCTGACAGCGGTGCTTGGCGTGAGCGATATCCCGCCCACCGTCGTGTTCAAGGAGAACGAGACCGTCGCGCCGGCAACTGCGCCGTTGGAGGCGTCCTTCACGCGGAACACGACGGTAGACGTTTCGGGGCGACTGACGTCGCCGGTCCCTTGTAGCGCGATGTTGGTCGGCGTCGCCGACACGTACTCGATGGATCCGACCGTGGCCCCCGCGACCGTAACGGTGCCGTTGGCCGAAAGAGCCTGCGAGCTGATCGTCGACGTCGCGGTGATGACATCGGCGCCGCTGCAGCCTTGTGCAACATAAGTCACCGTTGCAAGGCCGTTCGTGGTCGTGACCGAAGAGACCACCGTCCCGTTGACGCGGATCTGAGACGTGCCTGCCGCGACGCAGGGCGAGTTGAAGCTGACGTCGGCCGAGCCCGTGTATAGCGTTCCACCCGCCTGCACGAGGGAGACCGTCAAGCTCGTCGAGCCACCGGCCGAGAGCGACGCGTTCGAGATCCCAACGATGCCGGGCTGGAACCCGGCGCCGGTCCCGTTGCCCATCTGCACGGTTGTCGATTGCGAGGTCGCGACGACCTGCACGTTCACCAATCCCTGCAGAGAACCGGCTGCCGCTGCCACTGAGATCGTTCGGAGCGAGCTGTCGCCCGCCGTGATCAGCTGCGCAGTGGCCGTCCCAGCGGTGTCGGTGACGGCCGGTGAGCCCGATATGCCGCCGGACGTTGCCGTGAACGTCACGGTCACACCGGGTAGCAGAGCGTTATTCGCGTCGCGAACGAACGCCGTGATCGTCGCGGCCGCGGACCCGTCTTGCGGAATCGTCGGCGTGCTGCTCGAAACGGAGATCGCAGACGCACCCGCGCCGCCGCCACCGCCGCCGCCACCACCGCCGCCACCGCCGCCACCGCCACCAGAGTTGGTGATTGAGTTGTCGTCGCTGCCGCCGCCGCAGGCGCAGAGCGCGATCATCACCGCGGCCAACAACCAATGCTTCAACGTTCGCATAGTCCCTGATCCTCTAAGGCTTCAAACATCTGCGTAGGCCCCTGTGCGTCACTCGATCCTCGCGCCCTCGCGCAGGATCTTTGGCGTGACGAAGATCAGCAGTTCAGCGTTGTTGTTGACGTTGCTGCGGCTGCGGAACAGATACCCGAGGCCCGGAATGTCGCCGAGCACGGGCACCTTGTTGATCGTTTCGCGGATCTCGGTCTCGTAGATACCGCCGAGCACGACGGTCTGCCCGTCGTTCACGACGACGGAGGTCGTCACCGAGCGAGTGTCGATGCTCGGTACGTTGCCGCCCGTCGCGCTCGCCACTTCCTTGCCGACCGAGTCCTTGGTCACGAGCAAGTCCATGATGATGCGGTCGTCGGGCGTGATCTGCGGCGTGACCGTGAGGCTCAGCACCGCTTCCTTGAATTGCGTCGTGGTCGCACCGCTCGACGAGGATTCCTGGTACGGAATCTCGACGCCCTGGCGGATCCGCGCCTCGTGCTGGTTGGTCGCGATCACGCGCGGCGTCGACACGATCTTGCCGTTGCCCTCCGCTTGCAGGGCCGAGAGCTCGAGGTCGACGAGGTAGTCGGAGTCGAGGATCGCGAGCGCGAACGACCCTGCCGGGTTCACGACCGGCAGGTTCACGTTGTAGCGGTTCCCGATCGGCGGCGTCGCGACCGGGAATGGCGTGCCGCTCGTGTTGATGTTGTTGATGCCGGAGGTCACGATCTGGTCGCTACCCGCGCTCGTGCCAGTCGTCGAGAACAGCCCGTTGTTGCCGTTGGCCTTCACGACGGTCGCTCCGAAGCGCACGCCGAGGTCGCGGCTGTAGTCGTCGTTGACGATCACGACGCGCGTCTCGATCGATACCTGACGGACCGGGATGTCGAGCGTCGTCACGAGCCGGCGGATGTTCTCGAGGTTGCGCGACGTGTCGCTCACGAGCAGCGTGTTCGTGCGGACGTCGATCGCGACGCTGCCGCGGTCGGAGAGCAGAGCGGCCTTGCTCGCGCCCGCGCCGCCCGCGGTGCCGGTGCCCCTGATCAACGTGGCGAGGTCGGACGCCTTTGCGTAGTTCACTTGAATGAACTCGGAGCGGAGCGGCTCGAGCGTCTGGAGGGCCTTCTGCGCCTGTAGGTCGGCCTGCTCGCGCGCGGCGATTTCCTCGGCCGGCGCAACGATGATCACGTTGCCGTTGCGCCGCATGTCGAGGCCCTTGGTCGTCATCACGATATCCAGGGCCTGGTCCCAGGGCACGTTCTGGAGGCGCAAAGTGACGCTACCCATCACGGTGTCGCTGACGACGATGTTGAGGCCGCTGAAATCGGCGATGAGCTGCAGCACCGCGCGCGTCTCGAGGTCCTGGAAGTTCAGCGTGAGCCGGTCGCCCGTGTACTCGCGGTTGCCGTTGTAAACGCCGGACGTGAGCGGCGCGGTCTTCTTCACCGACGGCTTGAGCTCGAGAGTGAACAGGTTGTCGGTCTGATACGCGACCTGGTCGTACTCGGTCGCCGCGCTCACGACGAGCCGCGCGTCGCGGTTCGAGCGCAGCGCGTCGACGGCGAGCACGGGCGTCGCGAAGTCGGTGACGTCGAGTCGCTTCATGAGCTCGTTCGGCAGCGCCGTGTCCTGGAAGTCGACGACGACGCGGCCGCCCTCCTCACGGACGTCGACCGTCGTATGCGGGTCGTTGAGCTCGACCACGACTTGGCCCGAGCCGTCCGAGCCGCGGCGGAAGTCGATGTTGCGGATCGAGCGCTGACCCGTCTGGGCGACGGCCGCGCCGGCGGCCGCCGGAGCCGCGCCCGGCGACCGTTGAGCTGCGAACGAAGGCTGCGGCGCGGCGCCGGGCGCCTGGCCGAGCGTGACGTAGACGCTGTCGCCTTCGACGCGCGTCTGATACGGCACCATGTTGTTCAGGTTCAGCACGACGCGCGTGCGGCCATTCGCCTCGGCCGCGAGAATCGTCGTGAGCGGGCCTGCGTTCACGTCGCGACGGCGGTTCTGCAGCCCGAGCGTGGTGTTCGGCAGGTCGAGCGAGATACGCGCCGGGTTCTCGATCGTGAAGCTCATGGGCTCCGGCGCGGCGCCGTTCATCCGCAAGCGCAGCTCGAGCTGCTGGCCCGGCAGGGGCTGCACGTCGATCGCCTCGAGGCGCAGCGACTGTGCGCGTGCCGCGAAGCTCGACAGGGCGAGCGCGAGGATCCACACCGCGCCGGCGATGTTACGACCGGCCCACGATGAGATCTTCCCGCATCGAACGGGCGCTGACTTGAGCATACGATTCACTCCCTAAAAACTCCCCCGCGCTTCACTTGCTGGTCAGGGCGATCTTCGCGGGCCTCTCCAGGTACCCGCCGAGACCGTCCGAGATGATTTCCACCAAGCGAATCTCGGAATCCGTAATCGCGACGACGCGGCCGTAGTTCTGGCCGAGATGGTTGCCGACGGTCACACGGTGCACGAGCCCGTCGGCCGTTTGCACGAGGCCGAAGCTCGCGCGCTTGTCTGCCAACGTGCCGACCATGTGCATCGTGTCGAGCGGAAACTGCTCGAGGAATTCGCGCACCCGATTCGGGTCGGGTCCCGCGACGGCGTTCGGATTGTTGCTCACGCGGCGCTGCGGCGCGTCCGCGACGAACGGCGAGCGCCGATCGCCGGGCTCGTAGGCGAAGCTCGGCGCCGGGTGCACGGGCGGCAACGGCTCGATCCTGCCGCCGGGCTTGGCCTTGACCTCGTCGATATAGGCGCGCAAATCGTCGTTGCCGCGTCCGCAAGCGCTCAAGGCCGACACGACGGCCAACGCCGCGAGCGTGCGGGTCAGTGCAGCCTTGCGCACGAACATCTACTTCTCCTCCGTGCCGGGCTCGTCCAGGTAACGGTACGTCTTCGCCGTCACATCGAGCGTGAGGTTAGTCGAGTCCTTCTCGGCCGGCTTAATGTCGATGTCATGTAAAGTCACAATGCGAGGCAGTGCCGCGATGCCGCTCACAAAACGACCAAGCTCGTGGTAGTTGCCCGTGTAGCGCAGCTTGATCGGCAGCTCCGCGTAAAAGTCCTTCTGGATCTCGCCGGTCGGCTGCCAGACCTTTTCTTCTAGGCCCGCGCCGAGCGCCGTCTGCGAGATGTCCACGAGAAGACTCGGGACCTCCGTCTTGCCGGGCAGCTGGCGCAGCATCGCGCCGAAGTCGCGCTCGATCTCGGCGAGCTGGGAGCGGTACGAGTCGAAGTTGGCGGCTTTGCGTTGGCGATCCTCGAATGCCGCGCGCAGCTCGAGCTCCTGCTGCTTCGCGCGATCGAGGATCGGCTTGTCCGAGGTCAACACGAAGAAGTAGAAGCCGACCGCGACCACCGCGACGAACGCGACTCCGACCGCGACGATTCGAAACGGCAACGGCCAGCGGCCCGGGTCGTTGGTGTCGAGAGCGCGAAGCTCGTCGATGATGCTCATCTCGCGCCCCCCTTGGTCGGCTTCGCGTCAGCCGGCTTGGCTTCGTCGTCGCCGGTGGCCGTCGACACTTGCTGCGCGAACAGCTTGAACTGCGATACGTGGTCCTGACCGCTCGTGGCCGTTTGGATGCCGTCGAGAGTCGGATCGCTGAGAAAATCGGACGCGTCGATGTTGCGCATCATCGTCGAGACGCGCGTGCTCGACTGCGCCTGGCCTTGGAACTCGATTCGGTTGCCCGTCTGCTTGACCTCGGTCAGGTGCACGCCCTCGGGCAAGGTCTTCACGATCTCGTCGAAGAGGTGCACGACCTCGGGCCGGGAGCGCTGCAGCTCGCCGATCACCTTCATGCGCGCGACCAATCGCTCGCGTTGGTTCTCCAGACCCCTGATTTCTTCGATCTGCTTGTCGAGCTGGGCGATCTCGTTTTTCAGGATCGTGTTGCGGTTCGTTTGGCCGCTGATCCAACCCTGCATCGTGAGTTTCGAGGCGTACACGATCACGGCGCCGACGATCGCCGCGGCCAGCAGGGCGACGAGGAACTCTTTCTTGCGCTGCTGGCGCAGCTCTGCGCGCCAGGGCAGTAGATTTATTCGTGGCATGTCAGTCGAAGCTCCTCAACGCGAGCCCGCACGCGGTCAACAACGCCGTCGCATCGCGGTCGACACCTTGCGACTTGGCGCGCGACGAAATCTTCATCTGGCCGAGCGGATCGCCGATCTGCGTCGTGATTCCGACGCGACTCCCGACCACGTCCGCGACTCCCGGAATGTTCGCGCAGCCGCCGCAGACCAAGATTTGGTCCGGCTGCTCGCGGCCGCTGCCGGATGCGAGGAAGAATTGCAGCGAGCGGCTCACCTGCTGCGACATGTCGTCGATGAAGGCGTCGAGCACTTCCGGTTGGTAGTTGCTCGGCAAGCCGCCTTCCTTCTTCGCGCGGCCCGCGTCTTCCATGCTGAGGCCGTACGTGCGCATGATTTCTTCCGTCAGCTGTTGGCCGCCGAACGCGAAGTCGCGCGTGTAGATGACTTTGAGATCCTTGAGGACGCTGAACGTGGTCGTGCTCGCGCCGAAGTCGACGATCGCTACGAACTTATCGACGCCGGCGTCGGGCATCTGATGCGTCAACAGTTGGCACGCGTTCTCTACCGCGAACGCCTCGACGTCGACGACGCGAGAGATGAGGCCCGCCGCTTCGACGGCGACTTGCCGCTGTTCGACGTTCTCGGTGCGGGTTGCGACCAGCAACACGTCGACCATGTCGGGGTCGCGATCGCTGTCTCCGATGACCTCGAAGTCGAAGCTGACTTCTTCCATCGGGAACGGGATATATTGATCGGCCTGTAGCTCGACTTGCCCTTCGAGATCGGTCGGGCTCAGCGACTTCGGCATCTGAATGACTTTCGTGATCGCCGCGTCGCCGCTGATCGCGATCGCTGCTTCACGCGTCTTGGTGCCGGCGCGCTTGTGCGCGCGTCGGATCGCTTCACCAACCGCGTCCGCGTCGACGATCGCCTTTTCGTTGATCGCGTTCGGCGGCGTGGGCTCGGCCGCGTAGGACTCGACTCGGTAACCCTTGCCGCTTTCCGCCAGCTCGATGAGCTTCACGGAGGACGTCGTGATGTCCAGGCCGACCAGCGATCCTTTCCGACGGCTCACAAACACAACTTTTCCTTTCCAACTCGGGAGGTTGGGCTAGAATCCTACCAGTTGTCTGAAATGCGCAATTTAACTATATCTCACGGGAGATATACACCGGTGTGACCCGGCTCTCGCTATCAGGCATCGAGGTTAGTCCCGCCTCGGCTACGCCGCTTGTTCAGAAAGCCCCGGCAACCACTGGTTTTTCAGGTCGGGACGATCTCGCGGTCTAATGGCGGAACGCAGGAGCAGCTGGCGAAGCAACGCGACTGCAAGGCGCGGTTCAACTGCTTCGGCAGCCCCGCTATCCTAGGCGCACCCACTGAGCGCCGCGCCGTTAGACCGGAGGCTTTGCGTCCCCACCTTTCAATGGGTTTGCCTAACCGCCGCGGACTATGCACAAAGGCCTTAGGTCTGGCAAGGGCGTAGAATCCAAGTTCAGAAATGAGTCGTTACCCGAAGATTCTACTGACGATTTCGGCCTCCGCCGCGGCCCTGGTTTTGGCCGTAGCGGTGGTCGGAATCGGCGGCTATTACTACGTCGCGCCGAGCCTCCCGCGGGCGGAGGAGCTGCGCAACGTCAAGATCCAGGTACCCCTCCAGGTCTACAGCCGGGACGGCCGGCTGATCGGGGAGTTCGGCGAGATCAAGCGCACGCCGGTCGCCTACGAGGACATCCCGCCGCTGCTGATCAAGGCCGTGCTCGCGGCCGAGGACGAGCACTTCTTCGAGCACGCCGGCGTCGACTACCGCGGCGTGCTGCGCGGCATCCTGAACGAGATCAGCCCCAGCGGCCGCAACGTCGGCGGCAGCACGATCACCCAGCAGATCCCGCGCACCCTGAACGTCTTCTCGCGCGCGGGCTTGAGCTCGGGACTCCAGCGCTTCGTCCAGAAGTTCAGGGAATGGATCCTAGCGTTCAGGATCGAGCGCGAGTTCACGAAGCAGGAGATCCTCGAGCTCTATATGAACACGAGCTTCTACGGGCAGCGCTCGTACGGCGTCGTGACGGCGGCGCGCACGTATTTCGGCAAGGACTTGGGCGAGCTCTCGGTCGCGGAGGTCGCGCTGCTCGCCGGGATTCCGAACCGCCCGACGGACTTCAATCCGATCGCGAGCACGGAGCGCGCGACGGCGCGGCGAGCGTACGTGCTGCGGCGCATGAACGAGACCGGCGCGATCACGAGCGCCGAGTACAAGACGGCGCTCACCGAGCCCGTGCTCGGCAAGCATTACGGCACCGAGACGCAGCTCGACGCGCCCTACGTCGCCGAGATGGTCCGCGCGGAGATGTATCGCAAGTTCGGCCCGGCCGCCTTGACGGCGGGCTTCAAGGTCACGACCACGATCGACAGCCGCCTGCAGAAGGCCGCGAACCGCGCGATGCACAGCACGCTGCTCACCTACGACGAGCGGCACGGCTATCGCGGGCCGCTCGCGCACGTCGATCTTCCGGCCGGCGGCGCCGAGAGCGAGCCGGGCGCCGCCGAGCTGCGCGGCCAGCTCGAGGACTATCCGAACGTCGTCGACTACGAGGCGGCGATCGTGCTCGGCGTCGAGCCGCAGAGCGCGCGCGTGTTCTTCGCCGACCGCGGCGAGCAGACGATCCCGTTCGAAGCCGTCTCTTGGGCCGCGCCGTTCATCAACGACGACGCGGTTGGCACGCGGCCGACGTCGATGCCGGAAGTGCTGAAGCGCGGCGACGTCGTGCGCTTCAGGCAGGACGCGGCCGGCGACTGGCGGCTCGCGCAGATCCCCGAGGTCGAGGGCGCGTTCGCGTCGGTCGACCCGCAGGACGGCGCCGTGGTCGCGCTCAACGGCGGATTCGACTTCTATTTGAGCAACTACAACCGCGCGACGCAGGCGCGGCGTCAGCCGGGCTCGTCGTTCAAGCCGTTCATATACTCGTCGGCGCTGCAGAACGGGTTCACGGCCGCGACGATCATCAACGACTCGCCGGTCGAGGGCGAGTACCAGGCGGAGCTCGAACGCGTGTGGCGGCCCGAGAACTACAACGGCAGGTACTACGGCTTCGTGAGCCTGCGGTTCGCGCTGCAGCATTCGCTGAACTCCGTGTCGATTCGAATCGCGAAGGCGATAGGGGTGCCGACGGTCGCGCGCTACGTGCGTAAGTTCGGCTTCGACGACACCGCGATCCCGAACAATCTGTCGATCGCGCTCGGCGCGGGCGGCGTCGCGCCGCTCGATCTCGTCACGGGCTACGCGACGTTCGCCAACGGCGGCTATCGCGTCGCGCACCATTTCATCGAGCGGATCGCGAGCGCGAACGGCGACGTGCTCTATGAGGCAGACCCCGTGTTCGTCTGCGCCGATTGCGGTCTGCCGAGTTCCGCGCCGGCGAAGACGGACGATTGCTCGAAGCCGCCCGCCCCGTCCGCGAGCGCGAAGCCCGAGCCGCCTGCACTGATCTCCGACGTGACGCAGCTATTCGCGCCGTTCCGCGTCGCACCCCAGGTGATCACGCCGCAGAACGCGTATCTGATGACGGATCTTCTCCAGGACGTCGCGCGAGTCGGCACCGGCGCCGCCGCGTACCGCGCGCTGAAGCGCGCCGACCTCGCGGGCAAGACAGGCACGACGAACGAAGGGCACGACACCTGGTTCGTCGGCTTCAACTCGGACGTCGTCGCCGCGGCGTGGGTGGGCTTCGACCAGGACCGCTCGCTCGGCGGCGCCGAGCAGGGTGGTGTCACGGCCATCCCGATGTGGATCGACTATATGCGCGAGGCGTTGGCGAACGAGCCCGAGCACACACTCTCGCGGCCGCTCGGCATCATCGAGTACCGCATTAATCCGACGAGCGGATTGATCGCGAGCGACGCGACGCGCGACACGGTGTTCGAGAAGTTCGACATCGACAACGTCCCGGAGCGCGAGCGCGAACCGGGCTTCGTCGGCTCGGATCCCGCGGCCCCGGCGACGCCGGAGCACGCGAACGTGCCGGTCTTCAACTAGGAAGCGCGGCGCGCCGCGCGCGGGAGGCCATCCAGATGGCTCGGCGTCGATCTCGATCCGCGCCGCGTGTCTCGAGCGATGAGCTCCGCGAGCGGCTCGCGCAGGAAGCGGCGCGAGTCATGGCCGAGGGCGGCATCGAGGACTTCGGGCTCGCAAAACGCAAGGCGGCCGAGAGGCTCGGCGTGCGCGGCCTCGGAGCGCTGCCGACCAACGCCGAGATTCAGATCTGCCTCGCCGAGCGCCTCCGCATCTTCGAACCGGACGGCCATCCGCAGCGCGTGTCGCAGCTACGTCGGCTCGCCGCCGAGGTCATGCTCGATCTCGAGCCGTTCGCGCCGCGCCTCGTCGGAGCAGTGCTCGCGGGAACGGTGACCGTCAACTCGGCTGTCGAGCTGCACGTGTTCGCCGACGCGCCGGAGCTCGTCGCGGCTGTGCTCGAGCGCGACGGCGGGGCGTTGCGCGACTGCCAGCGTCGCTACCGGCTCGACGCGGACACGCGCGTGCAGCTGCCGGGCTTTAGCTTCGCTCGCGACGGCGAGCAGGTTGAAGTCATCGTATTCCCCGAGCGCTCCGCGCATCACGCGCCGCTGAGCCCGGTGGATCGCAAGCCGATGCGCCGGGCCGGCCGTTCGGCCGTGCTCGCGCTGCTCGACGGTTAGCGCTTGCTCAGAGGCACGTAGTCGCGCTGGTCGTGACCGACGTAGAGCTGGCGCGGCCGGCCGATCCGGGTCTCGGGGTCGGCGACCATCTCGCGCCAGTGCGTGACCCAACCGACCGTGCGCGCGATCGCGAACATCACGGTGAACATCGACTTCGGTATTCCGAGCGCGCGGTAAATGATGCCCGAATAGAAGTCCACGTTCGGATAGAGATTCTTCTGGATGAAATACTCGTCCTGGAGCGCGATCTCCTCGAGCTTCAGCGCGAGCTCGAAGAGCGGCTGGTCGTTGCGATGGCCGAGCTTCTCGAGCACGCGATGGCACATCTTGCGGATGATAGCGGCGCGCGGGTCGTAGCTCTTGTAGACGCGATGGCCGAAGCCCATGAGCCGGAACGAGTCGTTCTTGTCCTTCGCCTTCGCGATGTATTTGCCGATCTGCTCGACGCTGCCGATTTGCTCGAGCATGTTGATGACGGCCTCGTTCGCCCCGCCGTGGGCCGGGCCCCAGAGCGCCGATACACCGGCCGCGATCGCCGAGTACGGGTTCGTTCCCGAGCTGCCGGCGAGACGCACCGTCGACGTGCTGCAGTTCTGCTCGTGATCTGCGTGCAGGAGGAACAGCAGATCCAGCGCCTCGGCGGCCACGGGATTCACCGCGTACTCTTCCGACGGCACCGCGAAGAACATGTGCAGCAAGTTGCTGCAGTAGTCGAGCCGGTTTTGCGGATAGACGAACGGTTGGCCGAGAGAGTGTTTGTAGGCGGCCGCGGCGATCGTCGGCAGCTTCGCAATGATCCGGTGCGCGAACGTGTCCCGATCGGCCGGATTCCGGATGTCGGTGCTGTCGTGATAGAAGGCCGACATCGACGCAACGACCCCGGACACCATCGCCATCGGATGCGCGTTGTGGTGGAAGCCGTTGAAGAATCGCAGCAGCGATTCGTTGATCATCGTGTGCGTGCGGATCGAGCGGTCGAACGCGCCGAGCTGCTGCTGCGTCGGCAGCTCGCCGTTCAGCAGCAGGTACGCGACCTCAATGAAGCTCGAGACCTCGGCGAGCTGCTCGATCGGATAACCGCGGTAGAGCAGCACACCGGCTTCGCCGTCGATGTACGTGATCGCGCTCTCGCAGCTCGCCGTGGCCGCGAACGAGGGATCGAACGTGAATACGCCGCGCTCGGGATAGAGATGCGCGATCTTCAGAACCGCAGGGCCCAGCGTGGGCTCGAGGACGGGCAGCTCGATTTTGGCGCCGTCCGGGTCGGTCAGCGTGTAGCTCCTCTTCTTATTGGTCATGCGGCATCCCTGGCAACCAAACGCGGCGAGCCGTGCCGCTGCCCGCGAACGCGATCAGTTGGCCGCTGACTTCCCGTAGCGCTTGCGGAATTTGTCGACGCGCCCGCCGCTGTCGACGATCTTCTGCTTGCCGGTGTAGAAGGGGTGGCAAGACGAACAGACTTCGACGTGCAGGTCCTGTCCGAGCGTGGACCGGGTCGTGAACTCGTTGCCGCAGCTGCAGGTGACTTTGATCTCGGCGTAGTTCGGATGGATCTCGGGTTTCATGGGCGCTGCTCCGCGGGGGCGCGGAAGAATAAGGCCGACGACCCGCAAACACAAGCCGCGACGGGCCTAGAACGACGGTCGGACCTTATCCACAAAATCTGTGAGTAACTCTGTGCAGATCGGCTGCGCGCGGCGCGCTGAGCGCCGTCCTGAAACAGTTTTGCCTTGTTTGATCAAAAAATGACCATAGTGAGGGAACCTAGCTTGCTCAAGCACTTAGGCACGCAAGCGAACTCGGCGGGCAGGAAAGCTTCGCAAGACGCTTGTTTGACGCCGTTCGCCGACGGCGTGTGTATAAAAGTCGCTCAGTCGCGGTGCCCCGGACCGCGCGCGCCTTGCCCGGCGCGGAGCCCCTCGGCGAGCGCGCGTAGCGCCCGGCCTCGATGGCTCACGCGGTTCTTCGCGGCCGCTCCGAGCTCCGCGGCCGTTAGGCCGCTCGCGGGGTCGATGAACACGGGGTCGTAGCCGAAGCCGCCCGCGCCGCGCGGCGCCGTTGCTATGCGGCCGCGCCATTCGCCCTGCGCGACCAACGGCGCGGGATCGTCGGCCGATTCGAGCGCGACGAGCACGCAATAGAAACGAGCGCCGCGCCCGGCCTCAGGAACGGATTGCAGCGCCGCGAGGAGCTTCGCGACGTTCGCCGAATCGTCCGCCCCTGAGCCCGCGAAGCGGGCCGAGCGCACGCCGGGCGCGCCGCCGAGCGCGTCGACACAGAGCCCCGAGTCGTCGGCGATCGCGGCCAGCCCCGTCGCGCTCGCCGCGTGCCGCGCCTTCGCGAGCGCATTCTCGACGAACGTGAGGCCGTCCTCCGGCGCCGACGTCACACCGAGGTCCGATTGGGCGACGACCTCGAGCCCGAGCCCCGCGTCGCGGAGCAGGTCGCGGAGCTCCGCCAGCTTGCCGTGGTTGCCGCTCGCGAGCACGCAGCGGCGCGCGCCGCTCACTTGCCGAGCGTCTCGGTCTGCGCGGCGATCAGCTGCGCTATGCCGCGCTCGGCGAGCGCGAGCAGGTCGTCGAGCTCTGTGCGCTGCAGCGCGTGTCCCTCGGCTGTGCCTTGGATCTCGACGAAGCCGCCCGCGTCGTTCATCACGACGTTCATGTCCGTCTCGGCCTCAGAGTCCTCTTGGTAGTCGAGATCGAGCACGGCCATGCCTTGGAAAATGCCCACCGAGATCGCGGCGATCTGGCCGTGAATCGGATTGCGCGGGATTTTGCGCGCCGTGACGAGGTGCTCGGCCGCGAGTGCCAACGCGAGGTAGCCGCCCGAGATCGCCGCCGTGCGCGTGCCGCCGTCGGCCTGGAGCACGTCGCAATCGATCGTGATCGTGTTCTCGCCGAGCGCCTCGCGGTCGACCACCGCGCGGAGGCTGCGTCCGATCAGCCGCTGGATCTCGAGAGTGCGGCCGGCCTGTTTGCCCTTGCTCGCTTCGCGCTGCGTGCGCGTGTGGGTCGCGCGCGGCAGCATCCCGTACTCGGCCGTGACCCAGCCTTGCTGCTTGCCTTTGAGAAACGGCGGAACCTTGGGCTCGAACGACGCCGTGCAGAGCACTTGCGTGTCGCCGAACTCCGCGAGCACCGAGCCTTCGGCGTGGCGCGTGAAGCGCGGCGTGAAACGCACGGCGCGCATCTCGTCTGGGCGGCGTCCGCTCGGCCGCATCGGCGACTCCATCGCTGGTCGGGGCGCACAGCTTAGCAGCTCGCGCGCCCTCCGCCGTGGCGCGGCTCAGTCGCCGAGCCAGCGGACTGCAGCGGCGCTCGAATTGTCGCTGTACGGCGAGTTGCGTGCGACGGCCCGTTCGGCCAGCGAGCGCAGCGCGCGCTCGAGAGGCTCTTCAGTGCGCGCGCTGAGCGTGGCGACGTCCGCATCGTCGATGCCGGACCAGACGCCGTCGGTGCAGACGAGTAGCACGTCGCCGGGCGCGAGCTTCTTGCGCCCCGTTATGCTCATGTCGGGCAGCGGCGTGTCGCCGCCGATGCAGCACTCGACGAAGTTGCGCATCGGATGGCCGCGCATCTCGTGCTCGTGGATCAAGCCTTCGCGCAGCAGCAGCTCGACGTGGCTGTGATCGCGCGTGCGTTCGCGGACCTTGCCCGCGCGCAGCTGGTAGACCCGGCTGTCGCCCACGTGCGCCCAGTACGAGCCCGCGTCCTGAACGAGACACACCGCGCAGGTCGCGCGCGGCTTGTGATCGAGCGCGACGTCCTTGCCGAGCTTGACGACGCGGTCGTGTGCGCGTGCGAGCGCGAGCGTCAGGAAGCCCTGCGGGTCGAACACCGGCAGTTGCGACTCCGCGAAGCACTCCTTGACCGTCGCAACCGTGACCTCGGCCGCTTTGGCGCCGTGCGCGTGTCCGCCCATCCCGTCGACGACGATCATGAGCAGCGCGTCGTGCTGCGAAATCACGTCGACTCGGTCTTGGTTCTCCGGCCGGTTGCCGGCCAGGCTCAACTTTGCATGCTCGACGTGCACGACCGCTCCCACGGCCTCGTATCCTACCCGCGCCTCGGCCGACCCCCGTCGTCGCGCCGCGGCTCGCCCGGGGACTGCTGATGTAAACTCGCTGGCCGCGGGGCGCGCACAGATTGGCTCAAACGATTGGCGGACTCAATCGAATGCCTCACAGCATGACGGGATTCTCGACGGCCGAAGAAACGGTCCCACCGTTTCGGCTCGTTTGGGAGATTCGCAGCGTCAACCACCGCTTCCTCGAGCTCTCTTTTCGGATGCCCGACGAGCTGCGCGCGCTCGAGTCCGAGTGCCGCAGCCTGATCGGCGCGGCCGTGAGCCGCGGCAAGGTCGATTGCACGTTGAAGATCGTGGCCGCGGACGGCGGCGTCGAGCGCGGCGCGGTAATCGTCGAGGCCCTGCAAGCGGTGAAGGCGCTCGAGGACGAGGTCCGCGCGCTGTTCCCGGGAGCGCAGGAGCTCACGGTCGGCGAGATCCTGCGCTGGCCGGGCGTCGTGAAGGGCCCCGAGCAGCGCGTCGCGGCGCTCGGCTCGCCAGCGGTGCTCCGCTGTCTGCGCGCCGCGCTGGAGGCGTTCGGCGGCGCGCGCCGGCGCGAGGGCGAGCGGATCGCGGAGCTTCTCGAGAAACGCGCGCTCGCGATCACAGCGCTCGTCGATTCCGTCCGGCCGCTGCTCGCGGGCGCGCAGAGTCGCTATCGCGACAAGCTACGCGAGCGCCTCGAGCGGCTCGACGTTCAGGCCGAGCCGGAGCGGCTCGAGCAGGAGCTCGCACTGATCGCGCAGCGCGTCGACGTGTCGGAGGAAGTCGATCGGCTCGACGGCCACATCGCCGAGATTCGCGGAACGCTAGCACGCGCGGAGCCGGTCGGCCGGCGGCTCGACTTTCTGATTCAAGAGCTCAACCGCGAGGCCAACACGTTCGCCTCGAAGGTGCAGGACGAGACGCTCACGCGAACTGCCGTCGAGCTCAAAGTGTTCATCGAGCAGATGCGCGAGCAAGTGCAGAACCTGGAATGAGCGCGCGCCGATCGTCACGCAAGCGGGCCGGAAAGAGCCGCGCCGCGGCGCCGCGCGCCGGCAAGAAGCGTCCTGCGGCGCCACGCCGCGCTGGCAAACGCGCACGCGCCGGCGCGCAGCGCGCAGCGAAGAAGCGCAGTGCGGCGAAGCGCGCGGCGAGCACGCGCGTCCGGAAGAGGCGCGCGCCGCGGCGCGGCCGCCTCTGGGTGATCGCGGCGCCGTCGGGCGCCGGCAAGACGTCGCTCGTCAAAGCGCTGCTCGAGCGCGACCCGAGCGTGCGCTTCTCGATCTCATATACGACGCGCAAGCCGCGCAGCTCGGAAGTCGACGGTCGCGACTATTTCTTCGTCGCCAAGCCCAAGTTCCAGGAGCTCGCGAAGCGCGACGCGTTCCTCGAGCACGCTCAGGTGTTCGACAACTGGTACGGCACGAGCCGCGAGCACGTCGACCAGCTCCGGGACGCGGGCCACACGGTGCTGCTCGAGATCGACTGGCAAGGGGCGCAGCAGGTTCGCAAGCGCGCGCGGGACGCGCAAACGATTTTCGTCCTGCCGCCGAACGCGGCCGAGCTCGAGCGCCGTCTTCGCGCGCGCGGCACGGACGCTGAGGCCACGATCCAGCGCCGTCTCCGCGACTCGCTCGGCGACATGACCCACTGGCAGGAGTTCGACCACCTGATCGTGAACGACGACTTCGAGGCGGCCCTCGACCGTCTCGCGCGCGTGATCCGCGGCACCGAGAAACGCCACAGCACAGACTCGACCGCCGTGCGGGCGCAGGCGGAGGCGATTCTCGCGACCGGCTCCGCGCGCTGATACTTGCTCGCTCGAGGGGGTGTTGCAGTACACTGTCGAACCCTGCCCCAGGAACACCGCGGATGGCCAGAATCACCGTCGAAGACTGCCTCAAGAAGATCCCGAACATGTTCCAGCTCGTGCTTGTCGCCGCGAAGCGCGCGCGCCAGCTCGCGAACGGCGCCCATCCGATGGTCGACTGGGAGAACGACAAGCCGACGGTCGTCGCGCTCCGCGAGATCGCCGACGGCTACATCAACGAAGAGATCCTCACGCAACGCGACCAGCCGGTCGAAGACCTGCTCGATTTGAGCGCGGTGCCGCCCGTGATGCCTGGGGACGACTTGCTCGGCTCGAGGCCGATCTCGATCGGCGACTGACCACCACGCGACACGAGGCGCCGGCAGCCGCCGGTCAATAGTTAGCCGCCATGGACTATGGTGCCGCCTTCCGCGAACGAAAATTGTCGTCGGTTTGGCGCACCGACGATTTCAGCCGCCTGATCGGGCAGCTCGAGACGTATCTACCGAGCGCGGACCTCCCCGGCATCGCGGCCGCCTATGAGTACAGCGCGAAGGCCCACGAGGGTCAGCAGCGCCGCAGCGGCGACGCGTACATCACTCACCCGGTAGCCGTCGCCGAGATCCTCGCGGGCCTGCATCTCGACTCGGGATCGATCAAAGCGGCGCTGCTGCACGACGTGCTCGAGGATACTTCGAGCACGCTCGCGGACATCGAAGGCCGCTTCGGCCCGGACGTCGCGCTGCTCGTCGACGGCGTGAGCAAGATCGATCACCTGCGCTTCGACAGCGCGGCCGAGGCCCAGGCCGAGAGCTTCCGCAAGATGCTGCTCGCGATGGCGAAGGATCTGCGCGTCATCCTCGTGAAGCTCGCCGACCGCACGCACAACATGCGGACCATCGACTCGCTGCCTCTCGAGAAGCAGCGCCGGATCGCGCGCGAGACGCTCGACGTCTACGCACCGATCGCGAACAGGCTCGGCGTCTACACGCTCAAGGTCGAGCTCGAGGACCTCGGCTTCAAAACCTTCTACCCGTTCCGCTATCGCGTCCTGCAACGAACGCTGCGCCGCGCGAAGGGCAATCAGCGCGGGCTCCTGCGCAAGATCGAGACGAGGCTCAACAAGGGACTGGTCGAGGCGAAGATCCAGGCGCGGGTGCTCGCGCGCGAGAAGCACCTCTACAGCATCTACCTCAAGATGCAGCGCAAGCACGCGCACCTGTCCGACATCGTCGACGTCTACGGCGTGCGCGTGGTCGTTCCCGATGTCGACACCTGCTACCGCGCGCTCGGGATCGCGCACCAGCTCTTCAAGCCGATGCCGGGCCGCTTCAAGGACTTCATCTCGATCCCGCGCGTGAACGGCTACCAGTCGTTGCACACGACTCTGTTCGGTCCGAATGGCCTGCCGCTCGAGGTGCAGATCCGCACGGACGTGATGGACAAAGTCGCCGAGCGCGGCGTCGCGGCGCACTGGCAGTACAAGGCCGTCGACAAGCACAGATACAGCACCGAGGAGCGCGCGCGCGAGTGGCTCGCGGGGCTCATGGAGATGGAGCGGTCGGCGAACTCCGAGGAGTTCCTCGAGACGGTCAAGGCCGATCTGTTCCCGGACAAGGTCTACGTGTTCACGCCGAAGGGCGACATCATGCGGCTACCGCGCGGCGCGACCGCGGTCGACTTCGCGTACGCGGTGCACACCGACATCGGCCATCGC
>Ga0307497_10000030_pt1 | contig 26181 bp, 20 predicted proteins | sample 10_S_MG_FD_201366 | JGI IMG/M metagenome (GOLD analysis project Ga0307497, IMG submission 201366) | Soil microbial communities from Populus trichocarpa stands in riparian zone in the Pacific Northwest, United States - 10_S | ecosystem: Environmental > Terrestrial > Soil > Riparian zone > Trees...
GCCGGTAAGGCCGCGGCTCCGGCCGAAGACACGCCCGAGCAGCAGGCGTTCGAATTCCGCGACGGTCTGATGCATGCGCTCGTGTGGAAAGTCGGCAAGCTGCGAGGCATGGCGCAGGGCGACATTCCCGTCGACGACGCGGCGGCTGTGAAGAGTGCGCGCGACATCGCGGCGATTGCCGGCATGATCGCGGACGGTTTCATCCCGAACAGCATCGTCAAGAGCAGCGCGGCGCTGCCCGACATCTGGATGAACTTCGCCGACTTTCAGCAGAAGGCCGTGGATCTGCAGATGGCCGCGACGGCGCTCGCGGACGCGGCGCAGGCGAACGGCTTCGCCGCGGCGAAGGGCATGGTGCAACCCGTCGGTCAGTCGTGCGGCGGATGCCACCGTCCGTATCGCAAGCGCCAAGAGGAGTAAGCGCTCTTAGGGGGTTACTGCAGCGTGCCCTTGCGCTGAAACCCGGCGCGATCGCCCGAGCGCACGGTGAGCTCCATCTTCTCCGCGTTGCGCAGCACGCTGAGCGGCACTTCGACGCCCGCGCTGCCGAGGCTCCAGACGCGGCGGAACATGTTCGCGAGCCCCGTCACGGGCTCGTCGTCGATCCCAACGATCACGTCGCCGGGGCGCAGCCCGGCCTTGTCGGCGGGGCAATTGCGATACACGCCGACCACCGTCAAGTCCTGCTGGTCGTCGTGCACGAGCATCCCGAGCCACGGGCGCGGCGGCGCGAGGCGCCGGCCGTTCGCACAGAGCTCGTCGACGATCGGTACGAGCAGGTCGATCGGGACGAACATGTTCACCGTGCTCACCGCGCCGTCGAGCTCGAAGCCCTGAATCACGAGCGAGCCCAAGCCGCAGAGCCTGCCCGCCGAGTCGACGAGCGCGGCGCCGGACCAGCTGTCGTGCGGCGGCGCCGTGAACACGGCCTGGTCTAGCACGTACTCCCAACGACCGGCGAACTCTTGTTTCGCGACGACGCGCGCCTCGATGACCTGCGTGTTGCCGCCGCTGCTCATCACCGAGACCGCGTCGCCGATGCGAAGGGACGAGGCGCTACCGAGCTCCATGCACGTGCCGTGCAGAGGCAACGTGGGTTTCACGAGCGCGAAGCCGCTGTCGAAGTCGTAGCCGACCACGAAGCCTGGCACGACGCTCGAGCGCGTGCCGATCCAGACGTGCTCCGCCTCTTGCACGACGTAACCGATCGTCGCGATCAGGCCGTCCTCGCGGATCCGCGCGCCGTGGCCGACGCGCTCGGTGCCGAGGAGCCCCGCGCTCACGGCGTCGTCCGGGACGTGCGCGGTGATCGACACCATCGCCTCGACACCGGGCACCTTCTGTTTAAGCTGCGCGCTCATGACCCGTATGGTAACGGCGCCCGCCACTATCCGCGAGAGGCGTCAGCAGTCCTCGAAAGGAAATAGGCCCGGCTCGGGAAGGAAATTGTCCGCGAGCCCATCGATCGCAGTGGTGCCCATGAGCCAGCGCGCTTCCTCCGCGCCGGCGCCGATGTGTGGCGTCGCGATGAAATTCGGCAGGCTCAGCAGCTCGTCATCGGTCGGCGGCTCGATCGCGAACGCGTCGATCGCGGCCGCGGCGATGCGCCGCGACTTCAAGCGTTCCTTGAGTGCGGCTTCGTCGACGATCCGGCCGCGCGCCGTGTTGATCAGCACGCAGTCGGGCCGCAGTTTGTCGAGCGTCGCGGCGTCGTAGAGACCGCGCGTGCGGTTCGTGACCGTGAGATGGATCGACAGCACCTCGGAGCGGGCGAGCAGCTCGTCGAAGTCGACCGGCGTTACGCGATGGCGCGAGTAGAACTCGGCGTAGTCCTTGATGTCGCACGCGAGCACCGTGCAACCGAACGGCTCGAGCAGCCGCACGAATTCCTTGCCGATCTCGCCGCAGCCGTGGATCCCGACGACGCGGCCCGTGAGATGCCGGCCCATCTTCTGAAGCGGCCGCTCGGCGCGGCGCATCGACGCGTTGAGCTCCACGACGTGCCGCAAGCCCGCGATCGCGAGGCACAGCGCGAGCTCGGCGACCGAGCGCTTGTTGACTCCGGGCGTCCAGCCGAGCCGGACGCCGTGGCGGCGCATCGCGTGCGCATCGATCTTATCGAGCCCGACGCCGAGCTTCGAGATCACCTTGAGGCGGGGCAGTGCGGTGAGCACGCGCTCGTTGATCGGCTCGAACGACACGATCGCGGCGTCGCAGCCGTCGAGGTACGCGATCGTCTCCTGCTCGCTGCGGTAGTACGGAATTCCTTCGGTGTTCACCTTCGCGTCGGGATAGAGCTCGAGCAGTCGTCTGACGAGCCCGGCGTGCTGACCGAACGAGATCGCGGGAACGGCGACGCGTAGCGCTGACACGGTGCGGTTTTGCTCGCGCGGCGCTCATGCTCGGCGCGCGTAGGCCCTTGAGAAAAAACCAGAAAAAGTATAACCGGGCCGGCCCGCGCGTGCGGACGCGCCGGCATATAATTCCGCACGTTCTGCCCGTCCGGCGTCGTCTCGACAACGCTCCGTAGGTCTGCGGAGCTCGTTAACTCGAAAGGGACTCCCCGGAGCACTTTGGATTCACTCATGAAAAACGCATTGATCGTCGTGATCGCGTTCGTGCTCGGCGGCGCCGCGGTTTGGTATTTCACCGGCGGCGGCAAGACTCCCGTTTCGGGCGCGGGTGCACAGGCGGGGGGTCCTCCGGGTGCGAGTCGCCCCGCCGGCGGGCGACCCGGTGCGGGTCCGGGCGGTTTCGGCGCGAGCCAGCCGCCGCTCGTGACGGTGAGCCGAGTCAAGAAGGATCAGGTCTACGACACCGTCGAGGCGCTCGGCACCGCGCAGGCGAACGAGTCCGTGACGATCAACGCCAAGGTCACCGACACGGTGCGCCGCGTGAACTTCTCCGACGGCGACTACGTCGAGTCCGGTGCGGTGCTCGCGGAGCTCACGAACCAAGAGGAAGAGGCGTCGCTCGCCGAGGCGCGCGCGAACCTCGATGACGCGCAGAACGAGCTGCGCCGTCAACAAGACATCAACACGCGGGGACTGGGCTCGAAGTCCGCGCTCGACTCGGCACGCTCGAAGGAAGCCGCGCAACAAGCGCGCTACAACGCCGTCGTCGCGCGCCTCAGAGATCGACTGATCCTCGCGCCGTTCGGCGGGCTGCTCGGCTTCCGCCAGGTCAGCCCCGGCACGATGGTGAGCCCGAACACCTCGATCACGACGATCGATGACATCTCGACGATAAAGCTCGATTTCACCGTGCCCGAGTCGTTCCTCGCGACGATGGTCCCCGGCGCGCGCGTGATCGCGCAGAGCGTGAGCTATCCGGGCCGCAACTTCGAAGGCCTCGTGAAGACGGTCGGCTCGCGCATCGACCCGATCACTCGCGCGGCGATGGTGCGAGCGCATATCCCGAACAAGGATCACGCGCTGCGCCCCGGCATGTTGCTCACGGTGCAGGTCTTGACGGCGCAGCATCTCGCGCTCGTCGTGCCCGAGAGCGCGGTGTTCCAAGTTCAGAACCGCGCCTACGTCTATCGCGTCGAGGACTACGTCGCGCATCAGCTACAGGTCGAAATCGGCGGCCGGCACTTCGGCACCGTCGAGATCCTGAGCGGCCTCACCGACGGCGACCTGATCGTGATCGAGGGCATCGTGAAGCTCCGCGAGGGCATCAAGGTGCGCTACGAGAGCGAGAACGGCAACTCGGAAGTGAGCCAGCGAATCGACGGGCCTGCCAAGGCCGCTGCCGGTCGAGTGGGCGGCTGAGCCGTCGCGCGACGAGCAGCACGCGATGTGGTTGTCCGACACCTCGGTCAAGCGCCCGGTCTTCGCGACCGTGCTGAGCTTGATGCTGATCGCAATCGGGGCGCTCTCGTTCCGCGACCTCACCGTCCGTGAATATCCCGACACCGTGCAACCGACCGTGCAGGTGCAGGTCGGCTACCCGGGCGCGTCGGCGGAGATCATCGAGACGCGAATCACGCAGGTGCTCGAGGCGGAGCTGTCGGGGATAGAGGGCGTGAAGTCGATCCGCTCGCAGAGCCGCGACGGCCAATCCTCGATCACGGTCGAGTTCTACATGAACCGCAAGCTCGACGAGGCCGCGAACGACGTCCGCGATCGCGTCTCGCGCGTGACGCGCCGGTTGCCGGACGACGTCGACAACATCAGCGTCCAGAAGGCCGACGCCGATTCGCAGCCGATCATGTGGCTCACGCTGTCGAGCGACTCGATGAACCTGATCGAGCTCACCGACTACACGCAACGTTACTTGCTCGACCGCTTCGCGACCATTCCCGGCGTCTCGCAGATCAACGTGTTCGGCTCGGGCGGCCCGTCGATGCGTGTGTGGATCGACCGGCTCGCGCTCGCGGCGCGCGGCCTCACGGTCAGCGATATCGAGGCCGCGCTCACGCGCGAGAACCTCGAGCTGCCGGCCGGCGCCGTGATCTCGAAGGACTTGAACTTCCAGGTCCGGATCGCACGCAACTACGAGACCGCGGATCAGTTCCGCAACCTCGTGATCTCGCAGGGCAAGGACAGCCATCTCGTGCGGCTCGACGAGGTCGCGAACGTCGTCGTCGCATCGCGCGAGACGAACCGGATGTTCCGGACGAACGGCCAGCTCACGACGGGCTTCGGCATCATCAAGCAGTCGACCGCGAACACGGTCGAGGTGCTCGACAAGGTCAAGGCCGAAGTCGAGCGCGTGAACACGAACTTGCCGCCCGGCATGAAGTTGATCACGAGCGGCGACGACTCGCTGTACATCCGCGCGGCGATCAGCGAGATCTACTGGACGATCGGCATCACGACGCTGCTCGTCGGCTTCGTGATCTTCGTGTTTTTGGGCTCCATCCGCGCGACGATCATCCCCCTCGTCACGATTCCCGTTTGCCTGACCGCGACGTTCTCCGTGCTCGCGCTGTTCGGCTACTCGATCAACCTGATCACACTGCTCGCGCTCGCGTTGTCGATCGGCCTCGTCGTCGACGACGCGATCGTCGTGCTCGAGAACGCGCATCGGCGCATCGAGGCCGGCGAGGCGCCGCTGCTCGCGTCTTTCAACGGCACGCGCCAGGTCGCGTTCGCGGTGATCGCGACCACGGTCGTGCTCGTATCCGTGTTCGCGCCGGTCGCATTCTTGAAGGACAGCATCGGCCGCGTGTTCGCGGAGCTCGCGGTCACGATCGCGGCGGCCGTGCTGTTCTCGGCCGTCCTCGCGCTGTCGCTCTCCCCGATGATGTGCTCGAAGCTGCTGCGCCCGAGCACGGGCGAGAGCAAGCTCGCGCATGCGCTCGACAGCGCGTTCGATTGGCTCTCGAGCCGCTACCAGAAACTGCTCGAGACGTCGCTGCGCGCGCCGTGGGCGTCCGTCGCGCTCTGCGTCGCGATCGGGCTCGGCGCTTATGGGCTCGTGAAGACGATCCCGCAGGAGTACGCCCCGCAAGAGGATCGCGGTCAGTTCAACGGCCAGATCCAGGCTCCCGAGGGCACGAGCTTCGGGCGCTTGAAGCGCGCCGCGGACCAAGTCGAGGTCGCGCTCAAACCGTACTTCGACGACGGCACGATCGTGCGCGGCGTCGTGAGCGTGCCGGGTTGGAACAACCAGGCCGGCATCGTGAACGTGACGCTGAAGCCGTGGGGCGAGCGCACGATCGACACGCAGACGCTGATCAACATCTTGAGCAAGCAGTGGGAAGAGATCCCCGACGTCCGCGTGACCGCGTTCATCAACAACGGCAACCGCGGCGGCGGCGGTGGCGGCGGGCAGCCCGTGCAGCTCGTGATCGGTGGGCCGAACTACGACGAGCTCGCGCGCTGGCGCGACATCATCATCGCGAAAGCGTCCGAGAACCCGGGGCTCACGCGCCTCGATTCCGATTTGCGTGAGACGCAGCCGCAGGTGCTCGTCCGCGTCGACTCCGATCGCGCTGCGAGCCTCGGCGTGAGCTCGCGCAGCATCGGCTCGACGCTGCAGGCAATGATGAGCGAGCGGCAGGTCACGACCTACGTCGTGGACGGCGAGGAATACGACGTCGTGCTGCAAGCGAAGCAGGAGCAGCGCGCGACCTACTCCGATTTGCGCAACATCTTCGTGCGCTCGGAGCGCAGCAACGAGCTCGTGCCGCTGTCGAACCTGACGAAGCTCGAGGACATGGCGGGCCCGAGCACGCTGAATCGCCAGAATCGGATGCGCGCGGTGACGATCAGCGCGAACCTGACGCCCGGCTACAGCCTCGGCGAGGCCCTCGACTACCTCGAGACCCTCGTCCACAAGGAGCTGCCGAGCACGGCGCAGATCGGCTACAAGGGCGAGTCGCTCGACTACAAGGAAGCGTCCGGCGCGCTGTACTTCACGTTCGGCATCGCGCTGTTCGTCGTGTTCCTCGTGCTCGCGGCGCAGTTCGAGAGCTTCGTGCATCCGCTCGTGATCATGGTCACGGTGCCGCTCGCGGTCGCGGGCGGGTTGCTCGGCCTCTGGGTCGCGCGGATGACGCTCAACATCTACAGCCAGATCGGCATCATCATGCTCGTCGGCATCGCGGCGAAGAACGGCGTGCTGATCGTCGAATTCATCAACCAGATGCGCGACAAGGGCATGGAGTTCCGCGACGCGATCGTCGCCGCGTCGCGGATTCGCCTGAGGCCCGTGATCATGACGGCGTTCTGCGCGGTCATGGGCTCCGTGCCTCTGATCCTCGCGCACGGCCCAGGCTCGGCGAGCCGGCAGGCGCTCGGCGTCGTGATCTTCTCCGGCGTGAGCCTCGCGACGTTGTTCACGCTGTTCATCGTGCCGTCGGTCTACAACCTGATGGCGCGGCGCACGAGCTCGCCGAACGCGATCGCGCACGAGCTCGCCGCGATGACGTCGCCGAGCGAGGCCCTTTAAGGGGCTGAATCCTCGCGCGGAACGCACTATCCTTCCGGTCAGCGCAGCTCCCGGAGTCGACCGTGATTCGCATGCGTCTGCTTGCCAGCGCGCTGCTGGCGCTTCCCGCCGTCGTCCACTCCCAGGTCCCTGCCGAGCAGCTCGCGCGGCCGCCGGCGAACGCGACCCATTTCGTCATCGAGTCGACCGCTGGGAAGCACGGCGACTCGTGGGTTTGGTCTGCGCCCGACGGCATGCGGATGGGCCGCGAGAGCATGGTGCTGCGCGGGCAGGTGTTCGAGCTCGACTCGGCAGGCAAGAGCGGCAAGGACGCAATGCCGTCGAGCGTCGTGATCCGCGGCTCGACCCCGGCCGGTGACGCCGCCGAGACCTTCACGGTCGGGGACGGCAAGGCGAGCTGGAAGAGCCCCGTGGATGCGGGCGGCGCGCGCTACGACTCGCCGGCGTTCTACGCGCCTCTCAATGGGCCGATCGCCATGACCGCGTGGTTGCTCGAGCGTCTACTGGCCGCGCCGGACCACTCGCTGCCGCTACTGCCCGGCGGCAAGGCGCGCGCCGAAAGGCTGACCTCGATTACCGTCGGCGCGGGCGCGAACAAGAAAGAAGTGACTGCGTGGGCGATCATGGGCGTCAATATTTCGCCGACTCCGATTTGGGCCGACGCCGACAACAAATTCTTCGGCTTCGTGCAATCGCTGATCTGGCTTCCGGACGCCTACTCCGGCGAGCACGTGCGTCTCACCGAGGCGCAGACCCGGGGGCTTGCCGCGCGCGCGCCCGCGCTGCGCAGCGCGTTGCTCAAGACTCCGGCCGGCGCGGTCGCGTTCAAGGGCGTGCAGGTGTTCGACGCCGAGAACAAGAGGTTCCTCGCCGGTCAAACCGTCATCGTCGAGAACGGCCGCATCAGTGCCGTCGGCGCGGCCGGCTCCGTCAACGTGCCTTCGGGCGCGCAAGTGATCGACGGCCAGGGCAAGACGCTGATCCCCGGGCTGTGGGACTGCCACATGCACGTCGGGGACGACACGACCGGGTTGCAGGAGCTTTCCCTCGGCGTCACCTCCGCGCGCGATCCCGGCAACGACGACAAGCTCACGATCGACCGCCGCGAGCGCGCAGCGCGCGGCGAGCTGCTGATGCCGAACGTCTATCCGTCCTCGCTCATCGACGGCAAGGGACCCAACACCGCGCAGTCCGCGAACGTCGCGACCAGCGAGGCCGAGGGAATCAAGCTCGTCGACGAGGCGAAGGCCAACGGTTTCACGGGGGTCAAGTTCTACGGCACGCTGAATCCCGCGTGGGTTCCCGCGCTCGCCGCCGAGGCGCACAAGCTCGGTCTGCACGTGCACGGCCACATCCCGCAGGGCATGCGGCCGCTCGAAGCGATCAACGATGGCTACGACGAGATCACGCACATCAACTGGATCGTGATGCAGGCCATGCCGGACAGCGTGATCGCCGTGGACAACGGTATGGCGCGCTTCGAAGGGCCCGGGCGTTACGCCAAGGATCTCGACGTCGACCGGAACCCGGAGCTCAACAAGCTCGTTTCCACGATGCTGGCCAAGGGTATCTACAACGATCCGACCATGGTTGCGTTCGAGAGCCTCTACGTGCCCGAGAATGGCGATCTATCGCCGTCGTACGCGCCGTTCGTCGGCACGCTGCCAACGGCCGCCGAGCGCGGGTTCCGCGTCGGCGGATTCGCGGTCCCGAAGGACCTGACGCGCGCCGACTATCGCGCGAGCTGGGCCAAGCTCGTGCAGCTGCTCGCGAAGATGCACAAAGCCGGCGTGCCGATCGTCGCGGGCACCGACGGCTTCGGGATCGAGCTCGTCCGCGAGCTCGAGATCTACGTGGAGGCCGGTTTCACGCCCGCGGAAGCGTTGTATACCGCGACGCTCGGGGCAGCGACGCTACTGGGACGGCAGAAGAACATGGGCTCGATCACGGTCGGCAAGGTGGCCGACCTCGCGCTGGTCGAGGGAGACCCCGCGAAGAGGATCGGAGACCTGCGACAGACTCGAGTGGTCATGCTCGGCGGGAAGCTCATGGACGCGGACGCGCTGCGCGCCGCCGCGGGGTTTTCCGGCCGGCCCAAGTGACGGCGACAACGACCGGTTTTGTCGCGGGTCCGCGGCGGATTGTTCGAGTTGAGCTCAGTTGCGTGCGGGGCGCTTCGCTGCGCGAATCGTCGCGGTCAGCACTTCGGTCATGGTCTCGAGGTCCGGCGAGTCGTCGTAGCGCACGCCGTTCACGAAGAACGACGGCGTGCCGTTCACGCCGCTGCGCACGCCGCCGTTGACGTCTGCGCGGATCCTCGCGAGGTAGTCTTGCGCCTCGAGCGCCGCGTGCAGCTTCTTGGGCTCGAGGCCCAGCTCGGAGACGATCGTGTCGTAGAGCGCCGCGCCGAGCTGCTGTTGGTTCTCGTACAGCGCGTCGTGCACCTCCCAGAAACGGCCGTGCGAGGCGCCGAACTCGGCCGTCATCGCCGCGCCCACGGCGTGCGGATGAAGCTCGGCGAGCGGGAAGTTGCGAAATACGAAGCGCAAGTCGCCGCCGAATCGGCGCTGCAACTGTTGGACGACGGGGTACGCGGCGCCGCAGTACGGACACTGATAGTCGCCGTACTCGACGAGCGTGACCGGCGCGTCCGCGGGACCCTGTGCGTGATCGGCGTCGGTGACCGCGATTCGCAAAGCCGACATGCCTATCTCCTCTCACGGAGCGCGTCGAGCGCGTCGAGAATGCCGTCGGCTCCGGGACTCACGTCCATCGGCGACAAGTAACTCCACGCGATCACTCCGTTGCGGTCGAGCACGAACAAGGCACGCTCCGCGCAGCCCTGCGTGTAGTCGTAGGCGCCGTACGAGCGCGCGACCTCGCCCTTCGGCTCGAAGTCGGCGAGCAGCGGGAAGCCGAGCCGGCGCGTGTCGGCGAACGCCTTGTGGGACCAGACGCTGTCGACCGAGAGGCCGAGCACGGCCGCGTCGTACTCGCGGAAGGTCGGCAAGATCTCGCTGTAGAGCGCCATCTGATCGCTACACACCGGGCTCCAGTCCGCGGGATAAAACGCGAGCACGACGGGCCGGCCCTTCAGTGAGCGGAGCGACACGCTCTCGCTCGGCGTCGACGCGAGCGTGAAGTCCGGGGCGGGGGAGCCGGCCGGCAGCAGCTCGCGAGGGTAGTGGGGCATGCGCTCGTTACTCCTAAGATTGCGAGGAGCACCGCGAGAGCGTGGCGCGGAAACCGAGGCCGGCGATCAGGTCGTCGCCGCCCACAGGTGCCGAATGTAGATCAGCGGTGCGCGTACGCGGTGAACACGTAGTCCGTGGCCTTGCCGGCCGCGTGGCAGGCGACGCCGCACTTCGCGTCGTTGCCTTGCGGCGGCGTGTCGGTCATGTTGCCGGGCCTGAACTCGTCCTTCGCCGAGTCGTACAAGAACGCGCCATAGCCCCAGCCGCTGCCGTCCGCGAAGCGCTTGCTGTCCTTGATCATGACGTCGACGTCGTGCTGCGCACCGGGCACTGTCGGCTGACCCGGCGCCGCCTCGTTCTTCCTCGGCAGCCAGTGGACCTTTACCATTTTCGCGCCGTCGGGGAACGGCTTGCCGTTGCCCGGGATGCCGGATTGGTAGGCCTGGATCATCGTGGGATTGCCGAGGATCGCGGCCACCACTGGGCCGTTCTGACTGATCGAGATCACCTGCCAGCTCTCGTATCCCCGGACCTCGGAGAGCGAGATCCCGCCGGGCACGCTCACGGTGTACTTGTCCTGGGCCGCGAGCGCGACCCCCAACACGGTGAGCGACGTGGTCACGGCGGCGATCGTCAGGATGCGTTTGCTTTTCATTGCGAGTGTCTCCTCAACGGGGATTGGTCTGGGCCGTTGGACGATAGTGTCGGTCGACCGTGAGCCACGCGCAATCGCTCGACGCCGGTCTGGCCGCAGCCGCAGGTGGGCGCCGTCGGCAGCGTCCTGACGGTCGGCGCTGAAAATCGATAGAGTCGGTCGTCGATCGGTGCCCCTCCGGAGTCTATGCCCCAGGCGTCCCTCGCGAAGTCTTCTGTCTACGTCGCGCTCGGCAGCAATCTCGCGGTCGCCGCGATCAAGCTCGCCGCCGCCACCGTGACCGGCAGCTCGGCCATGGCGAGCGAGGGCGTGCACTCGATCGTCGACACTTTGAACGAAGCTCTGCTGTTGTACGGCGTGAAGCGTGCGTCGCGGCCCGCCGATCTCGCGCATCCGTTCGGCCACGGCCGGGAGCTGTACTTCTGGAGCTTTCTCGTCGCGCTGTTGGTCTTCGTGCTCGGCGCGGCCGTCGCCTTCTATCAGGGATGGCTGCACGTGCTGCACCCCGAGCCGATCCGCAATCCGGCGGCGAACTACGTCGTTCTCGTCGCGTCGTTCCTGTTCGAAGGTATCTCGTGGTTGGCCGGTTTCAGGGCGTTCCGCGCGGAGAACGACGGCGTGACGTATTTCGAGGCCTTTCGCAACAGCAAGGACCCGACGACGTTCACGGTCCTCTTCGAGGATAGCGCAGCCCTGATCGGTCTCATGATCGCGGCGGCGGGAATCGCATCGGCTCACGCATTCGACGCGCCGCGGCTCGACGGCGTCGCGTCGCTCGGGATCGGCGGCGTCCTCGCGGTCTCGTCGTGGCTACTCGCGCGCGAGACGAAGAGCCTATTGATCGGCGAGCCCGCGTCGCCGGAGCTCCGCGACGGAATTCTGCGGATCGCGGCGGACGATCCGGACATCCAGCGCGCGAACGGCGTGCTGACGGTGCAGCTGGGCCCGCGGCAAGTCGTCGCCGCGTTCAGCGTCGAGTTTCGCGCGGGGCTCAGCGGCCGGGAGCTCGAGGAATGCGTGGCCCGGATCGAGGCCGCGATCAAGCAGGCCGAACCGGACGTCACGAACGTGTTCGTGAAGCCGCAGAGCGCCGAGACCTGGAGCGCCCGCGTCGGCAGACTGCGGTCAGACTCGAGCGAGCGCGTCCGGTCCTGAGGGGCCGCCGAGCTCCGCGATGAACGCGCGCGCCGCGGGCCCGGGCGGCGTGTCCTTGCGGTACACCGCCTTCATCGGCATCACCATGCTGCGCGGCGTGTCCGCGACGCGGATTTTCACGAGCGTGCCGCTGTCGAGATCCGCGCGCACGATGTGCAGCGGCATGTGACCCCAGCCGAGCCCGGCGCGCAGGAACGCGTGCTTCGCGCCGAGATCGGCGAGCCGCCACGTCAGCGGCGACAGCACGGAGTACTCGCGGCCCGCGGAGAGCTCGGTCCGGTCCGTCAGCACGAGCTGCACGTGCTTCGCGACGACGGCCGTTGCGATCATGCCGCGTCGTGTCGCGAGCTCGTGACTCGGCGCGACCACCGTCACGAACGGCACGTCGATCAGCGGCAAGCTCGCGAGATCGTCCGGAACGATCGGCAGCGAGCCGATTACGCCGATGTTGCAGGTGCCGTCTAGAACCGGCTTGATCACGCCGCCGAGCGCTTCGACATAGACGCGCAGCGCGGTGTGCGGGAAGGTTTTGCGCGAGTAGCTCGCGGCCGCGGTCAAGCGGTCCAGCGGATACATCACGTCCACGGCCACCGACAGCTCGGGCTCGAGGCCTTCGTGCAGCGCGCGCGCGCGTGCCTTGAGCCCGTCGATCCCGTCGGCGATTGCGCGCGCGTCGACGAGCAGGCTGCGGCCTTCGTCGGTGAGCTGAGGGTAGCGGCTCGAGCGATCGAAGAGTTTCACCCGGAGCTGCGCCTCGAGGTTCGCGAGCGTCTGGCTCACGACGGATTGCGCGCGGCGGAGCTTGCGGCCCGCGGCGGAGAAGCTGCCGCTGTCCGCGGCAGCGATGAACGTGCGGAGCTGATCGAGCGTGACGCCGTCGAGCATATATATCGTCCGATTAGATGGTTTATATCGAAATATATAGGCTTGTTAGATTGGTAGCGAGACCTTAACTTGCGAGCACGGTTCGAGCAAGGAGATTCGACATGAGCCAGACAGCGACCAAGACCCAGGTTCGGGATCTCGATTTCGGCGCCACGGACGTACGCGGTCCGGCGGCCGTCCGCGCGCCCGCGCCGATCACCGCAGCCCGGCCGATCGTGTTGCGCAGCGCGGGCCGCCGGCACGGCAACATCGTGCGGCTCGTGAGCCCGTCCGATATCGGCGAGCTCATTAAGCCGTTCGTGTTCCTCGATCACGCCGAAGTGCCCTACACGGGCGTGAAGCTCTTCGGCATCCATCCGCATTCCGGCATCGCGACGCTCACGACCGTGCTCTCGGGCGGAATGGCCTACGAGGACACCACCGGCAAGCAAGGCGAAGTGAAAAAGGGCGGCCTCGAGTGGATGAAGGCCGGCAACGGCGTGTGGCACGACGGCGGTCCGCTCGAGGGCGAGCCGCTCCGAGTGTTTCAGCTTTGGGTCGCGCTGCCCGCAGCGGACGAGAATTCGCAGTCGGAGAGCGAGTACATCGCGCCCGAGACCGTCGAGGAAGACGGCCCGGTTCGCGTGATTCTCGGCACGCACGGCCGCGCACGCAGCGCGATACACGGGGCGCCCCGGGGCATCGACTACTTCCACGTTCGCTTGAAGGACGGGGAGCGTTGGAGCTACGCACCGGCGCGCGGCCACAACGTCGCGTGGCTCGCGGTCGACCGCGGGCGATTGCACGCGTCGCAGATCGTCGAGCAAGGCCAGGTTGCCGTGTTCGCGGAATCCGAGGACGCCGTCGAAGTGCGCGCCGAGGGCGATACGTCGTTCGTGTTCGGCAGCGCGGCCAAGCATCCGCATCCGCTCGTGCTTGGGTCTTACTCCGTGCACACGAGCGAGGAAGCGCTCGCGCGTGGCGAGGCGGAGATCGCGCGGATCGGCCGGAAGCTGCGCGGGGCGGGACGAGCCTGAGGCGATCGAGATCCAATCCACTCATTCGGCATTGGGAGATTCAGATGAGCGATTCAGTTGTAGACAAGGCGATGTCCGGCGCCGTCCTTGCGGACGTTGGCGAGCTCGCGGGCCGAGTGCTCCTCGCGGGTCTATTCTTCATCAGCGGGCTCGGCAAGATCGGCGCGTACTCGGCGACAGCCGGCTACATGCAGGCCGTCGGTGTGCCGGGCGCGCTGCTGCCGCTCGTGATCGCGACAGAAGTGCTAGGCGCGATCGCAATCGTCGTCGGCTGGCGGACGCGGATCGTGGCGTTCCTGCTCGCCGGCTTCACGCTGCTATCCGGACTGCTCTTCCACAACAATTTCGGTGATCCGGTGCAGACGATCATGTTCTTGAAGAACGTATCGATCGCGGGCGGGCTGCTGCTGCTCGTCGCGACCGGCGCGGGGCGGTTTAGCATGGATGCGCGCGAGCGCTAGCCGCGCCGCGGCGAATCACATAGACGGCCGAGCTCTCGCGCACCTCCGCGGAGGGATTTCGGTAATCCCTATCGAGCACCGAGTAGCCCTCCGCGGAGGGATTCTCACCTATCGCCGTTCTATCACCCGTCTCGGCGTCGTCGTCCAAAATGTCGTCGAGCCGATAGCCGCCCTTCGGAATCACCCGCCCGTCTGGCCGCTGGAAGTAGATCGCGCCGAGCGCGTCGCGCCGGATCGCGAACCGGCCCTCGTGCAGCGCGCGATGGTGACGCGAGCAGAGCAGCGTGAGGTTCTCGAGGCTCGTCTCGCCGCCGTCGGCCCAATGGCGGATGTGATGCGCGTCGACGTAGCGCCGGTTCGCGCAGCCCGGGAACGTGCAGCCGCGGTCGCGCGACCAGAGCGCGCGCTTGAGGGGGGTCGACACGACGCGCTGCTTGCGGCCGACGTCGAGCGGCGTGCCGCGCTCGTCCTCGGTCACAGCGACCACGCTGCCGTCGCAGCAGAGACGTCTAACGGTGTCGATCGGCAGGTCGGAGCGGCCGATCCCTCCGCGGAGGGATTTTTCGTCGACGTGGACGACGACTTGATAGTGATCGGCGACGCACGCGGACGACGCGCCGGGCCGCTCGGAGTCGTCGGGCGCCGAGTCGCTCGACACCGAAGCGTGCGGTGCCGCCGTCGCGCCCGTGAGCGACGCCTTCACGATCGCGAGTAGCGCGTCCGCGCGCTGCGCTCGCCAGCCGTTCGCGGTACCCAGCCCGTCCGCCCCGTCGCGCACGCGCTCGAGGTTGCGCGCGGCCGCGAACTCGAGCCCGACCGCCGCGTCGCCTTCCTCCGCCGCGCGCTCGATCGCGTTGACGACCACCTCGCCGTCCTCGATCGGCAGCTCGACCGTGATCTTCAGCATGCCGCGCGCCGGATCGCGAGAGACGCTCAGCGAGCGGTGCTCCCATGCGCGCCAAGCGCCGGCGACGGACTGCTCGGGCGACGCGTTGCGGATCTCGCGGCAGCGTTCCTCGAGCTGCTCGGCCGAAACCTTCAAGGCGTACGCGAGCAACGTGTCCTCGTCGTGATACTCGACGACGCGCGTGAGCGCGCGCACCTTCGAGTACGACAGCCGGCCCTCCGCGAACGCGGCGGAGATCGCGGGCATCTCGCGCAACGCGTGCGCGGTACGCACGTGCTCGCGCGCGGCCGACGGCGACAGGTCGCAGCGCCATGCGAGCCACTCTGCGCAATTGCGCATGCTCCACTTCTGCCAGCCCATGCGATCGTCGAACTCGCGCACGAGCATGAGCATTCGATACGTCTGCACGTTCATCTGCCGCGCGAGGTGGCGGATCGTGGCGTCGAGGTCGTCGATGGAGCGAGAGGCGGGAGGAGAGTCGTCGCAGGCAGCGAACTCGGCCGCCCGGCGTTGCGGATCGGTGGTCATTTGGAGGCCCGTCCCTAGGTCGAATTGGATACTGGTAGTGTATCCAGTAGAAACTGAGTTTCCAAATAACATTCAGTTACTTACGTCGGACAGGACGTGGCCAAGGCTCAAGCCAAAGCCGCGCACGGCGCGGCTCTTATTCAATCATCAACGATCGGATTGCTGAGCGTCCCGATCCGGGGCGCCTGCACCTCGACCACGTCGCCCGCCTTGAGATACTTGGGCGGATCGAAGCGCGCACCCGCGCCCGTCGGCGTGCCGGTCGCGATCACGTCGCCGGGCAAGAGCCGCATGAAGCTGGACAGATACGCGATCAGCCGAGCGAACGAAAAGATCAGGTTCGCCGTCGTGTCGTCCTGGCGCACCTCGCCGTTCACGCGCGTCGTGAGGTGGAGCTCTTCGCCGTCGCGGAACTCATCGGCCGTGACGAGCCACGGCCCGAACGCGCCCGAGCGCTCGAAGTTTTTCCCCGGCGTCACGTTGAACTTCGAATGCCGCAGCCAGTCGCGCACGCTGCCCTCATTAATTAAGGAGAGCCCCGCGACGTGCCGCCACGCGTCGCGTTCCGCGATCCGGCGGCCCTCGGTGCCGATCACGAGCGCGATCTCGCCCTCGTAGTCGAGCTGCTCGGACTCGCGCGGCCGCACGATCGGCTCGAGATGGCCGACGAGGCTGCCCGGCGTACGCATGAACACGCTCGGGTATTTCGGCGGCGGCTCCGAGTCCTTGTACTCCGCGTTGCGGTTCGCGTAGTTCACGCCGATGCAGATGATCTTCTCGGGGTCGGGCACCGTCGGCAGATAGCGGATCTCGTCGAGCGCGACGCTCGGCTCGCGTGCGGCCGCGACCTCGACCGCGCGCGGCAGCGCGCCCGCGCGCAGCGCCGCGCCAAGCGTCGGGATGCCGAGCAGCTTGCCGACGTCGACGATCGCATCGTCCTTCAGCGCGCCGAAGCTCGCGCGCTCGTCGGTGCGGAAGCTCAAGAAGCGCACGTGCGATCCCAAGGGGTGGACATCGAGCGCGGGGCGCGAACGATCAGCGGGCCGCGGCGCGGCGCCGCGCGGCGGCGGCGATCAAGGCGCGGCGATCGCCGGAGGATGGGGTCGCGCGACGCGTGGCCGCCGGCCGCGCGCTCAAGCCCGCGCGCTCGAGCACGCCGTCGAGCTTCACTGCGAGCTCGGGCAGGGCGGGCACCATCGGCAGGCGGTGCTCGTTCTTCGCGAGCAGCCCGAGCTTCATCATCATGTATTTGATCGGGATCGGATTCGTGTCGTAGAACACGGCCTTGTTGATCTCGAGCAGCTGATCGTGGAGCTTGCGCCCCGTCGCGAGATCGTTCGCGAACACGGCCTCGCACATCTGCGCGAGCACGCCGGGTTGCAAGTTGCCGACCGCGTTCATGAGCCCGCACGCCCCGACCGCCATCATCGGGAAGCTGAGCTCCTCGAGCCCGACGAACACTTTGAAATCCGCGCCGAGCTCGCTCAGGCACTCGGACGCGAAGCCCAAGTCGTTCACGGCGTGCTTGATGCCGACGAACGTCGGCGACTTGTCCTTGCATGCCTTGAGCGTGTCGAGCGTGACGCTCACGGCCGTGCGGCCCGGGATGTGATAGATCATCCACGGCACGTCGTGCCCGGCCGCGAGCTCGAGGTAGTACGCGACGAGGCCCCGTTGCGGCGGGCGTATGTAATAAGGAGTGACGATCAGGAGCGCGTCGGCGCCTGCCGCGACCGCGTGCTCCGTCAGCATGCGGCTCTCCGCGAGGGACTGCGAGCCGGTCGCGGCGACCACGGGCACGCGGCCGGCCGCGGTCACGACCGCGACGGTCACGAGCCGGTTTCGCTCCTCGACGTTGAGCGTCGACGGCTCGGCCGTCGTGCCGTTGACGAGGATGCCGTGCGAGCCTTGCTCGATCTGAAAGCTCACGAGCTCGGCGTACTTGTCGTAATCCACCTCGCCGTTCGTGAACGGCGTGACGAGCGGCGGAATCGAGCCGCGCAAGGCGGCAAGATCGTGTCTGTGGCGCTGCGTCGTGGCACGGCTCGCGACGGGCCGCTTCGAAGGGGTTTTCGGCATGTGGCGCCTCGTGATCTCGTGGTAGATCGGCAAATTGACAGCCGCCGAGGCCGTCATTTACCGTGCCGCGAAAGTCTACGTCAGGGCGCGACGGGATTCATCTTGCCTCATCTCATCGTCGAGTACTCCGCGAACATCGAGCGTGACATCGCGCTCGACGCTCTGCTCGACAAGCTGCACGCATGCGCGCTGGGCACGGGCGTGTTTCCGCTCGGCGGCCTGCGCGTGCGCGCGCACCGCACGGACGACTACCGGATCGCGGACAAGGCGCCCGAGAACGGCTTCGTGCACGTCACGGCGCTGATCGGCCACGGCCGCGCGCTCGACGTGCAGCAACGCGCGGGCGAGCAGCTGTTCGCGACGCTGACCGAGCACCTCGCGGCGCTCTACGACAGGAGCCCGCTCGCGCTGTCGCTGAACGTCCAGGAATTCCACCCGGTGCTGAACTTCAAGAAGAACAACCTGCACGAGCACGTGCAGAGGCGCACGAAGCGCGCGGGTGCGGGTTCGTGAGCTCGAGAGAGGAACATGCCGCGCCTGCGAGCAGGCTGGCCGCGAACGTCGCGAAGGCCGAGCAGCTCGTCGCACGCTTCGCTCGCGACGGCGTCCGGCACTTCATAGACGGAGCCCACCGCGATGCCGCGTCCGGCGGCACGTTCGCGACGCGCTCGCCGGTGGACGACCGTGTGCTCGCCGAGGTCGAGGCGGGCGACTCGGCCGACGTCGCGGCCGCTGCGGACGCGGCGCAGCGCGCGTTCTCCGCCTGGCGCGACGTGCCCGGCGAGCGGCGGCGCGCGCTGCTGCACTCGATTGCGGACGCGATCGAGGCGCGCGGCGAGGAGATCGCGCTGCTCGAGTCGCTCGACACGGGCCAGCCGATTCGCTTCATGTCGGCCGCGGCGAAGCGCGGGGCCGAGAACTTCCGCTTCTTCGCGGACAAGGCGCCCGAGGCCGAGCGCGGGCTGTCCTTGCCCGCGCGCGAGCACGTGAACTACACGCTGCGCGCGCCCGTGGGCCCGGTCGCGGCGATCACGCCGTGGAACACGCCGTTCATGCTGGCGACGTGGAAGATCGCGCCTGCGCTCGCGGCCGGCTGCACGGTCGTGCACAAGCCGGCCGAGTGGAGCCCGATCACGGCCACGCTGCTCGCCGAGATCTGCTTCGCCGCGGGCTTGCCGCCCGGCGTGCTGAACACGGTGCACGGGCTCGGCGAGCACGCGGGCAAGGCGTTGACCGAGCATCCCGCGATCCGCGCGGTCGCGTTCGTCGGCGAGTCGGCGACGGGCAGCGCGATCATGGCCCAGGCCGCGCCGACGCTGAAGCGCCTGCACTTCGAGCTCGGCGGCAAGAATCCCGTCGTCGTGTTCGCGGACGCGGATCTCGAGCGCGCTCTCGACGCGGTCGTGTTCATGATCTACAGCCTGAACGGCGAGCGCTGTACGTCGTCGAGCCGGCTGCTCGTGCAGAAGTCGATCGAGAAGGAGTTCACGGCGCGGCTCGTGGAGCGCGCGCGCAAGATCAAGGTCGGCCATCCGCTCGACCCCGACACCGAGGTCGGGCCGCTGATCCATCCCGCGCACGTCGAGAAGGTGCTCGGCTACTTCGACGTCGCGCGCGCGGAGCACGTCGCGATCCCGGTCGGCGGCGCGCGCGCGAGCGCCGGCGGAAACTACGTACAGCCGACCGTGCTCGCCCCCGCGCAGAATTCGCAGCGCGTTGCGCAGGAAGAGATCTTCGGGCCCGTGCTCACCGTGATTCCATTCGACAACGAGGCCGAGGCGCTGAAGCTCGCGAACGACGTGCGCTACGGGCTTGCCGCGTATCTCTGGACGAACGACGTCGGCCGCGCGCACCGCTTGGCGCGCTCGCTCGACGCCGGGATGGTCTGGGTGAACTCCGAGAACAACCGGCACCTGCCGACGCCGTTCGGCGGCATGAAGGCGAGCGGCATCGGCCGCGACGGCGGTGACTACAGCTTCGACTTCTACATGGAGACGAAAAACGTCTGCGTCGCGCACGGCACGCACCGAGTGCCGACGCTCGGGCGCTGAGCCCACCGATCTCCGCTGCCGAGCATCGTGAGCCTCTACTACGTACAAAAGCTCCTGTATCAGCTCAACCGCGACCCGCTCGTGCGCAAGCGCTTCGAGACGGGCCGCGACGAGCTGCTCGCCGAGTACGCGCTCACGGCCGAGGAGCACGATGCGATCGTCGACGGCGACGTGGGGCTGCTCTACGTGATGGGCGTGAACGGCCAGATCCTCATGCACTACTCGGCGCTGATCGGCCAACAGTGGGACGAGTACATCCAGGCGATGCGCGCGGGCGTCGAGAAGCACGGCCCCGTGCGCGCGGGGCTCTACAGCATGCTCAAGGACCGGCGCCGATGAGCCTCGCGCGATGAGTCTCGTGTTCGCCGGCGTCTGCAGCCACGCGCCCGGGATCACGGGCCGCGCGCAGCGCGCCGATCCGCGCGTGCGCGACGCGTTCTACGCGAAGCTCGGCGAGCTCCGCGCGCGCCTCGAGGCGACGAAGCCCGACGCGCTGATCGTGATCGCGGCCGAGCACTTCGCGAACTTCTTCATGAACAACATGCCTGCGTACTGCGTCGGCATGGCGGACGGCTACGAGGGCCCGATCGAGGACGAGCAGTGGCTCGCGATCGAGCGTCATGCCGTGCCCGGCAACGCCGACTTGTCGCGCCGCGTGATCGGCTCGCTACTCCAGGGGATCGACGTCGCGTACGCCGAGGAGTGGAAGTTCGATCACGGCATCATGGTGCCGCTGCACTTCATGACGCCGCGTTACGACCTGCCCGTGATCCCGGTGAACATCAACTGCCAGGGTCCGCCGCTCACGCCGCTCGCGCGCGCGTACGAGTTCGGCCGCGCGCTACGCCGCGCGTGCGACGCGCAGCCCGAGCGGATCGCGCTGCTCGGCACGGGCGGCATCTCGCACTGGCCCGCAACGCCGGACTCCGGCGTGATCAACGAGCCGTGGGATCGCGAGTTCCTCGCGCGCTTCATCGCGAACGACCGCGCGTCGCTGATCTCGTACACGGACGAGGACACGCTGCGCGACGCGGGGCAGGGCGGCTTCGAGATCCGCACGTTCTTGGCCGTCGCGGGCGCGACCGAAGGCGCGACCGGCGAGCTCTTGTTCTACGCGCCGATCCCGATCTTCGCGGTCGGCTGCACGGTCGCGACGATGACGGTCCGCTAGCGCGGCAGCAGTCTGGGCCGCCCCATCTCGATCAACGTCTCGACGCGCGTCGAGCCGCTCGAGCCTCTCGATCTCCGTGCTCGCAGTGGAAAACCGCGTGGAACGATGTGAACCTGAGCAGATGACGCAGGTTCTTTTGACGTTCCGGCAGCGGGGCGGCGCGCGCGCGCGCTTCGGCTCGACGCTCGCGCTCGCTGCGGCGCTCGGCGTCGGCGCGGCGCGCGCGGACGTCGAGCTCACTGGTCTCGATCCGGCGCAGAACGCGAACGCGCGCGCCTATCTCGATCTCGTCAACGAGCCGTGCGACGCGCCCGCGTGGCGCGTCGAGCAGCAATACGACGCGGCGCCCGCGAAGATTCGCTCCGCGCTCGAGGCGCTCGGCTACTACGAGCCGAAGATCGTCTCCTCGCTGGAGCAACCCGCCCAATGCTGGCACGCGAAGTTCGCGATCACCGTCGGTGCGCCGACGCTCGTGCGCAAGCTCGACGTGCAGCTCGCGGGCGACGCGGTGAGCGACGGGACGTTCATCAACGCACGCGCCCAGTCGCCGCTCAAGATCGGCGTCGCGCTGCATCACGGCGACTACGAGTCGCTCAAGCGCCGCTGGCTCGATCTCGCGGCCGAGCGCGGCTACGCGGACGCAAAGTTCACCGAGAACCGCATCGACGTCTATCCGATGGAGCGCGTCGCCGACATCGTGCTGCACTTCGACTCCGGCAAGCGCTACCGCTTCGGCGCCATCTCGTTCGACCAAGACGTGCTGAGCGACGAGCTGATTCGCTCGTACGTCAAGATCAAGAAGGGCGATCCTTACGACGGGCAACAGCTCAACGCGCTGTATACGTCGCTCGCGAACGCGGGCTACTTTCGCAACATCGAGGTGCGCCCTCGTCTGGCCGATCGCGAGACCGGCGAGATATCCGTGGACATCGCGCTCGCGGGCGCCAAGCGGCGCTTCATCAGCTACGGCGTCGGCTACTCGACCGACACCGGCCCGCGGTTCCGCTTCTCGCGCACCAACCGCCGCGTCAACGACCAGGGCCACCAGTTCGGAATCACCGCGCAGGTCTCGCCGGTCGTCTCGGAAATCACGGCGAACTACCGGATGCCGATCAACGATCCGCGCACCGATTGGGTCGCGTTCGACGCCGGCGTGAAGCGCGAGACGACGGACACCGCGGACAGCGACAGCTTGCAGATCGGCGCGCGCCGCGCGACTCGGCGCGCAAACGAATGGATTCGAATCACGATGCTGAACTTCCTCGTCGAGGACTTCACGGTCGGCGCGCAGACCGGCCGCGCTCAGCTCCTGATGCCCGGCGTCGACTGGACGCGCGCTCACACCGACAACACGATCCGGCCGACTCACGGCGCGAAGCTCGAGCTCGAGGCGCGCGGCGCGTCGGACTCGCTGCTCTCCGACTCGAGCTTCGTCCAAGTCGTCCTGCACGGGAAGTGGATCTGGTCGCCGTCCGAGCACTCGCGGCTGATAGTGCGCAGCGAGCTCGGTGCGATGGCGGACAGCGACTTCGCGGCGCTACCGCCGTCGGTGCGCTTCTTCGCGGGCGGCGACAACAGCGTGCGCGGCTACGACTACAAGTCCCTCGGTCCGACCGACTCGACGGGTCAGGTGATCGGCGGCTCCGAGCTCGCCGTCGCGAGCCTCGAGTACGAGCACAACGTCCGACCGCATTGGTCCGTCGCGATGTTCGTCGACTCCGGCAACGCGTTCGACCGCGGCGCGTTCGACGCGAAGACGGGCGCCGGCATCGGCGCGCGCTGGCAGTCGCCGCTCGGCCCGATCCGCGTCGACGTCGCGCACCCGTTCGACGACCCGACCACGAGCTGGCGGCTGCACATCACGCTCGGCCCGGACCTATGAAGTGGCTCACCCGTACGCTCGCGGTCTTGCTCGTGCTCGGCACGCTCGCCGTCGCGCTTGCGGCCGGCGTGCTGTTCCTGCTCGCGAGCGAGAGCGGCACGCAGTGGCTCGGCGCGCGCGTGCTGGCGCGCACCGCGCCGCAGCTCACGATCGGCCGGATCGACGGCTCCCTGCTCCGCGGCCTCGTGGTCGAGGACGTGCGCCTGCGGCTCACGCGCGACGAGCTCGACATCCCCCGGCTCGCGCTCGAGTGGGAGCCGGCTGCCGCGCTGCTGGGCCAGATCGAATTCCGCGCCGCGCGCGCGTCGCGGGTCGCGTATCGGAAGCTGCCGCCGACCGGGAGCGACGAGGGCGGCGGCGTGCTGTCGTTGCCGTTCCTGCTGCGCCTCGAAGACGCGATCGTGGAAGGCCTCACGATCGACGTCGAGGGCAGCGTGCTCTCGCTCGGCGAGACGCGCTTCACGGGAACGTATTTCGGCCGCCACCTCACGATCGCGCGCGCGGTGAGCTCGAGCGGACCGATCGAGCTCGGCGCGAGCGCGGACATCCGCTTCGACAACGGGATTGCGCTCGCGACCGACATCGAGTGGTCGGGGCCCGTGCTCGGCACCGGCGCCGCGGGGCGCGTGACGCTGCGCGGCGACTACCCGCTGCTCGCCATCCATCAGGAGCTCACGGCGCCGTTCGCGGCGACGGCGGACGGCACGTTGGATTTCACGAGCGCGATGCGCTTCGACGTCGCGCTCGCGTGGACGGGCCTCGTGATCCCGAACGTCGACCACTTCGTGAGCCCGAGCGGCACGGCGAAGCTCGTGGGCACGATCGCGGACTATCGCTACGACGTAACGGGCACGATCGACGTCGATGGCCGGGTCGCGAACGTGACGGGACCCGGTCGCGGCGCGCGCGGCGAGCTCGCGCTCGAGCGCATCGTGCTCGCGCCGTTCGTCGACGGCGCGGCCGCCGGCACTCTGCGCGCCGCGGGCACCGTGTCGTTCGCGCGCAGCGTCGCCGATCTCACGCTCGAGGTGCAGGACGCCGATCCGCGTTGGATCAGCGCACTGTTCCCGGGACGGCTCAGCGGCACGGGCACGCTGCACACGGCGTTCGCGCCTGCGTTCTTCACGCGCTTCGGCGACGTCGCGCTCGCGGGCGAGCTCCGGCAGTATCCCGTGACGGTCCGCGGCGCTGCCGAGGTCGACGGCGGCAATCGTTGGCGTCTCGACAAGCTCGTGCTCGACTCCGGGCCGAACCGGATCTCGCTCGACGGGAAGCTGTCGCCCGACGACCTCGACGTCGCGGTCGTGGCTCGCGTCGACTCGCTCGACCTCGTCTGGCCCGGCCTGCGCGGCGGTCTCGACGGCGAGGCGAGCTTCGCGGGCACCTGGAGCGAGCCGCGTGGGCGCGGGCGCGTCGAGGCGCACTCGCTCGTGCTCGGTCAGTACACGATCGACAGCGTCGCGGTCGCGGGCGAGGCGGGGGTGCCCGCCGACACGCGGCTCGACCTGAAGATCGACGCGCATGGCGTGGCGCGCGGCTCGCTCGCGGTCGACGACGTGCATGCCGCGCTCGCGGGCAAGACGTCGGCGCTGCGCGCGACCTTCGAGGCCCGCGCGGCCGACTGGCGCGCGACGGCGGCCGCGAGCGGCGGCGCCGCCGACCTCACGTGGCGCGGCACGCTCGAGTCGCTCGCGGTCGACGAGAAGACGCTCGGCAACTGGCGGCTCGAGCGGCCCGTGCGCGTGTCCGCCGGCCGCGCGGGGCTGCGCCTCGAGACGAGCTGCATGCTGCACGTGTCGGGCGCGCGCGCGTGCGCGCATCTCACGCTCGAGGGCGGTGCGGACGATCAGCTCGTGCTCGCGGCGCAGAACCTCGAGGTCGCGACGCTGAAGCCGATGCTACCGCCCCAGGTCGCGGTCGCCGGCGTCTACCAGCTCGCCGCGTCGTTCGCGGACTTGAGCCGCAATCCGCACGGCGCGGCCGTGCTGACGGGCGACACGACGCACGTGCGCATCGCGTTCGACCAGGCGCAGGCGTTCGCGACCGACATCACGGAGGCACGCGCGAGCGCGACGCTCGATGCGAACAAGCTCGAGCTCCGCGCGACGATCGCGAGCTCGAACGGCGGCCACACGAACTTCGAGGCCACGATCGACGATCTGCGCAAGCGCAACTCGCCGATCTCGGGCGGCGTCGCATTGCAATGGCCCGATCTCGGCTTCCTCACTCTGCTCTCGCCCGAGCTCGGCCAAGTCGGCGGCTCGCTGATGCTCGATCTCGACATCGGCGGTACGGTCGAAATGCCGACCGTTGACGGGCGCGGCGGCTGGACCGGCGGCCGTGTCGCGGTCCCCGAATGGGGCCTCGTCGTCGAGCAGATCGAGGCGGCGGCGACGAGCCGCGGCGGCCGTGTGCTCGCGTTCGACGCGACGGGCAAGGCCGGCGACGGAGAGCTCAAGCTCACCGGTACGACGACGCTCGACGCGGACCTCGGCTGGCCGACACGGCTCAAGCTCGGCGGCACCGCCGTCGAAGCCGTGCGCTTGCCCGATGCGCAGATCATCGTGTCTCCCGATCTCGACATCGACGTCGCGCTGCCCGACGTGCGCGTGACGGGAACCGTGCTCGTGCCGCGCGCGGCGATCAAGTTGAGCGCCTTGCCGGCGCAGGCCGTCGCCCCGTCTCCCGACGCGGTGGTGCACGGCACGGGCGGGCCGAGAATCGAGCGGCCGCTCCGGCTCGCGAGCCGGATCGACTTGAGGCTCGGCGACGACGTCCGCTACAACGGCCTGAACCTCGAGACGCGAGTGACCGGCGGCCTTCGGCTCGACGCGGACGCGAGCCGCTCCGCGACCGCGTCCGGCACGGTGACGCTCGCGGGAACCTACAACGCGTACGGCCAGAAGCTCGAGCTCGAGCGCGGTCTCCTGCTGTTCAACGGCCCACTCGACAATCCGGGGCTCGACGTGCGCGCCGCGCGCACGATCGAGACCACGGTCAACACCGCCGAGCCGATCCGCGTCGGCGTCGAGCTCGGCGGCACGCTCAAGGCGCCGCGCACGCGCGTGTTCTCGACACCCGTGATGACCGAGGCCGACGCGCTGTCCTATCTCTTGCTCGGCCGGCCGATGACCGGTGCCGCGGGTTCCGAGACGGCGACGCTGCAGACCGCGGCGCTGGCGATGGGCCTGCAGCAGGCGCTGCCGGCCATGCAGCGGATGGGTCACTCGCTCGGCCTCGACGAGCTGTCTTTGCAGACCACCGAGACGGACCCGGGCGCGCTGATGGCCGGAAAAT
>Ga0307497_10000031_pt1 | contig 26011 bp, 26 predicted proteins | sample 10_S_MG_FD_201366 | JGI IMG/M metagenome (GOLD analysis project Ga0307497, IMG submission 201366) | Soil microbial communities from Populus trichocarpa stands in riparian zone in the Pacific Northwest, United States - 10_S | ecosystem: Environmental > Terrestrial > Soil > Riparian zone > Trees...
TTGTTCTTGACGACGAAGGCGAGCAGTTCAGTGAGATCCATTACAATCCTCCCAATCGGTAGCGAAGTATTTTTCTTCGCTGCTTCAACGCATTATGGCTGGAATCGCGGATAACCTGCAAGCTGTGAGGGCGCGTATAAGTCGTGCCCCGGGAGTGACTTTGTTGGCAGTGTCGAAAAGTCAGAGCGCCGATCGCATCCGCGAGGCATTCGCCGCCGGGCAAAAAGCCTTCGGCGAGAACTACGTGCAGGAAGCCGTGCAAAAAATGGAAGTTTTACCGGCGCTCGAGTGGCATTTGATCGGACCACTACAAAGCAACAAGACGCGCATCGTTGCCGAGCGCTTCGCCTGGGTGCAGACCGTGGCGAGTGAAAAAATTGCACGCCGCCTTTCCGAGCAGCGGCCGGCGTCGCTCCCGCCGCTCAACGTGCTGATTCAGGTCAATGTTTCCGGCGAGGCGAGCAAGAGCGGGATCGAGCTGGATCAAGTCGAAGACCTCGCCCGGGCAATCGCGGCGCTGCCCCGGTTGCAATTGCACGGGCTGATGGCGATTCCGGAGCCGGGCGCCGATCGCTCGCGCTATGCATCCGTAAAAAAAGTTTTTGAGAAGCTGAAAGGCCGGTTCAGCTTCGACACGCTGTCGATGGGCATGTCCGACGACCTCGACGTCGCGCTTGACGAGGGGTCGACCATGGTGCGCGTCGGCACGGCAATATTCGGTCCACGAAAAAAAGAGAGAACGGCCGCATGAGGATCGCCTTCCTCGGTGGCGGCAACATGGCCGCAGCGCTGATTGGCGGGTTGATCGCCAAAGGCACCGATGCGCGCTCGATCGCAGTGGTGGAGGTGAGTCCCGCGGCGCGCGAGCGGCTCGGTGCGCGCTACCCGGTCCATATCGCGACCGCGCCGGACGCAGCGATGCAGGGCTCCGACGTCGTCGTCCTCGCGGTGAAGCCGCAGGATGCGAAAAGCGCGCTCGCTTCGATCGCCGTTCGACAGCAGCTCGTGATCAGCATTGCCGCCGGCCTCACGCTGCAGACGCTTTCGCGCTGGCTCGGCGGTCATCGCAAGCTGGTGCGCTGCATGCCCAATACGCCCGCGCTGATCGGCGCCGGCATCGCCGGCCTGTACGCGCTGCCGGAAGTGAGCGCCGAGGAAAAAAGCAAGGCGGAGACCATCCTCACCGCGGTGGGCGAGGTGGTGTGGGTGCCCGAGGAACGGCTGCTGGACCCGGTGACCGCCGTGTCGGCGAGCGGACCCGCGTACGTGTTCTGGATGATGGAGCAGCTCGCGGCTTCGGCAGAGAAGCTGGGTATCGCCGCGGATGTGTCGAGGAAGCTGGCGCTCCACACCATCCTCGGCGCGGCGAAGCTGGCAGCCTCGAGCACGGAGTCGCCCGCTACGCTCAGGAAGAACGTCACCTCCAAAGGCGGGACCACGGAGGCGGCGCTCGACGTGTTCGACCAGGAGCAGCTCGCCGAGCGTTTCCGGCGCGCGATCGAGGCCGCCAGCCGGCGCGCCACCCAGCTCGGCGACGAGCTCGGCAAAGAAGCCGGGAAGGACTAGATGTTCGCGCAGATCGGCGTCTACCTGGTCGAGGCGGTGTTCGGCTTTTTCGTCTTCATGCTGCTCACGCGCTTCCATTTCCAGTGGCTGCGTGTGTCGTTCCGCAACCAGGTCGGCGAATTCGTGCTCGCTACGACGAACGCGATGGTGATTCCGCTGCGCCGCTTCATCCCCGGGCTCGCCGGCCTGGATCTCACCACGCTGCTGCTCGCGTGGCTGCTGCAAATGCTGAGCATCTGGCTGCAGGCCACGATCCTGGGCGGCGACCCGGAGGTCCTGGCGCTGGCGGCGGTCGCCGCAGTGGACCTGCTGCGCTACAGCCTCTACATCCTGGTGTTCGCCCTGATCGTGCAGTTCATCCTGTCATGGGTGAACCCGTACGCGCCGCTTGCGCCGGTGTTCGACACCATCGTGCGACCCTTCCTGCGGCCGATCCGCCGCTTCGTCCCGCCGATCGCCAACATCGACCTGTCGCCGGCGATCCTGTTCATCATCGTGCAGGTGGTGCTGCTTCTGGTGGGCGCGCTGCGCATGGCCGCCGCCACGCTTTGATTCTCGAGTTGCATGTCCAGCCGGGCGCGAAGCGCTCCGAATTCGCAGGTACCCATGGCGCGTGCATCAAGCTGCGCCTTGCGGCGCCGGCGGTGGACGGCAAGGCGAACGCGGCGCTGGTCGAGTTCCTGGCCGACTATTTCGCGGTGCCGAAACGCAACGTGACGATCGTTTCGGGTATCAAATCCCGTTCCAAGCGGGTCGCGATCGAAGGAGTGACGAAATGGAAGATGCCGGGGTGATCATCTACCGCATCGTGAAGGGCGGCATCTACCTTAGCGGGGGGAAGCCGCTGCCGTCCTAGGGAAACGGATCTCTTCGGGGTACGGGAAGACATCTTCCTGCACCCCGTCGCGCACGCGCTTCTGCTTGCCGGCCCAGAACGCCGGATCGAGCAGGTCGCGGTGGTACTCGTAGAAGATCTCTCTTGCGCGCGGATCGCTCACCAGGAAGTGATCGAACTGCTCGGGAAAAACGTCGCCGTCGCCCACCCGCCAGTAGGGCTCGGCCGAGATCTCCTCCTCGTAGCTCTTGGCCGGCGGGATGCGGCGGAAGGTCATCTCGCCGATCGGCTGGATCTCGTCGTAGTCGTAGAACACCACGCGGTCGTGGCGCGTGACGCCGAAGTTCTTCAGCAGCATGTCGCCAGGAAAGATCCCGGCGCCGGCCAGCTCCTTGATCGCGTTGCCGTACTCGCGCAGCGCGTAGCGCAGCTTTGCCTCGTCGCCGTCGCGTCGGCACTCTTCGATGTGCAGGTTGAGCGGCTGCATGCGGCGCTCGATGTAGACGTGACGGAATACGAGCTGGTCGCCGTCGAATTCGATGGTCGAGGCGCACTCGCGCCGCAGTTCGTCCAGTAGTGGTTCATCGAAACGATCCAGCGGCAACGCGACCAGCGAGTACTCGAGCGTGTCGGCCATGCGCCCGACGCGGTCGTGCAGCTTCACCATCAGGTATTTGTCGAGCACCGTCTGGCGGTCGATCTCCTTCGGCGGTGCGAAGCGGTCGCGGATCAGCTTGAAGACGTAGGGAAACGAGGGCAGGGTGAAGACCAGCATCACCATGCCCTTGATGCCGGGCGCGACCGTGAAGCGATCGGTCGAATGCTTCAGGTGGTAGTGCAGGTCGCGGTAGAAGAGCGTCTTGCCCTGCTTCGCCAGGCCGACCGACATGTAGATCTCGGTGCGCGGCTTGCGCGGCATCAGCCAGCGCAGGAACGAGATGTAGGCCGCCGGCACTTCCATGTCGACGAAGAAGTAGGCGCGCGCGAAGGAGAACAGCACCAGCAGCTGGTCCTCGCCGGTCAGCAGCGCGTCGAGGTAGATCTCGCCGCGCTCGTTCTGCAGCACGGGCACCGCGAAGGGAATCTCCCGGTGCGCGTTGATCACGCGGCCGATGACGTAGGCAGCCTTGTTGCGGAAGAAGAGCGAGCACAGCACCTGGATCTGCAGGTCGGGCTGCGCGCGCGCGGGCTTCGGGAAGTGCGGGCGCAACGCGCGCACCACGTTGCGCAGATCGCGCTCCGGGTCCTCCCAGCGGTTCTCCAGGTTGAAGCTCGCGCCGATTTCGCGCAGCGTGGAGCGCAGCCCGGTCTGCAGCGGATAGAAGCAGCGGTAGCTCGGCGCCTCGCCCTCGAGATGCTCGGTGGCCACCGCCGGGCGCCAGAAGATGTAATCGTTGTGGTAGTAGCGCCGGTGCAGCACGTTGCACGCGACCGAGTTGTAGAAAGTCTCGGCGCACTCCGGCTGACGGTGCTCGTGCAGCAGGCCGATGTACGCGAGCTTGATGCTGGTCCACAGCGACTCGTCGCGCTCGGCCTCGGGGAAGCGGTCCTTCAGCTCCGCGACTGCCTCCTCGACACGCCGGTCGTACATCTGGATGCGCTCGCGCGCGAGCGCCTGCAGCTCGCGCCAGGCGGCGCGTTCATACAGGCGCTGCGCGTCCACCGCCGCCTGCCGGAACAGGCGGTAGTGCTTGTCGAAGCCCGCGAGGATCGCGCGCGCGACCTCGGCGGCGAAATCTACGCCGCGGCGAGCTTCGGCTTTTTCTGCGAGTCGAAGAATTGCTCGTCCTCGGTCGAGCCGTGCAGGGCCGTGGTGGAGGCCTTGCCCGCGGTCACGACCTGGGTGATCTCGTCGAAGTAGCCGGTGCCGACCTCGCGCTGGTGCTTGACCGCGGTGAAGCCTTTCTCGGCGGCGGCGAACTCCTTCTGCTGCAGCTCGACGAAGGCGGCCATGTCGTTGCGCGCATAGCCGTGCGCGAGCTCGAACATCGAGTAGTTGAGCGAGTGGAAGCCGGCGAGGGTGATGAACTGGAACTTGTAGCCCATCGCGCCCAGCTCGCGCTGGAACTTGGCGATGGTTGCGTCGTCGAGGTTGCGCTTCCAGTTGAACGACGGCGAGCAGTTGTAGGCCAGCATCTTCTCCGGGTACTTGCGGCGGATGCCCTCGGCGAATTTCTTCGCGAAGGCGAGATCGGGCGTGCCGGTCTCGCACCACACCATGTCGGCGTACTCGGCGTAGGCCACCCCGCGCGACAGCGCCTGGTCGAAGCCTTTCTTGGTGCGATAGAAGCCTTCCGCCGTGCGCTCGCCGGTGAGGAACGGCTTGTCGTTCTCGTCCACATCGGTGGTGACGATGTCGGCGGCTTCCGCGTCGGTGCGCGCGAGCAGCACCGTCGGTACGCCCATCACGTCGGCCGCGAGGCGCGCGGCGATCAGCTTCTGCACCGCTTCCTGCGTCGGCACCAGCACCTTGCCGCCCATGTGGCCGCACTTCTTCACCGAGGCGAGCTGGTCTTCGAAGTGCACGCCGGCGGCGCCGGCGTCGATCATCGACTTCATCAGCTCGAAGGCGTTCAGCACGCCGCCGAAGCCGGATTCCGCGTCGGCCACGATCGGCGCGAGCCAGTCGATGTCGCCCTTGCCTTCCATGGTCTGAATCTGATCGGCGCGCAGCAGCGCGTTGTTGATGCGCTTGACCACCGTCGGCACCGAGGAAACCGCGTACAGCGACTGGTCGGGATACATGTGGAGCGAGTCGTTCGCGTCCGCCGCCACCTGCCAGCCCGAGAGGTAGATCGCGGGCACGCCGGCGCGCACCTGCTGCATCGCCTGGTTGCCGGTGAGCGCGCCGAGCGTATGCACATACGGCGTCTCGGTGCAGAGCTTCCAGAGTTTTTCGGCGCCGAGCGTGGCGAGCGTGTGCTCGATCTTCACGCTGCCGCGCAGGCGGGCGACATCCTCCGCGCTATAGCCGCGCTTCACGTCTTTCCAGCGCGGGTTTTCGGTCCAGTCTTTTTTGAGTGCTGCGATTTCTTTTGGCTGCTGGCTCATCAGGGTCGTTCCTCGGTGGTTGGCAACCCAGCCAAGCTACCCGCGAGCTATGGCGCGCAGCAACACGCCGCATAGTCCATTTGTCTAGTACAAAAACAAGGCTTTACATGGAGTTAGGGTACCCTCATTTCACCATGCGGGAGGAGTTTTTAAAAAATGCTGCAACGCGCCACGGCCGTGCACTGACTGGCGCGATTGCAGGAATCCGGGGACCGTGCGCGATCAGGCGACGGCGGCCAAGACGGCTTTCATCAGGTCTGCACGAGCTTGCGGTGGCGCTGCACGCTCATCAGGATGCCGGCGCCGATGAACAGGGTGAGCAGCGCGGTGCCGCCGTACGACAGGAATGGCAGTGGCACGCCGACGACCGGCAGGATGCCGGAGACCATGCCCATGTTGACGAAGGCGTAGGTGAAGAACATCAGCGTGACCGCGCCGGCGATCAGGCGCGCGAACACGGTGGCGGCGTTCGCCGCGATGACCAGGCCGCGCCCGATGAGCAGCGCGTAGAGCACGAGCAGGATCAGGTTGCCGATCAGCCCGAACTCCTCCGAATACACCGCGAAGATGAAGTCGGTATGACGCTCCGGGATGAACTCGAGGTGGGCCTGGGTGCCGTTCAGCCAGCCTTTGCCGGACAGGCCGCCGGAGCCCACCGCAATCGTCGACTGGATGATGTGATAGCCCGCTCCAAGCGGGTCCTGTGTCGGGTCCAAGAGCGTAAGTACGCGCTTACGTTGATAGTCGTGAAGCACGCTCCAGAGCGGGAACAGGGCAGCGAGGCCAAGCGCCGCGAGCCCGCCAAGCACTTTCCAGCTGATGCCGGCAAAGAAGATCACGTAGAAGCCGACCGCCCCGACCAGTGCGGCGGTGCCGAGGTCGGGCTGGCGCACGATCAGGCCGAATGGAATGACCAGCAGCACGGCGGCGAGAGCGAAGTCGCGCAGCCGCAGGGTCGACTCGCGCCGGTGGAAATACCACGCGAGCATCAGCGGCAGCGCCAGCTTCATCATCTCCGAGGGCTGGAAGCGCGTGACCCCGACGTGCAGCCAGCGACGCGCGCCGTTCACCACATCGCCGAACAGCGCCACCGCGACCAGGAAGGCGAGGCCGACGACATAGGCCGGCACGGCGAAACGCATCAGGGTCTGCGGCGGGATCTGCGCCACGATCCACATCGCCACCAGCGCGATGCTGAGCGACACCAGCTGATTCACCACGCGGCCGGGCACGTCGTTGCTGGCCGAGAACAGCGCGGCGAAGCCGAGCATCGACAGCGCAAGGATGATGATGAGGAGCGTGCTGTCGATGCCTTCGACCACACGCGCGGCGATGCGCTGCCAGGGGTACTGGGCAAGCTCCATCAGTCGCCCTCGCGGTCGTCCTCGACGTCGTGCTCGGCGGCCTGCATCGCCGCCGGCATCTTGCCGAGCAGGTAGTAGTCCAGCACGGTGCGCGCGATCGGCGCCGCGGCGCGCGCGCCGAAGCCGCCATTCTCGACGATCACCAGCATGGCGATGATCGGGTTGTCGAGCGGCGCGAAGGCGATGAACAGGGAATGGTCGCGGTGGCGCTCCTCGACCTTCTTCTCGTCGTACTTCTCGTTCTGCTTCATCGCGATCACCTGTGCGGTGCCGGTTTTGCCGCCGCTGGTGTAGCCCGCACGCGCGAAGGCGCGCGCGCCGGTGCCTTCGGTGTTGACCCCGGCCATGGCGCGCTTGACGAAGTCCACCCACTCGCGCTTGAGCGGCACTTGCCGCACCAGCTCGGGCTCGGCGCTGCTGCGCTCTCCGGTGCGCGGATTGGCGACGTGGGCGACCACGTGCGGCCGGTACATCGCGCCGTTCGCGGCCACCGTGGCCATCGCCTGCGCGAGCTGCACCGGCGTATAGGCGTTGTAGCCCTGGCCGATGCCGATGGAGATGGTCTCGCCCGGATACCATTTCTGCTGCTCGGGGCGCTTGAAGCGCGCCTGCTTCCATTCCGGCGAAGGCAGGACGCCGACCGCCTCGCCGTTCAGGTCGATGCCGGTCCTGGCGCCGAGGCCGAGCTGCTTCATGAACGCGGCGATGGCGTCGATGCCCATGTCGTTCGCGAGCTGGTAGTAGAACGTGTCGGAGGACACCACGATCGACTTGTGCAGGTCGACCACGCCGTTGCCGCCGGGCTTGGAGTCGCGGAAGCGCCGGTCGCCGAAGATGAAATAGCCCGGGTCGTTGATCTGGCTGCGCGGTGTGCGCTTGCCCATCTCGAGCGCGGCGAGCGCCATGAACGGCTTGAAGGTCGAGCCGGGCGGATACACGCCGGCGATCGCGCGGTTGTTGAGCGGCCGGTCGGGGTTGGTGTTGAGCTCAGCCCAGTACTGCGGGTCGGGCCCGTCGACGAACAGGTTGAGGTCGAAGCCCGGCTTCGACGCCAGCGCGAGCACCGCGCCGGTGCCGGGCTCGATCGCGACCAGCGCGCCGCGCCGGTCGCCGAACGCGTTCTCGGCCACGCGCTGCAGGCGCATGTCGATGGTCAGCACCACGTTGTTGCCGGCCTGCGCCGGCGTGGTCTGCAGCGTGCGGATGCCGCGCCCGGCGGCGTCGATCTCGACCTGCTCGAAGCCGGTGGTGCCGTGCAGCTCGCGCTCGTAGGTCGCCTCCACGCCGCTCTTGCCGATGTTGTCGGTGCCGCGGTAGTTCGCGTCGACGCCTTCGTTCTCGAGCGCCGCCTGGTCGTCCTTGTTGATGCGCCCCATGTAGCCGATGACGTGCGAGCCGACGTCGCCGAACGGGTACTGGCGGAACAGGCGGGCCTTGATTTCCACGCCCTCGTAGCGGAAGCGGTTGGCGGCGAACTTGGCCACTTCTTCGTCGCTCAGGCGCGTGCGGATCGGCAGGCTCTCCGGATTGCGCGTCTCGACCGCGAGGCGCTTGAAACGCGCGCGGTCGCGCGGCGTGATGTCGATCAGCTCGGAGAGCTCGTCGATGGTTCCTTCCACGCTTTTCACGCGGCGCGGGAAGATTTCGAGCGTGTAGCCCGAATAGTTGCGCGCCACCACCACGCCGTTGCGATCGGTGATCAGCCCGCGGTTGGGCGGGATCGGCACGATCGAGATGCGGTTGTCCTCGGCCTTGGAGGCGTAGTGCTCGTGCTGGATCACCTGCAGGAAGAAGAAGCGTCCCAGCAGGATGGCGAAGGCCACCAGCATGGCGATGCCGGCCACGCCGATGCGCAACTGGAATTGCTGCAGCTCGCGCTCGGAGTTGCGCAGCTCCGCGGTGCCCATCATCGGGGCGGCTCCCTCATATCGTCTGTTCCCGCTCCGCGCGCCGCTGCGGAATCAGCAGCAGCCAGCTCACCACCGGCCAGAGGATCGCGCCGGCGATCGGACCGACCAGCAACGGCCAGCCCGGGAAGCTGTCGCCCGCGACCACGCGGACCAGCAGCGCCACGGCTTGCCCGACCAGCAGGATCGCGCCGACGTGCAGCGCCTGCAGCCCGGTCCCGAACCAGAGGATGCGGCGCGACAGCCAGATGCCGAGGAACGCCATGATCGAGTAGGCGAGCGCGTGCTGGCCAAGCAGCACGCCGTTGCCCGCGTCGGTGATCAGGCCGAGGGCCCAGGCGACACCGAGGCCGACCAGGCGCGGCTGGCGCACGCACCAGAACACCAGCACCAGCGCGACGAAATCCGGCACCAGCCGCAGGTCGCGCCACGGCAGGAAATTGATGAACATGGCGATGGTGAACGACGCGATGATGGTGCTCGCGCGGACCGGCTGCAGGATCTGCGAGCTAGCGAGCATCGACGTCTTTGGTCCGGCCGCGGTTCTTGGTGCGCCGGTCCTTGCCGGGCTGCACTTCTTCCGGACGCGGCGGGCGCTGCGCATCGTCGGACAGCACCAGCACGAAGCGGCCGCGGTCGACGCCGGCCGCGGGCCTGCACACCACGCGCGCGAACGCGTTCTCGGCGTCCTTCTCGATGCGGATCACCGTCGCCACCGGCAGGCCGGGCGGATAAGTGCCGTCGACGCCCGAGGTCACCAGCCGGTCGTTGCCCTGGATATCGGCGTTGGCCGCCATGAAGCGCAGCTCGAGCGTGCCCGAAGCGCCGCCGCCGAAGGCGATCGCGCGCAGGCCATTGCGCACCACTTGCACCGGGATCGCCTGGTCGCGGTCGGTCACCAGCGTGACTTCCGAGAGCAGCGCGTGCACGCGCGTGACCTGGCCGACCACGCCGGTCTCGTCGGTCACCGGGCTGCCGGGGCGCACGCCGTGCGTCGCGCCGCGGTCGATGAACAGGCGGTGCGAGTAGGGGTCGCGCCCGTTGTAGAGGATCTCGGCGGGCAGCGAGTGCACCTCGAGCCGCTCGGCGGCGCCGACCAGGCGGCGCAGCTGCGCCGCCTCGGCCTCGATCGCCTCATAGCGCTGCGCGTCGTGCGAGTAGGCCATCGCCTTGGCGCGCAGGCGCTCGTTTTCCTGCACCAGGTAGGTCTGCGTGGAGAAGAAGCTGCCGACCGCGCTCACCAGCTCGGCCGGCGCGGTGGCGGCGCGCTGGATCGGGTACGCGGCCAGCGCGAGCCAGCTGCGCAGCCCCTCGGCATAGCGGAAGCGAGCGTCGATCACGAGCAGGGCGAGCGAGAGCGAAGCGAAGAAGAACAGCCGGACTAGCGGTGCCGGGCCACGCTTGAAGAACGGCGGGGGGCTGTGTTCCATCCCCCGCTATTATCAGTCGTTGGTGAAGATCGGGCCGAAATGCTCCATCTTCTCTAGCGCCTTGCCGGAGCCGCGCACCACGCAGGTGAGCGGGTCGTCGGCCACGATCACCGGCAGGCCGGTCTCTTCCATCAGCAGCCGGTCGAGATCGCGCAGCAGCGCGCCGCCGCCGGTGAGCACCATGCCCTTTTCCGCGATGTCCGCGCCGAGCTCGGGCGGGGTCTGCTCGAGGGCCGACTTCACCGCCGACACGATCTGGTTCAGCGGCTCGGTGAGCGCCTCCAGGATCTCGTTCGAGCTGATGGTGAAGCTGCGCGGAATGCCTTCCGCGAGGTTGCGGCCTTTGACTTCCATCTCGCGCACTTCGGAGCCGGGGAACGCCGAGCCGATCTCCTTCTTGATCATCTCGGCGGTGGTCTCGCCGATCAGCATGCCGTAGTTGCGGCGGATGTAGTTGATGATCGCCTCGTCGAACTTGTCGCCGCCGACGCGCACCGAGCCCGAGTACACCATGCCGCCGAGCGAGATCACGCCCACTTCGGTGGTGCCGCCGCCGATGTCGACCACCATCGAGCCGGTCGCATCCGCCACCGGCAGGTCGGCGCCGATCGCCGCGGCCATCGGCTCTTCGATCAGATAAACCTGGCCCGCGCCCGCGCCGATCGCGCTCTCTCGAATCGCACGGCGCTCGACCTGCGTCGATCCGCAGGGCACACAAATGATGATGCGCGGTGAAGGCGAGAACAGCTTGTTGTCGTGCACCTTCTTGATGAACTGCTTGAGCATCTGCTCGGTGACGGTGAAGTCGGCGATCACGCCGTCCTTCATCGGCCGGATGGCGATGATGTTGCCCGGCGTCTTGCCGAGCATCATCTTCGCTTCCTTACCAACGGCCTGAATCGTTTTCTTTCCGTTCGGGCCCGCCTCTTGCCGGATGGCGACCACGGAAGGCTCGTCGAGAACAATGCCTTTTCCGCGCACGTAAATGAGCGTGTTGGCGGTGCCGAGGTCGATCGCGAGATCGTTTGAAAAATAGCTGCGCAGGAATCCGAACATGGGCAAGGTCGAGGGCCTTTTTCCGTTTCTTAACCGGGCCTTAGAAGACGACTGGGCCGGCGGCAATGGGTCGCTATGATACGCTAAGGACGCTTCGTAAGTTAACGCTGCTCGCCCCCGAGCACCCCGTCCGAAAAGAATGTCGCTATCCGACGACCAGCTCCGGCGCCTCGCCCGGCTCGCCCGCATCGCCATCCGGCCGGAAGAATCCGCCGCCGTGGCCGACCGGCTGAGCCGGGTGCTCGGCCTGATCGACCAGATGCGCCGCGTCGACACCGCCGGCATCGAGCCGATGGCCCATGCCCAGGACCTGGTTCAGCCGCTGCGCGTGGATTCCGTCACGGAAACCGACCAGCGCGAGCGTTATCAGACCGTCGCCCCGGCAGTCGAAGAGGGTCTTTACCTCGTTCCCAAGGTCATCGAATAGGTGCTGGACCTTTCGGTCACTGAGCTCTCGGCGGCGCTGGCGGCGAAGAAGGTCTCCTCGGCCGAGCTGACGCGCGCCTTCCTCGGGCGCATCGGCAAGCTGAAGGACCTCAACGCCTTCATCACAGTGGACGAGGCTGGCGCACTGGAGCGCGCCCGGCGCGCCGACGAGCTCCGCGTCCAGGGCAGGGGCGGCCCGCTAGCCGGAATTCCCTTCGCCTACAAGGACATCTACTGCACCAGGGGCCTGCGCACGACCTGCGGCTCGCGCATGCTGGAGAACTTCGTCAGCCCCTACGACGCGCACGTGGTCGAGCAGTTCAGCGCCGCCGGCGCGGTGGCGCTGGGCAAATGCAATATGGACGAGTTCGCGATGGGATCGTCGAACGAGAACTCGTACTTCGGCCCGGTGCGCAATCCGTGGAACCACAAGCGGGTTCCCGGTGGCTCCTCCGGCGGTTCGGCCGCGGCGGTCGCCGCGCGCATGGTGCCGGCCGCGACCGGCACCGACACCGGCGGCTCGGTGCGCCAGCCGGCGGCATTCTCCGGTGTGTGCGGCCTGCGCCCGACCTATGGCCTGGTCTCGCGCTATGGCCTGATCGCGTTCGCGTCGTCGCTCGACCAGGCCGGACCGATCGCCCGCAGCGCTGCAGACCTGGCGCTCCTCATGAATGTGATGGCGGGGCACGATGCGCGCGACTCGACCAGCGTGGACCGTGCGAAGGAAGATTATTCGAAAGATCTTTCTCGTTCCCTTGCGGGACTGCGCATCGGCCTGCCCAAGGAATACTTCGGCGAAGGAATCGAGCCCGGAGTGCGCAGGGCTGTCGAGCAAGCGGTCGCGTGGTTCAAGTCGCAGGGCGCGCGCACGGTCGAGGTCGAGTTGCCGCATACCGGCGTTGCGGTTGCGGCGTATTACGTGATCGCGCCAGCGGAGGCTTCATCGAACCTGTCGCGCTACGACGGCGTGCGCTACGGCCACCGCGCGAAGGAATATAGCGACCTGATCGACATGTACTGCCGCACCCGGGCCGAGGGGTTCGGCGCCGAAGTGAAGGGGCGCATCCTGGTAGGCACGTACGTGCTCTCGCACGGCTACTACGATGCCTACTATCTGCAAGCGCAGAAGATCCGTCGTCTGGTCGCGCGCGATTTCGAGGACGCGTTCAAAAAGTGCGATGTGATCCTGGGGCCGACCGCGCCGACCACCGCATACGAGCTCGGCGCAAAGACCGCGGATCCGGTCCAGATGTATCTCGGCGACGTGTTCACCATTCCGGCGCCGCTCGCCGGCCTGCCGGCGCTGTCCATTCCCTGCGGCTTCGATGAGAGGAAACTGCCGATCGGGTTGCAGCTCACGGGGGGCCATTTTTCCGAGAGCCGGCTCCTCGGCGTGGCGCATGCCTATCAGCAGGCCACCGACTGGCACCGGCGCGTGCCGACGGAGACGCCGCTGTGAAAGGCTGGGAAATCGTCGTCGGCCTCGAGACGCACACCCAGCTCCTGACCGAGAGCAAGATCTTCTCGGGGGCGTCGACCGATTTCGGCGCGCCGCCCAACACCCAGGCGTCGGCGGTCGATCTCGCGCTGCCCGGCACGCTTCCGGTGCTCAACCGCGCCGCGGTGGAATGCGCCATCCGCTTTGGCCTGACCGTGAAGGGCACGATCAACCGCCGCTCGATCTTCGCGCGCAAGAACTACTTCTATCCCGATCTGCCGAAGGGGTACCAGATCAGCCAGTACGAGACGCCAATCGTGCAGGGCGGCGAGCTCAGGATCGGGGAGAAGGTGGTGCGGCTCACGCGCGCGCATCTGGAAGAAGACGCGGGCAAGTCGCTGCACGAAGCTTTCCGCGGCATGAGCGGCATCGACCTCAACCGCGCCGGCACGCCGCTGCTCGAGATCGTGTCGGAGCCCGATCTGCGCGGCGCGCAGGAGGCGGTGGCTTACGCGCGTGCTCTGCATGGCCTGGTCACCTGGCACGGCATCTGCGGAGGCGACATGGAGGAAGGGGAGTTCCGCTGTGACGCAAACGTTTCCGTGAGGAAGGCCGGGGATCAGAAGCTCGGCACGCGCTGCGAGATCAAGAACCTCAACTCGTTCCTTTTCATGGAGCAGGCGATCGAGTTTGAGGCACGACGACAGATCGAAATCCTGGAAGCCGGCGGAAAGATCGAGCAGGAGACTCGGCTGTTCGATCCGGATAAGGGTGAAACCCGCTCAATGCGTTCGAAGGAAGACGCGCACGACTATCGATATTTTCCCGATCCCGATCTGCTGCCGGTTGTGATTACCGACGAGATGGAGGCGCGCGTCAGATCCTCGATGCGCGAATCCCCTGAGAAAAGACGCGACAAACTGGTCACGGTCTATGAACTGACGCCAGCGCAAGCCGGCCAGCTCACCGCCAGCTACGCGACGTCCACCTTTGCCTTGTCTGTGTTAGACGGAGCTCCCAAGGCCAGACGGTCGGATCTGGCCAACTGGATCCAGGGACCTTTGGCCGCGAAGCTGAATGAATCGAATCTCGACGCGTCCGAGATGCGGATTTCCGCTGACCAGCTGCGCCGAATCGCGGAGCGAGTCGACGACGGCACGCTCTCCGGAAAGATGGTGAAAGAGGTGCTGGACGGGGTCTGGGCCGGCGAAGGTACAGTGGACCAAATCATCGACAAACGCGGCCTGAAGCAGATCAGCGACGCGGGCGCGATCGAGAAGCTGGTGGACGACGTGCTGGCGAAAAACGCGAAGCAGGTGGAAGACTACCGCGCCGGCAAGGAGAAGGCGTTCAACTCGCTGGTGGGTCAGGTGATGAAAGCGACCCAGGGAAAAGCCAATCCCGCCCAGGTCAACGAAATCCTGCGGAAGAAGCTGAGCCGCTAGGTACTGCGTACTACCTTCGGCCGGTCGCTTCCTTGTAGCGGCGCTTGTCTTCGTCGTAGCGCGCGTTGATGCCGACCGCTTCCTTCTTCTTCGCGTCGAGCAGCGTTTCCTGCGCCTTGAGATCGATCTGGGCGTTGGTGACCTCTTCCTTCAGGCGCGTCGGCGGCTGGCCCTTGCCCGCGCTCGCGAACAGGTCGAGCTCCTTCTGGAACTGCGCCTGGCGCTTCTTGATCTCCTCGATGCGCCGCTCTACTTCCTGCACGCCTTTCTCATGGTTGCGCAGGTCGCGCTGGCGCGCTTCCTCGATGTCCTTCTCGCTGGTATACGTGGCGAGCAGGGCGCGGTTGCGGAGATTCGCCTCGCGGGTGGCGGCTTCTTGTTCGCGCTTCTTCTCCGCTTCGGCTTCCTTGGCGATTCTCTTTTTCTCGTCGCCTTCGGGGTCGATGCGTCTCACCACCAGGCCCTGCTTGTTGATCAGCTCGAGCGGCTGGCCGATGCATGCGCTGGGGATCGTCTGGCCGTAGTACTTCTTGCCGTCGGTCCCGGTGCAGCGGTAGGTGTACTCGGTGCCTTTCGCTTGCGCGAACGCGAGCAGCGGTGTGGCGATCAATGCGGCAGTCGCGATTGCTTTCAGCCGAGGTGTCATCGCAACCCTCCAGTGCGAATTTCGCCCCATTCTAACCTGCTAAAATCCTTGCCGCACATGCACTTCGCCGACAAGGCGCTGGTCGCCGAAACCACCGCCAAGATGCTTCTCGAGGTGAAGGCTGTGCTTTTTTTCCAAGACAAGCCGTTCATTTTCACTTCCGGCTGGGCGAGCCCGGTCTACATCGACTGCCGCAAGCTCATCTTCTACCCGCGCATCCGCGCGCAGCTCGTCGACTTCGCCGCCGGCATGCTGGCGCGCGACGTCGGCTTCGAGCAGTTCGATGTGGTCGCTGGCGGCGAGACCGCGGGCATTCCGTACGCGGCGTGGATCGCCGACCGCCTCGGCCTGCCGATGCAGTACGTGCGCAAGAAGCCGAAGGGCTTCGGCCGTAACGCGCAGATCGAGGGCGACGTGCGCGAGGGTGCGCGCACGCTGCTGGTCGAGGACCTCACCACCGACGGGCGCTCGAAGATCAATTTCTGCCAGGCGCTGCGCAATGCGGGCGCCGTCGTCGAGCACGTGTTCGTCAATTTCTACTACGACATCTTTCCCGAGTCGAAGAAGATCCTCGCCGACCTGAACGTGAAGCTGCACTACCTCGCGACGTGGTGGGACATCCTGGCGGTGGTGAAGAAGGGCGGCTACCTCGGCGCCGAACAGCTCACCGAAGTGGAGAGCTTCCTGCATGCGCCGGCCAAGTGGTCGGCGGCGCACGGCGGTGTGTCCGCCTTTCCCAGTGCTTGAAATGAGTCTTTGCGGGTAATCACCCTCAACGTCAACGGGATCCGGTCGGCGGCAAGCAAGGGATTGTTCCGTTGGCTCGCCGGCCAGCGCGCCGACGTGGTGTGCCTGCAGGAAATGAAGTGCCAGGAGATCGACCTCGACGCCAAGCTCCATGGCTTGAAGGTATTCCAGACTTGCCATGCCTTCGCCGAGAAGAAGGGCTACAGCGGCGTTTCCTTGTATACGCGCAGGACGCCGGACGAAATCGGCCGCGGCTTCAGGAGCCGCGAGTTCGACGCCGAGGGCCGCTACGTCGAGGCGCGCTTCGGAAAACTGTGGGTGATCTCGCTCTACATGCCGTCGGGCTCGGCCGGCCCGCACCGCCAGGCGTCGAAGTTCCGCTTCCTCAAGAGTTTTCTGCCTCATCTGGAGAAGCTGAAGAAAAGGGGCCACGAGCTCATCCTGTGCGGCGACTGGAACATCGCGCACCAGGAAATCGACCTGAAGAACTGGCGCTCGAACCAGAAGAATTCGGGCTTCCTGCCCGAGGAGCGCGCCTGGCTGACGAAAGTGTTCGACCAGCTCGGCTTCGTCGATGTGTTCCGCAAGCTGAACCAGAAGCCCGACCAGTACACCTGGTGGTCGAACCGCGGCCAGGCCTGGAAGAAGAACGTCGGCTGGCGCATCGACTACCAGGTCGCCACGCCGGGCATCGCCGCCGCGGCGCGGCGCGAGTCGATCTACAAGGCGAAGCGTTTCTCCGACCACGCGCCGCTGATCATCGACTACGACCATGAGCTTTAGGCTGCCGGAGGGCATGCGCCCCTACCTCGAGCGCGCGCCCCTTGCGGCCCTGTTCCTCGGCGTTTCTTCCGGCTTCACGTTCGCGATGATCGGCGCGACGCTGACCACGCGCCTCGCGCAGCACGGCATCACCAAGAGCGCGGTCACCGCCTTTGCGCTCACCTTCCTCGCCTACAACTTCAAGTTCGTGTGGGCGCCGGTCGTCGACCATCTGCGCCTGCCCGTGCTCGGCCGCTTCGGGCAGCGCCGCAGCTGGCTCTGGCTGGTGGGCGTGCTGGTGATCGCGGCGGTCGGGTTTCTCGGCGCCGCTGATCCGGACGAATCGCTCACGCTCGTCGCCGTCGCCGCGGTCGCGCTCGGCGTGGCGGGCGCCACCTTCGACATCATCATCGACGCCTACCGGATCGAGCTGCTCGAGCCGCGCCAGCTCGGCGCCGGCTCCGGCATGTCGCAATACGGCTGGCGCCTGGGCTCCGCCGCCGCCGGCGCGCTGGCGCTGGTCCTCGCCGCCCGCATCGGCTGGAGCGCGGCGTATATGGCGTGCGCCGCGTTCGCGCTGCCGGCGATGCTGGTCGGCGTGGTGATGGGCGAGCCCGCGCGGCATCGCGAACCGGCCAAGCCGCACGGGGTAATGGAAGCGTTGATCGCCTATTTCAGCCCGCTGACGGAATTCCTGCGGCGCGAGGGCGCGCTGGTGGTGCTGTTCTTCGTGCTGATCCACAAGATCGGCGACACCCTGGCCAACCTGACGCTGCGGCTGCTGTTCAAGGACCTCGGCTTCACCAACGACGAGGTCGCTTTCTACGACATCGGTGTCGGCTTCGTCGCGCTGCTGGTCGGCATCTTCGTCGGCGGAATTCTCTACGCGCGGCTGGGGATGAAGCGCTCGGTGTTCATCAGCCTGATCCTGATGGCGGTGTCGAACGTAAGCTTCGCCGCGCTGGCGGCGGCCGGCCACACCAACATCGGCATGGCCGCGGCGATCGGCTTCGAGAACTTCGCGAGCGGCATCGGCGGCGTGACGGTGGTGGCGTACCTCTCCGCACTGTGCAACCTGCGGTTCACCGCGACCCAGTACGCGCTGCTCTCCGCGCTTGCCAGCATCGCCGGCCGCTTCCTCACCGGCACCACCGCCGGCGGCATGATCAGCGCGATCGGCTACGTCAACTTCTACCTGCTCACCACGCTGATCGCTCTGCCGGGCGTGGTGCTCTTCTGGTTCATGATGCGCTCCGGACTTGCCGACGTGTCCATCGGCTCGGCCGGCAAGGAAGGGTCCTAAAATAGCGGCGTGAAGGCGGAAAACCGCAATCTGATGGAAGCCCTGTTCGTCCCTGAGACGCGCGTCGGTTTCTGGTTCCTCGGCACGCGCACGTGGGAAACGCGCGTGATCCGCGTGGCGCTGGCGGACCTGCTGCGTCTGCAACCGCCCCCGCGCTGGCCGCGCCAGCCGGTGGTCCTCGACGTTGGCTGCGGCCAGGGCAAGTCATTCCGTCCGCTGCAGGAGACCTTCGCGCCGCAACGCATCATCGCGATCGACTTCGAGCCCGAGTGCCTCGAGCGCGCCGCGCTCGAGGCCAAAGGCCTGCCGGTCGAGCTGCAGCGCGGCGACATCTCGGCGCTCGGGCTGCCCGACAACAGTGTCGACCTGATCTTCTGCCACCAGACCTTTCACCACCTCACGCGGCAGCGCGAAGCGCTAGCCGAGTTCTACCGCGTGCTCAAGCCCGGCGGCCTGTTCCTGTTCGCCGAGTCGACCCGCGCCTACATCAACTCATGGATCATCCGACTGCTGTTCCGCCATCCGATGGAGGCGCAGCACAGCGCCGAGGAATACATCGAGATGATCCGCGCGCAGGGGTTCCAGGTTGCGGCGGAAAACTGCTCGTTTCCCTATTTGTGGTGGAGCCGGTCAGACCTCGGCCTTCCCGAGCGTATCGGCATCCCCCCGCCCAAGCCCGGCGAGCGCGAGGAAACGCTGATCAACCTGGTTGCCCTCAAGCCCGCGCACTAGCCCGGACGGAATTTTTCACCTTGTCGAGCGGTGCCGTAGCTGTACAGTACGGCGCCTATGAAGGCCTTCGCGCTCGCACTCATTGTCATTTCGTCCTCCGCGGCAGCCGATGAAGCATTGCGCCGCGAGGCGCTGACGCTCTTCGGCCCCCTGTCCGCACCGGCTGCGGTCACCCCGGAAGCCGAGCTCGGGCGCGCGCTGTACTGGGACGAGCGCGTTTCTCTGGACGGAAGGACCTCCTGCGGGAGCTGCCACTTCGCGCGCGACTGGGGCGCCGACCGGCGGCGCTTCTCGCCAGACGCCCGCGGCGCGCTCACCTCGCGTCATTCACCGACCATTTTCAACTCGATGGGCCAGCCTGCCCTGCGCTGGCTCTCCGACCGCAAGACCGGCGCGGACCAGGCGGAGGGCTCGCTCACCGGGTCGCTAGGCTTCGCTTCCAAAGAAGCGGCGCTGGACCAGCTGCGCCAGCTCGACTATCTGCCGTCGTTTCGCGCGGCGTATCCGAAGGAAGCCGAGCCGATGACGCTCGCCCGCTACGGGCAAGCGGTTGCCGCCTACCAGGCGACGCTCGCGACGCCGGCGGCGTTCGACCGATTCCTCGGCGGCGATGACACTGCGCTCAACGCTGATCAGAAGGCCGGCTTGCGCGCCTTTATGGCCACCGGCTGCGGCGGCTGCCACAGCGGAAAGCTGCTGGGCGGGACCATGAACCAGCGTTTCGGCCTGGTGAAGGACTACTGGCTCGAGACCGGCTCGAGCAAGATCGACCTGGGGCGCTATGCCTCAACCAAGAAGGACGAGGACAAGTACGTGTTCCGCGTGCCGATGCTGCGCAACGTCGCCAAGACCGCGCCGTATTTCCACGACGGCTCGGTCGAGCAGCTCGATCGCGCGGTGCGCATCATGGCGAGCGTGCAGCTCGGCAAGACGCTCGACGATGCGACGGTCGGTGCGATCGTCGCTTTCCTGGGTTCCCTCACCGGAGAAGTCCCCGCCAACTACGCGCCACCGGGACGCCGGCCGGAGCTCTAGCGCGGGACCTATCCCGCCGTGCAGCGGTAGACGGCGAGGCTGCCGAGAAGATTGGGCATCAGCGTGACGGGCTTGCCGCCGTGAAGCACGAGACGCTCGCGAATGCGGATCCCCAGGCGCCGGCAGAGGTCCTCGAAGTCGGTGATGGTGCAGTGGTGCACGTTCGGCGTCTCGTACCACTCGTAAGGCAGCGTGTCGGAGACCGGCATGCGGCCGAGCGCAATCTGCAGGCGCGCGTTCCAGTGGCCGAAGTTCGGGAAGCTGACGATGCCTTCGCGCCCGACGCGCAGCATCTCGCGCAGCAGGAACTCGGTGCGATGGATGGTCTGCAGCGTCTCGGACAGGATCACGCAGTCGAACGAGCCGTCGGCGAACAGCGAGAGCCCGCTCTCGAGATCCACCTGCAGCACGTTGACGTCGTTCGCCACGCACTCGAGCACGCTCGCGTCGTCGATCTCCACGCCATAGCCGGGCGCTGCGCGCTCCTGCCACAGCGAGCGCAGCAGCGCGCCGTCCGCGCAGCCAAGGTCGAGTACCCGCGCGCCTTTCGGCACCCACTGCAGGATGGCCTGCTGGTCAGGCCGCATTACAGGTCGATGTTCGCGAAGTAGGAGCGCAGCGCGCCGTGGTAGCGCGCATCCTCCAGCAGGAACGCGTCGTGCCCGCCGGGCGCGTCGAGCTCGAGATAGGACACGATGCGCCGGTTGTCGAGCAGCGCGCGCACCATCTCGCGCGAGCGCGCCGGCGTGAAGCGCCAGTCGGACTTGAAGGAGACGACGAGGAACGCGGCCTTGGCGCGCGCCAGCGCCTTGGTAAGATCGCCGCCGAAGTCGGCCGCCGGGTCGAAATAATCGAGCGCCTTGGTGATGCGCAGGTAGGTATTGGCGTCGAAGTACGTGGAGAACTTGTCGCCCTGGTAGCGCAGGTAGGACTCGATCTCGAAGTCGATGTCGAAGTCGAAACCGGGCTGGCCGCGGCGCAGCACGCGGCCGAACTTCTCCGCCATGGCCTCGCCCGAGATGTAGGTAATGTGGCCGATCATGCGCGCGATGCGCAGCCCGCGCGTCGGCACCACGCCCTTCTCGTAGTAGTGCCCGCCGTGGAAATCCGGGTCGGTCATGATCGCCTGGCGCGCGACCTCGTTGAACGCGATGTTCTGCGGCGTGAGCTTGGGCGCGGCGGCGATCACGATCGAGTGGCGCACGCGCTCGGGGCAGGAGAGCGTCCACTGCAGGGCCTGCATGGCGCCGAGCGAGCCGCCGATCACCGCGGCGAAGCGCTCGATTCCCAGGCGGTCGGCGAGGCGCGCCTGGCTCTCGACCCAGTCCTCGACCGTGACCACCGGAAAGTCAGCGCCCCAGGGCTTGCCGCTCGCCGGGTTGATCGATGCCGGGCCGGTCGAGCCGAAGCAGCTGCCGAGGTAGTTCGTGCCGACGACGAAGAAGCGGTTGGTGTCGAGCGGCTTCCCCGGCCCCACCAGGTTGTCCCACCAGCCGACGTTGCTCTTGTCGTTCTCGTAATAGCCCGCCACATGGTGCGAGGCGTTCAGCGCATGGCAGACGAGCACTGCATTGCTGCGCGCGGCGTTGAGCTGACCGTAGGTCTCGTACGCGATCTCGTACGCGGGCAGCGTGGCACCGCCGCGCAGCTTGATGGGCTGGTCGAACTGCGCCTTCTGCGCGGTGGCCGCGCCTACGGAGGTGGGATCGTGCGGAGCGTTCACAGTCTCTTTAGCGGTATTTATATAAACGACGCGGCATTAAGCCGCGTGGGCGCCCGCAAGCTGACTTCAAATCGGCGCGGCGTGATTATAGCGGAGCTTGCTTTGCTGCTCCTGTGTCCAGCAGGGACTGGATGTTTTGATCCGATAAACCCGCCTCACCGAGCACCTGGCGAGTGTGTTCTCCGAGCCGCGGCGCCGGGCGCCGGTACTCGGGCTTCGACTCCGACCACTCGGAGGGCACGGCGAGCATGCGGATGCGGCCCTCGCTCGGGTGATCGACGAGCTGGAGGTAGCCGATCGCGTTCAGGTGCGGGTCGTTGACGATGTCGTCGAGCGAGTTCATGCGCTGCACCGGAATGTCGCCTTTTTCCAGCGCCTCGAGCCAGAAGGCGGTGCTGCGCGCCTTCATCTCCTCCGCAATCATGGCGTACGCAGTCTTGTAGTTCTGGCTGCGCGCTTCCTGCGTGGCGAACTCCGGTCGCGCCCGCATCTCGGGCTTGCCGATGATGTCGAAAAACGCCTTCCACTGCTTGTCGTTGTAGATCAGCGCGCAGACATAGCCGTCGCTGGTCTGGTACGGCCGGCGGTCGGGGGTCAGGATGCGCGCGTAGCCGGGCTCGCCCTTCTGCGGCTCGAAGGTGTAGCCGCCGAGATGGTCGGAGAGCACGATCTGCAGCAGGTGCTCCCACATCGGCACGTCGACGCGCTGGCCCTTGCCGGTCTTTTCGCGAGAATAAAGGGCCGCGCTTACAGCGCTGGCGACCTGCTGCCCCACGGAGCGGTCGGCGACGATCATCGGCGCGTAGCGCGGCTCGGGCGCGCCCTGCTTCTGCAGCAGCCACGGCAGGCCGGAAGCACCCTGGATCATGTCGTCGTACGCGGCCTTGGCCGCGTAAGGACCGCGCTGGCTGTAGCCGAAGCAGCCGACATAGATGATCTTGGGGTTCACCTTCCGGACCTCTTCGTAACCGAGCTTCAGGCGCGCCATCGCCTGCGGGCGGATGTTGTAGACCAGGACGTCGGCCTTTTTCGCGAGCGCCAGGCAGGCCTCGCGCGCCGCGTCCTTCTTCAGATCCAGCGCGATCGAGCGCTTGTTGCGGTTGACGTTGAGGAAGATCGCGCCCATGCCGGGGTTGCGGAACGGCCAGGCCTGGCGGATGACGTCGCCCTCGAGCGGCTCGACCTTGATCACGTCGGCGCCGAAGTCGGCAAGGATCTGGGTCGCGTAGGGGCCCATCACCACGGTGGTGAGGTCGAGCACGCGAACCCCGGTGAGCGGTCCGGCCATGCCTAGGCGTTGAGTTTCGACAGCAGGTCGCGCGTCTTCGCCGGGTCGCTCGCGCGCAGCACGCGCTGCGCGAGCGCCTGCACCTCGGCGAGATTGGTCTTGAGGATGCGCTCCTTGATCGGCAGAAGCTGCGACGGGTGCATCGAGAAGTTGCGCAGGCCGAGGCCGAGCAGCAGGCGCGTGAGCTGCAGGTCGCCGGCCATCTCGCCGCACACCGCCACCGGAATCCCGCCGCGCGTCGCGGTCTGGATGGTTCCGGCGACGAGCGTCAGCACCGCCGGGTGCAGCGGGTCGTAAAGGTGCGCCACCGAGTCGTCGGTGCGGTCGATGGCGAGGGTGTACTGGATCAGGTCGTTGGTGCCGATCGACAGGAAGTTCAGCCGCCGCATGAAGATCGGCAGCGCGAGCGCCGCCGCCGGGATCTCGATCATGCCGCCGATCATGATCTGGCGGTCGTAGGGCTGGCGCCTGTCGTCGAGCTGCGCCTTGGCCTGCGCGATCAGGACGAGGGTCTGGTCGATCTCGTGCGCGTGCGCGAGCATCGGCAGCAGGATCCTGACCTTGCCGTAGTGCGAGGCGCGCAGGATGGCGCGCAGCTGGGTGAGGAAGATCTGCGGCTCGGCGAGGCAGAAGCGAATCGCGCGCAGCCCCATCGCCGGGTTGGGCATGGTGTGCTGCTCGCCGCTGCCGTTCAGCGCCTTGTCGGCGCCGAGGTCGAGGGTGCGCAGCACCACCGGCCGGCCCTTCATGGCTTTCGCCACGTCGCGGTAGGCCTCGAACTGCTCTTCCTCGCCCGGCAGCTCGTTGCGGTTGAGGAACATGAACTCGGTGCGGAACAGGCCCACGCCCTCGGCGCCCGCCTCGAGCACTTCCGCCATGTCCTGCGGCAGCTCGATGTTGGCGAACAGCTCGATCGGCGTGCCGTCCACCGTCGTCGCCGGCGTGGACTTGAGACGCCTGAGGCGCTTGCGCTCGGCTTTGAGCTCGGCCTGGCGCGTGCGGTACTCGGCGAGCACGATCGGGTCGGGATTGACGATCAGCAGGCCCTGCGTGCCGTCGACGATCACGGTCTCGCCTTCGCTGATCATCTGGCGCGCGTGGTGCAGGCCGACGATCGCCGGGATGCCGAGCGAGCGCGCGACGATGGCGGTGTGCGAGGTGACGCCGCCGACGTCGGTGACGAAGCCGCCGAAGTGGTGCTTCTTGAACAGGATCATGTCGGCGGGCGACAAGTCGTGCGCCACCACGATCAGCTTCTCCTCCTCCGAGATCGCGGGCTCGGCGAGCTTCTTGCCGCCGCCGAGCACGGTCAGCACACGCTCGACCGCCTGTTGCACGTCGGCCTTGCGCTCGCGCAGATAGGGATCGTCGATCTCCTCGAAGCGCTCGACCAGGCGTTCCATCTCCTGCACCAGCGCCCACTCGGCGTTGGCGCGCCGCTTGCGGATCACTTCGCGCGGCGCCTGCGCCAGCGCGGAGTCGTTGAGGATCATGCGATGCAGGTCGAGGAACGCCTCGAACTCGGCGGGCGAGCCCTGCGGAATGTGCGCCTTGAGCTCGGCAAGCTCGACCTGCGCTTTTCTCATGGCGTTGTCGAAGCGCTCGACTTCGGCGCCGACCGCCTCGGGCGCGATCTCGTAGTGCGCGACTTCCAGGCGCGCGGTGGAGACGAGGTGCGCGTTGCCCACGGTAATCCCGCCGGATACGGGATAGCCGTGAAGAACGAAGTTCATTCCCCCTCGCCGAACTTGTCCGCGATCAGCTTGGTGAGCGCGGCGATCGCCTGGTCGGCGTCGGCGCCTTGCGCCTCGATCTGGACCGAGGTGCCCTGGCCGGCGGCGAGCATCATCACGCCCATGATGCTCTTCGCGTTCACGCGCCGGCCGCTGCGCGAGAGCCAGATGTCGCACTGGTAGTTGCCGGCGAGGTGGGTGAGCTTGGCCGCGGCGCGCGCGTGCAGGCCGAGCTTGTTGACGATGGTGACGTCCGCGCTAGGCATCGCAGCACCGGTCTTGGTTCATATGCACCAGGCCCTCGCTGCCGCCCGAGAGCGCGCGCTCGACGGCGCCGCGCAGACTGTTGCCTTTCGCTCCGTTGCGCCCGGTGAGCACGCGCAGCAGCATCGGCAGCGACACGCCCGACACGCCCTCGATGCGCCCGTCCTGCAGCAGGCGCGACACCACGTTGCCCGGCGTCGCGCCGAAGATGTCGGTGAGCACCAGCACGCCGTCGCCGGCGTCCAGCGCGTCGAGCAGCTCGCGCGCGCGCAGCACCAGGTCGTCGGGATCGTCCTGCCGCCAGACGCTGAGGGTCGCCACCTGGGGCGGCATGCTGCCGAGGATCTGGGACGCGCTCGTGAGCAGCGCCTCGCCGATGCTGCCGTGGCTGACGACGAGGACGCCGATCATGAAATTCTCTGTTCCAGCGAGTCGAGGAACATGCCGGCCACGTCGAACCCGGTCTGGTCCTGGATTTCGCGGAAGCAGGTGGGGCTGGTGACGTTGACCTCGGTGAGGTAGTCGCCGATCACGTCCAGCCCGACTACCAGCAGGCCGCGCTTCGCCAGCGTCGGACCGAGCGCTTCGCCGATCTCGCGATGGCGTTTGGTGAGGGGCTGCGCCACGCCGCGCGCACCGGCGGCGAGGTTGCCGCGCGACTCGCCTGCTTTAGGAATGCGCGCGAGGCAGTGCGGCACCAGCTTGCCGTCGATCAGGATCACGCGCTTGTCGCCGTCCCTGATCTCCGGGATGTAGCGCTGTGCCATCACCGTGCGGCGGTCGCCCTGGCTGATGGTCTCGATGATCACGTTGCGGTTGGGATCGTCGTGGCGCACGCGGAACACGTTCTCGCCGCCCATCACGTCGAGGCGCTTCACCACCACGTCGCGATGCTCGTCGACGAACGCCTGCACACGCCCGGCTTCACGCGACACCAGGGTCGGCGCGGTGAAGCGCGAGAACTCGGCGATCGCCAGCTTCTCGTTGTGGTCGCGGATCGCGTCGGGAGCGTTGAACACTTTGGCGCCGTCGCGCACCGCCGCCGACAATAGCCAGGTGCTCACCACGTACTCGAGATCGAACGGCGGGTCCTTGCGCATCAGCGTCGCGCCGAATTCGCTGAGCGCACGCGCGGCCGCGTTGTGAGGGCGGTACCAGTCCTCGTCGTTGTCGGTGAGATGGATGTGGTGTGCCGCGGCGCTCACGCGCCCCTGCTTCCAGTGCAGGCTTTCCTGCTCGCACACCCAGACCGCATGGCCG
>Ga0307497_10000032_pt1 | contig 25833 bp, 18 predicted proteins | sample 10_S_MG_FD_201366 | JGI IMG/M metagenome (GOLD analysis project Ga0307497, IMG submission 201366) | Soil microbial communities from Populus trichocarpa stands in riparian zone in the Pacific Northwest, United States - 10_S | ecosystem: Environmental > Terrestrial > Soil > Riparian zone > Trees...
GACGACGTACGCGCGCTGCTCGAGGACCAGGCCGGCCGCCTGTGGATCGGAACGGCGAACGGGCTGTCGATGCTCGACCGCTCGACGCGTGCGCTCACCCACTATCGTCACGACGCGAACGATGGCGCTTCGCTGCGCGATTCGTTCGTGATGTCGTTGTATCAGGACCCGGCGGGGCTCGTCTGGATCGGCACGCGCACCGGCGGCGTGAGCCGCTGGAACCCTCGGAGCTGGGAGCTCGGCGGGCGTCGCCCTGCCTGGCTCGAAAACCAGCCCGTCACGGCTTTCGCCGACGCGGCGGACAACAAAGTATGGGTCGCGTCGCTCAAGGGGCTCGTGCTGTTCGACGCCGCCGCCGACACCGCGACGCCGCTCGACAAGATCGTCGGTCGCGACAACCCCTTGGGCGACCCGCCCGTGACGTCGCTGCACCAGGACCGGCACGGGGCGCTCTGGATCGGGACGATGGGCGGCGGGCTCAAAGTGCTACGAGCCGACGGCCGCCTCGAGTCGTTTCCGGTGCAGCCTGGCGATCCTCGCTCGCTGAGCGCCGACGGCGTGTTGTCGATCGCGGAGTCGCGCGCCGGCGAGATCTGGATCGGCACCTACGGCGGCGGCGCGAACGTGCTGAACCCGGTTACGAAGAGTATTCGTCAGCTTCCGTTCGGGAACGCCGAGGGCGCGGTGAGCGCGTCGAACGTGACGGCGATCGTCGAGGACGCGCGTGGCTACTTCTGGCTCGGCACCGAAGGTGAGGGGCTCGACCTCGCGCGCCCGGACGGCACCGTGGTCAAAGTGTTCCGTAACGATCCCGGCAACCCATCGTCGCTGCCGGCCAACACGGTCTACGCGCTCGCGATCGACGTCGACGGGCGCGTGTGGGCAGCCACCGACGGCGGCGGCCTCGCGCGCGTCGTCGACGCGGCCGCATCGCCGGACGCCGTCGAGTTCGAGGTGCTGACGCGCGCCGACGGGCTCACGAGCGATACGCTGTACGGCATCGTGCCCGACGCGCGCGGCCGCGTCTGGCTCAGCGGCAACGCCGGGCTCATGCGCCTCGATCCGACGACGCGCGCCGTCAAAACGTACCATCGCGAGCACGGCCTGCAGGGCGAGGAGTTCTCGTTCGGCGCGTCGTTCAGGCTTCGCGACGGGCGCATCTGCTTCGGCGGGCCGGGTGGCTTCAACATCTTCGATCCGGCGGCGTTATCGGAGAACGGCGCGGCGCCGCGCACCGCACTCACGAGCGTCGAGGTGCTCGGCGTGCGCGTCGAAGGGGGAACACCCTCGTGGCTCCGCGATCGCATCGAGCTCGACTACCACGGCAGTATCGTCGTGCTCGATTTTGGCGTGCTCGATTTCACGTCGCCGGCGCACAATCGGCTCGCGTATCGGATGGCGGGCCTGACCGACGATTGGATCGACGTCGGTGCGCAGCGCCGCGTAACGCTGACGAACCTCGGTGCCGGAAATCACGTGCTCGAGGTTCGAGCCGCGAACGCTGACTCCGTCTGGAGCACGACGCCGTTGCGCGTCACGATCCATCGCGATCCCGCGCCCTGGGCGTCGCCCGTGGCCTACGCCGCCTACGTGCTCGCCGCGCTCGGCTTCGTCGGCTATCGCGTGCATCGCCATCGACAGAAATTCCGCGAAGTGGTCCGTGCACGCGAGCGGCTCGAGGCCGAAGTGGCGGCGCGCACGCGCGAGCTCACGGAAAGCAACACGCAGCTCGAGCAGGCCGCGCGCGCGAAGAGCGACTTCCTCGACCGCATGAGCCACGAATTGCGCACGCCGATGAACGGCGTCGTCGGAATGACGGAGCTCCTCACTCGGACGACGTTGTCGGCCACGCAGTCGCATCTCACGAAGACGATCCGCTCGTCGGCGCAGATCCTCCTCCAAATCGTCAACGACTTGCTCGATCTCTCGAAGATCCGCGCGGGCAAAGTCGCGCTCGAGAAGCTGCCGATCGAGCTCGGCCAAGTGCTCGAGGAGTGCACGAGCATGTTCGCGGGTGCCGCCGACAACAAGGGCATCGAGCTCATCGCCTGCCCGCCGGCGCCGGCGCGGCGGATCTTGCTAGGAGACCCGCTGCGCCTGCGCCAGGTGCTGATGAACCTCGTCGGCAACGCCGTGAAGTTTACCGAGCGCGGCGAGGTCGTCGTGCGCGCCGATGTCGAGTCGATCGACAACGATCGCGCGACCGTGCGGCTCACCGTCACCGATACGGGCATCGGCATGGACGCGGCGGCCATCGGCAAGATCTTCGAGCCGTTCGCGCAAGCCGACGAGACCACGACGCGACGTTTCGGCGGCACGGGCCTGGGGCTCGCAATCTGCCGCGAGCTCGCGGACCTCATGGGCGGTCGCATCGCCGTCGAGAGCCAGCCCGGCGTCGGCTCGACGTTCCGGCTGACGCTGCCGCTCGCGCTCGGCGAGGCGAGCGCGGAGCGCGCAGCGCCGCTGCCGCGGAAAACGGTGCGGATCTTCACGCGCCGGCCGTCACTCGCCGAGTCCGTCGCGCGCCATGCGGCCGCGCTCGGTCTCGAGGTGCTAGGTCCCGATGCCGACCTCGACGCGGCCGATCTCGTAGTCGTCGATGCGAGCACTCGCCCGAGCACGCTCGCGTCGGTGCTCGCCGCCGCGAGCAGGGCGCGGCCGGCGCTCGTCGTGATCGCGACCTCCGCGGACGTCGAGTCGCGGGCGCTGCGCTTGCTCGTGCCCGAGAGGCAGATCGTCCTGAAGCCGGTTCACGGCACCGCGTTGCAGGAGGCGTTCGCCGCGGCGCTGGGCGCCGATGCTACCGCCGAGCACGCGGAGTCGGAGCGCACGGTGAGCGGACCGCTCAGGGCTCACGTGCTGCTCGTCGAAGACGAGGCCGTCAACGCGGCGGTTGCCGAAGGCTATCTCGATGCGCTCGGCTGCACGTCGACTTGGGTGACGAGCGGCGCGGAGGCCGTCGCGTGCGCGGCCGCCGAGCACTTCGACCTCATACTCATGGACCTCAGCATGCCGGGCATGGACGGCTTCGCGACGACGGCGCTGATCCGCCAACAACACGCCCGCGTCGCGAGCACGCGCGGCGCGAAGGCTCGCGTCCCGATAGTCGCGCTCACGGCGCACGATGCGGTGCGCTACCGCGACAAATGCCTCGCCGCCGACCTCGACGACATCCTGAGCAAGCCGTACACGCTCGACGACTGCAGGCGGGTGCTGCAGCAGTGGCTCGTCCGAGCGAACGAAGCCCCGTCGGCTCGCCTTGCTTGCGAGCAGATCGTTGTGGTCGCGCCGGCCGATGCCTCGCTCGCGAGCGTCGACGGGAGCGCCGTTGCGGCGCTGCGCCAGCTCGGCGTAGGTAAGCAAGTCGATCTGTACTCGAAGCTCGTCGACCTGTTCTGCACGAGCTCGACGCAGTCGCTCGTCGATCTCGACGCCGCGCTCGCGGCCGACGACCTGCCGGCGGCCGCAGCCGTGTGTCACAAGCTCGCGGCGGCCGCGGCCAACGTGGGGGCGCTCGCGTTTTCGCAACGTGTGCGGGAGCTCGAGCGGTTCGCATTGGCCGGCGAGTGCGAGGCCGCGCGTGAGCTTTGCGCGGCGCTCGGCGCGGCGTACTCGCCGCTCGTCGCGGCGCTGCACGGGCAACGATTGCGGGCGACAGCATGAGCCACGAGACTCCCAACAGGCGCGTCGCGATCATCGCGGACGACGAAGATCTCGGCCGTGTGCTCCTCGCCGAGGCGACTGCGGCCGTGGGGCTCGAGAGCCTGTCGTTCGGCGACGGAGCTGCAGCGCTCGAAGCGGCGCTCCAGAACGACGTCGCGATCGTGCTGCTCGACGTGGACATGCCGGTGATGGACGGCAACGAGGTCTGCCGGCGTCTGCGTGCCGAGCCGCGCTTCAGCAGCGCTCCGATCGTGATGGTGACGGGGCACCAGGACTCGGATGCGGTTCGCCGCGCTTTCGAGGCCGGCGCGACGGACTTCGTGTCGAAGCCCGTGAACTGGGCTCTGCTCCCGCACCGACTCGAGTACATCCTGCGCAACGCGGCCGCCGCCGAGCACATCGAGCGGCTCGCGTACTACGACACGTTGACGGGTCTCCCGAACCGGCGGCGCTGCATCGATCTGCTCGGCGCGGCGTTCGAGACGGCGGGACGAACGCGGGAGTCAGTCGCGGTCATCTATCTCGACTTGAATAGCTTCAAACGCGTGAACGACACCTTCGGGCATTCCGTCGGCGACGAGGTGCTGCGCACCGTCGCTGGACGGCTCACGCATACGCTGGGTCGCTTCGCCGCGCGCTACCCGAACGTCATGGCGGCGCGCTTCGGCGGCGACGAGTTCGTGATCGCGGTGCGGCACGCTCGGGCCCGCGATGTGGGTCTCGAGATCGCGACGGAGTGCAGCGCGGCGTTCGAAGAGCCGATCGTTCACGATTCGCTCGAGTTCTATTCGGCGCCAAGCATCGGCCTCGCGGTTTTTCCTGAAGACGGTGCCGACGTGACTACGGTGCTCAAGCACGCGGACACCGCCATGTATCAGGCGAAGTCCGGCGCCACGGGTCCGATCGCCACGTACGCGCCGGCGATGAGCAACCGGATGCGACATTGGCTCGAGCTCGAAGCGAAGTTGCGCCGGGCCGTCGACAACGAAGTGCTGACTCTGCTGTTCCAGCCCAAGTTCAGCCTCGCCGACAACCGGCTCGTGGGCGTGGAGGCCCTGCTGCGTTGGTGCGACGACGAGTATGGTGACATCCCGCCGACGCGCTTCGTCGAGATCGCCGAGGACAGCGGCCTGATTCTCGACATGAGCGCGTGGGTCGTACGAACCGCGTGCCGCCAAATGCGCCAGTGGCTCGAGCGCGGCTGGCGAATCCCGGTGGCGATCAATTGCTCGGGCAAGGAGCTCCTGCACGGTGACCCCGCGAGCGTGATCGAGACGGAAGCCGCGGCGGCCGGAGTGCCCACTTCGTTGATCGAAATCGAGATCACCGAATCGCTGCTCGTCAAGGACTCGGCGACCGTAAAGAATGTCTTGCAGCGGTTCCGGCAGCTCGGCTGCCGAATCGCGCTCGACGATTTCGGCACCGGCTACTCCTCGCTCGCCTACATCACGCGCTTTCCGCCGGACCGCATCAAGATCGACAAGGCGTTCATTCGCGACGTCGATCGCTCGGCGAGCGATGCCGCGATCGCGAACGCGATTCTGTCGCTCGCGCGGAGCCTGAATCTCACCGTCACGGCCGAAGGCATCGAGCGTCCGGGCCAGCTCGACTGGTTGCGCGCGCGCGGCTGCCACGAGGTTCAAGGCTACCTGCTGTCCCAGCCGCTGACGCCGGCGGAGCTCGAGCGGCTGCTGCTGTCACGGGACGGCGGAATCGCGGAGGCGGCGCAGCACCGAGACGCCGCTCTGATCGCGAAGGGCGGCCGTTAGAAGACGGCGACGCGCTCACCCGCCGCGATGAGCGTCCGACGCGGCGCCGGAATCTTCGAGTGCGAGCTCCATGCCGGCGCGCATGTGCCTCGTCGCGACGCTGATCTCGCGCAGTAGGAACACGAGTCCGACGATGATCAGCAGCATCGCCACCACGAACAGGATCGCGATCAACGCGGCGATGTTGAACGCGACGAAGTCGCCGACGAACAGCGCGACGATCACGACGCAGACGATCAGCGCGCTGGTCACGCAGAGCCTGATCGCCCAGTTGATCAACGCGATCCGCGTCCAGAGCGTGGACGTCTCGCCGTGCAGCAGCTGGCGCTGCTTTTCGCTCTTCGCCTGAGGGATGCGACGTTCGATCACGCGCGCGCGGTCGACGATCCGTGCGAGCCGCGTTGAGAGCACGTTGAGCAGGCCCGCGATACCCGCGAGCAGGAACACGGGCGCGACCGAGAGTTGAATCACGTTCGCGAGCGCCTTGATCGCTGCGATGGGCTCCATCGTCCGCTCCGTTGTCCGTCTAAGCCTGCTGCGCACGCAGTATGGCGGCTCGCGCGTGCGTTGATAAGCGTTTCGCGGTCCGCGGCTTTTGGTGTCTAATCGCAGCCATGATCTGCATGCCGACACCCGACGCCGCGCTCGTCGCGCGCCGCGTCGAGATCGTGCGCGCGCTGCGCGGGCTCGTGCGCGCGGACGGCGTGATCGACGACGCGGTCCGGTTAGCCGCTTACGAGACCGACGCGCTGACCGCGTATCGTCAGCGGCCGCTCGCGGTGGTGTTGCCGGAGTCCACGGCCGAGGTCGCCGCGATCCTGCGCTACGCCGCGCGCGAGGGCGTGAACGTCGTGCCGCGCGGTGCCGGCACGTCGCTCTCGGGCGGCGCGATCCCTGCGGCCGACGCGATCGTCTTGGGCCTCGGCAAGTTCAATCGAATCTTCGAGATCGACTACGCGAACCGCTGCGTCGTCGCGCAAGCCGGCGTCACGAACCTCGGCGTAACCCACGCCGTCGCGGGCGAGGGCTTCTACTACGCACCCGACCCGTCGAGCCAGATCGCGTGCACGATCGGCGGCAACGTCGCCGAGAACTCGGGCGGCGTGCACTGCTTGAAATACGGGCTCACGACGAACAACGTGCTCGGCCTCGAGCTCGTGACGCCGGACGGCGAGGTCGTGCGGCTCGGCGGCAAGCACCTCGACAGCGGCGGCTACGATTTGCTCGGCCTCATGGTCGGCTCGGAAGGGCTGCTCGGCGTCGTAACCGAAGTCACGGTGCGCATATTGCGACGGCCCGAGACCGCGCGGGCGCTCCTGATCGGCTTCGACGCGGTCGAGGCCGCGGGCGCGTGCGTCGCGGCGATCATCGCGGCCGGGATCACACCGGCCGGCATGGAGATGATGGACGCGCCCGCGATCCGCGCCGCCGAGGCGTTCGTCGGCGCGGGTTATCCACTCGACGTCGAGGCGCTGCTGATCGTCGAGGTGGATGGTCCCGCTGTGGAGGTCGATCTCCTGATCGAGCGCGTCGCGGCGATCGCGCACTCGAGCGGGGCGCGCTACGAGCGCGCGTCGACGAGCGAGCGCGAGCGACTCGCGTTTTGGGCCGGACGCAAGGCCGCGTTCCCGGCCGTCGGCCGCATCAGCCCGGACTACTACTGCATGGACGGCACGATCCCGCGCCGGGAACTGCCACGCGTGCTCGGCGCGATCGCCGAGATGTCGACGCGTTACCGACTGCGCGTCGCGAACGTGTTCCACGCGGGCGACGGCAATCTGCATCCGCTGATCCTCTACGACGCGAACGTTCCGGGCGAGCTCGAGCACGCCGAGGAGTTCGGCGCCGAGATCCTGAAGCTCTGCGTCGATGCCGGCGGCGTGCTAACCGGCGAGCACGGCGTCGGCATCGAGAAGCGCGATCTCATGACTTACCAGTTCGCCGCCGCCGATCTCGACGTGCAGCATCGCATCAAGCACGCGTTCGATCCCGACGTGCGCTTCAACCCCGGCAAGGTGTTCCCGACGCTGCGCCGCTGCGCCGAGCAGGGGCGCGAGCACGTGCACGCGGGCCGCGACCGCTTCCCGGGCCTGCCGCGATTTTGACTACCGCGACGACAACAACGCTCGGCGCGGCTTCCGACGCCCGCGTGCTCACGCCGCGCGACGCGGCCGACGTCGCGGAGATCGTCACGTCGCATACGCGCGCGCTCGAGCCGCGCGGCGGGGGCTCGCTGCGCGAAGTCGGTCATCCCGCCGACGCCGACCTGCTGGCGCTCGACTCGCTAGCGGGCATCGTGAGCTACGAGCCCGAGGAGCTCGTGCTGACCGCGCTTGCCGGCACGCCTCTCGCGGGCATCGAGCGCGAGCTCGCGGCGCGGTCGCAGCGGCTCGCGTTCGAGCCGCCGGATTTCGGCGCGCTGCTCGGCAGCGCGTCCGCACGGACGATCGGCGGCGTGGTCGCCGCGAACGTCGCCGGCTCGCGGCGCGTGTCCGCGGGCGCCGCGCGCGATCACTTCCTCGGTTGCGAGGCCGTCTCGGGTCGTGGCGAGCGGTTCAAGGCCGGCGGCCGCGTCGTGAAGAACGTGACGGGCTACGACGTGCCGAAGCTGCTCGCGGGCTCGTGGGGCACGCTCGCGGTGCTCACGACGGTCACTCTGCGCGTCGTGCCAATGCCGGAGACCGAACGCACGCTCGTCGTGTCGTGCGCGACGCCCGATGACGCGGTTCCCATCTTGAGCGCCGCGCTCGGCTCGCCGCACGACGTTGCCGCGGCCGCGTTCGCTCCCGAGCGGGGTTGCCTGCTGCGGCTCGAGGGTTTCGCGACGTCGGTGGATGCGCGCGCGGCCGCGATCGCGCGCTCGCTGCGTCGCGCCGACGTCGCGGCGGTCGACGGGACCGCATCGCGCGCGCTCTGGGCCGAGGTCGGCGGCGCGGCGGCGCTCGCCCCGTGGCCCGTCGTCTGGAAGATTTCGGTGCCGCCGACGGACGCGCCGCGCGTGCTCGAGGCGCTCGCGCCGCAGCGCTATCTGCTCGACTGGGGCGGTGGTCTGATCTGGGCCGCGTTCGCCGCGGCCGACGCGTCGCGTGTCCGCGGCGCGCTTCGCGAGGGCCACGCGACGCTGTTCAAAGCGCCGCGCGCGGCGCGAACCTCGCAGCCCGTCTTCCAGCCGCAGCCGCCGGCGCTCGCGGCTGCGACGCGGCGCGTGAAGCACGCGTTCGATCCCGACGGTCGGCTAAACCCGGCCCGGCTCGGCTGAGCCGTCTCGAGCAGGCACGTGCAGACGCGCTTCACCGCAGCCCAGCTCGCCGATCCCGGCGTCGCCGCGAGCGAGCCGATCCTGCGCAAGTGCGTGCACTGCGGCTTCTGCACGGCGACGTGCCCCACCTACGTGCTGCTCGGCGACGAGCTCGACAGCCCGCGCGGCCGGATTTACCTGATCAAGGAGATGCTCGAGAACGATCGGCCCGCGACGGCCGAGGTCGCGCTGCACGTCGATCGCTGCCTGTCGTGCCTCGCGTGCATGACGACGTGCCCGTCGGGCGTCCACTACCAGCACCTGATCGATCACGCGCGAGTGCATGTCGAGCGAACCTACCGGCGGGCACCCGTCGAGCGCGCATTGCGCGCGCTGCTCGCGTCCGTGCTACCGCATCCCGGCCGTTTCCGCGCGGCGCTCGCGCTCGTGCCGTTCGCGCGGCCGTTCGCGCGCGTGCTGCCGAAGCCGTTGCGCGCGATGCTCGAGCTAGCGCCGCGGCGCGCGCGCGGACCAGAGGCGGAGCAACGCGCCGGCGTGTTCGCGCCGGCGGGCCCGCGCCGCGCACGTATCGGGCTCCTCACGGGCTGCGTGCAGACGGTGCTCGAGCCGTCGATCAACGCCGCGACGATCCGCATGCTCACGCGCGCGGGCTGCGAGGTCGTGCCGATCTCGGGTTGCTGCGGCTCTCTCGTCCACCATCTCGGGCGCGAGCGCGAGACGCTCGAGTTCGGCGCGCGCGTGATCGAGCAGGTCGAAGCAGAGTTGCGCGGCGGCGGCCTCGACGCACTGGTCGCGAACGCGTCGGGCTGCGGCACGCACGCGAAGGACTATGGCCACCTGTTTCGCGGTCACGAGCTAGGCGGGCAGGCGGCCGCGGTGAGCGCAAAGACTCGCGACGTCACGGAGCTGCTCATGGAGCTCGGGCTGCCCGCGCCGCGTGACCCGCCGCGGATCGCGGTCGCGTACCACTCGGCGTGCTCGATGCAACACGGCCAGAAGCTCGACGAGCCGCCGCGAGCGCTGCTGCGGCGGGCCGGCTACGACGTGCGCGAGATCGCCGAGGGACATCTCTGCTGCGGGTCCGCGGGCACGTACAACATCCTTCAGCCGGCGCTCGCCGCACGGCTGCGCGACCGCAAGCTCGCGAACATCGCGCGGACCGGTGCCGTGGCCGTCGCGACCGGGAACGTCGGCTGCATCGCCCAGCTGGCGGCCGGAACGGACACGCCGGTCGTGCACACGGTCGAGCTGCTCGACTGGGCGACCGGCGGCCCGATCCCACCCGCGATCGAAAGCGCCCGTCTCTAGCATCGCGAAGCAGTTCGCGCGGAGTTCACGCGCGCTGCATCTCGCGTACGCACGAGCGGCCGCGCGTCTTCTCAACGTCCGCCGACGAGGTGCACGAGCCAAGGCGCGATCAGCGCGAGCCCGAGGAGCTCGTGCAGGGTGCCATTCCACGCGCGCACGGAGTCGGCGACGAGGAAGAAACCCGCGAAGCCCGTCATGATCAGCACCGCGACGAGCCAGAGCAACCAGAGCCCGCTGACGCGATCCGCGCCGTTGCGCCACATCACGGCGACGTGATCGGCCGCGATCCAACCGAACAGGAACGTCGCGGCAACGGCGACCACGCCGTGCACGACCAGCGCCTTCGCCTGCCACGGGTTTTGCGCGGGCCCGAACTCGGCGCTCGCCGTGAAGAAATGCTTGAGCACGAATACGGCCGCGCCCGCGAGCCAGAGCGCACCGAAAATCGAATGGATGCCGACGCGGAGCCAACCCGGTGTGTTGCGCATCGGTCTAATCTCCGCCGTTCGCGGGCCGGAGCGCCGTCGCCCACAACGCGAGAATTCGGCGCACGCCTGCGGTCACGTGCTCGGAAGACAGCGTCGCACCGGCGATGTTCTTGATGTCCGCGGGCATTCGGAGCTGGCTTTGCTCGCTGCGACCGGCGAATTGCGCGAGCCAACGCTTGTCGCGAATTTCGCCGCCGTGACTTTCGCGGTAGTCCAAGATCTCGACGGGCAGCAGCTTGCCATCCGCGCCGATGCCGACAGCGTAGGTGATGAAGTCCTCGCGACCGATCACGTTGTCGACGAACACGTGGCCCACGATCGAGTCGCCGCGTTTCGCGGCCCAGACCCGCAAATCGCCGTGCGGCGCCTGCGGGCCTGCTGCGTCGGCGATCGAGCGGCGTTGATCCGCGTTGAGCGATGGGTCTACCGGTACGAATGAGTCAGCCGCAGGGAACAACGCCTTCTGAGCCTGCTCCGTGGTGAGGTAGGTGGCCGCGATCGCGACGCTCAGCGGCGCCGCGACAGCGGCGACGATGCCGATCGCCGGCCAGAGCGGATTCGGATCGAAGCGGCCCATGCTCAGAACTGATAGCCGACGCCGAGGTCGAAGCGCGCGCTGCGATCGTCGTGCAGGAACTGCAGATAGTCGAACTTGAGCACGACGCCGCGCGCCAAGTAGTAATTGATGCCCGTGGTGAACACGTCGGTATCGTCTAACGGGTCCGGTGTGAGACCCGCGCCGATCGCAGCATACCGTGACGCCGTGTTCAGCACCTCATAGCGCGCGAACGGTGCGATCGTCATCTGATTGCGCAGCGGCGCGCGGTACGCGGCCTCGACGTACCAACCGAACGACTCCTCCGGGATCAACGCGGGGTTGCCGACGAGCGTGAGGTTCACGGGCGCCGTGTTCGCGATGTGCACGCGTGAGTAGAGCGCGGAGAGATCCCAGCTCCCCGGGTTCCAGCGCGCGTGGCCTTCCCAGAGCGTGACGCGGTTGTCGTCGAATCCGGGTTGGCCCTGAGCCGCGTCGCCCGTGAAGAGCGAAGCGCCAAGCCGCAACCCCGGGACGCCCGTGTAGTTCACTGCCGCGAACGTCGCGAGATCGCCGGCCGACGCGAGCGCGAGCTCCTGATGGATCGAGCCGAGCGGCTCCTCGAGGCTCTCCGCCGACGTCGCGTCCCACTTCGAGAGATTGAAGCCGGTGCTGATGCCGACGTTCCAGCGCAGGCCGCCGTCCGCGTTGCCCTGGAGCTCGACCCCGCCCTCGCGCCAGGTCGTCGGGATGATCTCCGTCTCGACGAGGTTGCGAAACACTCCGTAGTAGCGTGTCGGCTCGTGGTTCTCGTTCAGGAGCCCGACAGGCATCAGGAACAAGCCGATCGAGCCGAACATCTGGTCGCTGAAGCGCCGCTCGATGTACGCCTGCTCGACCTCGACTTCGCCGGGGTCCGCCGCAGATGACACCGCGTGCTCGACCTCGAGCTCGCTCACGAAGCGCGTCTTGTCGTCGAAGCGGTAGCTCGCGCCGAGCACGAAGCGCGCGACGTCGGCTGTGGTCGCCGAGCCGTCGTCCTCGGGCCGCGAATAGTTGAGCTCTCCGTAGCCGAACCACGCGACTTTGTTCTCCGCTTCGGCGGCTTCGACGCCGGTGATCGACGCCGCGGTGTTCGCTGTCGGCGGTGCGCTCCGACGGCGCTCCGCGTTCAGCTCGGCGAGCTGCGAGCGGAGCTCGCCGACCTGCGTGGACAGCGCATCGAGCTTGGCCTCGAGCTCTTGCTGCGTCGCCGCGTGCGCCGTGCGGCCGGCCACTCCGGCTACGGCCAGAGCGGCGAGCGCCGCGAGCGAACGAAAATGTGCGGAAGCTGAAGTCGTCATGCGGGTCCTCAGGGCTGGGCACGTCGCCCGGGCGGCGGTCGGCCGCTGGCCGGCAGCGCGGAGTCATGGAAAATGCGTTCGCCGAGCCGCGCAGCCACGCTCAACGCGACGGGAGTCGACGGGACAGTGGCATCGCCGCTCGACGTCGAGCAGGCCGCGAGCGCGACGACCTGGAGCAGCGCGGACACTGGCAGAGCCCGTTTTCGGCCGAAAGAGACGAGGACGAGGGGTCGAGCAGCGGCGTCCATTGAAATCCCGAGAAAGGCTTGGTGTGAATGATAATGATTCCTATCTGTATTTGCATCCGATTTCACTTTGCGGGTCAGTTCTAAATGGTTCAAAGGGTTAGGCCACATATCGGAACGTTGGTCGCGGTCGAGGCCGACGCTGCCAGCGAGCCGCTCGCGCTGGCTGCGATCGACGCCGCGTTCGCGGCGGTGGAGCGGGTAGGGCTGCTGCTGCACCCGGTGTCCGGGATCGACTCGCGGCGCATTCGCAGCGCCGCCTGCGGTGAGCGCGTGCGGCTCGACGCGTGGTCCTACGAAGTCCTTTCGGTCTGCCGCGACCTACACGCCGCGAGCGGCGGGGTCTTCGATCCGTGTCGGCGCGATGGCCCCGGCCGGATGGTGGACATCGACCTCTCCGTAGACGGGTGCACAACGAAGCTCGCCGAGGTCGCACTCGACCTCGGCGGGATCGCGAAGGGCTTCGCCGTCGATCGCGCCGTTGACGCGCTGCGCGAGCGAGGCTGCTTGTCGGGCGTCGTGAATGCTGGCGGAGACCTCCGCGTCTTCGGGCCCGGCGCCCGCGAGGTTGGGCTGCGCTCGGCGGCCGGCACGGCCTATCCGCTCGAGCTCGAAGATGCGGCCGTCGCGGTAAGCGAGCCGAGGTCCGAGCGGTCGCCGCGCGAGCACGTCGGCTACTACGTCGGGACGACCGGCGAGGTCGTTACGGGGCGTTGGGTCGCGGTCACGGCGCCGACGGCGACGCTCGCGGACGGCCTCGCCAAGTGCGCGATGCTGTGCCCGGCCGACGTCGCCGAGCAGGTGCTCGGACGCTACGGCGCACGCGCGTTTTTTGGGCCCGCGTCACGGCGGCGAGGCTAAAGAATCGCCGGCCGCGAGCCGATCAATGGAAGTCGTGGCCGATCTTCGGCGCACGGAGACGCCATTGCACGCCTGGCTGCTTAGAATCGACCAGCACTTCCCGGTCCGCTACACCGCGTGGCTCCTGAGCGCTCTGCTGTGTCTTGCGCTCGCGATTTCGTGGCTCACGCTGGGGTTCGGCGGACTGCTCGCGCTCGCGGCGCTGGGCCTGGTCGCGGTCGGCTGGCGCGACACCCGCCAGACACGGCATTCGGTATTGCGCAACTATCCGCTGATCGGTCACCTGCGGTTCCTGTTCGAGTTCATCCGCCCCGAGATCCGGCAGTACTTCATCGAGAGCGACAACGAGCGAACGCCGTTCTCGCGCCAGCAACGCTCCGTGGTCTATCAGCGCGCAAAAGGCGCCCCCGACAAGCGGCCGTTCGGCACGCAGATCGACGTGCAGGCCGCGGGTTACGAGTGGATCAACCACTCGCTGGCGCCGACCGAGATCTCGTCGCACGACTTTCGAGTGACCGTCGGCGCGAGCCCGACCTGCACTCAGCCGTACAGTGCGAGCGTCCTCAACATCTCGGCGATGAGCTTCGGCGCGTTGTCGGCCAACGCGATTCTCGCTCTCAACGGCGGCGCGAAGAAAGGCGGCTTCGCGCACGACACGGGCGAGGGGTCGATCAGCGAATACCACCGCGCGAACGGCGGCGACCTGATCTGGGAGATCGGCTCGGGCTACTTCGGCTGCCGCGACGAGCACGGCCGCTTCGACGAGGAGCGGTTCGCGCGCAACGCGACGGACAGCCAGGTGAAGATGATCGAGATCAAGCTGAGCCAGGGCGCGAAGCCCGGGCACGGCGGGGTGCTACCCGGGAGCAAGGTCACCGCGGAGATCGCGGCCGCGCGCGGCGTGCGCGCCGGCGAAGACTGTGTCAGTCCGGCGCGTCATTCCGAAGTCGCGACGCCGCTCGAGCTGCTCGGCTTCGTCGAGCGCTTGCGTCGGTTGTCGGGCGGCAAGCCCACGGGGTTCAAGCTCTGCATCGGTCATCCCTGGGAGTGGTTCGCGGTCTGCAAGGCGATGCTCGAGACCGGGATCATGCCGGACTTCATCGTGATCGACGGCGCGGAGGGCGGTACCGGGGCCGCACCGCTCGAGTTCACGGATCACGTCGGGACGCCGCTCCAGGAAGGTCTCTGGCTGGTGCACAACTCGCTGCTCGGTTTGAACCTTCGCGAGCGAATCAGAATCGGCTGCAGCGGCAAGGTCATCAGCGCTTTCGACGTCGCGCGCTCGATGGCGCTCGGCGCGAATTGGTGCAACTCCGCGCGGGCCTTCATGTTCGCTCTCGGCTGCATCCAGGCGCAGGCGTGCCACACGGGCAAATGTCCGACCGGAGTCACGACTCAGGATCCGGCGCGCCAGCGAGCGATCGTCGTGCCGGAGAAGATCGAGCGCGTATTCCGTTTCCACGCGAACACGCTGCTCGCGCTCCGCGAGCTCACGCAGGCGGCGGGTCTCATGCATCCGAGCGAGTTTCGCGCGACGCACCTCGTACGGCGCGTGTCGCAGAACGACGTGCGGCTGCTCGCGAATCTTCTGTCGAGCGTCGCGCCCGGTGAGCTGCTCGCAGCGATCGCGGGCCGCGGCGAGTGGCCGCACAATGTCTATCGAACCTATTGGCCTCTCGCGACCGCGCGGAGCTTCGCACCGGCGCACTGACGCCAAAAAGAAACCGGGGGCCAATGGCCCCCGGTCGAGTGAAGCATCAAACAGAGCCGATCACTTCTCTGCACGCTCGTCCGGGGCGCCCGTTCCCGAGGAGCCGATGAACATCTTCGTGCCGTCCGGGAACACGATGTCGCGCGCGTTCGCGCGCTTCGAGCCGTCCTTTGCCATGAAGCCCGAGACGATGACTTTCGTCCCGGGCGGCAACGTGTTCTTGGTCCAGCCGCGCCGCAGCAACGCGCTCGGTGCGCCGCCTTCGACGGCCCATTCGTCCGTCCCGCCGGCCTTGTTCGGCACGTTGACGATCAGCCAGGAGTGCGGATTCACCCACCTGAACTCCTTGACCGTCCCTTCGAGCTTGACGGGCTGGTTCGCGTCGAATTCCGCGGCAAACGAGTGATGCGCGAGCACCGGAGCGGCTGCGCTGAGCAGCAGGCCGCCGCCCGCCAGCAAGCCGATGAGTTTCGTTCGCATCGCAATGTCTCCTTAAGAAACCTGAATTAAACCGCTGGTCTGGGGCCTAGTGTAGCCGTTGGACGAGTGGCTCGTTAATACGTAGGACCCGTATTAGTGAGATGGTTCCAAGTCCTTGTAAAGCAACTCCTCGACGAACGGGACGCACTTGAACTCGAGGATCTCGGCGTTCGGCTCGAGACGCCGATACAGCGGCATGCTGATCGTCCAGGCGCGCGAGAACACGTTCGGATCCTCGATCGTCGCGGAGTAGCGGATCGTGTTCTCGCCGTCGAGCTTGAGTCGCTCGGTGACCTTGAGGGCGGAGCTGTGATAATTGCCCGCGCGATCGAACCACGTCGAGTCGTTGAAGCCGGTGGTCTCGATCACGAGCGTCTCGCCGTCCCACTTCCCGTTCGACCAACCCATCCACGTGTCGACCGGCGGCTCCTGGTGCTTGCTCATGAACACGACGCGATTCGCGCTGTTGTACTCGTACGCGAACAGGATGTCGCCGCCCCCTTGGACGATCTGGAACGGATACGGCATGTATGTCGCGCGCGGAATTCCGGGTAAATAGCATTTGACCTCGGGGTCCGCCTCGGGCCACGCCTTGCGATTCTCGTCGCGTTTCGCGACCGCCTCGGGCAGATACGGGATCTTGCCGTCACCGTCGATGACGCTCTGCCCCGCGGGGATCGCCGCCAGGGAGCCGAGCCGATAGAACCCTTCGAGCTTCTGTGCCGAATGCGCCTCGAGGTTCCAATCTGCCGTGCCGAGCGCCTGCCACACGCCGTTCAAGTTCGGCTGTCCCGCGATGCGCGCCGGGCGCGCGGGCTTCGCGCCGCCCTGGCCCTGGGCGAGGCTCGGTATTGCGGTGAACGCCATTGTCGCCAGACCCAAGACGATGGCCGCTTTGAAACCGTACTGCATGCGAGTCCCCCTCGATTCTTCTGGTGCGCTAGGCGCCTAAGGCGCGAATGATAGTGAAGCTCGTCCCGCGCGTCACTGTGTCACGGTAACCCGAACACATTGACCGTGTCGCCCGAGATCACCGCGACTCGCTGTTTGCCGCTCTTGCCGGCGTAGCTCATCGGATTCGCGTTCGCGTTGTTCGAGAGCGTCGCGCTCCAGAGCTCGGCACCGTTCTTGGCGTCGAATGCGCGGAAGCGCCGATCGCTCGTCGAGCCGACGAACACCACGCCGCCCGCGGTAACGGTCGGGCCCGCGCTGCCCGAATTGCCGACGAGCTGCTTGCCGGCCGGCAGGCTCTCGTCGAGGCCCAGCGTCGACTGCCAAAGGATCTCACCGCTGTTCGCGTTGACGGCAAGTAACCGTCCCCAGGGCGGCCGTTGACACGGCGCGCTCGGGCCGACGGGCCGGTTGCGCTCGTCGTACTTGCCGGAGATCGGTGCGCTAAACGTGTGGAACGGTCCCACGCCGTCGATGCTCGCGCGGTCGTAGGGCTGTTTCGAACCGACCGCCTCGAAGCTGTACGTGACGTTCGGATCCTTGTCCTGCACCCAGCCGACCAGCGCGCCGTCGTGCGACGTCGCGTAGAAAACACCCGTCGTCGGATCGGCCGCGACGCCGCCCCAGTTGACGCCGCCGGTGCCGCCGGGGAACTGGATGTACGACTTCGGGGGAGCGTCCGGCGCCTTGTAGCCGAACGGCGTGAACGCTCCCGCGTTGTAGAAACCGCCGCTGCGCCTCATGACGTCGCGGCACGCGGCCGCATGCTCTGGCGTCGTGTCGTCCGCGGTCACGAGATCCGCCTCGGTGAAGCTCACGCGCGCGAGCGGCGGCGGGCGAACCGGGATCGGCTGCGTCGGCGAGTACCATTCGGTCGGCACGTCGCCCTTCGGCACGGGCTTCTCCTCGACCGGAATCAGCGGCTCGCCCGTCAGGCGATTGAGAACGTAGAAGAAGCTCGACTTGCCGACTTGCGCGATCGCGGGGACGCGCTGCCCGTTCAGCGAGAACTCGAACAGGCTGCCGCCCGACGGCATGTCGGTGTCCCAGAGGTCGTGATGCACGGTCTGGAAGTGCCAGAGGTATTTGCCGGTCGCGGCCTCGACCGCGACGATCGAGTTCCCGAACACGTCGTTGCCCGGACGATCGCCGCCGTAGTAGTTCGCTGCGGGGCCCGCGATTGGCAGATACGCGATGCCACGCTCGGCGTCGATCGGCGCCGCGAACGCCCACATGTTCGTGCCGCCGCGGTTCTCCCAGCCGTTGCCCCAGGTGTCGTTGAATCGCTCGCCGGCCTTCGGCACCGTCTGGAACTCCCAGAGTTTCGTTCCGCTCCGCACGTCGAACGCGCGCGGATTGCCAGCTGGGCCTTGCGGCACCTCGCCGCTCGCCGCGCCGATGATCGCGAGGTTGCGATAGACCGTCGGTGTGCCGCCGTACCCGACACCGATGTCGACCACGCCCTCCGTGCCGAACCCTGCCGCTGGTGTGCCGGTCGCCGCGTCGAGCGCGACCAGCTTCGCGCGATTCCCGATCATGAACAGGATCCGCGAGGCGAGCGTGCCGTCACCGGCCCAGTAGCTCACCCCGCGAGCTGATACCGTCGGGCCGCCGCCGCCCGGGCCGCCCGGGCCACCGGGGCCGCCCGGGCCACCGGCACCGGGCGCTGGTGTGCCCGCAGGCGGGGCCGGCGGTGCAGGCAGCTGGTAAGTCCAGAGCGTTGCGCCCGTGTCCCCGTCGAGCGCGACGACGCGATCGCGACTCGGCACGTACATGACGCCGCCGACCACGACCGGCACCGCGCTCGAGTTGCCGCCGAGCTGAAACGTCCACGCCGACGCAAGTTTCGCCACGTTGCCCGCGTTGATCTCGGTCAACGGCGAATAGCGGTTGGCTGCGAGGTTGCGGTTGATCAGCGGCCAATCGCCGGCCGCGATGTTGTCTGCGGCTGGAGCGGCCGCGGGTTTCGCGGTCGGCGCCTGCTTCTCGGGCGCGTTTTGGCCGCACGCTACGACGCTCGCGGCCGTGACCGCGATCAGGATCGAGCTACGCTGCATCTGGTACTCCCCGCAGACGCTGTTCCGCGTCTTCGGTGCGTACGATACACCCTCTGCGCCAACTCGGTCGCCACCCGCGAGTCGGCGCGCGATCGCGATTGGCTTAACTTTGCTTGAGTGTCGTGGTCTTGACCCGACGACCGTTTCCGCGCGCGACACGGCCAACGTATACTCACGAGGGCGTTGGTGGGGAGCACCGCCCGGGTAACGTCGCCGCTCGGCGCGGCGCCGACTTCAACTAACAACAAGCTCCTGATTCAATCGGACGCTGTCGGCGCGCTGCGCTTACGACGGTGACGGAGGACGGAAATGACTGAGCGAATTCTCGCGTTGGGGTTGGTCGCCGCGGCCGTGGCGCTCGCGTCCTGCGGCCAGACGGGTCCGTCGGCTCCTGCTGCGAACGGCGCGGCGGCGCCGGCCGGGAAGGCCGACGGGGTCGCGTGGAAGCAGCCGCTCACCGCGTGGGGCGACCCCGACATCCAGGGGATGTGGCCGATCATCAATTTGATCAGCACGCCGTTCCAGCGCGCGTTGAACCCGGACGGAACGCAGAAGTACGGCGATCGGCTGTACCTCAATGACGAGGAGTACGCGCAGACCGAGAAGCAGCTCGCGGCCCGCGACCAGCGCTACCAGGACGAGATCAAGAGCAACAAGATGGGCATGGGCCATTGGGCCGAGGCGAGCCACCACAACGAGGCGGCGCGTCTGACTTCGCTGATGCGCGAGCCCGCGGATGGCCGGTTCCCGGAGATGACCGAGCGCGGCAAGGAGCTCGCGTCGAAGATGAGCAGCAGCTGGACCGGCAAGACGTTCGACAGGTCCACGGATTTCGATACCTGGGATCGGTGCATCACGCGCGGTTTGCCGCCGTCGATGTTCCCGTTCAACTACAACAACGGCATCGAGATCCATCAGGCGCCGGGTTACGTCGTGATCCGTCTCGAGATGATCCACGAGGCGCGGGTCGTTCCGGTCGACGGCCGGGCGGCGCTCGATCCCGCGGTCAAGCAATGGATGGGTGAGTCGCGCGGCCATTGGGAGGGCAGCACGCTCGTCGTCGAGACGACGAACTTCAACGGCCTCGGCGGCATGACGAACATCGGGATCCCGGGCTCGCCGCGCGGCGACACGCCGACGACGACCAACATGAAGATCACCGAACGTTTCACGCGCACGGGCGAGGACTCGATGGAGTACACCATGCACGTCGAGGACCCCGAGGTGCTCACGGCGCCGTGGACCGCCGGCTATCCGATGGAGCGCGATCCGAGCTACAAGTTCTTCGAGTACGCGTGCAACGAAGACAACACCGCGGTCCGCAACTACATCGTCACGTCGCGCTACGAGCGCGCCAACGCCGGGAAAAAGAAGTAAATGAGTCACGCATCGCGTGCCGGCCGCGCCGGCGTGTGCGCGCTTGCGGTCGCGGGCGCTTTGTTCACGGCCGCCGTCTCGCAGACCGCGAACGCGGCGCTCAAGGAGCCGCTCAAGCTCGACTCGGGCTTGCTCGGCGGAAGCCTCGAGTCGGCACCCGGCATCCGCGCTTTCAAAGGGATCCCGTTCGCGGCGCCGCCGGTCGGCGCCCTGCGCTGGCAGGCGCCGCAGCCGGTCGCGAAGTGGACCGGGGTCCGCGACGCGAGCAAGTACGGCAACGTTTGCATCCAGCCGCCCGGCCCGAGCACCGGTCCCGCGGCTCGCCTCAACATCGCGAACATGGACGGCTCGCCTCCGCTAAGCGAGGACTGCCTGTATTTGAACGTGTGGACGGGCGCGGCGTCGGCGACGGAAAAGCGCCCCGTGATGATCTGGTGGTTCGGCGGCGCGTTCACCGAGGGCGGCGGCTCGGTGCCGCTCTACGACGGGACCGCGCTCGCGAAGAAAGGCGTCGTCGTCGTCACGATGAACTATCGCCTCGGCGCGTACGGATTCTTCGTGCATCCCGCGCTCACAGCCGAGTCGCCGCACAAGGCGTCGGGCAACTACGGGCTCATGGACATGCTCGCGTCGGCGCGCTGGGTCAAGAACAACATCGCCGCGTTCGGCGGTGATCCGGACAACGTGACGGTGTTCGGCCAATCGGCCGGCGCGATGGCCCTCGCGTCGCTCGTCTCGTCGCCCGAAGCGAAGGGCTTGTTCAAGCGTGCGATTTCGGAAAGCGGCGCGTGGATGGGGCTCGGCCTCGCGGGCCCGATGCGCACGCGCGCGAACGCGGAGGAGGTCGGGGTCAAGGCCGCAAATGACGCGGGCGCGACGACCGCCGCCGAGTTGCGCGCGATGTCGGCCGACGCCGTGACTGCGAAGTTTCGCAGCGCGGGCATGATCGTCGACGGCTGGGTGCTCCCGGAGGATCCGACCGTCGTGTTCGCGTCGGGTCGGCAGAACGCGGTCGACGTCCTCGTCGGCTCGAACAAGGAGGAGCTCTCGTTCGGCCCGCCCGCGACGGCCGAGCGCTTTGTCGCCGGCGCGAAGCGCTGGGGCGATGCCACCGACGAGTTCCTGAAGCTCTATCCGCACGCGACAGACGCCGAGGCCGCCGTCTCGCAGATCGAGAGCTCGAGCGATTCGAGCTTCTGGCTCATGCGCCTGTACGCCGACTATCAGGCGAAGAAAGGCAACAAGGCCTATCTCTATTTCTTCACCCAGAACCCGCCGGCGCCGAGCGGCCAGACGCCGTTCCCGGCCGCGCACGCGTCCGAGGTGCCGTACGTGTTCAACAACTTGGGGCAGCTGCCGCTGTTTCCCGATCGCAGCATCGCCGAGCTCTCGGGCAAGTCAGCTGCTGACAAGAAGGTCGCCGACGAGATGTCGTCGTATTGGACGAACTTCGCGAAGACCGGCGACCCGAACGGACCGGGGTTGCCGACGTGGAAACCGCATCAACCGGGCAAGAGCGGCGAAGCCGCGATCCTGGACGCGGACCCTGCCTCGGAGAAGCTGCCCGATCCCGCGCGGCTCGCGTTCGTCGACAAGGCGTTCGCGCGGCAGCAAGCGGTGCACTGACGCGCGCCCGCGCGCCGGCTCAACGCACGGTGCGCTTGAAGCGGCCGGTCCGGTTGTAAGGGTCGGCGCCGACGTCGTCGTCGCCCGAAACCTTCATGAGCCCTTCGAACGCGAGCGTCGTCGCGTCGTTGCGCGTTTCACCCTCGCTAGGTTCGCCGCCCTGGTCGCGGAAGTGCAGGTCGGTCGCATCGCGCGCGCCGCCGGGCGGCGCGTCGGTCGTTGTCACGGGGCGTTGCATCGCCGTGCTCCCACTAAGCGTTACGGAGCAGTGTAGGGCGCCGCATGCCGCGGGCCGATGTCGATCGTCGGACCGCGGCTACCGTCGATCGGCCGGTCGCCGCTCGTCGGCGCGCAGCGACCGCTCGTCGGCGCGTCGTGCTACTTCGGCGCTTCGCCGAGCGCGAACACCATGTATTGACCCGGCCCGGCCTCGGGCAACTTCATGCTCTGCGTGAAGAGCCCGTTGCCGCCGACCGCGATCGCGACATACTCGCGTCCGCCGACGGAGTAGACCGCGGGCACGCCTTCTTGCGCGGCCGGGAGGTCGCTCGACCAGAGGACCTTGCCCGAGTCGGCGTCGTAGGCGCGGAACTTGCGGTCCGACGACGTGCCGATGAACAGCACCCCGCCCGCGGTCGCGACGACTCCGCCGCGCGGCGCGTGGCTGCCGGTGCCCGTAACCGGCGCGAGCTTGCTGACCTCGCCGTCCGGGATCTGCCATAGGATCGTGCCTTTGTTCAGGTCGTAGGCCGTGATCTGCGACCACGGCGGCCCGATCGCGGAGAGCCCGGTGCTCGCCTGAATCATGAAGTCGACCGGCGCGACGTATGCGACGAACCCTTCGTCCGCGTTCGGCGGGGGCAGCGGCGGGGGACGGTTGCCGCCGCCCGGTGGCCCGGCCGGCGGTCCACCGCCGGCGCCGCCGGCGAACACCGCCTCGGGCGAGCGCAGCTTGTCGTAGACCGGCAGCTCTTTGGAGACGACGAACAGGCGGCCCTTGCGTGGATCGACCGCGGAGCTGCCCCAGTTCGCGCCACCGTTGTGCCCCGGCATTTGGATCGTGCCTTGCAGGCTCGGCGGTGTGTACAAGCCCTCGTTGCGCGAATTCCTGAGCAGCTCGCGAATCTTCGCCTGGTCCTCCTCGGAGATGTACGGGTTGACGTCCTTGTCAGTGAACGACTGACGCGCGAACGGCGGAGGCACGGTCGGGAACGGCTGTGTCGGCCAGCTTTTCTCGCCCGGGACGTCGCTCTGCGGTACCGGGCGCTCCTCGATCGGCCAGAGCGGCTCGCCCGTGATCCGGTTGAACACGTAGACGAAGCCTTGCTTGCTCGGCTGCGCGACGATCGGCACTTGCACGCCGTCGTGATCGACCGTCAACAGCTTCGGCGCCGTCGGGAAGTCGTAGTCCCAGAGGTCGTGATGGATCACCTGGAAGAACCAGAGCAGCTTGCCGGTCCGCGCGTCGAGCGCGAGCAGGCTGTTGCCGAACAGGTTCGAGCCCTCGCGATTCGCGCCGTAGAAGTCGTAGCGCGCGGTGCCCGTCGGGATGTAGATCGTGCCGGTCTCGACGTCGACGGTCGACTCGCTCCAGTTGTGCACGCCGCCGAAGCTCCCGACGCCGGCCGCGGGCCACGTGTCCGCGCCGAGCTCGCCCTTGCGCGGCACGGTGTGGAACACCCACGTCAGCGCGCCGGTCTTCACGTTGTACGCGTGGATGTCGGCGGGCGAGGACGCGTAGCCCGCGCCCCCCGCCGGCAGCGACATGATGATCAGGTCGCCGAACACGCGGCCCGGGTTGCTCGTCTGCAGCGCGCGCACGCTGCTCAGGTCGCCGTCGAGCCCGATGCGCAGGTCGACGCGGCCGTGGTCGCCGAACGACTCGATCGTGTTGCCCGTGGCTGCATCGATCGCGGTCAGGAAACCGCCGTTGATGTAGAGCAGCCGGCGGTCCCTGTTATCGGCGCTGTGCCAGTAGCTCATGCCGCGCGCGCCGACCTGGCCTTCGTTCGGGTGCGTCCACTTCTCTTTGCCCGTTGCGGCGTCGAGCGCGACGATCGAGCGCTTGTTCGCGAGCACGTACATCGTGTCGCCGACGATCAGCGGATTGAACAGGTAGTTCTCGCCCGTCGGGTAGGTCCACGCGACCGCGAGCCGGCCGACGTTCGACTTGTCTATTTGGGCGAGCGACGAGTACTGCGACGAATCGACGCCGCCCAAATTCTGGTCCCAGCCTTCGAAGTCGAACGCGCCGGGCGCCGCCTTCGCCGCAGGTTGCGGCGGCGTCGCGGGCGAGCACCCGGCGAGCGCGCAAGCGGCGAGGGCGAGCGGCGCGAGCGTGGAAACGACCGATGTGAAGCGGCACCGCGGCCAGCGGCCGTTCGTCGTGATCGCGTACATGAGGGCCCCCCGGAGGCGAGTTATGGCCGGCGATACTACCAGGCCCGCACGGAGCGAGCATGCCGCGATCGAGCGGGTCGGCATCGTTTTCCCTAAGGACTTCTTTGCTGGCCGAACGAGCTGTCGCGGCCTATTCTGAAGCGCGCGCGAGATTGCCTCGCGCTCCGAGGGGACCTCGATGAAAAACGCATTCGCGGCGGTCATCGGCGCCGTGCTGCCGTTGGTCGCGGTGACCGCGCTATCGGCCGCCAAGAAGACACCGTGGGGCGACCCGGACCTTCAAGGCACCTACACCACGGACAACTCGATCGGCGTGCCGCTACAGCGCGCCGAGCAATTCGGTACGCGCGCGACCCTGACCGACGAAGAGTACGCCGCGCGGGTCTCGGCCAACGACGTGCAAGTCGCGAAGGACAAGAATCCTTTGCCCGAGAGCGATTTCGGCGAGGACTCCGCCGCGAACAACGCGCCGCGACATTGGCTCGAGCGGGCCGCGAACCCGTCGCATGCGACCTCGCTGATCGTCGACCCGCCGAACGGCCGGATTCCCGCGCTCACGCCCGAAGGCGAGAAGCGCGCCGCGGCGCAGCGCGCGGAGCGCAGACGCGGCTTGCCCGCCTCGTACAAGGACTTCAGCAACTACGACCGCTGCATCAGCCGGGGCGTCGCGGCGTCCATCCTGCCGGCGATCTACGGCAACGGCACGAAGATCGAGCAAGCGCCGGGCTACGTCGTGGTCCAGAACGAGATGATCCACGAGACGCGCGTGATCCCGCTCAGCAGCCGGCCGCACGTCGGTGCCGGCGTGCGTTCGTGGATGGGCGATTCGCGCGGTCACTTCGAAGGCGACACGCTCGTGATCGAAACGACCAATCTGAACGGGCGCACCGGAGTTGGCGGATTCGGAGCGGTGCAGAGCGCGGACGCGAAGCTCGTCGAGCGGCTCACGCGCGTCGACGCGCAAACCGTCCGCTACGAGCTCACGGTCGACGACCCGACCGTCTACGCGCGGCCGTGGACGCTGCAGCTCAACCTCGACGCGAAGTCCGGCTACGAGATCTACGAGTACGCGTGTCACGAGGGGAACTACGGGCTCGCGAACATGCTGAGCGCGGCGCGCGCGCAGGAGCGCGCCGAGGCCGCGGGGGGCGCTCCCGCGCCGACGCGCCGACGAAGCGTCGGCGGCGAGGAGTAGCGCAGGGCGCGCGCCGAAGGCGCCGAGCCGCCGCCGTCGCGCATCGTGACGAAATGCCGCAGGCATGGTGCGGCGCAAAGACTCCGATAGCGCGTCAGAACCTCGTCGCAGGGCCGGACCACCGGTGTTATTGTCGAGCCGGCACGGCGGGTTCGCCAAGAAAGTCCGGGCGATCGATCACGGATCCGCCACCATCGAGAAACCTAACGCTATTCGGCCAACGAGCGTCGAGCGCCTTTACGAGATCGACCGCCACGGGGTGCCAGCCTGCTTCCATCACGTCGCCGTAGAAGGCAATCGCGATCCAACGCCCGGGTATCGGGCTGTCATAGTCGTTGCGAGCCCAACGCTGCTCAGCGATGTTGATATTCGGTTGATTCGGCGCGCAAAGACTGACGTATAGCGTCTTGACGACTCCGGGCCGCGACTCGCTCCCGTTATGAAATGACAATTCGTGGGACTCGGCGAACGCCTTTAGAAGTCGAGTGAGCTCGGGCCAGTCGTCGTTGGTCACCTTGAGGTCGATGTGCAATATCGCGGAGATCAGAGGTGGCCCCGTTTTTCT
>Ga0307497_10000033_pt1 | contig 25785 bp, 18 predicted proteins | sample 10_S_MG_FD_201366 | JGI IMG/M metagenome (GOLD analysis project Ga0307497, IMG submission 201366) | Soil microbial communities from Populus trichocarpa stands in riparian zone in the Pacific Northwest, United States - 10_S | ecosystem: Environmental > Terrestrial > Soil > Riparian zone > Trees...
AAGTCGCGGATCAGGCGCTTGACGTCGCCATGCTCGACCTCGCCGAAGATGTAATAGTCGCCGACGACCAACAGAATCGGCATGTCGTCGCCGAGCACTCTCGACCACACCGACGACGCGGCGACGATCTGCGCGGGCGACTTGGCCGGCGCGCGCGCGCCGGCCGCGAAGAATCCGACCACGATGCCGATCGCGAGCAAGCCGACTGCCGCCGCGACGCGACGGAGCCCGGCGCCCGTGTCCGCGGCCGCCGCCGCGACGGCGACCGTCGGCGCGGGCGAAGGAGCCGTCGGCACCGCGTCGGCCACCCGGGCCGAGTCCGCGAGGCGCGATTCGGGCGCGCGCGCCGATTCGGATCGTTCCGGCTCCACGACCGACAACGAGACGCGGTATTCGCCGCGCGCGAGCGATAGCTGCCGCGGCTCGGCGCGGCCGTCGGTCGCGTAGTGGTGCTCGAGCTTCTGACGAAGGTTGTGCGCGTAGACGCGGACCATCGAGTCTTGGCTCGGGTCGAAGTCCGCGCCTTTGCCGAAAACCTCCATCGCGATCTCGAGCTCTTTCGGCACGCGGCCCGTCCCCGCGCAGTGGATCAAAAACTCGAGCAGCCGCGCGTACGAGCGCGAACGTCCGAGCGCGCCGCTCTTTTCGATCTTGCGAGCTTGCTCGCGTAGAGCCTCGAGGTCTTCGTTCATTGCGTGGAGGTTCGCGACGGAGGGCGGGCCTGTGCTGCCCTTTTGGAAAGCAGCACGGTAGCCGATCTTTAACCGTTAATAAACCGCGTGTAACCCACTGGCAGGCCTAGGCATCTGAACGTGCGCGGCGGACGCAGGTTATCTTGTATGCTGTGCGCCGTCCTACGCCAACAACGGGAGAACAACACTCATGATCGGCACAGGGGGAGCCCGCCACGCGAGCGCGTGCGCGGCACTCATCGGAATTCTCGTCACGGCCGCCTGCACCCAGTCGACGCCTCCGGCCCCCGCCGCGAAGGCACCAGCCCCCGGCGCGCAGCCCGCGGCCGCGGCTGCGACGACGCAACCGCCGCGTCCCACCGTCGAGCGGATCGCCGACGGCGCGGATCAGCTCACGCACGGCAAGTACCTCGTGGAGACGATCGCGGGCTGCGGCAACTGCCACACGCCGCACCTCGCCGACGGCTCGCTCGACCCCGACAAGAAGTTCGCGGGCGCATTCGTGATCGAGGAGCCCGTGTTCGAGGCATACGCGCGCAACATCACGCCCGACATGGAAACGGGCATCGGCTCGTGGACCGACGACCAAATCGTGAACGCGATCCGCAACGGCCAGAAACGTGACGGCACGTTCTACGGTCCGCCGATGTCGTTCGGCTGGTACAAGCGCATGACGGACACCGACGTGCGCGCGATCGTCGCGTACCTCCGAACCGTGCAGCCGGTCCACAACGAGGTGCCGCCGAGCACGTACAAGATCCCGCTCAACGGTTACGGCCCGATGGTCACGAGCGTGCCCGACGTGCCGAAGACCGACATCGTGAAGTACGGCGAATACCTCGCAGGCCCGCTCGGCCACTGCATGGACTGCCACACGACGTACGTGCAGGGCGTGATCGACATGAACCAGCTCGGCCACGGCGGCAACGTCTACACCAAGCCATTCATCTATGACTGGGCCGCGGTCTCGGCGAACGTCACGCCGGACCCGGACGCGGGCCTCGGCAAGTGGAGCAACGACGAGATCAAGACCGCGATCACGACCGGCTACAGCCGCAACGGCCGCAAGCTGCTGCCGTTCATGCCGTACGGGCTGTACTCGAAGGCCCAGGAGAGCGACCTCGACGCGATCGTCGCGTACCTGCGCTCGATCCCGCCGCTCGGCGCGGCGCCGGCGCCGGCGCCGGCGAAGGACTAGACGACTCTCGATCTCGCAGCGCGGCGCGCTGCCCAACCGGGCAGCGCGTCGTTGCCGCGCACGCCGTCGTCAGAGCGCGCTCGGGTCGATCACGTGCAAGTGCCCCATCATGCCGGCCTCCGCGTGATCGAGGATGTGGCAGTGGTACATCCACATGCCGGGACGCTCGTCGAACTTCACCGCAATCGATAGCTCCGACTTCGACGGCACGCTGACCGTGTCCTTCCATTCCGGGACGCGCGAGTCATCGAGCACCTGGAAGAAATAGCCGTGCAGATGGAACGGGTGCGCGAAGTCGGTGTTGTTCACGATTCTCCAGACCTGAGTCTCGCCGAGCCGCGCCTCGATCGGCTGCACGTGCTCGTACGACACGCCGTTGAAGCCCATCACGACTGCGCGGCCGTCGAGCGCGATCGTGAACGCGAGCGTCTTCTGCGTCGCCCCCGCGACGACGATCGGCTCGATCGCGCGGAGCTCGGCCGGCATCGGCGCGGGCGTCACGGGCCGCGCGTCGACGGTGTCGATCGCGAGCAGATCCTCGCGCGGCCGGTTGAACGTGCTGCCGTAACCGCGATCGAACGGCACCCACTGCAGCACCTTGCGGCTCCCGGGCGGATCGGCCGGCGTGAACACGGCGTCGGCGCGCTCGCCGGGCGCGACGACGAGCGAATAGACGTCCTCGGAGCGCGCCGCGAGCCCGTTGTCGCCGCCGAGCCGCGCGAAGCGGTGCCCCGGCAGCCGCAAGTTGAAGTAGCGTGCGCGCGCGGCGTTCACGATCCGCCAGCGCTGCTGCTTGCCCGTCCGCACTTTCAAGTGCGGGACGACCCTGCCGTTCACGAGCAGCACCGAGCCCTCGCGACCGAACAGATTCCCGAACTGTCCGCCGTTGTCGTCGGGCAGCAACTGGCCGTCCTCGTCGAGGCTCATGTCGGACAGCATCAACACGAGGTCGTCACCGAACGCTTTCGGATCCTTCGGATCCTCGACGACGATCGCTCCGTAGAGCCCGTGTCCCACCTGCACGGCCGAGTCGAGGTGCGGGTGATACCAATACGTGCCCGCGTCCTTGAGCACGAACTCGTAGCGAAATTCCGCGCCGGGCCCGATCGGCGGCTGCGTGACGCCCGGCGCGCCGTCCATCTCGTTCGCGACCCGCAGCCCGTGCCAGTGGATCGTCGTCGCGACGGGCAACGAATTCTTGAAATGTACGATCACGCGGTCGCCGATTTGCGCGCGCAACAGCGGCCCGGGCAGCTGGCCGTTGTATGTCCAGACGGTCGTCTTCTTGCCCGGCAGTATCTCGAGGTCGGCGGGCCTCGCCTCGAGCTCGACCTCGAGCACGTGCGGATCCGGATTGAGGTCGCGCGCGGGAGCAATCGCGAGGCCCGCGTCCCAGCCGGCCGGCTGCGAGACCTCGCTCGCGCTCGCGACCGGCTCGGCGGACAAAGATGGCGGCTCCTCGGAAGAGGAGCTCGGCGCAGCGCCACGCCCGCACGCGCAGAGCGCGCCGGCGATCGCGAGCAGCACCAGGGACTGGACTGGGATCGGGTTCACGCTGCGACGCTACCGCGCGCGACGCGCGCGCGGCCATTCGTAGAACTACGAACGCGCGTCAGTTCGCGGGCGCGGCCGCGCTGGCGGTGATCTCGGAGTCGGACGTGACGCGTTTCGGCGCGCGGTCGCGCGCCTCCGCGACGCGCATCCTGAACGGCACGCTCTCGACGATGCCGGTAATCACGGCGGAGAACTTGTAGCCGTCGCGCGCGGACTCGCGGACGATCCCGCGCACGGTCGGCATGTCGTAGTGCTCGAGGCCGCGGCCGAGCGCATAAGTCATGAGCTTCGTGGTGGCCACTCGAACGAACTGCTCGGGGTCTTTGGTCACCGCTTCGCGCAGCGACACCGGGCCGTCGATCGCGGTGCCATTCGCCATCCGGCCGCTCGCGTCGACCTCCCCGCCGGGCTCGCGCGTGCGCCAGCGGCCGATCGCGTCGAAGTTCTCGAGGCCGAGCCCGATCGGATCCATGATCGAGTGGCAAGTCGCGCAGACCGGATTCTTGCGGTGATTCTCGAGCCGCTCGCGCACGGAGCGCGGCGACTTGCCCGCCTCGTTCTCGGGGAACGGCGGGACGGTCGCGGGCGGCGACGGCGGCGGCGTGCCGAGCACGTTCTCGAGCACCCACTTGCCGCGCAGCACGGGCGACGTGCGGTTCGGCTGCGACGTGACGGTGAGGATGCTCGCCTGGCCGAGCAGGCCGTAGCGATTCGGATCCGTCAGCGCGACTTGGCGGAACTGGCTGCCGTAGATGTCGGCGACGCCGTAGTGCCGCGCGAGACGGTCGTTCATGAACGTGTAGTTCGCGGTCAGCAGCTCGCTGATCGGCCGGTCCTCGCGCAGCACGTGCTCGAACAGGAGCTCCGTCTCGCGCAGCATCGCCTGGCGCAGGTTGTCGTCGAAGTCCGGAAACTCCTCGACGTCGGGCCGCACGCTGCGCAAGTTGCGCAGATACAGCCACTGCGCGGCGAAGTCGTCGACGAGCGCGTTCGCGCGCGGATCCGCAAGCATCCTCTTGACTTGCGCGCGGTAAGTCGCCGTCTCGTGCAGCTTGCCCTTCTCGGCGAGCGCGAGCAGCTCGTCGTCGGGCGGGCCGCTCCAGAGGAAGTAAGAGAGCCGCGACGCGAGGGACACGTCGTCGACGGCGTAGAGCGTGCCCGGCGCGACGCCGGCCGGATCCTTCTCGTCGCGGAACAGGAAGCTCGGGCTCGAGAGGATCAGGCGAAGCGCGCTCTCTATCCCCAAGTCGAACGTGCCGCGCTTGCGCCCGTCGGCGAAAAACCGCAGCAGCAGCGCGATGTCCTGCTCCGTGACGGGACGCCGGTAGGCGCGGTGCGCGAGCGTCGACAGGATTTCCGTCGCGCACGGAATCTCGTCGGCGACGGCTTTCGGCTCGCACGTGAAGATCCGCTCGCGGCTCGGCGTCTTGCCCGCACCGCGCGGATTGAACGGCCCGGTCACGTTCACGTAGTCGAGAACCGGGATGCCGTTCATGTCCTGCAGGTCGAGGTTGCGCGTGTGCAGCTCGAGCGGCTCGTGCGTCTCGGCCGCGCTCTTCTCGATGAACGCGACGGTCACGTCGTGCGGCCCCGCAGCCACGAACCGGCGCGTCCGCAAGCGTTCGTCGATCGCGTTCGCGGCGGCCGACATGTTCGCGTCGGACATCGCGTTGTCTTCCTTGCCGCCGACTTTCGCGACGAACACGCGCTCGCCGTCGATCGCGATCTCGAGCTCGTGCGGCCACTCGAGGCCGGCCATGTAGCCGACGATGTTGCGGAGCAGGAACACGTCGAAGGCGTAGTCGCCGTCGAGCGGGAAGTTGTGGTGGATCAGGATTCCGCCGCGCGTGCCGAGCGGCAGCCCCTCGACGTGCTCGCGCTGCGCGAGATCGGACGGCGCGCGATAGACCGACATGACGGCGTGCGCGTCGGGGTCGCCGACCGCGAGCGCCGCGACCTTCGCCGACGCCGCGAGGTACTGCTCGAGCAGCGACGGCGACACGCGCAGGATGTCGGCGATGTTGTCGAACCCGTAGCCCTCGTCGTCCGCCGGCAGCAGCTCCGACGCGTCGACGTCGACGGCGAGCAGCGCGTGCACCGAGTTGCCGTACTCGGTGCGATTCAGGCGGCGAATCGTCGCCCGGCCGGGATTCGGTGTTTGCTTCGCCGCGGCGTCGAGGCTCGACTCGAGGTACGCGACGAAGCCGTCGTAGGTCTGCTCGTCGGGATGCGGCTCGCCCGGCGGCGGCATCATGCGGCCGCGCAGCTTGCGCGCGACCTTCTCCCAGACGTCCGCGTGCGCGCCGATGTTCTGCAAGTCCGCGTTCTCGAGCGTGAGCCCGCCCTCCTGGCCGGCGTAGTCGTGGCATTCGTAGCAGTAGTGCTCGACGACGGCGGAGTACTGCACGGCCGCTTTGTTGGGCGACGGTCCGCAGCCCGCGCCGAAGAGCGCGAGACCGGTGACGGCCGTGAGCCTGGCGAGCGCTTGCCTCATGACAGGGAGACTTCTATACGCATCGGGCGCAATTGTATCGGCAGCCCGTCGCAATTGAGCAGGCTTCCCGTACTGCTGACCTCAAGAAGCCCCAAGGGTACCGGCTTGTAACCACGCCGCGCCGGTGGTCGAATCGCCCGCGGGGCCGCCCCGGAGACTTCGATGGGCAGACGTTACGACGACCTCCTCGAGACGATCGGCAAGACGCCCGTCGTGCGCGTGCGCAGGCTCGCGCCCGCGGGCATCAATCTCTTCGTCAAGATCGAAGCCCGCAACCCGATGGGCTCCGTCAAGGATCGGCTCGCGCTCGGCGTCATCGAGGATGCCGAGCGCACGGGCAAGCTGCGACCCGGTCAGACCGTGATCGAAGCCACGAGCGGCAACACGGGCATCGGGCTCGCGATGGTCTGCGCGCGCAAGGGCTATCCGCTCGTCGTCACGATGGCGGAGAATTTCAGCGTCGAGCGGCGCAAGCTCATGCGCTTCTTGGGCGCCAAGGTCGTGTTGACGCCAGCCGCCGAGAAAGGCAGCGGGATGCTCGCAAAGGCGGTCGAGCTCGCCGAGAAGCACGGTTGGTTCCTGTGCCGGCAGTTCGAGAACGAGGCGAACCCGAACTTTCACTCGGCGACGACGGCGGAAGAGATCCTCGCCGACTTTGCGGACACGCAGCTCGACTATTGGGTGACGGGCTACGGCACGGGCGGCACGCTCAAGGGCGTCGCGCGCGTGCTCAAAGCCCGGAGCCCGAGCACGAAGATCATCGTTTGCGAGCCGGACAACACCCAGATGCTCGGCAGCGGCATCGCGCAGCCGCGCGCGGCCGACGGCACACCGTCAAGCAGCCATCCCCTGTTCCGCCCGCACCTGATGCAGGGCTGGTCGCCGGACTTCATCCCGAAGCTGACCGAGGACGCGGTCGCGGCTGGGCTCATCGACCGGATCGTCCCCGTGAACGGGGGCGAGGCGATGCGGCTCGCACGCGAGCTCGCGCGCAAGGAGGGCATCTTCGTCGGTACGTCGAGCGGCGCGACCTTCGCGGGCGCGCTCGAGGTTTGCAAGACCGCACGGCCGGGCTCGAACGTGCTCTGCATGCTGCCGGACACCGGCGAGCGCTACTTGAGCACGCCGCTGTTCGCCGACATTCCGGCCGACATGACGGACGAGGAGATCGCGATCGCGCGCTCGACTCCGCGCTACCGGTTCGACCCGCAACCGAAAGCCGCGGCACCGCCGAAGGCGCCGGAGCAGCCGGCGCAGGTCTCTCCGGCGGCCGCCGCGTTTCTCGCCGAAGCCACGAGCGACAAGAGCCAGCCCGTCGTCATGTTCGCGCTCGAGTGGTGCGAGTTCTGCTGGTCGGTGCGCCGGATGTTCGCCGAGTACAAGATCCCGTATCGGTCGATCGATCTCGATTCGGTCGCGTACCAGAACGACGACTGGGGCGGGCAGATCCGCGCCGCGCTCGCGGCGCGGACGACCTGGAAGACGATTCCGCAGATCTTCGTCGGCGGCGAGTTCGTCGGCGGCTGCACCGATACGTTCGACGCGTGGAAGGACGGTCGGCTGCCGGCGTTGCTCGCGAAGAACGGCGTCGCGCACAGCGGCAAGCTCGACGGCAACCCGTACGGCTTCCTACCGACTTGGCTCCATCCGCGCTAGCTCGGGAGCTTCCACGCGGCGCGGCGCTGCACCGATCTCGCCCGCGTAGACGATGAATTTGAACGGATTGATGTCCTGGTTCTTCTCCATCAGCTTTAAATAGACGACACGGCGCACTGCCTGGAGCCGCACACTCGCCGGAAAGCGCGTCTGCGCCCAGCGCAACAGCTCGGCGGCCATCTCGTGCTTCCCATCGGCGACCAGGCGTTCCGCTGCGCCAGCGACGCCGGCCTCCGATGTTCCGAGGTAGTCGACCAGTAGCTCGCCTCGATCCGCGTCGCCGAGCGCATCGAGGCCTTGCAGGCCGTTCTGCCAATAGCCCGAGTGCTGGTCGAACAGGCGATTGATCACGTTCTCGCGCAGCACCAGGTACGCGAGATGCACGCTCGACGGGCTGCGCTCGAGCTCCGGCGGAACCAGGTTCGCGGCGTGGATCGCCGCGCGCGTTTCGCCGCGCTGAACCTCGTCGACGACCTGGTCGCGGAGCCACGCAACCTGCTCGTGCAAGTCGTCGAGCATGGGTATCGAGTCGAACAACGCCGTCAGCGGCGCGTGGCCGTGCAGCAGCACGCGTGCGTCCAGTTCGTGCAGCTGCTCGAGAACCGCGAGCAGGCCGTCGACGCTGCCTTCCTCGGCGAACGGCGCACCGAGATACGGCATCAGAACATCGCCGACGAAAGCCACACGCTGCTCGGGTAGGTACGCGAGCATCGCGTCTTCTGTTTCGCCGCCGCGGGCCGGGAGCAGCACGAAACGCGTACCGCCGACCGACAGCTCGACCTTACGGTCGATGGCCACATCAGGCCGGTAAGCGGCGACGGGCTCGGCGTCGTACGACGTGCCGAAAAAACGCGCCAGCATCTTCCGATCGCCTTGGGCGTCGTGCGCGAGCTCCTCGGCGAAGTTGGCGCGGCCTACGAAGCGCGCTGCCGGCGACAAGCTGCGAAAGGCCTCCTGCCCGCCGACGTGGTCCCAGTGCGCATGCGTGATCAGCACGGTTGTCAGCGGGGGCAGATCTGGGACTTGCGCATGCAGGGCGTCGAGCGCAGCGCGCGCTGCAGCGCTGCTCGTGCCGGCGTCGATCGCGACCAGCTCACGGCGATCGGCCGAGATCACGAAATAGAACTCGGTGAAGTCGAAGCCCGACAACGCGTACACGCTATGCGGCACGACCTCGCGGATCGCGCGCGCCGAGAACGTGTGCCCTCTAGCGGGATCGCTGGCAAATGGCGTCGTGAACGTGACGGGCTTTGTGTCCGACGTCCATTGGCTGCGCGCGAGGTATTGGGCCGCGAGCGTGTGGTCGCCGCGGTCGCGGTAAATCGCGGCCAACTGGAAGTACACCTCGCGCAACCAGCCGGGGTGCGGTGCGCCCTCGAAGTGGGTGACGCACCACTCGAGATCCGCGCGCGCCGCATCGCGCTCGCCGAGAAATCCCGGGAGCTGCGCGCGCACGACGCCGGAGGCCCAGCGGGTGACGAACACCTCATCGTGTGTCAGGCGTTTTGCCTCGTCGAGCCTGCGCACCGTCTCACGCACCCAGCCGATACGCGAGAGCAGCGGCACCGCGTTCGCGTGGCCGGCGCGCAGTAAGGCGATTGCATCGAGATAGAGCGCGCGTTGCACGTCGGTGAGCTCGGGATCGAACCGCTTCGCAACGTCGGTAAAGAAGGAGATGCCGTCGGCGTGGCGCCCCGCGTTGGCGTATTGCGCCATCAGCAGGAACACGAGCTCCGGGTCGGACGGGGGCCGCCAGCTATTCACCAGCTTCAGGTACGCGATCTCCGGACGCTGGTTATCGCTCGCGGCGCCGGCGTGCACCGGCGCGCAGGAGGCGGAAAAAAGTCCGGCGGCTACAAGAACGGCGAGTGCATATGCGCGGCCCATGACGGTCTCCTTGTGACTTTCGTATTGCACGTAACTTGCTGTACTGTAGTGACTTGCTATATTGAAGTCAATCGGCTAACGTTGGGGGGTGGCCAAAACCTACGCCATCGACGATTGTCCAGTGGCCCGAACTCTCGACCTGATCGGCGAACGTTGGACCATCCTGCTGCTGCGCGATTTGCTGTTGCGCGGCCCGCGGCGGTTCCAGGACTTTCAGGACTCGCTGCCCGGCGTGGCACCCAACACGCTGTCGGCGCGCCTGAAATCGCTGGAGGAAAGCGGCCTCGTGGAGCGCAAGCTCTACAACGAACGCCCGCCCCGCCTCGAGTATGTGCTGACGGAAAAGGGCAAGAGCCTAGGTCCAGTGGTCAAGGCCATGCGCGACTGGGGCAACAAGCACGCCTGAAGCGGTGAGCCGCGGACGCTTGCCGCGCTCGATCAGCCGCGAAGCATCAAGCCCCCGCTTTCGCCGGCTGCCGGCCGAGCACGAGCAGCACGACGCCGACCGTGATCACGCCCGCGGCCGCCCACTCGAAGCGCGTGACGGTCTCGCCGCCGAGCCAGATGCCGAGCCCGAGCGCGATCACGGGATTCACGAACGTGTAGCTCGAGGCGAGCGCGGCGCTCACGCGGCCGAGCAGCAGCATGTACGCGTTGAACGCGAGCAGCGAGCCGAACACGATCAGGTAAGCCCACGACCAGGCCGCGAGCGGTTGCGGCGGCCACTCGAGTCGTTCGCCGACCGCAGCCGCGATCAGCAGCAGCGCGACGCTGCCGCAGAGCATCTCGCTCGCGAAGCCCATCGCGCCCGGGGCGAGCGAGAGCCGCCGCTGCGACAGCACGCTGCCGAGCGACCAGGAAAAGCAGGCGGTCGTGATCGCGGCGAGCCCCAGGCGCGAAGCCGTGAATGCCTCGCCGCGCACGAGCATCAGCACGCCGGCCACGCCGACGAGCATTCCGACGAGCTCGAGGCGGCTCGGCCTGATCCCGAATGGCAGGTTCATCGCGGTGACGATGATCGGGACGATCGCGATGTACGCGACGATGAGGCCCGAGGCCACCGTCTTCTCCGAGTAGGCCGTGAAGCCCATGCCGCCGACGAGCAGCAGCACGCCGATGATCGCGGCGTTGCGCCACTCCACGAGCGTCGGCAACGCGCGGCCGCGCCACTTGAGCCAAGCCATGAGCAGCAGACCCGCGACGAGGAATCGCGAGCCCATTTGGTAGAACGGCGGAAAGCTCACGAGCGCGAACTTGATCGCCAAATAGGTGGAGCCCCAGATGAGCCAGGTGGCGGCGAGGCAGGCGAGCAACAGCGGCGACAACGGCACGAGCGGTCTCCCGGCGATCCGCTTTTACCGCGCTATGGCAGAGACAACGCGACGAGCTCCGCGCCGCGCTCGCCCGCGACGGACATCACGACGTACTGCTTGCCCGCGATCGCATAGGTCATCGGCACGCTGCCGACCGCGCCCGGCAGCTTGATCTCGGCGAGCACCTCGCCCGTCGCCTTGTCGTGCGCGCGCAGCGCCGGCGCTCCGCCCCAGCCCTCGGCCGCGAACAGCAGCGTCTTCGTCGCGAGCACGACGGGCCGCGTCGCGCGCCCGGTCGCCGGAATCGCGACGCCCTTGAGCGCGGGATTCTCGGCGATCTCCTTCGGCGTCGGCCCGTTCGGGATCTGCCAGCGGAACTCACCTTTGTTCATGTCGATCGCGGTGATCCGCCCGTACGGAGGCTTGACGATCGGGAGCCCCTGCACCCACGGCAACGCGGCACCGCCGCCCGCGATGTAGCGCATGTTCGAGAACTCGGGCTCCTCGTGCAGCACCGCGATGCTCGGCTGCGTGTACGAGCCGACGTACAACACGTTCGTCTCGGGATCGAGCGCGCCCCCCTCCCAGTTCGCGCCACCCGTGAAGCTCGGCAGCACGAGCGTGCCGCTCGTGCCGTCCGGAGCGTTCGCGAGCGACCCGGGAGTGAAGATCGGGCCCTTGCGGAATACCTTCGTGCCTTCGATCGCTTCCGCGTGCAGCGCAGGCGTGAAGTCGACGAGGTCGTCGTCGGTGAAGCCCTGGCGATCGAACGCGGGCGGCTTCGTCGGGAACGGCTGCGTCGGCGACGCGACTTCGCCCGGCACGTCGGACTTCGCGACGTGCCGCTCCTCGATCGGCCAGACGGGCTTGCCGTTGGTGCGATCGAACGTGTAGACGAACGCCTGCTTCGTGATCTGCGCGACGGCTCGGATCGGCTTGCCGTCCACGACGAGATTCATGAGCACGGGCGCCGTCGGATTGTCCCAGTCCCAGATGTCGTGATGAATCAGCTGGTAGTACCAAACCACCTCGCCCGTCTTCGCGTCGAGGCAGACGAGGCTGTTGCCGTAGACATCGTTGCCGGGACGAACTCCGCCATAGGTGTCGGCGAGCGGCGCTTCGACGGGCAAGTAGACGAAACCGAGCTCGAGGTCCGCCGACATCGGCGCCCAGACGCCGGCGTTGCTGCCCGTCTCGGCCGAGCCGTCGAGCCACGTCTCGTAGCCCTTCTCCCCGCGCGCGGGGATCGTGTGGAACGTCCAGAGCAGCTTGCCGCTACGCACGTCGAAGCCGCGAACGTCGCCCTTCAAGTTCTGCTTCGCAGGCGGCCGCATGCCGACGTCGTGCGCGGGCCCGACGATCACGACGTCGCCGATCACGAGCGCGGGCGAGCTGTTGCCGATGCTGGTCTTCGCGGTGACCTCGCCGCGCACGCCGACCATGAGGTCGACGACGCCGTCTTCGCCGAAGCCCGGCACTTGCCGGCCGGTGCCCGGGTCGAGCGCGACGAGAAAGAACCCCGGCGTGACCACGAACAGCCGCTCGTTGCCCGCGCCGTCGTGCCAATACGAGAGGCCGCGGCCCGACGTCTTGCGCGGCGCGGCCTTGTAGCGCTGCTCGCCGTCGTTCGGCCGCCAAACCCAGAGCGTCTCGCCGGCCTTCGGATCGATCGCGACGACGTCCCGCGTGACGCCGACCGTCGTGTAAAGCACGCTGCCGATCATGAGCGGCGTCGCCTCGTTGCGCGGCTCGGGCTTCGGCCCGTAGTTGCCGGTCTGGAAGCGCCACGCGATCTCGAGCTTGCCGACGTTGTCGCGGTTGATCTGCGCGAGCGGCGAGTAGCGCTGCGCCGCGAGGTTGCCGGCGTAGAAGGACCAATCGACGTTCGGAAGCGCTGCGTTGGAGCTCGCGGCGGGCGGCGAGGGGGCCGCAGGCGCCGCCGCGCCGCGCGCCGCATCGTCGGGCGAGCGCGCGCACGCGCCGATGCACAAGACGCCGCCGAGCGCCGCAAGACGCAGCACCGCTTGCCGATGACTCACGAGAATTCCCCCAGGACGAGCCCGCACGTACTTTACACTGCCGACTAGCACGATGGATGCGACGATCGATTGGCTCCTAGCGGGCGATCCCGCGATCCGCTGGCAGACCGAGCGCGACCTGCTCGACGAGCCGCCGCGTCGCTGGCAGCGCTCGCGTCGCGAAACGATGGAGTCGGGCTGGGGTGCGCAGCTGCTCGCGCGCCAGGACCGAGCCGGCACCTGGGGCGGCGGCGTCTACTCGCCCAAGTGGACGTCGACGACCTACACGTTGCTCACGCTGATCGCGATCGGCGTGCCGTCGAGCTGCGCGGCCGCGCGGCGTGCGGCCGCGATCTGCGTGTCGCGGCAGGTCGGCGAGCGCGCGGACGATGCGTTCGCGCGCACGGCGCTACGGACGGACCGCTGCATCGTCGGCATGCTGCTCACGATCGCGGTCCACTTCGGCCTCGACCAGACGCGCATCGCCGCGCTGCTCGACAACGTGCTCGCGGAGACGCTGGACGACGGCGGGTGGAACTGCCGCCGCGGCCGCGCGCGGCCGGAGCCGACGCACAGCTCGTTCCACACGACGTTCAACGTCCTCGACGGCTTGCGTGCGCTGATCGAGCGAGACAAGGGGCCGCGGCTCGACGACGCAGCACGCGCCGAGCGCCGCGCGACCGAGTTCATGCTCGCGCACCGACTGTACAAGTCGCACAGCACCGGCGAGGAGATCGACCGGCGGTTCAGCCTGCTGTCGTACCCGCCGCGCTGGCACTACGACGTGCTGCGCGGGCTCGACTACTTTGCGCGCGCAGGCGCACCGCATGATCCGCGTTTCACGGACGCGATCGCGTTGCTGCGCGCGAAGCGGCGCGCGGACGGCACGTGGCCCGTGCAGCACAAGTACGCCGGCAAGGTGTTCTTCGACATGGAGAAGATCGGCAGACCGAGCCGCTGGAATACGCTGCGCGCGCTGCGCGTGCTCCGCTGGTGTGACGCGCAGGGCTCATCGTGACACATGGGCTCGCGCCCCGCCTGTCGCCGCGTTTTGTGACGCAGACAGGGAATTTGCGCTAGGCAGCGGATGCGGACGTGGACTAGTATCGGCAAGCAGCCGTTCTGTCTCGAACGATGAGCAAGACGAAACCCGCAGTCGCTCCGACCTCGACCCGCCGCCGGCGCGGCGCGAGTCGCGGCCTGTCCGCGTGGCGCGGCGCCCTTACGCTGTGCCTGATGATCGCGGCCGCGGCCCAGGGCGTGATCGCGCAGGGGCACGTTCACTTCCGTTTCGAGCGCACGGCCGCGGTCGGTGCGGTCGTCGCGTCGGCACCTGCGACGACGGACGACAACCGCGCGCCGGGCGATCGGGTCCGCGACGATCCATCGACTTGCGCGCTCTGCCAAGTGCTCGCGTCCGGAGCCGCGCCGTTCGTTCCGACGGCGCGGTTCTCGTTGCCGCTCGCGGCTCTACGGCACGCAGTCCCCGCGGATCCCGGACGGCCCGCGTTCGTCAGCGCCGTCACGCACATCTGGACGAGCCGCGGCCCGCCTCTCGCCTGACTCCACTTCTCACGTAGGCACACGTCCGGGGCCGCAAGTCCCGGCCGTGTCTCGTTTCCGGTCTTAAGGACCGAGCCGAGTCGCGTGTCGACTCGGCCAGCAATGGAGTCAAATCCCATGTCAGTCAAAACTGCTTACGTCGCGGCGTCTGCGCTCGCGGCGACCTTCGGCCTTTCGAATGCGCGCGCCGCCGATGACAACGCAACGAAGAGCAAAGAGCTCGACACGATCGTCGTTTCTGCGTCGCCGATCACTCAGGACCGAAACTATCTCGCGACGATCGTCGGCACCGTCGATCGCTCGCAGATCCTGCAGAGCGGCGGCGCTAGCCTCGCCGATGCGCTCGTGAACGAGCCCGGCGTGCTCGGCACGAGCTTCGCGGCCGGCGCGAGCCGGCCCGTCATTCGCGGCTTCGACGCGAACCGCGTCCGCGTGCTCGAGAACGGCATCGGCAGCTTCGACGTGTCCGACGTCGGACCCGACCACGGCGTGCCGATCGATCCGCTCTCGACGCAGCGCATCGAGCTCGTGCGCGGCGCGGCAACGCTGCGCTACGGAAGCCAGGCGATCGGCGGCGTCGTAAACGCGATCGACAACCGCGTTCCGGAGACGCTGCCGGAAAAGTCCGTGAACGCCGAGGTCACGGCAGGCTACGGCAGCGCCGCAGACTCGCGCGACGTCTCTGCTCTGGTCGACGCGCGCGCGGGCGATTTCGCGATCCACGCCGACGGGTTCGGTCGGCGAGCCGACGACTATTCGATCCCGGGCGGCACGCAGCCCAACTCGCACATCAACGGTGACGGCTACTCGCTCGGCGGCTCGTACTTCTTCGGCGACGATCACATCGGCGTCGGCGCCGTGCACTACGACTCGACGTACGGCATCCCGAGCGACACCACGTACATCGACATGAAGCAGGACAAGCAGATGTTGAGATCCTCGTTCGCGGGCGCCGGCGACACGTTCAAGCGCGTGACGTTCGATGCCGGCAACGCGAGCTACGAGCACAGCGAGATCGACCCAGATACCGGTGAGGTCCTGTCGACGTTCAAGGACAACGAGTGGGACGCGCGCGTCGAGAGCCTGTTCGGCAAGACCGGACCGTTCTCGGGCTCGGCGCTCGGCGCGCAATTTCAAAATAGGGACTTCTCGGCACTCGGCGAAGGCGCGAACTACTTGCTGCCGACGACGACGCGTTCGCAGGCGCTGTTCGCGTTCGGCGAAGTGCCGCTCGGCAAGTCGGTCCGGCTACAGACCGGCGCCCGCGTCGAACGCGTCGACATCAGCGGCACACCCGCGTCGGACGTGCCGACCGCGCGCACCTTCACGCCCGTGAGTGGATCGCTCGGCCTCGTGCTCGACGCGAGCGCGTCGACGCGCCTCGGGCTCACGCTCACGAGCGCCGCGCGCGCGCCGGCGCAGACGGAACTCTTCGCCCGCGGGCCGCACGACGGCCCAGGCACGTTCGAGACAGGCGACCCGGCACTCGACGAGGAGCGCGCGAACTCGCTCGAGGGAACACTGCGCTTCAACCACGAGCGCGTCGGCTTCGAGGGCTCGCTCTGGTACACGAGCTTCAGCAAGTACATCTTCGGCGAGCTGACCGGGCGCACCTGCGACGACGAGGGCGTCTGCGTCCCCGACGACAGCCAAGGGCTCAAGGAGCTCAACTACAGGCAGGTGGACGCGACGTTCCGAGGCGCCGAGGGCAAGGCCACGTTCGGGCTCGGCGACACGGCCAATGGCAAGCTCCAGCTCGATCTGCTCGCGGACTATGTCCGCGCGACGATCGACAACGGCGGCGGCAACGTCCCGCGGATTCCGCCGTACCACGTCGGCGTCGGCCTCCATTGGGACGGCACGAGGTTCGACGGCGGCGTGACGGTGCGCTATTCGGCAAAGCAAGACGACGTGGCGTTCGCGGAGACGCCGACCGACAGCTTCACTTCGGTCGACGCGCACTTCGGCTGGCGGCCGATGCCGCAGCACGCGGGCCTCGAGCTCGCGGTCGTCGGGCGCAACCTCACGAACACCGTGCAGCGCAACGCTGTCGCGCTGAACAAGGACGATGTGATCTTGCCCGGCCGCGACCTGCGCGTCGTCGTGCGTGCGAGTTTCTGAGGGAACGCAAGCGTTCCTGCTCGAGCGTTGCCTTCCCGCCAACCGGCCCGCGATCCCGATCGATCGCGGGCCGGCGCGAAATAACTTGCTGGCCGCAAACAAAATATGTGAACTGCCTCGACGTTTTCGGCCGTGTCCGGTGATGACATTTCGGCTTCGCTGAGGACGGATTCCTCGGCGCCAGACGTAGCAATGAGTGCTCTCATCTCGCGCAGGGACGACGCGTCGCGCCGAAGTCTTGGCGTCGCTTGGCAGCAAGCGCCGCCGCTCCCCCGTTGTGCGCCCCAAGGAAGGTTGAGATGGACGTGAAGGACCCCGTGCTCCTCGTCTTGGACGACGACCAGGGAATCGCCGACGTGATCTGCGAGATCGGCGTTCGAGCCGGCTTCCGCACCTCTGCGTCGACCTCCACGGCGGATCTCAAGGGGTTGCTCGGCACGATGCGACCCGACGTCATCGTGCTCGACCTGCAGATTCCCGGCCAAGACGGCGTCGCGACGCTTCGTTACCTCGCGGACACGAATGCGCGCGCGCAGGTCCTTCTCGTAACCGGAGTCGACGAGCGGACGATGGGGGCAGCTGAACAGTACGGCCTCCGGCGCGGTCTGCCGATCCTCGGCACGCTCCAGAAACCCTTCGACCCCGACCAACTGCTGCAGCGACTCGAACGCGCCCACGCAATGATCCGGGCGCTGACTCCGGATGATCTCGAGAAAGCGATCGCGCGAGGCGAGCTCCTCGTCTACTACCAACCGACGATTCGCCGCTTCGCGGACAACACCTGGGACGTGGCGGCAGTCGAGGCGCTCCTGCGCTGGAACCATCCGGTCCGCGGATTGCTCACGCCGGATTCCTTCATCGCGATGGGCGAGCAACACGGTCTCAGCCGCGCGATGACCGACTTCGTGATTCAGCGCGGCATCGAACAGCTCACAGGCTGGCAAGCGGTGCGGCTCCGGATCGGGCTCCGCATCAACATCGCCGCGACGCTGATTGCGGACGTCGGCTTCCCGGACCGCCTGGAGAGGATGTTTGCCGAACAAGCGCTCGACGCCGACGGACTCACGCTCGAAGTTACGGAGACCGCGATGCTCGAGCAGACGCCCGAGACGTACGACATCCTCACGCGTCTCCGCTTGAAGAACATCAACCTCGCAATCGACGATTTCGGAATCGGCTACTCCTCGCTGACGCAGCTCTTCAGGATGCCGTTCAACGAGATGAAGATCGACAGATCGCTTGTCGGCAAGATTTCGGAGTCGAGCGAGGCGTTGATCATGGTCGACGCGCTGATTTCCCTCGCGCACAAACTGAAGCTCAGCGTCTGCGCCGAGGGCGTGGAGAATCGGGAGACTCTCGAGCTCTTGGCACGCTTTGGGTCCGACTGCGCTCAAGGTTTCTACATCAGCCCACCCGTACCGGCCAGTGAAGTACCGAAGGTAGTCGCTCGCTGGGATCAGGCGCAGCGCGCCGCCTCGAAGTCCAGTCTGGCCTAGAGCCGACGCACCGCTGCCCCGACTTGCCAGGCCGCCAACCTGAGCCGCACACTCGATCCACCTGAGACGAGCCAAGCGGGGATGCGGCGATGTCGGACGAAGCGAACGATTCGGCGGCGATAGGCCGGCGCAAGTTTCTAACTGGGGCAACCCTCACGGGTGCCGCGGCGCTCGGCGCGCCGCTCATGTCGGCGACGGCGCAGACGACGGCGGATGCGACCGATTCCGCCACGCGCGTCCCACAACCCAACCTGCGGGCCGAGACGATGCCGCCGCCCGCCGACCCCGCGACGCAGACCTCGAGCGGCGGCGACTTCATGGCCGAGGTCCTGAACGATCTGAAGCTCGACTACCTCGCGATCAACTGCGCATCGAGCTTCCGCGGCTTGCACGAAGCGATCCTGAATCACACGAGCAACAAGCCCGAGATTCTCACGTGCCCGCACGAGGAGATCGCGGTCGCGATGGCGCACGGCTACGCGAAGATCGCGGGCAAACCGATGGCGATGATCTGCCACGGCACGGTCGGCCTGCAGCACGCGACGATGGCGATCTACAACGCGTGGTGCGATCGAATCCCGGTCTACGCGATGATCGGCAACATCGTCGAGGCGGACAAACGCATGGGCGGCGCCGAGTGGGTCCACTCCGCGATCGATCCCGCCGCGCTCGTGCGCGACTTCGTGAAGTGGGACGACCAGCCGGCGTCGCTCACGCACTTCGCGGAGTCCGCGGTGCGCGCGTACCGAGTCGCGACCACGCCGCCGATGGGACCCGTGCTCCTGTCCCTCGACCAGGAGCTGCAAGAGAACCCGATCAAGGACCGCGACGCGCTGCGCGTCCCGAAGATCACGGCCGTGACGCCGCCGGTCGCCGACCCGCGCGCGCTCGACGAGGCCGCGAAGCTGCTGGTCGGCGCAGAGAACCCGGTCATCATCGCGGACCGGATGGCGCGCAGCGCCGCCGGCATGCACTCACTCGTCGAGCTCGCGGAGGCGCTGCAGTGCGCGGTCGTCGATCAGGCCGGGCGCCTGAACTTCCCGTCGCGGCATCCGCTCAATCAGAGCTGGCGGCGCGGCGCGGTGATCGGCACGGCCGACGTCGTGCTCGCGATCGAGATGAACGACCTCTGGGGCTCGCTGAACTCGCTGAGCGACCGCATCGTGAGGCAGACGCGGCAGACGGTGCGCAGCGGTGCGAAGATCATCACGCTAGGCACGCGCGACTTGTACATGAAAGCGAACTACCAGGACTTCGGCCGCTTCAACGACGTGGATCTCGCGATCGCGGGCGACGGCGAGTCGAGCCTGCCGTTGCTCGTGGAGCGCGTGAAGGCGCAGCTCCGCTCCGGCAAGCGCACGGCGCTCGAGGCGCGCGGCAAGACGCTCGCGCAGGCGCACGCCGTGGCGCTCGAGCAGCTCAAAGTCCAGGCCACGATCGGCTGGGACGCGAGCCCGATCACGACCGCGCGCCTCGCGGCCGAGCTGCACGCGCAGATCAAGACCGACGACTGGTCTCTGGTCGGCAACGCGTTGCGGATGAATTGGCCGATGCAGCTCTGGAACTTCGACAAGCCGTATCAATGGACCGGCACGTCGGGCGGCGCGGGCGTCGGTTACAACGCACCTGCGTCCGCGGGCGCCGCGCTCGCGAACAAGGGAACCGGCCGGCTCAGCGTCGCGTTCCAGGGCGACGGCGACCTCATGTTCGTGCCGAGCACGCTCTGGACGGTCGCGCACCACCGGATCCCGCTGCTCTACGTCGTCCACAACAACCGCGCGTATCACCAGGAATACATGTACTTGCAGGCGATGGCGGCGCGGCACATGCGCGGCATCGACAAAGCGCACATCGGCACGACGATCACCGATCCGAACGTCGACTACGCGACCGTCGCGCGCGGCTTCGGCGTGCACGGCGAAGGGCCGGTCACGGACCCGCGCGACCTCGCCGGCGCGCTGTCGCGCGCGCTCGCGGTCGTGCGCCGCGGCGAGCCCGCGCTCGTCGACGTCGTGACGGATCCGCGCTGAGGTGAAGCGATGAACAAGAGACTCCTGTCCGCTGCGCTCGTGGTTGGCGGCCTCGCGTTCGCGAGCGGCGCCCAGGAACCCGCCGGCGACGCCGCGAACGGCGCTCGCATCTACGTCGCGGTCGGCTGCTTCACGTGCCACGGGCGCGCGGGCCAAGGCGGCGCGTTCAACTACACGACGCCCGCGCTCGCGAAGATCCAGTGGCCCGTCGAGGCGCTGCGCGCGTTCCTGCGCATCGGCGTGAACGACATGCCCGCGTACGCGAAAGAGGTGTTGAGCGATCAGCAGGTCGCGGACATACACGCGTTCCTGCGCTCGCTGCCGGGCAGCCGCTCGCCAGCGGACATTCCGCTGCTCAATCAGTAACGCGGCCGCGCTTCGCTAAACGGACGACAATCTGGAGGCAGCGTGCCCGCTAACAGGCTTCTCGCCGTATGTCTCGCCGTGCTCGCGTGCAGCGCGTGCGCGGGGCTGCAGTCGAAACCCGGCGTCTACGAGATATCGAAGCAATCGCTCAAGGAGGGGTCGCGCAGGATCCCGTTGATCTACGCCAAGCCCGCGCAGGTCAAGCACCCGGGCTACCTCGTCGTGTTCGCGACCGGCGACGGCGGCTGGCGCAGCGTGAGCCTCGAGGTGTTCGATCACCTCGCCGCGCTTGGCTACATGTGCGCCGGCGTCAACTCGCCCGACGCCGTGAAGCCCGTGAAGCGCGCGGGCGAGAAGATGAGCACGGCACAGGCGGCCGAGCGCGTCAACGCGTCGTTCGCGGAGGCGAAGCACGCGTTCGGACTTCCCGCCTCGGCCAAGGTGATCGTGGTGGGCTTCTCGCGCGGCGCGACGCTCGTCGCATTCTCGGCGCTGCACCCCGAGATTCGCGCTCAGGTGCGGGGTGCGATCGCGCTCGCGCTCACGCGTGAGGCGGACTACCTACGCGCGCCGCCCGCCGAGCGCGCGCCGGACATCCAGGTCGACGACAAAGGGCGTATCCAGATCTATCCCGCGCTCAAGTTCCTCGGCTCGACGCCGGTCGCCATCATCCAGTCGACGAACGATCCGTACGTTCCATCGGCCGAGTCGCGCCGGCTGCTCGGCCCCGACACGCCGACACTTCGTCTCTACGAGGTCGAGTCGAGCGGCCACCGCTTCGGCGGCGCGACCGACAAGATGATCGCGGACGTCGACGACGCGCTGGAGTGGATCGAGGCCGCACAGCGGCCAGCCCGCGCAGCGAACTAAGCCGATCGCGCGGCGTTACACCCGCTCCGTCTTGAATAGCGCGACGCGCGCACGCGTGTCGTGCGTGACGACGCCGCGCGACATCCACGCGGTGTTGCACGCGCAGACGACGGCGCCGCGACGGTCGACGACGATCGCGCCGCCGCTACCGCCGAGCTTCTCGATCCTGCGCAACACCCTGCCCGCCGCCGCTCGCGCCGCGAGACCGGCGTACTCGACCAGCGCGCAGACGTCGCGTGCCGCAGCCGTGCGGATGAAGTACTCGCCGAGCCCCGTGCACGACACCGCGCACGACGCGTTGCTCGCGTAGGTGCCGGCGCCGATCACGGAGGAGTCGCCGACCCGGCCCGGCAGCTTCCCGGTCGTGCCACCCGTCGAGGTCGCGGCCGCGAGGTCGCCGCGCGTGTCGAGCGCGACCGCGCCGACCGTGCCGTCCACCTGCGTCGCGCCGTCGCGGTCGCTCGCGCCGAGCCGCGCGCTCTTGAGCGCGCTCCTGCTCTGCTCCGTCCAGAAGTAGTCGGGCGCGACGAGCGCCATGCCCTGCTCTTGCGCGAACGCGAGCGCGCCCTCGCCTTCGAGATAGACGTGCGGCGTGCGCTCCATCACCCAGCGCGCGAGCGTCACGGGATTCTTGATCCCGCGCAGATTCGCGGCGGCGCCGGCCGCGAGCGTGCGGCCGTCCATGATCGACGCCTCGAGCTCGTGCGCGCCGCGCGCGTTGAACACTGCGCCCTTCCCGGCGTTGAACAGCGGCGAATCCTCGAGCGCGCGAACCGCGTCCTCGACGACGTCGAGGCTCGGGGCGCCCGCCGCGAGCGAGCGCGCGCCGGCCGCGAGCACTTCGCCGAGCGCCTCGCGGCGCGCCTGCTCCGCTTCGCGCGCGCCGCTGCCGCGCGGCGGATCGCCCGCGCCGCCGTGGATCGCGAGCGACCACGCGCGCGACCCGCGGGCCAAGCCGCTCGTTCGACGCTTCGTGGGCACGCTCAGAGCTCCGCGCGCACGATGCGCGCGCCGGCCGCGAGCGCGGCGAGCTTGCCGTACGCGACCGCGCGCGGCAGGTATTTCATCCCGCAGTCCGGCGTAACGATCAGCCGCTCGGGCGGCACGACGGCGAGCGCCGCGCGAATCCGCGCGGCGACTTGCTCCGGAGTCTCGACGCGCGCGTCGTCGAGATCGAGCACGCCGACGAGCACGGTCTTGCCGCGCAGCGCGCGCAGCACGCCGAGATCGAGCTTCGGCTGCGCGGCCTCGATCGAGATCTGCTGCGCGGCCGAATCCGCGAGCTCCGCGAGGAACGAGTAGCCACTCGATGGCTTGTCCTTCACGAGCGCCGCGTAGCCGAAGCACAGGTGCAGCGCGGTCGTGCCCGGGGCGCCGTCGAGCGCGCGGTTGATCGCTTTGAGCCCGTAGCGGCGCGCGTTCTCGGCGCGCGCCTGGAGCCACGGCTCGTCGAGCTGCACGACGTCGGCGCCCGCGGCGAAGAGATCGCGCATCTCCTCGTTGACGGCCTCCGCGTACGCGAGCGCGAGGCTCTCGTCGTCGCGGTAATGCTCGTTCACGACCTGCTGCGTCATCGTGAACGGGCCCGGCAGCGTGATCTTGATCGTCTTGTCGGTGTGCTCGCGCAAGAAGCGCACGTCGCGAACCTCGACGGGCTCGCGGCGGCGGATCGGTCCGCTCACGATCGGCACGGGGATCTTCGCGCCGGTGCGGCCGATCACCTCGCCGACGCGGTCGCGCGCGATCCCGTCGAGCGCGTTCGCGAACTTGTTCGAGTAGCTCTCGCGGCGGATCTCGCCGTCCGTGATGATGTCGATGCCGGCACGTTCCTGGTCGCGGATCGCGACGATCGTCGCGTCGTCCTGCGCCTCTTCGAGCCGCTCCGGCGGAACGCGCCAGATCGCGCGCGCGCGCACGCGCGGTGCCATGAGCTTCGTGAGCAGCGCGCGATCGACGAGCCATTCGGGCTGCGGGTAGCTGCCGACGACGGACGTGAGCAGTTTCTGCGTCATCGGCGCGACTTTAGCAGAGGGCGGCCGCGGCCGGCCTTCGGGCGCCCGGCGACGAGCGGCGACGCTACCGCTCGTCGGCGGCTCCGGCTATTCTCGCGTGCGCAAAGAAGGCACGGGCCGAGATTCGGACCCGTGCGCGGAACCGCGATGAACGACCGCACGAACGAGACTCCGGACGTCGCATCGTGGGCGACCGTGTGCCAAAACTGCGGCGCGGCGCTCGACGGACGCTTCTGCGCGCGCTGCGGGCAGCGTGCTATTCCGCCGCGCCCGACGGTCCGCGAGCTCGCCGGCGACGCATGGAACGAGTTCGTCGGTTGGGACGGCAAATTGCTGCGCACGATCCGGCTGCTCGTGCTGCACCCGGGCGAGCTCACGCGCGCCGCGATCGAGGGCCGGCGCGCGCGGTACGTCTCGCCAGTGCGCCTCTATCTCGCGTGCAGCATCGTGTATTTCCTTGCGGCGTCCGCCGTGCCGATTCCCGATGCCGCCGTGGGCTTCGACGTCGGCGTGGGCATCGGCGCACCGAACCGCACGCCCGAGAACGCCGCCCTCGCGAAGGCGATCAACCGCGGCTTCGACTCGCTGAGCCCCGAGGAGCGGGCTGCCGTCGAGGCGGAGATCGCCGCTCAACCGGCCGTGCTCCGGCCGCTGCTGCACAACGTCGCGCGGGACTACCAGGGCGTGCGGCGCCGCATCGCCGAGAGCTTTCCGCGGGCCCTGTTCGTCTTGGTGCCCGTGCTCGCGATCGTCTTCGGCCTTTTTTACCGACGTCGCCACTATCCCGAGCATCTCTACGTGGCGCTCCACCTGCAGACGTTCGTCTTCGTCGTATTGACCCTCGCGGCCGTATGCGAATACACGCGATCGGTGGTCGTGATCGCCGCAGCGACCGTCGTCGCGGTGCTCGTGATCGTGAGCCACGCGGTCGTCGCGCAGCGGCGCGTGTACGCCGAATCCTGGCCTAAGACCATCGTGAAGGCCGTCTGCGTGGCCGCGCTCTACGGAGCTCTCTGGGGAACGACGTCTTTCGGCGTCGCGCTCTGGGCAACGCGCGACTGACCGGTCGACAGCCTTTTCGTCATCGGCGCGGCGGCCTCGCGAACCTGCATGCTCTCGATCGCCGAGCTGTAGTCCATCCGCTCGCCGAGCCATTTGCAGCGGCTCGTGCTCGCGTCGATTTTCACGTTGGGGCCTGGATTGAGCCGCTCGGCGTGGAACCGGATCGACTCTTCGAACGCGACGATTCCGGGGAATCGTTCTTCGTCGCCGATTCCGCGGAATCGTTCCCCCTGCCCAATCCTCGGCGCGGATCCGGAGTCCGGAATCCGCCGGCCGTCCGGCCGTGTGAACACGAACACGCCGTCGTCCGTGACCGTGACACCGAAACCACCCTCGTGCACGAGCGTGTGGTGGAAGGAGCAGAGCGTCACGAGGTTGCCGAGCTTCGTCTCACCACCTGTCGCCCAGTGCCTCACGTGGTGGCCGTCGCAGAAGCGCGTGCGGTCGCAGCCGGGGAAGCGGCAGCCGCCGTCCCGCGCGAGCATCGCGCGCCTGATCGCGGGCGGAATCGCGCGGGACTTGCGGCCGATGTTGAGCGGCTCGCCGTCGCGGCCTTCGAGGATGCCGACGGCCGTGCCGTCGCAGCACAGCCGCCGCACGGTCGCGAGCGCGAGCGCGGGGCCCGCGTCGAGCTCGGCGCGGTGCGGCTCGCTCTCGGCCGCGGCCGCCGGTTCGGCGAGAACGGCTTGGTCGACGTGCACGATGACCTGGAAGCGGTCACCGCTCGACGTCGATTCGACTTCTTCGGAGCGCGTCGCGAGAAACGCGTCGGCGAGCAGACGCAGTGCATCCGCCCGGTCCGCGGCCCGCGCCGTGCTGAGCCGCGACCAGGGCAGCGTCGCCGCCGAACCCTGCCGCGCGAGCTCGCCGCGCTCGTCGCGCGGCTCTCGCTCCGGCGGCGACTCGCCCTCCGGCGACTCGCGCAGCGCGTCGCCGGCCGCCTGGAGCGCCTTCACGACGATCGCGCTGACCTCGGGCGGTAGGCGCGCGTTGAGGACGAACGTGTCGCTCTCGTCGTAGAAGTAGTGGACGCAGCGATTCAGGTGCTGCGACTGCGCGGTCCTCTCCGCGTCGCGCCGCTGCGTCCAGCGGTACTTGCGCACGAGCTTCTCGACGTGCGAGGCCGTGCCGTAGCGCGCCACGTGCGCGAGCACCGACTCGTTCGCGGGCGTCGCGACGCGCGCGATGGCTCGCACCTTCGAATACGAGAACTCGCCGCGCGCGAAACCCGCGCTGACCTCGGGCAGGTGCTCGAGCGCGCGCGCAACGCGCACCTTCGTGCGCGCGGCGGTCATGCCGATGCCGCATTGCCAGTTGAGCCAGTGCGCCGTGCTCGGGAGGCCGTGCCGCGCGTACGCCTCGCTGCGATCGAACTCGGCGACGAGCGCGAGGAAGCGATACGTGGCGGCGGTCAGGTGGCCCCAGAGCTCGGTGATTTGCGCCTCGAGGCGCT
>Ga0307497_10000034_pt1 | contig 25747 bp, 24 predicted proteins | sample 10_S_MG_FD_201366 | JGI IMG/M metagenome (GOLD analysis project Ga0307497, IMG submission 201366) | Soil microbial communities from Populus trichocarpa stands in riparian zone in the Pacific Northwest, United States - 10_S | ecosystem: Environmental > Terrestrial > Soil > Riparian zone > Trees...
TGTTCCCGACGAAGATCCGCTACACGTCGATGTCGTTGCCGTATCACATCGGCAACGGCTGGTTCGGGGGAATGCTCCCTCTGACCGCGACCGCGATGGTTGCCGCGACCGGGGACATCTACTATGGGCTGTGGTACCCGATCGTGGTCGCTGTCATGACTTTGGTCATCGGCTCTTTCTTCCTGACTGAGACCAGGGAGCGGGACATCAGGACCTACGATCACAGCATGCTGCCCTAGCGACGCCGAGGCGCAAGGCGCAAAGGCCCGCGAAAGCGGGCCTTTGTCTTTCGGCTCTAGTCCCGATCCACGGTGAGGCCTTCTCGTTCGATCTTCAGGCCGGGGTCGGGAATGCGCACGGCGTAGACGCTGCAATGGGCTCTGGCGGTGACGCCGGAAGCCACGGAGCGCCACCACGCGAGGGCGTGCTGCGCCGGGCTGGGCGCGCCGATCAGGATCAGGTCGACATTGTTGCGGCGCGCGAACTCGAGAAGCGCGCCTTCTGGCCACGGTGACTCGATCACGTGCAGCGACAGCCGCCGCGCAGGCAGTCGAAGCGGTGCAACCCAGTGCTGGAGCAGCAGGCGGTGATCGAGGTGCGCCCCCAGAGTTCCGTCTCCGGCGCTTTCGGTACCCGGTCCCCCAGGTATTACCGACACGCAAATCAGCCGGAATTCAGGCGATAGGGAGAGCACCCTGGCCGTGGCACGTTGCAGGGCGGGCTGACGCGCGTCATCCGGATGCGTCGTGTCGACGGCGACCATGATCACCGGCGCGAGGTCCGCAGCCCTTGACCGCGGCTTCGGGTTGGCCTGGAGTTGGACGCCGCGGGCCCGCCACCAGCGTCCAATTTGTCCGAGCAGTCCGGCTTGTCGCGATTTGTGAGCCCGGCCTGTCAGCGATACCTGCTCAGGGCTGCGCAGGTCAAAGGCGACATGCGCAGCCGACTGATAGCGATCATCGGCCATCGGCTCGAGGCAGCGCAGGATGATCTCCTGCAACCAGCGCGACACCTCGGGCGCGCGCACGCGCGGAGGGACCGGATCGAGCCACAGCCGGTCGCGCAGGCCCGCCATGGTGCTCGGGGTGCCGAAAGGCAACTGCCCAGTCGCCATCTCGTAAAGCACCACTCCGAGCGCGAAGATGTCGCTGCGCCGGTCCGATCTCGTGCCGAGCACCTGCTCCGGCGAGACGTAGGGTGCGGACCCCGCGGCAAAACGCTTCTCCTCGGCCAGCAAATCAGGGAAGCGCTCGTGGTGAGCCAAGCCGAAATCGATCAGCACGACCGCGCCGTCGGGCCTCAGGATGATGTTGTCGGGTTTGAGGTCGAGGTGGATGGCATCCTGCAGGTGCAGGTCGTGGATGGCATCCGCGATGGCGGCGCCGATGCGGGCGACCTCGGCAGGCGGGAGCGGGCCGCGCTCGAGGACTCTCTCGAGACTCTCCCCCTCGATCCGCTCGGTGACCAGATAGGGCGCGCTCGCCAAGTCGCCGGCGGCCACAAACCGGGGTACGTGGGGTCCGCTCAAGGCCGGAAGGATGAGCGTTTCCGTTTCAAAGCTGATGAGGTTTTCGCTCGGCTCCAGGGGCCCGATGCGGGGCACCTTCATGATGATCGGGAATTCACCTACCGGCTCGGTCAGCCGGAATATCTGGGACTGCGCGCCTGCGTATAGGCGCTCGGCGATGCGAAAGCCGTCGATTACGACCCCAGGCGCGATCGGTTCGGCCATCGGCGAGAGGATCGGTCAAACGCCCTTTTCCACGCGATAGGCATGGGCTTCCGGAAGGCCCGCTTTCCGGATCTTATGCGCCGCTGCGATGTGATCGTATCCGAGCCTATGGAAAGTGATCCGCTCGCGTGCGGGATCGAACAGCGTGTAGGCCGCGGCGGGGTGACCGTCGCGCGGCTGGCCTACCGACCCCACCAGAGCGAGCCAGCGCCTGTGGCTGTGAATCGCAACCGGGCTGCCCGGGATCGGCTTGAAGGCAGACCACTTCCCCTGGGCTCCTTCGAAGTAGAGCATCTGGTCATGCACGTGCCCCGAAAAGGTATAGGTGGTGCGAGCTGCCTCGGCGCTGCGCTGCGCAGCGGACGATGTGTCCACGTAGTCCCAGCGCGCGGGAAGTGCAGCCGAGGCATGCACGAAGCACATCGGGCCGTCGCGGACCACCAATGGCAGCGAGGAGAGGTACGACTTGCCCTGCGCCGTGAGCGCGCTTCGCGTCCACTCGATCGACTCCTTCGTGGCGTCGTTCATGTAGCCGGCGCGTTTCTCCATCGCCTCGTCGTGATTCCCCTTCACGGCCACCGCACCACGGTCGGTCCAGCGCGCGGCGGTGGCGACAACTTCCTCCGGATCCGCCCCGTAGCCGACCAGGTCACCGAGGAAAGCGTATCGTTCGGCGCCGCTCTCGGCCGCATGCTTCAGGCAGGCGTTGAGCGCTTCGATATTGCCGTGAACATCCGAGAGCAGCGCAATGGTCAAGTCGCCTCCAGGCTTCGCCAAGCAGCACTTATCATATGCGAAACATGCGCCGGGCTCCCGCATCCTTGGCGCGAGCAGGGCTTCGCCCGTATAATTCGCGCTCCCTTTTGCGAGTGTCCCGGAATACGGGATACCGTCAGACGGCCAAGTAGCTCAGTTGGTAGAGCAGCGGACTGAAAATCCGTGTGTCGCTGGTTCGATTCCGGCCTTGGCCACCACATTCTCAGCGGCCCGCGACGGCTCCCAGTGGACTGCGCGCGGCTCCGCAGAGTTGCTGGTCTATAATACGAGGTTAAGCAAGAATATCCGTCATGCAGCTCTTCACGCTGGGGCTAAACCATCAGACTGCCCCGCTCGCTATTCGCGAGAGGGTGGCGTTTCACGCCGAGCGGCTACGCTCCGCGCTCGCCGAGCTGACTCGGCACGAGCCGGTCAAAGAGGCGGCGATACTCTCGACGTGCAACCGCACCGAGATCTACTGCGCGCTTGGCGAACCGCAGGCGGCGTTCAAGTGGCTCGCGGGGTATCACCGCGTGCAACCCCACGAGCTACAGCCCTATCTCTACACCCTGCCGCAGGCTGAGGCGGTGAGGCACGCGTTCCGGGTGGCCTCGGGCCTCGATTCCATGGTGGTCGGCGAGCCGCAGATCCTTGGCCAGATGAAGGAGGCCGCGCGCGTCGCCGAGTCCGCCGGCACCCTGGGAACGCTGCTCAACAAGCTGTTTCAGAGTTCCTTCGCGGTCGCCAAGGAAGTTCGCAGCAGTACCGGCATCGGCGCCAACGTGGTTTCGATGGCGGCAGCGGCGGTGAAGCTTGCAGGCCGGATATTTCCGAAGCTCGCCGATCAGAAGGTGCTGCTGATCGGAGCGGGAGAGATGATCGAGCTCGCCGCCACCCACTTCGCTGCGCAAGGGCCCCGGCGCATGGCGGTCGCGAACCGTACTCTGGATCGCGCCGACGCGCTCGCGCGCCGTTTCGGCGCCGATGCAATCGAGCTGCGCGAGCTTCCCGAGCGCCTGCCCGAGTACGATATCGTCGTGTCCTGCACGGCAAGCTCGCTGCCTATCATCGGCAAGGGCACGATGGAGCGCACGGTGCGCGCGCGCCGGCACCGCCCGATCTTCATGGTCGACCTCGCGGTGCCACGCGACATCGAACCGGAAGTCGCGGGAATGGACGATGTGTTCCTTTACACCATCGACGACCTCGCCGCCACGGTGCGCGAGGGCATCGACGCTCGGCAGTCCGCCGTCGCACAGGCCGAAGTGATAATCGAATCGCAGGTGGGGTCGTTCCTGCACTGGATGAAGACCCGCGAGATGGTGCCGCTGATCCGTCAGCTGCGCGAATCGGCGGAGGAAGCGCGGTCGCGCGAGGTCGAGCGTGCGGTGAAGATGCTCGCGCGCGGCGACGATCCGAAGGCCGTGCTCGAAGCGCTTTCCCACGGCCTCACCAACAAGCTGATGCACGCTCCCACCGAAGCGCTGAACCAGAGCGGTGAGGCAGATCCGTCGCTCAAGGAACTCGTCGCACGCCTGTACCGCCTGCGCTCGCGCGATTGAGCTTGAACGCGGGCGTAACCGAGTAAGTCGATGAAGAACAGCATCGCGGCCAAGCTCGATCAGAAGCGTCAGCGGCTTGTCGACATCAACGCGCTGCTTTCCTCGGAGAGCGCGACGCGCGATATGGAGCAGTTTCGCAAGCTGTCGCGGGAGCACGCCGAGTTGGAGCCGATCGTCGCACTGTTCAACAAGTACCGCGATACCGAGCAGCACGTCGCCGAGGCACAAGGACTGCTGGGCGATCCTGAGGTAAAGGGCTACGCAGAGAGCGAAATCAGGGCGGGGCGCGAGCGCCTCACGGCGCTGGAATCGGAGCTACAGAAGATGCTCCTGCCCAGGGACCCGAACGACGAACGGAACATCTTTCTGGAAATCCGCGCCGGCACGGGCGGCGACGAGTCGGCGCTCTTCGCTGGCGACCTGTGCCGCATGTACGCGCGCTACGCGGAGCGTCAGGGCTGGCAGGTGGAAGTGATCTCCGAGTCTCCGGGGGACGTCGGCGGGTACAAGGAAATCATCTTGCGCATCATCGGGCAGGGCGCTTACTCCAAGCTCAAGTTCGAGTCCGGCGGCCACCGCGTCCAGCGCGTGCCAGAAACGGAGACCCAGGGACGAATCCACACCTCGGCGTGCACCGTGGCGATTCTTCCCGAGGCCAATACGATCGGGGACGTGGTGCTCAACCCGGCCGAGATGCGCATCGATACGTTCCGCGCTTCAGGCGCCGGCGGCCAGCACGTCAACAAGACCGACTCCGCGGTGCGGATCACCCACTTGCCGACCGGCATCGTGGTGGAGTGCCAGGACGCGCGCTCGCAGCACAAGAACAAGGAGAAGGCCCTCGCCGTCCTCGCTGCGCGCATCAAGGACAAGCAGATGCGCGAGCAGCAGGCGAAGGAAGCAGCTACACGCAAGTCGCTGATCGGCTCGGGCGATCGGTCCGAGCGCATCCGCACCTACAACTTTCCGCAAGGCAGAGTGACCGATCACCGCATCGGGCTCACCCTTTACAAGATCAACGACATCATGGACGGGGACCTTTCGCAACTGACGGACGCGCTGCAGGCGGAGCTGCAGGCGGAGCAGCTCGCCGCATTCGCCGAGGAACGCTGACGATGATCGCCGTCGAGACTCCGACCCTCGGATCCCTGCTGCTCGAGTCGGGCCTGCCGCGGCGGGAAGCCGAGATCTTGCTTTGCGATCTCCTGGGGTGTGAGCAGGCGCATCTCATCGCCCGCCCTGACGAAGCCGTCGATCTAGCGAAAGCCACGCAGGCCAAGGCCCGGTTCACGCGGCGGCGCGCGGGCGAGCCCGTCGCGTACATCACGGGCCGGCGCGAGTTCTACGGCCTCGCGCTTCGCGTGACTCCTGACGTTCTGATTCCGCGCCCGGAGACCGAGCACCTCGTCGATCTCTCGCTCGAGCGGCTTCCTCTCGGATCGGCGGCGCGAGTGCTCGAGCTCGGCACGGGCAGCGGGGCGATCGCGGTCGCGCTTGCCGTACGAAGACCGGACCTGAAAATCACCGCAACCGATATTTCAGAGGCCGCGCTCGCGGTCGCGAGACGCAATGCCCGCAAACACGCCGCCGAGATCGACTTCAGGAGGAGCGACTGGTTCGAGTCGCTCGGCCCCGGGCTGTTCGACCTCGTTCTCAGCAATCCGCCCTACGTCGCAGAGGGAGACCCGCATCTGCAAAGGGGTGATCTGCGCTTCGAGCCGCGCCTCGCGCTGGTCGGCGGCGACGGCGGGCTTCTCTGCCTTCGCGCGATCGCCACGCAGGCCCGGCAACGACTCCGCCCCGGCGGGTCTCTGCTGCTCGAGCACGGCTACGAGCAGGGAGAGCGATGCGTCGCGCTTCTGCGCGAGCTTGGTTACGTGGAAGTCGCCGACCATCGCGACCTCGCGGGGCTGTCCCGCGTATGCACCGCCGTCTGGCGGAGTGGACCGGGTCTTGGTAAAATTTCCGACTAATCCTCTCAGGTATCAGGGGCAAACATGGATGCGCAAGAATTGATCAAGCAGCAGGTCACCGGCAATCCGGTCGTGCTCTACATGAAGGGCACCCCGCAGCTTCCGCAATGCGGCTTTTCCGCCAACGCCGTACAAATCCTCAAGGCCTGCGGCGTGTCGAATCTGTTCACCGTGAACGTGCTCGAAGAGCCGGAAATCCGCCAGGGCATCAAGGACTACGCCAACTGGCCCACGATCCCTCAACTCTACGTCAAAGGAGAGTTCGTCGGCGGGTCCGACATCATGCGCGAGATGTACCAGTCCGGAGAGCTGCAGAAGCTGCTTCAGATCTGAGCAAGCAGCTCGTCGATCATTCGCTCGGCCTGCGAGGCGTAGCCGCCCCCGAAGAGGTTCGCGTGGTTGAGCACGTGGTAGAGGTTGTACAGCGTCCTTCTCTGCGCGTAGCCTGAGTGCAGCGGAGCGATCTCCGCGTAGCCTGAATAGAAGGCGGCAGGAAACCCCCCGAACAGCTCTGTCATCGCGAGATCCGCCTCGCGGTCTCCCCAATAGACGGACGGATCGAAGAGTACCGGCTCGCCGCCTGCAAGAAAACCGGCGTTCCCGCCCCACAGATCGCCGTGCAGGAGGGATGCCGCAGGCGCGTGGCGAGCGAGGAGCCTGGGGACTGCCTCCAGCAGGCGCTCACCCTTCCTCAAGAGCTGCGCGCCTTGGCCGTTCCTCTTTGCGAGGTCAAGCTGAGGCGCAAGGCGCGCGTCGCGCCAGAACCCGCTCCACGAGGACGACATCGGGTTGAGCTGCGGCGTCCTTCCGATGTAGTTGTTCCGCCGCCAGCCGAAGGTTTCCCCGTGGACCGAGTGGAGGCGCGCGAGCGCTCGCCCGAGCGCGGCGTAGTCGCCGTCACCACGCAGCTCCAGGTACTCGAGCACGAGGAAGGCTTCTTCGCCCTCCCGCCCGCGGCACAGCGGCGCGGGGACGCGTGCCCCGGCGGCTGCCAGCTCCGCAAGGCCGTCGGCCTCGGCGGCAAAGTTGTCGACCTGCGTGCGATCGTTGACCTTTGCAAAGTATCTGCGGCTGCCGCCTTCGAGGAGCAGGCAGCGGTGGACGCACCCTCCGCCGACGAGCGACACGCGCTCGATATGAAATCTGCCCGCCGCTTCGGAGATCGAGGCTTGCAGCGCCGCTAGCAGCGAAGCAGAGATCAGGTGCGTTTCAGCAGCGCCCGCGCGCGCTTGATCGCGGCACGGACTCGCGACGGCGCAGTGCCGCCGATATGCGAGCGGCTTTCGACCGAGCCTTCGAGCGTCAGCACCCGGTAGACGTCGCGATCCACCTTCGCGGAGAAGCGGCGCAGATCCTCGAGCGGCAGCTGCTCCAAGCTGCGTCCGGACTCCTCGGCGAACCGCACTGCCCGCGCCACCGCCTCGTGGGCGTCGCGGAACGCGAGGCCCCTCTTTACGAGGTAGTCGGCAAGATCGGTGGCTGTGGCGAAGCCCTCCTGCGCTGCCGCGCGCATCGCCGCCTCGTTCACGACCAAGCCCGCGATCATCTCGGCGAAGATGGCGAGCGTATCGCGCCAGGTGTCCACCGCGTCGAACAGCGGCTCCTTGTCTTCCTGGTTGTCCTTGTTGTAAGCGAGCGCTTGGCCTTTCATCAGCGTAAGAAGCGCGACCAGATCGCCCGTGACCCTGCCGGCCTTGCCGCGCGCGAGCTCGGCGACATCGGGATTTTTCTTCTGCGGCATGATCGAGGAGCCCGTGCAAAAGCGGTCGGGCAGGGTCACGAAGCCGAACCGCGGGCTGGTCCACAGGATCAGCTCCTCCGACAGGCGCGACAGATGGACCATCGCGAGCGCGGCGCAGGCGCAGAATTCGATCGCAAAATCGCGATCGGACACGGCGTCGAGGGAATTCCCGGCGACGCCTTCGAAGCCCAGCTCTTTCGCCACGCGGGCGCGGTCGATCGGGAACGAGGTGCCCGCGAGCGCCGCGGCGCCGAGCGGGAGCTGGTTCACTCTGCCGCGGCAATCGGCAAGGCGCGCCCGATCGCGCTCGAGCATCTCGAAGTACGCGAGCAAATGGTGCCCGAAGGTCACGGGCTGGGCGACTTGCAGATGGGTGAATCCCGGCATCACCGTGGCCGCGTGCCTTTGCGCCTGATCGAGCAGCGCCCTCTGGACCGACCGGATGAGGACCGCGATTTCGTCGATCGCGTCGCGCAACCACAGGCGCAGATCGGTCGCGACCTGGTCGTTGCGCGAGCGCGCAGTGTGAAGGCGCTTGCCGGGGTTGCCTACCAGGGCGATAAGGCGCCGCTCGATGTTGAGGTGAACATCTTCGGCGTCGAGCGACCAGCGGAAGCGCCCGTCCTGGATCTCTCTCCCGATCCTGGCCAGGCCGCGCTCGATCGCCTTGAGATCGCCGCGGGTCAGTATTCCCGACGAGCGCAGCATGCGCGCGTGCGCGAGCGATGCCCGGATGTCGTGTGGCGCAAGACGCCAGTCGAACCCGACCGAAGCGGTGTAGCGCTTGACGAGCTCGGACACGGGCTCGGCGAACCGCCCGGACCAGAGCTTCCTGCCCGGTTTGGGCTTAGCTCCCATGGTTGACTGTAAAATGCCTGAAATCTCGAGCGCACCGCAACCGCGCCCGGACCCTGTGCCCCGCGAGAAAATGCAAAGTATACGGCAAAACCATCTGCCCGACGCCCTGCCGGATCTCCGCAACTTGGGCGTGATCTCTCGCATCCTCCTTTCGGTGAACGCCCTCGCTCTCCTATTCGCCGTGGCGCGCTCGCGCGAAGTCGGAGAGTTCGCGGTGAAAGTCACCGAGATCGCGGGGTCGCTAGAGCCGGTGTTGCTCGTGGCGATGGTCGTGCTCTACGCGGCGTCGCCGCTGCTCAAGCGGCTCGCGTACGCCCAGGGGCTGGCAGGGGTCTTCGTGATCGTGCTCGCCGCGACCGCCGCCCTATTCCCGCTTCAAACATACATCGGCGGAAACGGCGAGTTCGGTGAGCTCGCGTGGAGTCTGGCCTGCTCGGCTTCCGCAACGGCAGTGGTGGCCTGGTATTTTCACCTTCGCAACCGCGCGTTCTCGCCTGCGATCTCCGAGGCGCGGCTTCAGGCGCTCCAGGCCCGCATCCGGCCGCATTTTCTGTTCAACAGCCTGAACGCGGTGCTCTCTCTGATTCGCAAGGACCCCAAACGCGCGGAGGGCGCCCTCGAGGACCTCGCCGAGCTGTTCCGCACCGTGATGGCGGACAACCGGGAGCTGGTCGCGCTGCGCGACGAGGTTTCCCTGTGCAGGCAATACCTCAATCTCGAGCAGCTGCGCCTCGGCGACCGGCTGCGTGTCGAATGGCGACTGGACCCCGCGGCGGAAGAAGGCCTGGTTCCGCCCATGGTCCTGCAACCCCTGGTCGAGAATGCCGTCTACCACGGCATCGAGCCGGGAATCGAACCCGGGCTGATCGAGGTACACATCGAGCGGCGCAACGACCGCGTGTGGTTGCAGCTGACCAACCCCTATCACCCGGACTATCAGCACCGGCAGGGGAATCACATGGCGCTCGCCAATATCCGCGAACGACTCCGGCTTCACTTCGACGTCGAGGCGAGCCTGAACACCCGCATCGCCGACGGACGCTACGAGATCGGCATCGCCATGCCTTATCGGACCGGCTGATGAGCCCGCTCCGCGTGGTCATCGTCGACGACGAGCAGCCGGCGCGCAGCCGCTTGCGCGAGCTGCTCGAGGATTGCCGGAACGATCTGCCCCATGTGCTGGCGGGTGAAGCGGCGAACGGCGTGCAGGGCCTGCAGGTCGCCGCCGCCGCCGCCGCGGACGTCGTTCTGGTTGACATTCACATGCCCGAGATGAGCGGCATCGAGTTCGCGCGACACTTGCAGGTGCTCGAGCGCCCGCCCGCCGTGATCTTCGTCACCGCTCACGATCAGTACGCGGTCGAGGCATTCGAGGTGAACGCGGTGGACTACCTGACCAAACCGGTTCGGGCCGTGCGCTTGCTGACCGCCCTGAAGAAAGCTGCGAACGGCGCGCGCCTTTCCCGCGGAGTGCTCGAGAGCATCGACCCGGCTCCACGGCGCCACTTCAGCGTGGCCGAGCGCGGTCGGGTGATCCTCGTTCCGGTATCGGAGGTGATCTACCTGAGGGCGGAGCTCAAGTACGTTACGCTTCGCACGCGCGAGCGCGAGCACCTGGTCGAGGAATCGCTTACGCAGCTCGAGCAGGAGTTCGGCGGCGTTTTCGTGCGAATCCACCGCAATTGCCTAGTGGCGCGTCGGTTGATCCGCGGATTTGAGCGCGGAGTGGAGACCGAAGGTGAAGTCGGGTGGTCGGTAGTGCTGGAAGGCCTCGAGGAGAAGCTCCCGGTGAGCCGCAGGCAGTGGCCGCAAATCAAGTCCCTGGGGGGCGGGAAATGAGCCGGGGGCCCGGACGGATCGTGATCGCATCGCGCAAGAGCCGCCTCGCGATGTGGCAATCGGAGCACGTCGCGAGTCAGCTCAGGCGCGCGCACCCTCAGTGCGAAGTGAGCATCCTCGGCATCACGACCCGCGGCGACCAGATCCTCGATCGCCCCCTCGCCGAAGTCGGCGGCAAGGGCCTGTTCGTGAAGGAGCTCGAGGCGGCGCTCGAAGACGGGCGCGCGGACATCGCCGTGCACTCGGCCAAGGATGTGCCGATGCAACTTCCGCAGGGATTTTGCCTCGCCGCGATCACTCCGCGCGAAGACCCTCGCGACTGCATCGTATCGAATGTGGGCGCGAGCCTCGGGTCGCTCGCCGCGGGAAGCGCCGTCGGAACGTCCAGCCTGCGGCGCGAAGCCCAGTTGCGCGACCGTTACCCTGCGCTTGTGGTCAGGCCCCTGCGCGGCAATCTCGATACGCGCCTTGCCAAGCTCGACCGCGGCGAATTCCAGGCCATCGTTCTCGCGGCGGCCGGGCTGAAGCGACTCGGCCTGGCCGCGAGGATACGCAGCATGCTCGAGCCCGAGCAGAGCCTGCCTGCTCCGGGGCAGGGCGCTCTCGCGATCGAGTGCCTCGAGGACCGAGACGACTTGCGAAGGCAGCTCGCTGCGCTTGCCGACCCGGCCACCACCGCGTGCGTGCGCTCCGAGCGGGCGCTGAGCCGCTCGCTGTCGGGCAGCTGCCAGTTGCCCCTTGCGGCCTACGCGGAGGCGAGCGAGAGGCAGATTCACTTGAGAGGGTTGGTGGCAAAACCCGACGGAAGCCAAGTGGTGCGCGCGCAAGCCCATGGACCGATCGACGCGCCCGAAAAGCTCGGCGAGAGCCTTGCGGCAACGCTCCGCGCCCAGGGCGCCGACGCCATCCTCGCCGCACTTTCATGAAAGCGGGTCCCCTTTCGGGGCGCGGGGTCGTGATCACTCGGCCGCGCGAGCACGCTCCCGCGCTCGACGCGCGCATCCGAGCCGCAGGCGGGGAGCCGATACTCTTTCCCACGATCGAGATCCTGCCTCCGGAGGATCCAGGCAGGGTTTCCGAAATCATCGCGCGCCTCGAGAAATTCGACATGGCGGTCTTTGTCAGCCCGACCGCGGCAATGCGAGGCCACGCCATGGTAAGCGCGAGCCGGGCGTGGCCGCAGAAACTGCGCGTGGCGGCGGTCGGGGGGGGAACCGCCAAGGCGCTCAAGGACTGCGGATTGCGCGACGTGATCGCGCCTCCGGGAGAGGGCGATAGCGAAACGCTGGCGGGGCTTACCGAGATGCAGGACCTGCGTGGGCGCTCGGTGGTCGTCTTTCGTGGTCAGGGCGGCCGCGAATGGCTGCGCGGCGCGCTCGAGAAGCGCGGCGCGCGCGTGGAATACGCGGAATGCTACCGGCGCGCCCGGCCAGCGACCGAGGCCCGCGCGCTGCTCGCAAGGTGGCAGACCGGCGGTGTCGAGGCGGTCTCGATCACGAGCAGCGAGGGCCTCGAGAACTTCTTCACGATGCTCGGCCCCACCGGCGGCGGCTACCTGCGCGCAACGCCCGTCTTCGTTCCCCATCCCCGCATCGAGCTCGCAGCGCGGAAGCACGAGATACGCACGATCATCGTGACCGGCCGCGGCGACGAGCGCGCCGTAGCGGAGATGGCGGTCTTTTTTGCTAGAGTATGAGCGCTTCCGACCCGCGAACGCTTTAGGACATGGAAGACCGCGCGCCCTCCCCCTCCGATCCATCCTCGAAGCGCAAAGCGCGGTTCGGCTATCCCTGGGCGATCGCCTGCGCGCTGCTTTCCCTGCTATTCGCCTGGCAGTGGTACGACTCCCGCTTGCGCATCGCCGAGTTGCGGGGCGAGCTGGCGCAGCGGGTGCGCGACAGCGAGGCCGACAGCCGCGATGCGCGCCTGAGTGCGAAGCAGGCCCAGGAAGCCATGCGCGAGGCCCTCGCAAAGGTCGCGCAGCTCGATCTGCGTCTCAGCGAATACCAGAGTCACCAAGCGAACCTCGAATCGCTCTACCAGGAGCTTTCGCGCAGCCGCGACGACTGGGTGATCGCCGAGATCGAGCAGATTCTCACGATAGCATCGCAGCAGCTGCAGATCGTCGGCAACGTTTCGGTGGCCTTGGCGGCGCTTAATACGGCGGACGCGCGCCTGGCACGCTCGGGCCGCCCGCAGTTCCTGCCGCTGCGGAAGGCGTTCGCGCGCGATATCGAGCGCCTGAAGGCGGCACCGGGCCTCGACGTCGCGGGAACCGCCCTGAAACTCGATCAGATGATCGCGAGCGTGGATTCCCTGGGTTTGGCCCAGGAGATGCGTCCCCAACCCGCCGAGCCGAAGAAAGCGGCCGCAACCGGTTTTTGGGACCAGCTTTTCGAGGACCTGCTGCGCGAGCTGAGGCAGCTCGTCAGGATCCAGAAAGTGGACGGCACCGACTCGGCGCTGCTCAGCCCGACGCAGGCTTATTTCCTGCGTGAGAACCTCAAGCTCCGCCTGCTCAACGCCCGGATCGCGCTGCTCGCGCGCGACGAGACCGCCTACCGCAACGACCTGGACGCCGCCGCGACCTGGCTCATACGCTACATCGACACCCGGGCGGGGGCGGGTGCGTCGATGGCCGCCGGTCTGAAGCAGCTCCGGGCCGCAGGCTCAGCTCCTCTGTTTCCGACGATGAACGAGAGCCTCGCGGCAGTGCGCAGCTACAAGGCACCGCGCGAGCGAGCGACGCAATGAGGGCGCTGCTCTGGCTGCTGATTCTCGCGGCGCTCGCAGTTGCTCTCTCCCTTTTCATGCGCGGTAACGGCGGCTACGCTCTTTTCGTGCTGCCTCCGTGGCGCGCGGAGGTCTCGCTCAATTTTCTCGCCGTCCTCGTGATCGTCGGGTTTGCGCTTCTGTATATTCTGGTGCGCGGGGTATGGCACACCCTGCGCCTGCCCTCTCACGTCCGCGCGTTTCGCAAACGTCGCAGGGCCGAGGCGGGACACGAGGCGACGCTCGGCGCGATACAGGCGTTGTTCGAGGGTCGATTCGTGAGAGCGGAGAAGCTCGCGTCCAAGGCGTTCGATCTCGGCGCCGCGCCCGGGCTGGTAGGCCTGCTTGCGGCCCGCGCCGCGCAGAAGCTGCGCGACTTCTCTCGCCGCGACCAATGGCTGGAGCAGTCCAAGCAGGGGGGCGCGGAGTGGCAGGTCGCGCAGGCGATGACTCGCGCCGAGCTCCTCCTCGACGAGCGGCGCTTCGACGAGGCGCGGTCCGTGCTGCGCGACCTGCACGCGAGCGGCCCTCGGCATGTCGCGGGACTCTTCCTGATGCTGCGGGCCGAGCAGGGGCTCGCGAACTGGGACGAAGTGCTGCGCATCGCGAACGCGCTGGAGAAGCACGACGCCATGCCGCCCGAAGCCCTGGACAGCGTCCGCGTCGGTGCGCGCATCGCGCTGCTGACCCGGGGGCTCTCCGACAGGGAAGCCCTGCTTCGCCAATGGGACAGCGTGCCGCGTTCCGACCGCATCAGACCGAAGGTGGCGGCGACCGCCGCGCGCGCCTTCATGCAGATCGGGGACTGCCGCAAGGCTCACCGCATCATCGAAGATGCCCTTGAGCGCGGCTGGGACGGATCGCTCGCGCTGCTGTACGGTGAATGCGTGGACCGGGACGCGCTGGAACGACTCGAGCGCGCCGAAAAATGGCTGGCTGAGCGCCCGGGAGAAACCGAGCTGCTGCTTACTCTAGGCCGTTTGTGCGTGCAGCGCGAGCTGTGGGGCAAGGCGCAGAGCTACCTCGAGGCGAGTCTGGCGACTCGGCCGACCCAGGCGGCCCATATCGAGCTCGCTCGGCTGCACGAGCGGCTGGGGCGGCCGGCGGAAGCGGGTAGGCATTTCCGCGCGAGCGCGGATCTCGCCCAGAGCGCTCCGAGCTAGGCCCCCTCAGATCCCGAGTCCGGCGAGCTGCTTTTCCGGGTACCGGGTGCCCGACGCGGCCCCCAGCGGAAACGCCCGCGCAAGCTGCGCGATCTCCGCCTCGGACAGCGCAATGCCGACCGCGGCTGCGTTCTGCTCCATGTAGGCGCGTCGCTTCGTGCCGGGGATGGGGACGACGTCCCCGCCTTGCGCAAGCACCCAAGCGAGCGCGACCTGCGCCGGCTTGGCCTTGTGCGCGGCGGCGATCGCCTCGAGAGGGGCCAGGAGGTCGACGTTGCGCTTGAGGTTGTCGGGGTTGAAGCGCGGGTGATCGCGCCTGCGGTCCTTCTCCTGCAAGGTGTCGAGCGTCTTGATCGTGGCGGTGAGGAACCCGCGGCCCAAAGGTGAGTACGCCATGAAGGCGATGCCGAGCTCGCGGCAGGTCGGAAGGATGTCACGCTCGACGTCGCGCGACCAGAGCGAGTACTCGGTTTCGAGGGCGGCGAGCGGATGCACCTCATGGGCGCGCCGCAAGGTCGCGGCCCCGGCCTCGGAGAGGGCCAGGTAGCGGACCTTGCCTTGCTCGACCAGCCTTTTCATCGCGCCGACGGTGTCTTCGATCGGCACCTTGGGGTCGACGCGGTGCAAGCCGTAGACGTCGATCGCATCCACGCCCAGGCGTTTCAGGGAAGCCTCGCAGGCCAGCGGCACGTAGCCGGGATGGCCCGCCGAAAGTCCCTCCGGCAGCTTGAAGCCGGAAAGGCCCAGATTGCCGAACTTCGTCGCCAGCACAACCCGATCGCGCTTCCCCTTGAGTGCGCGCCCGACCAACTCCTCGTTGCTCCCCGCTCCGTAGGCGTCGGAGGTGACGATCAGGTTGACCCCGAGATCGATCGAGCGATGAATGGTCGCGATCGACTCCGCTTCGTTCGGCTCGCCGTAGATGCCGGTCATGCCCATGCAGCCCAGTCCGATGGCCGGAACCTCGGGGCCGGTCCTTCCAAGCTTGCGCGTCTGCATGCTCTTCCTCTCCGCTTAGTCTAGCCGAGCCACTCTCTCGCGCGCAGGAAGTCGCGGTAGAGACGCGCTTCCTCGCTCGACGGGTCGGGCTTCCAGTCATAGCGCCAGGTCACTCTTGGCGGGAGCGACATGAGTATCGACTCGGCCCGCCCGCCCGACTGGAGGCCGAACAGCGTGCCGCGATCATAGACGAGATTGAACTCGACGTAGCGGCCGCGCCGGTAGGCCTGAAAATCCCTTTCTCGCTCGCCGTAGGGGAGATTCCTGCGGCGCTCCACCACGGGCAGGTACGCCGGGAGGAAATGATCGCCGACGCTTTTGAGCAATCCGAAGCAGCGCTCGAAACCGCCGTCGTTCAGGTCGTCGAAGAATATGCCGCCGATGCCGCGGGGTTCACCACGATGCTTGATGTAGAAGTACTCATCGCACCAGCGCTTGAAGCGCGGGTAGCAATCCGCCCCGAAGGGCTCGAGCGCCTGGCGGCAGGTGAGATGGAAGTGACGCGCATCTTCCTCGAAGCCGTAGTAGGGGGTGAGGTCCATGCCCCCGCCGAACCACCAGATCGAATCGCTCCCGGGCTTGGCGGCCAAGAGGAAACGCACATTCATGTGCACGGTGGGCACGTAGGGATTGCGCGGGTGCAGGACCAGCGACACGCCCATCGCCTCGAAGCCCCTCCCGGCGAGTTCCGGACGCGCCGCGCTCGCAGACGCTGGCAGGCGCTCGCCGTGCACGTGAGAGAAATTCACCCCGCCGCGCTCGAACAGGTTTCCCTCCTCGATGATCCGGCTCTCCCCGCCGCCGCCTTCAGGGCGCTGCCAGCGGTCGCGCCCGAAGCGTTTCCCGTCGATGCGCTCCAGTTCCGCGGCGATGCGGTTCTGCAGCTCGACGAGGTAATCGCTGACTGCAGGAGCGTTCATTTCTTGGGAGAAACGGCCCGGAATCCGATGTCTCGCCTGTATTGCATGCCGTCGAAGCGGATGCCGGACACCGCCTCGTAGGCGCGCCGCTGCGCCATCCTGATGGTGTCGCCCAGGGCGGTAACGCACAGCACCCGCCCGCCGCTGGTCACGGCAGTCCCGTCCTTCAGCGTTGTCCCCGAGTGGAACACGCGAAGGTCTTGCTCAGGCTCAGGAAGACCCGTGATCGCGTCGCCCTTCTTCGGCGAATCGGGATAGCCCGACGCAGCGACCACCACGCCCAGGGCCGGGCGGCGGTCCCAGTCGGCCTCGTGCCGGTCGAGCTTTCCGTCGACCGCGCCCTCGATCAGCTCGAACAGGTCGCTTTTCAGGCGCAACAGGATAGGCTGCGTCTCGGGATCGCCGAGGCGGCAGTTGAACTCGAGCACGCGCGGGTTGCCTGCGCCATCGATCATCAGGCCCGCGTAGAGAAATCCGCTGTAGCGATGGCCTTCGTCGGCCATGCCCTTGAGCACCGGCTGGATGACCTCGCGCACGACGCGGGCGTGCAACTGGGGAGTGACCACCGGAGCCGGAGAATACGCGCCCATGCCCCCGGTGTTGGGTCCCTGGTCGCCGTCCTTCAGGCGCTTGTGGTCCTGGCTGGTCGCGAGGGGCACGATGTGCTCGCCGTCGGCCAGGACGATGAAGCTCGCTTCCTCGCCTGCAAGAAACTCCTCGATCACGAGGCGGGTGCCGGCCGCGCCCATGCTGCGCTCGACCAGGATCTGGTCGACCGCGCGGTGCGCCTCTTCCTTGGTCGTTGCAACGACGACCCCCTTTCCCGCGGCAAGCCCGTCGGCCTTCACCACGATCGGCGCCCCGCGCGATTCGACATAGTCGTGCGCGGCCTTGGCCTCGTCGAAGCTTGCGAACGCCGCGGTCGGAATCCGGTGGCGGGACATGAATTCCTTGGCGAACTGCTTCGAGCTCTCGAGTCGCGCGCACGCTTTCGTCGGGCCGAAGATTCTCAAGCCCTTGGAGCGGAACAAGTCGACGATCCCTTCCGCGAGAGGCGCCTCGGGGCCGACCACGGTGAGGTAGATCCTCTGCGCAAGGGCGAAATCGGCGAGCGCGCCGATGTCGGTGATCGCCAGGTTCTCCAGCCCGTTCTCGCGGGCGGTGCCGCCGTTGCCAGGGGCGACGAACACCTTCTGCACGCGCGGGCTCTGAGCCAGACGCCACGCGATCGCGTGCTCCCTGCCGCCCGAGCCGACGACAAGCAGCTTCATTTCAGTGGCGGAAATGCCGGACGCCGGTGAATACCATGGCCAGCCCCTGTTCGTCCGCAGCCGCGATCACCTCATCGTCGCGCAGGCTCCCGCCGGGCTGTATCACGGCCTTGGCGCCCGCGCGTGCAACCACGTCGATGCCGTCGCGGAACGGGAAGAACGCGTCCGAAGCCACCACCGAGCCGGCGAGGGAGAGGCGCGCTTCCTTCGCCTTGAATTCCGCGACCCGCGCCGCGTCGACCCGGCTCATCTGGCCCGCGCCGATACCCAGGGTGCGCCCCTCCCTGCAGAAGACGATGGCGTTCGACTTGACGTACTTCGCTACGCGCCACGCGAACAGGAGGTCGCTGATTTGATCCGGAGCGGGCTTGGCACGGGTGACGACCTGCAGCTCAGAGGCTTTCAGGGCACGGTCGTCCCGCGTCTGGACGAGAAGTCCTCCGCCGACGCGCTTGAAGTCATAAGCTTGCGAGGTGCGCGCGAGATCGACCTGCAGTACGCGCACGTTCGGTTTCGCGGCGAGCGTGTTTCGCGCTCCTGCGTCGACTTCGGGCGCAATCACGACCTCGACGAAGGGCTTGCAAACCGCCTCCGCCGTCGGCGCGTCCAGGGGCCGGTTGAACGCAACCACGCCTCCGAAAGCGGAGGTCGGATCGGTTGCGAAGGCGCGATCGTACGCCTCGCGTGCCGAAGCGCCGACCGCAGCCCCGCAAGGGTTGGCGTGCTTGACGATAACGCAGGCCGGGTCGGCGAAAGTCTTGACGCATTCCCAGGCGGAGTCGGCGTCAGCGATATTGTTGAAGGACAGCTCCTTGCCCTGGACCTGAACGCCGAGGGCGAGCCCGCCCGGCGCCGGGCTGGTGTCGCGGTAGAACGCTGCGGACTGGTGAGGATTCTCGCCGTAGCGCAAGTCCTGCAATTTCTCGAACTGAAGCGTGAGCCTATCCGGATACGGGGCGAGCCTGCCGTCGGGCGTAAGGGCCGTGAGGTAGTTGCCGATTGCCGCGTCGTAGGCCGCGCTGTGAGCGAACGCCTTTCGCGCTAGCGAAAAGCGCGTGCTCTCGCTCAGCGCGCCGCCCTGCTTTTCCATCTCCGCGAGCAGCGCCGGGTAGTCCGAGGGGTCGGTCACAACGGCGACGCCGGTGTAGTTCTTCGCGGCGGCGCGCAGCATGCTGGGTCCGCCGATGTCGATGTTCTCGATCGCCTCTTCGAAGGTGAAGTCGGGCCTGGCGACGGTCTGCGCAAAAGGATATAGGTTGACGACGACCAGGTCGATGGGCTCGATACCGGCGGCCCGGATCGCCGCGAGGTGCTCAGGTGAGTCGCGCCGGGCGAGGATGCCGGCGTGCAGCTTCGGGTGCAGCGTCTTCACTCGCCCGTCGAGCATTTCAGGGAAGCCCGTGTAATCGGCGACCTCGGTCACGGCGGCGCCCTCCCCGGCGAGGAACTTCGCCGTCCCGCCCGTCGAAAGAATCTTGATCTTGAATCTGGTCAGTCCCCGCGCCAACTCGCCGAGGCGGGCCTTGTCGGAAACGCTGATCAGCGCCGTCCGGATGGGAATCACATTCTTATTTTATGCGACTGCATCTTCTTTCGCAGGGTGTTGCGGTTGATCCCTAGCATCTCGGCGGCGACAGACTGATTTCCTGCGGCGCGGTCGAGAACGATCTCGAGCATGGGGCGCTCGACGTTCTTCAGCACCATGTCGTAGATGGCGCGCGGTTTCGCTCCGTCGAGATCCTTGAAATAGCGTTCCAGAGAGCGGCGCACGCAGTCCGCGATCTCGTTGGTTTGCTTCATGCCGCCAGCTCCACCTCGTAGCGCAGGCGCGAGTGCTCGTGCCCGAGCTGTTCAAAGAAACCGTCGACCGCAGAGAGTTGCTCCGCGCAGCTCTCGAGCTGGTTCATGCGGTGCCGGAAGCTCGCCGACCCGGCGAGCCCTTTCGTATACCAGGAGATGTGCTTGCGCGCGACCTTCACGCCTCTTTCCGCGCCATAGAACGAATAGAGATCGTGCAGGTGCGCGATCAGCACCGTATGGATCTCGCTGACCAGCGGGTGGGGAAGCTTGTCGCCTGTCGCAAGGTAGTGGGCGATCTCCCGGAAGATCCAGGGGCGGCCCTGCGCTGCGCGGCCGATCATGATGCCGTCGGCGCCGGTGTACTCGAGGACCCGCTTGGCCTCCTCGGGCGTCGTGATGTCGCCGTTCGCGACCACAGGCAGGCGCGTGGACCGCTTGACTTCGCGGATCGTGTCGTACTCGGCGCGTCCCGAGAAGCCGCAGGCGCGCGTGCGTCCATGCAGCGATAGCAGTTGCACTCCGCTATCCTCGGCGATCTTCGCGACAGTGAGCGCGTTCCTGTTTGCGGTGTCCCAGCCGGTTCGGAATTTCAGGGTGACTGGGATGTCGACGGCTTTCACGACGGACTCGAGAATCTGCCCGACCAGGAGCTCGTCCTTCAGGAGTGCCGAGCCGGCCATGGTGTTGCAGACTTTCTTCGCCGGGCAGCCCATGTTGATGTCGATGATTTGCGCGCCTTGCTCGACGTTGTAGCGAGCGGCGTCGGCCATCATGGCCGGGTCGGCGCCGGCGATCTGGACCGAGATCGGTTCGACTTCGCCGTCGTGATTGGCGCGCCGGCGCGTCTTCTCGCTGCCCCACAGCAGTGAGTTCGAGGCAACCATCTCGGAAACGGCGAGGCCAGCGCCGAACTGCTTGCACAGCTGCCTGAAGGGTCGGTCCGTGACCCCCGCCATCGGCGCGACAAACAGATTATTTCGCAACGTGCGCGAACCGATTCGCATTGACGATCGCGGAGTTTTTTGCGGGAGCGCAATTCTATACCTAAACAAGAGCGTCAAGGGAAGACTTTCGATCTCTCTGCGCGCGAAAAAAAAATTACGGCAGAGCGCGCGCCCCGAAAATCATGCGTCTGGCGAGAAAATGCCTGGCGGGCGGCAGAATGTCGAGCAACGCGAGGCCGGCACCGCGCGCCAGCGCGAGCGGCGCAACGGAATTGGAGAACATCCTTACGAGGAAATCCGTGAACCCGATTCCGGCGTAGCGGTCGACGGAGCGGCTGCGCGCATAACGCGAGAGAAAGCCTGGCGCGCCGATCTCTTCCTTTCCGGCTTCAAGCAACATCCGAGCCAATTCCCACGCATCGCGCAAACCGAGATTGAGGCCCTGCCCGGCGACGGGATGCAAGGTCTGCGCAGCATTGCCGATCGCGAGCACTCTGGCGGACGGCCGAATCGCGGCGCGGCGCAACGACAGGGGGAAAGCCGAGCGGGGGCCCGCGGAAAGAAAATCTCCAAGCCTGCCTCCGAACGCAGCGCGCAGACGGGCCAGGAATTCCTGTTCCGGGAGCTGGCATAACTCCTCGGCCGCCGGGGGACTCACGCTCCACACGAGGGCATGGCTATCGCCGAACGGGAGCAGGGCGAGAGGGCCCTCCGCGGTGAAGCGCTCCCAAGCCATGCCGTGTGGCGCACGCTCGGCGCTGACCCGCGCCACGACCGCGCGCTGTCCGTAATCCGTGACCCGCTCGGCGCCCCGAGTGAAGCCACCGTCGGCCAGGACAAGAAGCCGCGCGCGCAGGCTTGCCGCTTTCCCGGCGAGCGACAGTCCTATGTTGATTTCGCCGTCCGAGGACTCCCAGCGCTCCAGGATCCCCGTGACGACGGGGGTGCGGCCGGCCAGCTGAGCGACCAGCTCCGAATACGCGACGACATATCCGAGCGCGGGCAGGCCGTAATCCGAGCAGTGCATCACGGTTCTGCCGAACCCCTGCTGGGAAACGTGGATGGTATGAATGGCGGTGCCACCGGACGGAGGCCAGGCGCCGAGGCGCTCGAGGATCAGGCGGCTGCCGTGCGAAAGGGCTATCGGTCGGTCCGCGGCCCCGACTTCGTCTGCGATTCGCGCAACCGACAGTCCGCTTGCCGACAAGGCGAGCGCGAGCGCGCTGCCTACCGGCCCGCCACCGGCGATGGCGACGTCAACTTGCGGCAGCTCAAGCCCGGCCAACGACCGCCTCGATGTCGCGCAACGCTTTGGGTGCGGCCGCAGTCAGCACCTCGCATCCAGTGCCGGTCACCACGACGTCGTCTTCGATGCGCACGCCGATGTTCCAGAACGCTGCGGGTACGCCGTCGGCGGGCCGCACGTAGCAGCCGGGCTCCACGGTCAGGGTCATGCCGGGCTCGAGGCGACGCCACTCGCCGCCCAATTTGTATTCGCCGGCGTCGTGGACGTCCAGGCCGAGCCAGTGCCCGGTGCGGTGCATGTAGAAGCGACGGTAGTCTTCGGTTTCGATCACCTTGTCGACCGGGCCGCTGCACAGCCCGAGGTCGACAAACCCCCGAGCCAACGTGTTGACCGCGGCGTTATGCGGCTCGTCCCAGCGACTACCGGCTTTCACCGACGCGATCGCAGCGGCCTGCGCCGCGAGCACGAGCTCGTAGACGTCTCGCTGCGGGCCGCTGAATTTGCCGCTGACCGGAAATGTTCGAGTGACGTCCGAGGCGTATCCATCCAGTTCGCAGCCTGCGTCGATGAGCAGAAGGTCGCCATCCGCGAGGCGCGCGCTGTTCTCGCGGTAATGCAGGATGCAGGCGTTGGGACCTCCGGCCACGATGGGGGTATACGCGGGGTACTGGCTCCCGCGACGCCGGAACTCATGGAGCAACTCGGCCTCGATTTCGTATTCGGCGCGTCCCGGGCGCGTGGCACGCATTGCCCGCTCGTGCGCGGCGACCGAGATCGCCGCGGCGCGGCGCATCACGGCGAGCTCGCTGTCATCCTTGACGAGCCGCATCTCGTCGAGCGGCGTGCGCAGGTCGCGGATCTCCGTCGGCGCCGCGACGCCGGCGCGCGTCTGTGAGCGGACTTCGTTGAGCCAGCCCATGACGCGCGCGTCCCACGCAGGATCGGACCCCGGCGTGTAGTGCAGCACCGGTTGATTCGCGAGCAGCCGCGGAATCTGCTCATCCAGCGCTTCTATGGGAAACGCTTCGTCCAGGCCCAGTGCGGCCTTCGCGCCCTCGGGGCCGCTGCGAACGCCGTCCCAGAGCTCGCGGGCGGGATCGCGTTTGCGGCAGAAGAGTATCGATTTCGGCGATTCTCCGGCGACGAGGACCAGCACCGATTCGGGCTCCTGGAATCCGGTCAGGTAGTAGAAATAGCTGTCGAAGCGGTAGGGATACTCGCTGTCGCGGTTGCGCAGCCGCGCCGGCGCCGTCGGGATGAGCGCGACGCCGCGGCCCATGCGTGCCCGCAGGAGGTCGCGCCGCTCGGCGCAGCGCGATAGCGTGTTCATCGTTTCCATCCGCGAATTGTCGTCCGCTTCTGCGGGGCGATCAAGCGACCGGCTCGTTCAGCTCGGCGAGCCGCTGCGGTGTCCCCACGTCGTGCCATTCGCCGCGGTGTAATTCGCCCGAGACCAGGCCGCGAGCCATCGCTGCCCGCAATAGCGGAGCGAGCTGTCCCTTCGCGCCGGGCTTGATGTTCGCGAAGAGCGCAGGCTGGTACAGACCGATGCCGCTGAAAGTCGATTTCGGACCGTCCGCCTCCGCGACCCGCGATCCGCGCAGCGAGAAGTCCCCTTGCGGGTGGTGAGGGGGATTGGCGACCAGCACCAGGTGAGCCAGATCGCCCTCGAGCGCACGTGCGGCCAGAGTGGAGAAGTCGAAGTCGCAAAAGATGTCCCCGTTGATGGCGAGAAACGGCCCGGGACCGAGCAGCGGGAGCGCTTGGGCGATTCCCCCGGCGGTCTCCAGAGCCTCAGCCTCGGCCGAATAGCGGATCGCGACGCCGAAGCTCCGGCCATCGCCGAGGGCCGTCTCTATCATGTGGCCCAGGTGCGCGTGGTTGATCACGATGTCGCCGACACCGGCGCGCGCGAGCGCTTCGATCAGACGGGCGATCAGGGGTCTTCCCCGGACCTTGAGCAGGACTTTGGGTACTGCGTCGGAAAGCGGTCGCATGCGCTCGCCGCGCCCTGCCGCGAGTATCATGGCTCTCATCGATTCAGAAGCTGTGGCCGACTCGCGTTTCCGTCATGTTGAGATCGTCGAGCAGGCGCGCAAGCGGTGCGAGATCACGATAGCGGTCGCAGGTGCGTCGCAGGTAGCTCATCACGAGCGGCTGATCCTTGAGATAGCCGTTCTTCCCGTCCCGGAGAGAAAGTCGCGCGAAGATTCCTAGCACCTTCAATTGGCGCTGAGCTCCCATCCATTCGAAATCGCGGTAAAAGTCGGCGAAGTCCTCGGCGACGGGCAGGTGGGCGCGCCTCGCCTTTTCCCAGTACCGGACTGCCCAGTCGATGACGCGCTCCTCTTCCCACGCGATGTAGGCGTCGCGCAGCAGCGAAACGAGATCGTAAGTGATCGGGCCGTATACCGCATCCTGAAAATCCAGAATGCCAGGGCAGGGTTCGCACACCATGAGGTTGCGCGAATGGTAGTCGCGGTGCACGAATACCCGGGGCTGCGCGAGGTTGTTGGCGAGGATCGCGGCAAACACGGCTTCGAGGCTCTCGGCCTGCGCAGAATTGAGCTCTCTGCGTACCTGACGCGAGACGTACCACTCGGGGAACAGGCGCAACTCGCGGTCGAGCAGTTCGCGGCCGTAATCGGGCAGCGCGCCAGGGCGGCTTGCGAGCTGGATCCGCACCAGCGCGCCGAGCGCATGGTCGTAGAGCGCCCCGGCGCTGCGCGCGTCGAGAGCGTTCAGATAGGGGGTGTCGCCTAGATCCGAGAGGAGCAGGAACCCCTGCGCAAGGTCCTGGGCGTGCACCGCGGGGACGTGCACGCCGGCTTCGGCAAACAACTTTGCGACCCGCACGAACGGCTCGCAACTCTCCTTGTCGGGAGGAGCGTCCATGGCAATGAGCGACGGCAGCGAACCGCCTCGCCGGACCCGAAAATAACGCCGGAAGCTGGCGTCGTCGGATGCGGGAGCGATCGTAAACTCACTGCGCAGCGCTGCCTTCAGCCAGCGCTGCAGCTGCTCGGCCCGATCCAAAACTCCTCCTGAAACAAAGGATTGCCTTCACCCCTGATTTGTGCGATTTTAGCACTCACCCCGGCAGCCCATTCGTACCTACACCAAGACATGTCCCGCTTCCCAGCCCGCTCTACGGTGCTGGCAGTCGCCCTTGTTTGTTCCGCGCAGGCCTGGGCGCAGCAGGGACAGGGTCTGAAACCTCCGCGCTACGCCAAGCCGGACCCCGAAGCGCCGATCACGCTGGACGCCGACCGGATCGAGGGTACGTCGGGACGTGAAACGACCGCCGAGGGAAATGCACGGCTGAACCGAGGCGATCTTTCGATCCGCGCGGACTCGCTCAAATACTCCGAGGAGAGCGAAGAGGTGGAAGCAAAGGGCCAGGTGCGACTCCAGCGAGGCGGCGACACCCTGAGCGGCCCTTCGCTTCGGTACTCGCTGAAGGATTCGACCGGCCTGATCGAAAAGCCGGAATTCACTCTCGCTCCGCGACTCAGGGCGAGCCAGGCTCCCGTCACCGCGCGCGGACGGGCGGAGAGCATCGAGGTCCTGGGCGACGACAAGTACCGGGTCAAGGACGGATTTTTCACTTCGTGCAAGCCCGGCGACGACGGCTGGTATATCAAGGCCGACGAGCTGGACCTGGATCTCGCGCGCAACGTGGGCACCGCGCACGGCGGAGGGGTGTACTTCGAGGGCGTGCACGTGATCTCCGCTCCGACCTTCGATTTTTCGCTCAACAATCAGCGGAAATCGGGCTTTCTCCCGCCGGCAACCGGTATCACCGGTAAGAGCGGTTTCGAGCTGGCGGTGCCCTACTACATCAACCTCGCTCCCGAGTACGACCTGACGCTCACGCCGCGTTACATGCAAAAGCGCGGCACCCAGATCGCGGAGCAATTCCGTTTTCTGGGGGACTCCTATATCGGCGAGCTCAATGCGGAGCAGCTTCCCAATGACCGCATCACGGACGAGGCGCGCTCCGCGATCAGCTTCGTCGCCACCTACAACCGGGGCGGGTCGCTGCTCGGCGGACTCAACCTCAACAGGGTTTCGGACGACAACTACTTCCGCGACCTCGCGACGCGCATCAACATCACCTCGCAGACGACGTTGCCGCGGGAGGGGTACGTTACTTACAACGGCAACTGGT
>Ga0307497_10000035_pt1 | contig 25422 bp, 29 predicted proteins | sample 10_S_MG_FD_201366 | JGI IMG/M metagenome (GOLD analysis project Ga0307497, IMG submission 201366) | Soil microbial communities from Populus trichocarpa stands in riparian zone in the Pacific Northwest, United States - 10_S | ecosystem: Environmental > Terrestrial > Soil > Riparian zone > Trees...
AAGGATCCTCGACGTCCTCTCGCGTACGCGGGTGGCGTGTGTCGATGCGATGCGGTATATAGCGTCGCGAATCATGTGGGTTAGGGCGTTAGTCTTTTTGCTGCTGATCGCCGCGCTCGCGGTGGTCGTGCTGTCGTTCCTGCGGCGCACGCCGCAGCAACCGCAGCGGGAGCGGTCGGACGGCGATGCGGAGCCCGCGCCGAGCGCGCTGCCGCCGCCGGAGGGGTCGAAGGCGCTCGGCCGCGACGAGGTGCTGCGCAAGCTCCGCGAGCTCGCGTTCGGCGCCGCGTTGAGGCCGGTCGTGCCGCCGGTGCACGTCGAGATCGTGGCGGCGATCGGCGTGGGCGTGGACGCCGCGGCGACCGACCCGCGCTACGCGCCGCGCCGGCCGTTGCTGCTTCCGCAGCTGCTGCGCGCCGCGAGCGACGACGGCAGCTCGCGTAGAGATCTCGCCGACATCATCGCGCGCGACCCGGCGCTCGTCGGCAGCCTTCTGAAGCTCGCGAACGGCCCGTACTACCGCACGAGCAACAAGCCGATCGAGAGCATCGACCGCGCGGTCACCGTGCTCGGCACGCAGGGGATTCGCTCGCTCGCGGCCGCGGCGCTCGTGCAGCCCGTGTTCCGCGCCGCGTCGAGGGACTCGGGGCGCTTCGCCGAGATCACCTGGGAGCACACGCACCGCTCGGCCGCCGCGGCCGAGGTGTTCGCGTTCGCGGTCGAAGGCACGGATCCGTTCGCCGCGCAGCTGCTCGCGCTCGTCACCGGGCTTGCGGCGATCGTGGTGTACAGGATCGCGGCCGATCAGTACGCCGCGCGCGGCACGAAGCCCGAGGCGACCGCGCTGGCGTCTCTGCTCGACGAGCACGCGCCCGCCGTCGCGTGCAAGATCGCCGCGACGTGGGAGCTATCGGAACGCCTCCTCGGCGCGCTCGAGGAGCAGCTGCGCGGCAGCACCAAGCCGCCATCGGAGCTCGGACGCTCGCTGCGCTTCGGGGCGGTCGCGGGCGCGCTGTCGGTGCTCGCGGCGGAGAGCGTGATCGACGACGGTACGGCGCGAGCGTCGCTCGTCGCTGCCGGCGGAACCGGCAGGAAGTTCGAGCGGATGTGGGAACGGTTCTCCGCGCAGCTCGCGACGAGCTAGTGTCTAGTCTGCGCGACGAGCGCGAGCGGCGCGGCACAGAGCGGCGCGCCGGGAGTCCAGCGGTGCGCCGTCAGCGTGTCGAGTCGGCGCCCGAGCATCGCGATCCCGAGGAACCCGTCTGCCATTTCGTACAACGCGAGCTCCGGCGCGTCGCCCGAATCCTCAACCGTCGCCTCGATCCGTGGCGGCTCGATCACGCAGCGCAACGCGCTGAGCCCGCCCGCCAGGCCGACGCCGAGCGCCTTGAGGTGAGCCTCCTTGAGCACCCAAAGCATGTAGAACCGCTCGGGCCGCGAGCCGATCCACCTGTTCTCCTCGGCCGAAAAGTAGCGCTCGGCGATTCCGTCGATCGTGCGTCGCTCGACCGGAAGCTCGACGTCGATGCCGATCGGCGCGGTCGCTGCGAGCGCGCAGACGACGAGGCCGCCGCTGTGCGCGATGCTGAGCTGCGGTCCGCCGATGCACTCCGGCCGGCCGTTCGCGTCGGCGCGCAACGAGTGCGAGAGCGCCGGCTCGCCGGTCCAGTCTTGCAGAGCGACGCGCAGAAGCGCGCGTCCCGCGAAATGCTCGGTCTTGCGGCGCGGTTGAGCGGACGGCGAGAGCGCGGCTTGGTCCCGTTCCGTGATCAAGTCGTCCCAACGCGCGTCGCGGAACGCGGCGACGTCCGTGTGATAGATACGGGCACTCGGCCGCGGCGCGGCCACGGTCACGACCAGCGGCGCAGAACGAGGGACGTGTTGATGCCGCCGAACGCGAAGTTGTTGCTCATCACGTATTCGGTTTGAATCGCGCGGGGCTCGCCCATGATGTAGTCGAGATCGGCGCAACGCTCGTCCGGTGCCGCGAGATTCAGCGTCGGGGTGAACTCGTCGCGGTTCATCATCTCGACCGCGAGCCACGCTTCTTGTGCTCCGCACGCGCCAAGCGTGTGGCCGAAGTAACTCTTCATGCAGCTGATCGGCATGCGCGCGCCGAACACCGCGTGCGTCGCGCGGCTCTCGGCGATGTCGCCGAGCTCCGTGGCAGTGCCGTGCGCGCTCACGTAGCCGATCGCCGCGGCGTCGAGCCCCGCGTCTCGAAGCGCGTGCCGCATCGCCATCTCCATGGTCTCCGCGGTCGGCTGAGTCACGTGGAACGCGTCGCAGTTGGTGCCGAAGCCGACGACCTCCGCGTGGATCTTCGCGCCGCGCGCACGCGCCGAATCGAGGTTCTCGAGGATCAGCGTCGCCGCACCTTCGCCGATCACGAGCCCGTCGCGGTCGCGGTCGAACGGCCGCGGCGTCGTGCTCGGAGCGTCGTTCTTCACGCTCGTCGCGAACAACGTGTCGAAGACCGCGGCTTGCACCGCCGAGATCTCCTCCGCTCCGCCGGCGATCATCACCTGTTGCGCGCCGTGCTTGATCGCCTCGTACGCGTAGCCGACGGCCTGACTACCCGACGTGCAGGCCGTGCTCGTCGCGATCAGCCGCCCACGGATGTTGAAGAACAGCGCCGTGTTCACGGCGGCCGTGTGGCTCATCATCCGGATGTAGCTCGTCGAGTTGATCGTGCGCGTGCTGCGCTGCGCGAGCATCGCGCCGAACTCCGCGATCGCGTCGAAGCTGCCTGACGAGGAGCCGTACGCGATCCCGCACTCGCCGCTGCTCAGAATCGGCGAGCTCAGGAGGCCGGCATGCTCGAGCGCCCGCTCGGTGCTCGTGACGGCAAAGGACGCGACGCGGCCCATCGCGCGGATCTTCTTCCGTGGATAGTGCTCCGGCGTGGCGTAGTCGGTGATCGGGCCGCCGAGCTGGGTATTGAGGCCTTGGTAGTTGCGCCACTCCTCCATCCGGCGGATGCCGCTGCGCCCCGCGTTCATCGCGGCGACGATCGTGTCCCAGTCGCGCCCGAGCGACGTGAGCCCGGCCATGCCGGTGATCGCGACGCGGATGGTCACGAGAGGCCCCCGTCGATGCAGATCACTTGCCGGGTGATGTACCCGGCGGCATCGGATAGCAAATAGCCCACGAGCGCCGCAACCTCCTCGGCTTGACCCAATCGACGGGCAGGCACGAGCCGCAAGATTTCCTCGACGTCAGCCGTCTTCGTCATTTCAGTCTCGATCAAGCCCGGTGCGACGCAGTTGACCGTGATCTTGCGTTTGCCGAGCTCGAGCGCCAGGGCTTTGGTCGCGCCGATGAGACCGGCCTTGGCCGCGCTGTAGTTCACTTGTCCGCGGTTGCCGAGCACGCCCGAAACGGACGACAGCGTCACGATGCGTCCGCCCTGGCGCGCCTGAATCATCGGCATCACGCACGGCTGCAACACATTATAGAAGCTGTCGAGATCGGTACGGAGAACGGCGTCCCAGTCCTCGCCCGTGAGCAGCGGGAAGGCGTTGTCGCGGTGGATACCCGCGTTGTTGACGACGCCGTAGTACGCGCCGTTCGCTTCGATGTCGACCTCGATCGCGGCGCGAGTCGCAGCGCGGTCCGTCACGTCGAAGCGCAGCAATCGGGCCGAGCCGCCCGCCGCTGCGATCGCGGCCGCGGTTCGTGTCGCGCCCTCTCGATCGCTCCAGTAGTGCGCGACGACGCCGAAGCCGTGCTTCGCGGTGGCGACCGCGATCGCGGCTCCGATGCCTTTGCTCGCCCCGGTGACGAGCACGGTGCGCGTCACGAGGCCCCCGCCGTCGGACGCAGCCCGGCGAGCTCGCGTGGAGCCGGCTGATAGGTCGATAGCACCGCCGTCGCGACGACGGCGTCGAGCGAGATCGTGCAGCGGAACGCACCGACGCCCTGGTCGTGCCACAGCGGCTCGACGAGCACGGTGAGCTTGCTGCCGACGGGAAAGCGCGCGAGGCGAGCGTCGTACGCTCGCGTGCCGAGCAGGAAGCCGATCGCGGGCGGCTCGCCGCGCTGCCGCGCCTCGAAGCCTACGTGCGCGGCCACGGTTTGCGCCATGTACTCGATGCCAACCCAACCCGGCACGCCGTCGCGCTCGCAGAACACGCTCGTGGGTTGGATCTCGACGACCGCGACGGATCTCTTCGAGTCGTACGAGACGAGCCGATCGATCAGGGTCATCTCGGGGCCGTGCTTCAGAAGCTCGCCGACCGGGATTGCGCTCGTGTCGATCATGCGCGGCCGATCACGACGGCGGCGTTGCTGCCGCCGAAGGCAAACGAATTCGACGCGAACACGTCGTGCTCCCAGCGCACGCCGTCGTCGAGCAGGTTGATCTCGGGCAACTGCGGGTCGCGCTGGCCGTCCCACACGTGTCGCGGCAAACGCCGCTGCCGATTCGCGTCGCTGAGCAGCAGCCAGCAGAGGCCCACCTCCGCCGCGCCCGCGGCGCCGAGCGTGTGGCCGAGCAACGGCTTCGTCGACGTGCAGGGAACCGACGGGCCGAGCACGCGCGCGATCACGCGACTCTCCATCTCGTCGTTCTTCGGCGTCGCGGTGCCGTGCAAGTTCACGTAGCCCACGTGCTCGGGCGCGACGCCGGCCTGCGAGAGCGCGCCCCTGAGCGCGAGCTCGGCGCCTCTGCCCTCCGGGTCCGGAGCCGACATGTGGTAACCGTCGGACGACTCGCCGACGCCGCATAGGCGGATCTCGGCGGGCTCGCGCGCCAGCAAGAACACGCACGCGGCTTCGCCGATGTTGATCCCGCGACGATTCGCGCTGAACGGATTGCAGATCTCGGGCGAGAGCGATTCGAGCGCGTCGAAGCCGTTCAAGGTGAGCCGGCAGAGGCTGTCCGAGCCGCCGACCACGACGGCATCGCAGCGGCCGGACTCGATCAGACGACGCGCGGACGCAAACGCTTTCGCCGACGACGAGCATGCGGTCGAGATCGTGAAGCGCGGCCCCGTGAGCCCGAGATAGCGCGCCGCGAGCTCGGCAGCTGTCCCGATCTCCTGCTGCCGGTAGTGAAAATCGGCGGGCATTCGCCCCCTGAGCGCGAGCGCCTCGGCCGCGTCCTCGCCGGCCGCGATTCCCGACGTGCTCGTGCCGAGCACGACGCCGACGCGGTCCGGTCCGGCGCGCTCGCGTTCGGCCGCGACCGCCGCGGAGATCTGGTCGAGCGCGCGCGCCAGCAAGCGGTTGTTCCGGCAGTCGAGCTCCGCGAGCTCCGGCGCGAGCGGCTCCAGGGTCTGCACGACTCGGCCGACGACCGTGTGCCGCCCCGTGAGCAGCGGGCCGTATGGAACCATGCCGGATCGATCGCCGTCGAGGAGGCCGCGCAGCACATCAGCCTTCGTGGCACCGAGCGCGCCGACGAACCCGAGGTCGGAGAGATAGAGATTCACTCGGGCGGCATCCGCTCGGACGCGGCCCGGGCCGCGCGCCCATTCCTCGTCAGCTCGCGAGACATGCGCGCACCTTGTCGAGAAGCACCTGCGGGGAGCAGAAACACATCTCCCCGCTATCCTTCTTCACCGCAACCTGAATCGTCTGTGCCTTCGTCACGCATTCGTCGGTTTTGCAGTCCGTGATCGTGTAATCGATCTTGAGCCGGTTCTCGTACTCGACCAGCTCCGCCTTGACGCTGAGCCGCTGCCCGAACGTCGTGGGCTTCACGTACTTGATCCGCGCGTCGACGATCGGCCACAAATAGCCCGACGCTGCCATGTCCAGGTAGTTGTAGCCGATCTTCGTGAGCAACGCGCTGCGCGCCGACTCGAGATAACGGAAGTAATTGCCGTGCCAAGTAACGCCCATCGGGTCCGAGTCGTGGAATGCGACGTCTACCTCGACTCGAGCCTCCAGTGCTCCTTCAGTTCCCGGCATGCTGATCGACGGTCTCGTGGCTAGCTTGGTCCCAAAACTCGAAAAAATTAAACCATTGCGTCGGGGCCAGCAAGCAATGCGCCTCGAGGCGCTCGGCGTAGCGCGCGATCGCTTCCACGAGCGCTTGCCGCCGGCGCTCCCGCGGCAGCTCGAGCGGATCGGCGAACGGCTCCATGAAGACGCGATACTTGCGGCCGATCCTCAAGCAAAAAATCAGGTATACCGGACAGCCGAGAAGGCTCGCGAGGATGAACGGTCCTTCTGGGAAAGGCGCAGGCCGGCCGAGAAACGGCGCAGCGAGCGAGCGCTCCTTGTGATGAACCGACACGCGGTCCGCGACGATCGCCACGTGCTCGCCCGCGCGGAGCTTCTCGCCGAGCTTCACGACCGTGTCCGGGCCGAGCGCGTCCACCTGCATCGTGCGCTCCAGCGCACGCGGGCTCACGCTCGCGAGCACGCGGTTGAACTTCGGCGAGTGCCGCGTGAAGACGAGCGCGTTGACCTTGAGGCCTTGTACCGAGCCGCCGAACGCTCGGAGCACCTCGAGGTTGCCGAGATGCGAACCGATGAACAGTGCGCCGCGCGCGTCGCTCCGGAAGCTCTCGAACGCGGCGGGATCGTCGAACTCGACTGCGTCTGCCGGAAACGCGCCCGCCCACATCGCGCCCTTGTCGAGGATGGCGTGCCCGAACTGGAGGAGGTGGCGGAACGTCGTGAGCGGGACCGGCGCGGCGCGTCGAATGGCGCGCAGCCGTTCGCGGACCCGGGCGAGGTAGTGCCTCGACGCCTCGCGCGGGCCGCGCGCCAGCAGGCAGAAGTACGCGGCGACCGGATAGAGCAGCAGCGTGAACGCGCCGCGCCCGAACAGCCTGTACGTCGCGAACAGCAGCCGCATGCCGACGACGCCGCCCCGTTCGCTCACGTTCGCCCAGTGCAGACGCGTCATGCCGGCCTTCGGCCGAGCAGATAGGGCAGGCGGATCAGCATTCCGAGCACAAGCTTCGCGTGCAGCTTGCTGATCAAGCCGTTGTCGCGCACGAGCCTGAAGTTCGACGTGCCGCCCTCGGGGTAGATCACGCGCGTCGGAATCGGGACGATCCGAACGTTGCGCCAACGCAGGCGTACCGCGATCTCGATGTCGAAGTCCATGCGCTTGCCGAGGTTCTCGGAGTCGAGCAGCGCGCAGCAGGTCGCGAGCGGATAGACGCGAAAGCCGCACATCGTGTCCGGCATCGACCGAGACAGCGTCTCGATCGCGACCCAGAAGCTCGTGAGCCGCCGCCCGTACAGACGGCTGCGCGGAACCGACACGTCGAACTGCGGGGCGCCGCAGATCAGCGCCTCGGGGTCCGTCCGCGCGGCCGCGAGCAGGTTCGGCAGATCGCCGAGGTCGTGCTGGCCGTCAGCGTCCACTTGCACGGCGTGCGTATAGCCGGCCGCCGCCGCCGCTCGCAGTCCGGCCATCACGGCCGCGCCCTTGCCGCCGTTGCGTGGCAGCGTCACGACGGTCACGGCGCGAGGCCGCGCGATCGCGTCGATCGCGCGCTTGGTCGCCTCGTCGCTGCCGTCGTCGACCACGATGATCGGCAGCTCGAACGGGACGAGGCGCTCGACCGTGGTTTCGAGCGGCGTGCCGTGGTTGTACACCGGAACGACGACGCAGACCTTCACGGGGGGCGCGCGCAGGTGCAGGGAGCCGCTGCTGTAGCGAATCTCGCCCGAGCCGAAGGAGAAACGTAGCTTACCGTCGTCGGCGCGGTGCTCGAGCACGAGCGTGACCGTGGCACCGGGCGTCATCACCTTGTTGAACTTGATCCCGTCCATGCCCGCGAATTCGCCCGCGACGCCGAGGCGGCTCTGCGCGAACGCGAGCGCCCACTTGAGCTGAACCACGCCGGGCACGACGGGCACCCCGGGGAAGTGACCGCGGAAGTAGTCGAGGTCGGCCGGGACCGTGAATGCGATTTCGGCGCTCGACGCGCTCACTCGCTCGCTGGTGACGATCGGCTCGACGACGCTCATCGCGACCGGAAGAGCTCCGCGAGCTCACCGTGCGGGCGCTTGCCTTGCGCGTTGACCGGAATCTCCTCGACGTAGCGGAACCGCCGCGGCAGCGCGATGGCCTCGACTTTCGTTCGGAGCGCCTGCTTCAACAGCTCGGCAAGCCGTCGCCGGCCGACCGAGCCCAATTGCTCGACACCGGCAGCGCTGAGCTTCACGACGACGCCCACGAACTGCCGTTTGCCGTCCTCGAGCGCGAGCGCGGCGGCGTCCGCGACCCAGGCCGTGGCGAGCAGATGGCGCTCGATCTCGGCGAGAGAGATCCGCTTGTCCTCGATCTTGGCGAGGTGATCGCCGCGGCCGAGCAGCTCGAAGCGGCCGTCGGCCGAGAAGCGAACCATGTCGCCCATCTGCAGCCAGCCCGATTGTCCGGTGAACGGCGACCGGACCTCGAGAAACCCGTCGGCGCTCGCGCGTGTCGCGACGCTCGGCATGACCGTCCAGGCAGCCCCATGCTCCGAGACTTGCTCGCGTGTAGCGACGCCGCTCGTCTCGGTGCTGCCGAGCACCTCGATCGGACATGTGCCGAGCACTCGCGCCGCGTCGCGCGCGGCAGGTCCCGGTAACAGGCCGCCCGACGAGAAGGTCGCGCGCCAGGCCGCCGAGCGGTCGGGCAGATGGCCGATCCGCTTGAGCAGAGCGGGGCTCGAGACGAGCACCTGCGCGGCGCGCTGCGGCCCGAGCAGCTGCTCCGGATACTCGAGGTCGAACGTCGCGAACGGCCGGCCTTGCAGCAGAGGCCAAAGCAACCGAAACAGCATCCCGTAGACGTGCCGATGCGACACGGTCGAGTAGAAACGGGCGGGACCGATCCGCGCGCCCCAGAGCGTTTCGAAGACCGCCAGCTCGGCCTCGACGTTGTGCAGGCGCCGCGTGATTTCCTTCGGCGTGCCCGTGGAGCCCGACGTGTACAGCACGAGCTCGGAGCTCGCGGCGATGTCGAGAATGACGCCGCGCGCCGGCGCGAGAGCCGGCAACAGGAGCGCGCGCGCGGCGGCCGGGACGGCGGCCGGGCTGGCCTGCAGCACGCCGTCGAGCGCGAGCGACGGCTCGCTCTCGAGCAAGGGCCGCGACGCGAGCACTGGCGTCTTGCCGGCCGCCCAGCAGCCGAGCAACGCCGCCGCAAAGTCGAAGGTGTCGTCGACGTCCAGCGCCCACCGCCTACCGCCGGCTTCGGCGAGGGCCGCGGAGACGCGCGCTGCCGCGACGACGAGCTCGGGCCAGCGCTGCTCGGAGCCGTCGCTGCGAAACGAGACGACGTGCTCCGAGTCCGCCGCGAGCGCGGCGGACAACGCGCTGCCGCTCATTTCGCCGCCCCTCTCCGCACGCGTTTGCGCACGAGCCACTCCGCTCCGAACATCGTTCCCATCAAGACGTAAGAGACGGCGCCATTGTAGAACGTCCATGTCGCGAGCGAGGTCCAGCGCGCGGTCGCGAACGCAATCGCGCCGTTGCAGGCGAAAAATGCGCTCCAAGCGATCGTGACCCGGCGCGTGTACGCAACGGCGGTGGCGGACAAATTGCCGTCTTGCAATCTCGCGATACGCTCGATCACAGTCGGCGGCCGCACGAGGCTCGCCGCGAACACGATCAGCAACCCGCCGTTCACGAGCGCCGGGTAGTAGAGCATCGCGTCCGCGCGCCGCTGCAGCATGCTCACGACCGCGAGCGCGATGCCGACGGCGCTCGCGGCCGCGAGCTGCGCCCCGCTCGGCCGAAAGCCCGCGATGCCGCGCGACGTCGCGAGGCGCAACGCGAACAGCGCGATCAGCACGCTGGCGAGCGCGCCCACTCCGAGGTAGCGGATGCCGAAATACACGAGGACGGGGTAGAGGACCAGCAGCGCCCCGGTCGCGAGCGCGGCGACCCTAGGACCGGACCATCCGCTCGACGGCATCGACGACGTCTGCAACCGTTTTCACGGCCTTGAATTGCTCCGGCTTGATTCGGGTCTTCGTGAGATCTTGGAGACGAACGATCAGGTCGACCGCGTCGATACTGTCGAGATCCAGGTCTTCATTCAACCTCGCGCCCAACGTGATCTGCTCCGGACGCAGATCGAAGAGTGTCGTGAGCTCCCGGCGAATCTCTTCGTAGAGCTCGTCCCTGGAGAACGCCCTAACCGTGTTCATGGCTCGTGCTGATGAATCGGGCGAGATTGGCGATCGAGGCGAAACGCTCGCGCGTGACCTCGGAATCCGCGTCCATTTTTACGGCGTACTTGCGGCGAATGGCGACGCCGAATTCGAGCGCGTCGATCGAATCGAGGCCGAGCCCTGCGCCGAACAATGGGACATCGCTGTCGATTTGCTCGACGCTCAGGTCCTCGAGGTTCAGAACCTCAATTAACAACTGTTTGAGCTCTTGCTCCAGAGCGCTCATCGAACGAGATATCCCGAGAAAGTTCTTGCTGAAGTAGGAACGTGAGGCGCCGCGCCGCGGCGTTTCGCGACTCCCCAGGCCGCGAAAAATCACGCGCGCGTACGCTACCACCCACTCTCATGACCAAGCAAGGTTGCCGCTCCGGAACTCGGTACCAGCGCACACCTTTCGCGAGCAGCGGGGGCTCGCACTTGAAGTGGACGAGTCGAATCGCCGCGTCTGAACGCAATGCGATGTTCGCCGCGCCGCGCTGCAATCGAATCGGTTCGCCGGGGCTCGTGCGCGTCGCCTCGGGAAAAATGATCAACGTTTCGTTACGGCGCAGAGCGGCATCGCAAGCCGCCAGCATCGCCTCGGGGTCGCGGTTCGGAATGTAGCCCGCGAGCCTCACGCCCCACGAGAGGAGCGGATTGCGCCAGACCGCCTCTTTCACGATGCAATTGCTCTGTTCGACGTGCGCTATCAGCACGAGCACGTCGACGAACGACGGATGGTTCGCGACGACGACGGTGCCGCGTTCCGCGGCCAGCGCGGCTCGCGTCTCCGCGTCGACGTCGAGCTTCAGCACGCGGAGGAACTGCATGAACCACAAAAAAACGCGGAACATCGAGCGGATGCAGGCCCGCGCGAGCTGCCGGCGCCGCTCGGGTCGCCGCACGAGCAGCGCGATTCCCGCGCCCGCGGTCAACGTGAGGATCGTCGCACCCGCGCCGAACGCGACGAAGGAGAGCGCGGTCGCGACGACTCGCCACTTACGCTGCATCGCGGCTCCAGACCCAACGCTGGCGGTCGGCTGTCAAGCTCAGCGTGCGCGCCGCGGACAACCACCAAGCCATGAACGACGGCGCAAACGGGAGGACGTCGTCGTCCTCGTCGCTCGTGGCGAGCGCGAGCTCGAGCCCACGGCGGTCAGCGAGACGCAGCATCATTGCGACGGCGTACGTGCATTGAGCTTGTCGCGAGAACGGCCGGTAGACTTCGGGCAGCGGATCCTCGCAGCAAACCAGCAACGCGCGCTGCGCCGGGTTCGCGAGGAGGTGACCCTCCGCCTCCATCCAGCCGTACGCGAACGTGCTCGGGCCGGATGCGAGCGACGTTGCGGGCGCTCGAGTCTGCGCGACGATCGCATAGAGCCCCGCGCCCGTGTTGTGCACGGATTGGCTGAACGCCGCCGGCGACAATTCCTCGCCCGCGACGATGTTGCGTAGCAGTTCCTGGGTGCGAACGAGCTCGCCGTGCTGCGAGCAGAAGACCATGAAATCCGGCCGTGCGCGGCGGCTGACCTGGATCGCCGCCTGGACGGCGAGCTTCGACAAGCTGCTCATTCGGCGCCGGTGCGCGGGCGGAATCGCGTCGTCGGGGATCTTGGCTTCCGCCGAGCGGGCGCCCGGCCGGCGCCAATGCGCGAGCCAGTCGCCGGGCGTCGAGCTCTCGGGCGACCAGAACGCCCACTCCTCTATCTCGAGACCGGGCCGCATGTTCGACGGCGGTGTCTCAGCATCGAGCCGTCACTCCGCGAGACCCCAGAGCATGTCGGCCTTCAGGTTGCGGATCCAATATTCGTGCTTGCCGGGCGTGCCCTGCCAGCGAATCTCGACGGTGCTCGGCGAGATCGCGATCTCCACCTTGTACTTGTCCTGGGCTGCGACGATCAACGCGGGCGTGTCCGACTCGATCGTGTACTTGCGCTTCATGAGCGCACCGATGGCCAAGGCGTGCAGATCTGTCTCCGTCACCGCGTCGCACTTCGACAGGTGCAGCGTCTCGTCGGCGTGCACGGGCATGGCGAACACGCAGGGAGCGGCGAGGGCAAGCAGAAGGCGGGACGTTCTCATCATCTATATCCTCCGACGGTTTGTGTGCTCGAGCCGCGACCGTCGCCCCGGCCATCGAGGCGTCGGCATTCGGGCTCGGTTCGCTATCTAGCAGGTTTCCTCCGCAGTGGCTACGACGCCGCGCGCGCGCCCCGTAGAATGGCCGCTTTGCGGCCGCGACCCTTAGCCCCGAATGCGCAACTGTCTCGTGCTCTGGCTCTGTTTGCTCGCGCCTCACGCGTGGGGCGATACGGTCGCCGACCCCGAGCGCTTGATCGGCGGCCTCGCGCGCACCGCGCCGGCGACCGTCGGGTTCGTCGAAGCGAGATATTCACCGCTGCTGCGCGAGCCGATCGTCGTGTCGGGCGAGCTCGCCTATCTCGGCCCCGCGCACCTCGACCGCGACGTGACGATGCCGTATCGCGAGCACACGGCCATCCGCGATGAATCCGTGAGCATCGAGCGCGAGGGCGAGCCGCCGCGAACGTTCGCTCTGCGGCGCGCACCCGAGCTGCGCGGGCTGCTGACCGGGTTCGCGGGCGTGCTCGCGGGCGACAGCGCGGCGGTGAAGCGGAGCTTCGCGGTCGCCGCGAAGGGCGCCGAGGAAGCTTGGACGCTCGAGCTCACGCCGCTAGAGCCGGGCACGCAGCGCCGCCTCAGCCGAATCGTCGTCAGCGGCGCGGGGGCCGAGCCGCGTTGCCTCATCGTGTTCGGCGTCCGGGAGGCCGCGACCGTGATGCTTCTCGGCGCGGCAGCTCTGAACCTGCGCCCCGACGTGCCGCTCGCCGAGCTGCTAGCGCACTGCCGCGTCGAATGAGACGAGCGCGGGTCGCGTGGTTCCTGCTCGCCGCGTGGATCGCGAGTGTGCTCGGCCTCGGCGTCTGGGTGCAGCGAGAGCTCGCCGTCAGCAACGACTTGCGCCTGTTCCTGCCGCGCGCGACGACGCGCGAGCAGGCCCTGCTGCTCGACGAGATAGGCGAGGGTCCGGCCGCGCGCGCTCTCGTCGTCGCGCTCGAGGGCGCGCCCGCCGAGCGTCTCGCCGAGGTGTCGCGCGCGCTCGTCGAGAGCTTGAGCGCGAGCACTCAATTTCGCTGGGTCGCGAACGGCGACGTGCCGCTCGACGCGTTCCCCGACGATTTGTTGCCGTATCGTTTCCTGCTCTCGCCGACCGTCGACTCGCGCGAGCTGAATGCGGAGTACCTGCGCGACGAGCTCGCGAAGCGCGCCCGCGACCTGTCGTCGCCGGCCGGGCTCGTGCTCGAGCCGCTGCTGGCTCGCGACCCGACGCTCGAGATACTCGCGCTGTTGCAGCGCTGGCAGCCCGCGCAGGAGCCACGCCGCGAGTTCGACGTCTGGTTCGACCGCAACGGCCGGCGCGCGCTGCTGATCGGCGAGACCGTCGCGCCGGCTTTCGACCCGGGCGGCCAGCGCGCCGCGCTCGCGGATCTCGAGCAGGCGCTCCGCGGCGCCGGTGCCGAGGGCGTCAAGATGACGGTGAGCGGGACGGGCTACTTCTCCGTCCTCATGGAAGCCCGCACGCGCACCGAGATCGGTTGGCTCGGCACGGCGACGACGATCGCGATGCTCGTGCTGATGCTCGCCGCCTATCGTCGTGTCGGCAGCCTTCTGTACAGCGCGCTGCCTCTGTTGAGCGCTGGCGTCGTCGGGCTCGCGGCCGTGAGCGCGATCTTCGGCTCGGTGCACGGCATAACGCTCGCGTTCGGCTTCACGCTGATCGGCGTCGCGCAAGACTATCCGCTGCACTTGCTGAGCCATCGGCACGCCGGCGTCACGGCCGTCGAGACGGCCAGGCGCCTCTGGCCGACGCTCGCGACCGGCGTCGCGAGCACCTGCATCGCGTACTTCACGTTCCTTTTTTCCGGCGTCTTGGGTCTCGCGCAGCTCGCGTGCTTCACCGTGTTCGGTCTAGCCGTCGCGGGCCTCACGACGCGCTTCTTGTTGCCGCACGTGCTTGGCGAGCGCGTGCCGGACTACGCCGATTCGGCCGTCCTCGAGCGACTCTGGGCGGTGATCGCGAGCCTGCCGCGGCCGCGGTGGGCCGGCGTCGTGCTGCTCGGCCTCTGCGCGCTCGCGCTCGTCGCCGCGCGCGAGCCGTTCTGGGAGAACGACCTCGGCAAGCTCACGCCGGTTCCGCCCGACTTTCTCGCCAAGGATCGCGAGCTGCGTGGCGAGCTCGGCACGCCGGATCTGCGTTATCTGCTCGTGCTCGACGCGGCCGACGCGCCGGACGCGCTCGCGCGCCTCGAGCGGCTCGATCCCGCGCTGCTCGCGCTCGTCGCGGGCGGCGCGATCGCGGGCTACGACCACGCCGCGCGCTACGTCCCGGCTCCCGCGACGCAGCGCGCTCGGCAGTCGAGGTTGCCGGACGCAGTGACCCTGCGCTCCGCGCTCGAGCAAGCGCAGCGCGACACGCCGTTCCGAGCCGGCGTTTTCGAGCCGTTCGTCGCCGACGTCGAGAGCGCGCGCGTTGCGCCGGTGCTCACGGTCGAGCAGGCCGCCGCGACGCCTCTCGGCGCGCGGCTCGGGATGCTGATCAACGGCGGCGCTGAGGCGACACGCGCGCTCGTGACGTTCACGGGCGTCCGCGACGCCGCCGCGCTGCGCGCTCTCGCCGCGGGGAGCGGCGCGACTCTTCTCGATCTCAAAGAGGCTGCCGAGACGCTCGTGGCGCACGAACGCACGCGGATACTCGTGAGCTTGGCGATCGCGGCCGCGCTGCTGCTGGTCGTCGTGTCCGCGGCGCTGCAGAGCCGGCCACGCGTTCTGCGCGTGCTTGCTCCGATGGCGCTCACGACGGTCCTCGTCGTGGCGGCGCTGCGGGCCGCGGGCACGTCGCTGACCCTGTTTCACCTGATCTCGCTCGTGCTCGTCGCGGGACTCGGGCTCGACTACGCGCTGTTCTTCGAGCACGCCGCCGACGAGCCGAGCGAGCAGCGGCGCACCCTGCACGCCGTGCTCGTGTGCTCGCTGTCGACGCTCATGGTGTTCGCGCTGCTCGCGATGTCGGATCTGCCGGTGCTGCGCGCGATCGGGCTGCCGGTCACGATCGGCGTGATCTCGAACTTCGTCCTTGCGCTCCTGCTGACGCGCCCGGACGCGAAAGCTAGAAGCGCACGCTGAGCCCGACGCCGAAATCCGCAAGGTCGAGGTTGGACTCCGTGTTGTAGGTCTCGTAGCGCGCGCGCAGCGCCACGTGACCGAAGTCGAACTGCACCCCGAGCATGAGCCCTAGGCCAGTATCGTCCGTGTCGGTGCTGACCGTGGGGAAGGACGGCGCGACGCCCGTCGAGGTGAGCCGCAAGTCGTACATCCCGAGGCTGCCGAGCAAGCGAACTTTCTTGCCGACGGGAACGAAACCGACGGCGCGCACCGACGCGATGTCGTAGTCGGCGGAGATGTCGAAATTCAGCGGGCCGCGACCGGGGATCAGAATCGGCACCGTGCCGCGAATCTCGCCGCTCTTTCCGAAGCTGCCCTCGACGGCGAGATACTTGAAGAACTCGTAGCCGCCGTAGAGCGAATAGGAGGTCGCGGTGTCGTTCAGGTCGCCGAGCACCACGGCGTGGTCGCCTTGCTCCGAATAGTCGAAGCTCCCGACGCCGACGCCGACGTAACCCTGCGCGTGGCTCAGGGCCGGCAGCGCGAGCAGCAAGATGGCGGCTTGAACTCTCATGTCCGATTTTTCTCCCGATGGACGTTGCGTGTGATTTGTCGACGGGCGGCGAGCCTAGGCGATCAGCAAACGCGGCCGCAAGAGCGCCGCGTCACAATTCGTCGCAAAACGCGCGCGCGTGTCACCTCGCTTGGTGCTAGAAGCGCCGTGCGAACGACAGGCTGCCCCAGCTGAAGCTGCGCGATCCGGTGCCGACCGCGATCTCCGGGCTCTGCCAGCGCAGCGTGTAGCTCACGTTGATGCCGTTCTTTTGCACGATCGAGAACGCGAGCCACGCTTCGACCAACGCGTGATTGAGCTCGTCCGACGCGAACGTGACGTCGCTGTGGCGAACTTGCCCTTGCAGGAACGCGTCGTAGGCGCGCGCGCGAACCGCGACCCCGGCTTCGTAGACGACGCCGCGCGTCATGGCCGTCGCGGCTTCGCGCCGCGACTCGAGCGGCGGCTGGCCCGCGTAGTCCGACGGCAGCGGCGGTGCGCTCCACCAGGCCGTGCGCTCGGGTCCCGAGCGAAACGCGATCTCCGCGCTCACCTCGGTGATGTAGCCCACGCTCGCGCCGAAGCCGAAGCGCACGGAGTAGGGCCGGGCAGCGTTGCGCGCCCCGCTCGCGAGCAAGCGGTGCTTCGCGAACGCATAGCGAAACGTCGGCTCGCCGCCGTCCGAGATCTGATGGTCGTAGCCGCTCGGCAGCGGGCTGCCGAGCAGGTCGTGCGCGGCGCGATGAACGTTGCCGACGACCGGCAGCCCGAGCACGCCGAGCGTGAAGGTCGTCTGATAGACGGCTCGGCGCGCGGCGTCCTGCGTGAGCCGCGAGGTCGCGGCGTACAGCAGGCTCGCGTACGGGCGATCGTCGGGGAGCGGTTCCTCCGCCGTCAGATCGGTCGGCGTGAAGACCTGCAGGCCGAGCTCGAACGCGCGGCTGGCGCCGGTCGCGGTGCGCGGCACGCCGAGCAGGTCGTCCGTCCAGTCGAGCGCGTGCGCGAACCAGCGTGGGCCTTCGATCGCGTCGTCGGAAACACGCGTGAACGCCGCGCCGAACGTGTAATCGCGATCGTGCTCGCCGGGCTTCAGCAGGTCGTTGTCGAAGCGCAGGATCCAGCCGTGGTCGTGCGGCTCCGCGCCCGAGGAGGGCGGCGCGGCGCGTGCGGGCGCGGAGACGACCGCCGAGCCAGCGAGCGCGAGGAGCGCGGCGGCCCAGGTCGCGGCAGCAGATCTAATCGTAGTACTGCGGCGCGAGCTTGAGCTTCCGGAAGCCGACGAGGTCGTGCTGGATCCAGAGCTGCGCGCCGGTGCGCTTCAGAAAATTCTCGACGTCCTCGCGCGACGCCTTCGTCTGCGCCTCGCTGACCTCGAACGTCGGCAGGCGGCCGAGCCTGCGCTCCGCCGGATAGTGATAGAGATCGCCCGACAGCACGACTGGACCCGTCTTCGCGAGCTTCACGAACAGCACCGCGTGGCCCTCGGTGTGGCCGGGCGCCTGCTTGATGATCACGCTGCCGTCGCCGAACACGTCGTACTCGGGAGTCGTGATCAGCACGGTCTTGCTGGTCTTGAGCGCCGAGAACGTCTCGGGCCGCGAGCCGCCCGGCGGATCCGCGGAGAACATCGCATCGTGCTCGATCTTCGCTGCGAGCCACGTCGCGCCCGCGAACAGGTTCGCGTCGGCCGTGTGATCCCAGTGGTAATGAGAGAGCGCGAGGTAGGTCACGTCGGACGGCTTGTAGCCTGCCGACGCGAGCTGCGAGACGAGCGTCGGCGCGAGCTTCACGAACCGCTCCTGTTTGTCGCGGCGCAAGATTCTTTGCTCGAAGCCGAGGTCGCCGCCGCGCTCATGGTCCGCGACCGCGCCTGCGTCCCAGAGCAGCACGCCGCGCGGATGGACGATCAGGAACGACGCGACGGACAGCGAGACTTCGTCGACGTCCGCGTCGCTGAGCCTATACCGCGCGGTCTCGGACGCAAGCACGCCGCCGTTGAACACGTAGAGCCGCGGCGTCGTCGGCGCGCGGTTCTGCGCGTCCGCGACGAGCGCGACGGCGGCGAACGCGAACGCGGCGAGTGCGCGCCAAAAGGTCGTGCGTGCCATGAGCTCCCCCTCTCGAATCGGCCGCGACGGAGGCGCCGTCGCGGTTCGAGAGTGTACCGCGAATTCGCGGCAACTCGTTCAGCGTGCGGAGCAACGGGGTGTGTCGAAGCTACGCGCGCGCGGAGATGAACGTGCCGCGCGCGCTTCGAAAGCGCAGCGTGAGGAACTCCACGCCGACGACCCAGCGCTCCGGACTCGCGGAGTCGCCGCGCTCGTGCTCGCAGTGAGCGACCCGCGCGACGGCCGCGCAGCTCGCGCAGTCGATCTTGACGATCTGGTTCGGCTCGAGCGGCGCCCCAGTCGCGAACTGCATGCCGTTCAGCGAAATGTCGCGCATCTCGGCAGCGTACGGGGCCGGCTGCGGCCAAGTGACGTAGAGATCGATGCCGCGGCGCTTCGGAATCCGGCGCAGCATGCGTTGCCCGGAATACTCGAGGCGCTGGCGCTCCGCGGGATAGAGCGGGCTGCCGCACTCGCGACAATCGTCGTCGCGCGAGAGCGCGCGGTCGAGACCGTGCGCGGTGCCGCAGAAGAGACAGCGATGCGCCGCGTAACGTTCGGCGTCCGGGTCGAGCACCCCTGTCGCGGCGAAGTCGGCCTCGCGCTGCGAGAGCGCGACGTCGCGCTCGAGGTCGAACGCCGCGCGTCGCTCGGGATCCGACAGCACGCGGTACGCCTCGTCGAGCAGCGCCTCGTCCGCGATCGAGCCCGAGCGCGCGCGCAGCCGCTGCTTGAGCGTCCGATAGCTCGCCTCGATGATCGCGGCAGGCGCTTCCGGCGCGACCTGCAACACGCCGTAATAGTCGCGGTCCTTGTCCATAGCCGGCGCACCGTAGCCCGCGGCCCGCGGGCCGCCAATCGACGCGTTCACAGTCGGCGAGGTCGCGCTGATCGCGGGCCAGGCCGTGAAATACCTCGAGGGTTGGCTCGAGATCTAGATCGCGCGCCGACGTTGGGCGGCGGCGAGACCGACGAGATCGGTTGCCGGCGCGGACGGGCCCCGTGAGCGCTGGATTAAGTTCAGCGCGGCTAACGAACCCTGTCGCAAAGCATTACACATTGGCTCGGACCTAAACCCAACCCATTGATTTGATTGGTTGGCATGGCACTTGCTTACAGACAGGGCACAAACAGTATCCAAACGGACGGAAAGGTAGAGGACATGGTCAAGTCGATAAGGATTTTGGCGTCGGGTCTAGCGCTGGCCACGTTCGCCGCGGGTGCGAACGCGACGGTGATCCTGCCCGGTAGCGAGACGCCGCTTCAGGACGTCATCAACAGCCTGTACAAGAGTGCGGGATGCCCCACTTGCTCTGACGTGTCGCAAGCGCCGGACGTCAACGCGAACCAGCTCGCTCCAGACCAGCTATGGTCGATCGAGGCATCGGGCGTCTCCGCCGCGACGGTAATCATCGAGATTGCGGGCAACGCCAATAGCAACACGTTCGGAATTTACGACTCGACGAACGGCAACAAGGCTCAACTCTTCGGCGGTCCCGCCGATCAGGCCGACCAAGCCCTGGTCAGTATCTCGACGACCGGCCAGGTGACAGTGGTCTACCTGCAGCGCGACTCGTTGGGCAACCTGCAGACGGGGAGCTTGTGGTCCAGCGCCAGCGGCTATTTCGCGACGAATATCTTCGGCTACTATCTCGATACGGGCGCGGGGACTCTGTATTCCGACCCGTTGCTCAATCCTGACCAAGCTGACCAAATGGTCGCGTTCCAGGGTGACGGCGACATGATCAAGCTGCCGGGGAACAATGCCGGCATCTGGGGCTCGTCGAGCGACATCCTCGCCTGGGAAGATCTGCCGTATAACGTGAGCGACAAGGATTTCAACGACTTTGTCGTCTACGTCGAATCCGTTCACTCGGTGCCGGAGCCCGGTGCGCTCGCGCTGCTGGCCGCCGGATTGCTCGCGGCTGGGATCGCGACGTCGACGCGTCGCCGTCGGCAGCACGCCTAGTCCCGCGTTCTAGATCTTCCAAATCGCGCCTGATCGGTCTCCACCGCTCAGGCGCGATCTCGTTTCAGGGAGCCCACCGGGGCATCTATCGGATCCCGATGCGCGAGGCCCTCGCGGTCGCGACGCTCTCCGGCTCTACGAGGCTTCCTGATTTGTCGAACAACTGAAGTCGGATCGTCGACTCGAATGAATCGCCGTCGGGCGACAACGTGATCTCTTGGGAGAGGACGCCGTGCCCGCCGGGCGTCCACCCGTTGCCTTTGGTGATCTCGTCGACACTCGCCGGAGGCACAGTCCAGTAGTACAGGTATGTTGCCTCGAATCTGCTCGGCTCCAACCTTCGCCAGACTCCGTACGCGGGTGGCACGGGCGGCGCCCCATCGTAGTTGGACGACTCGGTCATCGTTCCGCCGACGTTGAACACGTACATGAACTCGAGGTCTCCGATCGCGGCCAATGCTCCCGACGCGAACTGGACGTCGCCGCGCCATGCTCCCACGAGTGCGTCCGGCGCTCCCGGTTGCCCGCGATCGCACGCCGCTGCCGTCAGCGTCACGAGGGCCGCGATCAGCAAGCGAATTCGCACGTGCACAGGCACCGATCGCCAGGTCAGTCGTCGTCTTCCTCATACGCGAACGGATTCGTGTCGGCCGGCTTCTGCACCACCGGCATGCGCGGCAGCGGCTCCGCGCGCTCGGCCGCGTGCCACAGGAACGACGCCATCACGATCGTGGCCTGCTTGAGGTCCGCGATCTTCATGTGATCGAACGTGTCGACGTTGCTGTGGTGCACGCGGCTGCCGTAGTCGAGCGGATCCTGGATGAATTGGAACGCCGGAATCCCGACCGACTGCATGAACACGTGATCGGTGCCGCCGGTCGGCCGTGCGACGACGCGCGTCGCGCCCATGCTCGCGAACGGCGCGAGCCACTCGCCGAAGATGTGCGCGACCGCCGGGTTGCCCTCGGTGAAGATGCCGCGAATCTTCCCGGAGCCGTTGTCGAGATTGAAGTACGCCGCGAGCTCGGCGTGCCCGGGCAGCGGCGTGATCGGCCAGCGCGTGTTCCAGGTCTCGTACGGGGAGAGCTTCGCAAGCTCGGGATCGGTGACGGGTGGCCGCTTCGCGAGATGCTGCTCGACGTAAGCCATCGAGCCGAGCAGCCCTTGCTCCTCGCCGGCCCAGAGCACGAAGCGAATCGTGCGCCGCGGCTTGACGCCGAGCTTCGTGAGCACGCGCGCGATCTCCATCACGACCACGGAGCCCGCGCCGTTGTCGCTGGCGCCGTCGGCCGCCGCCCAGCTGTCGAGATGCGCGCCGGCCATCACGTAGCCGGCCTTCGGATCGCGGCCAGGAATCTCCGCGACGACGTTGTACGCGTTGCGATCGGCATCGTAGTAGCGGACCGTGCTCGTGAGCTCCACGCTCGGCGCCGCGTCGGTCTTCGCGAGGCGCGCCAGCCGGCGATAGTCCTCGGCGGCGAGCTCGATGCCGGGCACCGCGGGCGTCGCGCCCACTCTGTACGCGTACCCTTCGCCGTGCAGCAGGCTGCCGTCGCGGTACGACTGGCGTAGCCACGCGACTGCGCCTTCGGACGCGAGGAACGCGTCCATCTTCGTCGTGAACGCGGAGCGCCGCAGCCCGCGCGCGATCGCCGTCTCGGAGCGCGTCGGTTGAACGTAGGTGTCGAGCTTCGTGAGGTCTTCGTCCGACTGGCGACGAAACGGCGCCTGTTCCGGCTCCGAGCCGTCGCCGGGCTCGCTCACGAGCACGATCTTGCCCTTGAGCTGGCCCTTGTACTTGTCGAAATCGCGCTCGCGCCGCAGCGGCGCCACGATCACGGACGCGTTGATCGTCCCGGCCGTCGACGGTGTCCACGCGACCGGGATCGCGCGCATCACGAGCGTGCGCGGCGCGGTCATGCGCGCCTCGATGCGCTCGACGGACCAGCCGCGACCGAAGTCGAAGCCCTCCGTGTGGACGTTCTTCAATCCCCAGCCGCGAAACTTCTCTTGCGTCCATTGTTCCGCGGCGCGCATTTGCGGAGAGTTCGTCATGCGGCCGCCGATGCGATCGGTCAGGTACTCTCCAGTCTGAGGCAGCTCGCTGTGATTGAGCGCCTCGTCGATGATCCGGTTGTTGGTCGCCGTGTCGACGTCCGCGCCGGTCGCGGCCGCGAACGCGAACGCGACCATCGCGACGGCGTAGCGCTCAGCGCGCATTGGACTCTCCCGGCGCGCAGTAATGCAGCGTGACCTTGCCCGTGTCGCCGACGTGCTGCACGCCCGCGGGCGTCCGCACCGCTTGATCGTTCCCGAACGGCGTCTCGCCCTCGCGCAGCGCGACGGTGACGCTCGGAATCTCCGGCGCGTCGTAGTCCGAGCTCGTCTCCGCGACCCTGGATGCGCCGCGCCCCTGGACCAGCCCGCACACCAGCTTGAATGTGTGCTGCTCGCCGACCGAGGAGAAGTCGATTTGCGCCGAGCGGCCGTCGGCGCTTTGCATGATCAGCATATACGGCGCCGTGAAACTGTCTTCGCTCGTGAGTCGGCAGGTCGCGGGATGAAAGGTCACCGTCGCCTCGCCGGAGCCGATCGCGACGAAGCTGCCGTCGGCCTGCGGCGCGACTTGCGTGAACTTGGCCTCGCCGCGCACGGTGAAGGAATCGCCGCCGTGCGTCGTGTCCTCGAAGCTCACGCGGCACGGAATGTTCGCCGCGGCCTGCGATTGCGCGCCGCGCGGCGCGAGCAGCCACCAGGCCGCGACGAGCAGCGCGGTCGCGGCAAGAGCGAGACGAAGACGCTGAAGGCTCATCGGCGTTCCTCCCGGGTCGGCAACCTTCGCGCATGCTATGCCAGCGTCCGTGGGCGCGGTAGATCCCGCGGGAGGAGCCGGAGCCTTTACTTTCCCAAGCCTGTCGATTTTGGGCTTCGTCGTTCGACGTATGGATGCAGACAACCAAAACCCGGAGGGTCGATATGCGCTTCATCAGTATCTTTACGCACGAGCCCAGCAATCGCGGGCCGACGGAGGCCGAGATGGCCGCGATGGGCAAGCTCGTCGAGGACGGCATGAGAGCCGGTTGGCTCGTGGCCACCGAGGGCGTGAGCTTCGGCGCGACGGGCCTTCGCGTGCACAGGAGCCGCGACGGCAAGGTCACTGTCACCGATGGTCCGTTTGCGGAGGCGAAGGAGGTTATCGGCGGCTATGCGCTCATGAAGGCCGCGTCCAAGGAGGAGGTACTGGAGCTCACGCGGCGGTTCTTGGGCGTCGCGGGTCAGGGAACGTGCGAGATCTACCAGCTCTACGAGATGCCGGCGCGGAGCTGAGACCCGGGCGCGCAGCGATCGCTGCGCGCCGGCGACGCGCGCGACCGGCCCCCTGGCGCGGGCTAGCGGTCCGCGCGCTCGCCCGTCAGCGACGCGAGCGCGACGCCGGCCAGGATCAGCAGAGTGCCGAGCGTGCGCGCCGGAGTCGCGGGCTCGAGCAGCTGCGGCCAGTGCGTTGCGCCCACGTAGACCAACACGTAGCTCAGCGCGAGCAGCGGGTACGCGTAGCTCAAGCGATAGCGAACGAGCACCGCGAGCCACGTGAGCAACGACGTGCCGTACGCCGCGAGACCGAGGACGGTCCAGAAAATGGCTGCGCGCACCGCCGGCGACGTGATCGGCCACGCGATCTCGGCGGCACCCGCGAGATGCAGGTGCCGCATCCCGTTCTTCATCGCGAGCTGACCGAGCGCCGACAGCACGATCGACGCGGTCAGGGCGGCAGCACCGATCCAGCGTGCACCGCGCGTGGTCATGTCGACGCGACGAGCGCGATCCCGGCGACGATCAGCGCGACGCCGGCCCAACGGTGCAGCGTCACGGGCTCGCGCAGATACCAGCGCGACGCGGCCATCACGACCACGGTGGTGAGGCTCAAGAACGGGAACGCGCGGCTCACGTCCATCCGATAGAGCACCGCGAGCCAGAGCGCGGTGCCCGCGACGATGCACGCGATCGCGGCTAGCAGCTCGGGCGAGAACAGCGCGGCGATCCACTGCGCTGGTTTTGTCGTGCCCGCGAGCCGGCGCGACGCGCCGACCTTCTGCAGCACCTGGCTCGCGCTGAGCAGCGCGACCGCGAGCAGAAGCAGGAGGCTGTTCAACGCGCGTCCGCGCGAGCGGCGACTTCGCGGACCTGCTGCGCGAGCGCCTCGATCTTGTCGACCGCGCTCGGGGCGCCGTGCAGCAGCGTCCTCTTCAAGAACCACGGGCCTACGAACGGCGGCAACCAGAAGCTCGGCTCCATGTCCATCCGATAGGTCACCTTCGTGCCCGTCCCTTCGGGCTCGAGCGTCCATTCCGACGTCGAGAACTTGAAATCGCTGCGCTCGGGCACGGCGGTCGAGCGGATGAGATTCGGCGTCACGACTTCGAGCCGCTCGACGCGCCGCATGCTACGGCAGAAGAACAACAGGCACCCCTCGACGCGCGTGTAGACGAGCGGCGTGCCGTCGCTATCGGGCGGCAGATAGCTGCTCTCCTTGTAGATCTCGGAGATCCGCTGGTAGCTGTTGTGGTCGAAGTCGATCAGCACGTGGTAGATCGCGTCGGGCGGCGCGTCGAGGTGCGTGTCGGCGACCAGGTGGTAGCGGCTGCTGTCTCGCGACACCTCGACGCTGCGGAGCGTCGCGGCGGAGCCGGCCGCGGTACAGCACGCGCCGATCAGCAGCGGGAGAACGGCTCTTCGTGCATTCATCTCGGCAGAAAACGCTCGTGTTCGAGATGCGGACAGCGCGCGATTATACTCTCGCGCGGTCACGCTCCGAGGGACCCGATGCCGATGTCTACGAATGTCCGAAGCCACGCGCTCGCCGCGAGCGTCGCCGCGACGACTCGCGGTGCGCGTGATCGCCTCGCGCGCGCATTCGCACCGCTCGCGCTCGCCGCGGCGGCCGCGCTCGTCGCGGGCGGCGCGCACGCGCAGGCGGACGGGCCGGAGCCCGAGCCCGAGGCCAAGGCCAAGGCCGCGAACGGTCTCGGCGCCGACATCAAGGCGTACATCACGGCGCCGCTGCACGCGGGACGTCCGCAGTGGATCGCGTTCGGCGCCGTCGTCGGCGGGATCGCGGTCGCGCATCACTACGACGAGGATTTTCGCAACCACGTCGGCCCGGGTCCGGCCGTGCCTAGCGAGCCGCCGGACACGCACGACTCGAGCGACGCGGTTCCGGCCGCGCTGCTGCTTGGCGGCACCTGGGCGGCCGGCGTGATCACCGAGAACAAGGACGCGCACCGCGAAGCCGGTGCGATGTTCGAGGCGGCGGCGTTCAGCTCGGTCGCGGGCTACGCGCTCAAGGCGATCGCGGGCCGCGAGCGCCCTTTCGTGAGCGGGAATCCCGACAACTGGGGCACGGGCGGCGATTCGTTCCCGTCGCTGCACACGACGGCCGCGTTCGCGATCGGCACCGTGTTCGCGGAGTCGGGCGGCGACCGCTACCGCTGGACCCGCCGC
>Ga0307497_10000036_pt1 | contig 25057 bp, 24 predicted proteins | sample 10_S_MG_FD_201366 | JGI IMG/M metagenome (GOLD analysis project Ga0307497, IMG submission 201366) | Soil microbial communities from Populus trichocarpa stands in riparian zone in the Pacific Northwest, United States - 10_S | ecosystem: Environmental > Terrestrial > Soil > Riparian zone > Trees...
GGGAGTCGCATATCCCTGCGAACCCCCTTGATCCACAAGCGTCTTTCGTGTCGCACCTCCACGACGACTCGGGCGAACAATGAGGCTTTCCATCCTCGACCAGTCGCCTGTCACCGGAGGCCACGACGCGCGGCGCGCGATCCAGGAGACGCTGGCGCTCGCCCGCCGCGCCGAGGCGCTGGGCTATTACCGCTATTGGCTGGCCGAGCACCATGCGATCGCCGCTCTGGCCGATCCCTGCCCCGAGGTGCTCGTGGCACGCCTGGGCGCCGAGACTTCCCGGCTGCGCATCGGGACCGGCGGGGTCCTGCTGCCCTACTACAGCGCCTTCCGCACCGCGGAGGCATTTCGCATGCTTGAGGCGCTCTATCCCGGGCGCATCGACCTGGGTGTCGGGCGCGCCCCGGGCGGTGACGCCCGGACCGCGCAGGCAGTCGCCGGCGGAGGGTTTCCGGACGCCGAGCAGTTTCCGCAGCAGGTCTGGGAGCTCGCCGCCCACCTCGCCGGCGGGCTGCCTCCCGACCATCCTTACAAGCGCGTCAGGCTCCAGCCCGAAGTCCCGACGGCGCCGGAGATCTGGCTCCTCGGCTCCTCGGACTATAGCGGCGCACTCGCGGCGCAGCTCGGCATGGCGTTCGCATTCGCTCATTTCATCAACCCGCGCGGCGGCGAGGAAGTGATGCATGCCTATCGCGAGCATTTCCGGCCGGGCCACGAGCAGTCGCCTCGCGCCATGGTCTGCACGTTCGCGATCTGCGGCGAGGACGACCAGGACGCCGAGCGCCTGGCGCAGCCCATCGACCTGCGCCGGCTGCACATGGCGCTCAATATCGACTCGCCCGTGCCCACCGCCGAGGAGGCGGCGGCCCACCAGTACACGGTTGCGGAGCGCGAATATGTCGCCGGGCAGCGGGCGCGGGCGGTCATCGGCGGCCCGCGGCGGGTGCGCGAGGAGCTCGAGGCGATGGCCCGGCGCTATGGCGCCGATGAGCTGATGGTGCTCACCATCACCGGCGACTACGCCTCGCGCACGCAGTCGTACGAACGGCTAATCGGGGCCTTCTAGAAGCTTCTCGATCTGGGCGTAGCCGTTGGCGCGCGCGTAATCGAGCGCGCTCCTGCCAGCGCCGTTCTTCGCCTGCGGCTCCTTGGTACGGGGCAGGAGCAGGCGCGCGAGCTCGAGATGGCCGCCGTCGGCCGCCGCGTGCAGCGGCAGGCTGCCCTTGCGGTCCTTGGCGTTGGCGTCGGCCCCGCGCGCGAGCAGGCGCTGCGCGACCGCGACATGGCCGCTCAGGGCCGCCCACATCAGGACCGATTCGCCGTCGTTGTTCTGCGCGGCCGGGTCGGCCCCGGCGTCGAGCAGCAGCTCGGCGACCGATGCGTCCGCGTCCAGCGCGGCGACGTGGAGCGGGGTCTCGCCGTTCTTGGAGCGCGCATTGACCTCGGCGCCGCGCGCGAGCAGCGACTCGGCGAGGGAGCGCATCCCCTTTTCCGCCGCGCGGTGCAGCGGCGTGTCGCCCGCCGCATTGCGCGCCTTGACGTCGACCCCTCCGGCGCGCACCAGCGCGAGCGCCGCGGCTTCGTCGTCCTGCTCGATCGCGCGCCACAAGGCCTCCTCGGACGCCAGCACGCGGGTCGAGAACTGGAGGAGCAGGAGAGCCGCCATGATCCACAGCGCGCCGCGCAGCCAGCGCCGATAGGTCGGCGCATCGATGCGGTTGCGCACGCGCATGCCGGCGAAGAGCGCCGCCACCGAAGGCACGGTGAGCGCGCCGATCAGGAGCCAGCCGCTCGGGCTGATCTCGCCCGACATCGCCCAGGTGGCGGTCTGGGCGCCCTTGCCGAGCGAGAAGCACAGGTTCAGCGTCTGCACCATCTGCGCCGGCGCGAGGCCGAGCAGCATGAAGTAGATCAGCAGGATCGGGCCGGCGACGTTCGCAACCGCCTCGCACACGCCGGCGACGAAGCCGAACGCCGCGCCGAACGGCATGCGCAAACGCTCCACCAGCGCGCTGCGGCCACGGCCGAAGCGGTCGAGATTGAGGTAAAGAAGGATCACCCCCGCCAGGATGAGGAGAAAGGGCTCCGGGGGCATGGCGAGGAGGATGTGCGTGCCGAGCCAGGCCCCGAGCGCCGTGGCGAGCGGCAGGAACCAGAATTCCCGCACGATCGAGGAGAGCGCGACGCCGCGCAGCGCCGAGATCACCGTCAGTGCGAGCGTGATCGGCGCGAGGAGCGCGATCGCGGACTTGATGTCGATCGCGAGCGCCACGAGCGGAGTGGCGACGATCGGAAAGCCGAAGCCGAGCGCGCCGTGACCGAAGCCCGCGAGCAGGCACGCCAGGGCGACGAAGACGATCACGACCGGGCCGAGCTCGGCGCTCATGCGCTGGCGAGGATCTCGGCGAGATGCAGGGTCGGCCGGGCCGCGAGGCCTTCGATCTGCTCGCGGCAGGAAAATCCGCTCGCCACCACCGTGGCGTCGGTTGCCGCCTGCAGCGCCGGCAGCAGCGCGAGCCCGGCGATCCGCCGCGAGGTCTGATAGAACTCGGGACGGTAGCCGAACGACCCCGACATGCCGCAGCAGCCGGTGTCCGGCGTCAGGACCTCGGCGCCGGCCTTTCGCAGGAGCTCCACGTCGTCGCCGCTGCCCCAGAGCGCTTTCTGGTGGCAGTGCGCGTGAACCAGCACCTTCCTGGGCACCTTCGCCTGGAAGCCCTTGCGGTTCAGGAATTCGCCCAGCGACACGACGCCCTTCGCGAGCCGCCCGGCGCGCGCGTTGCCGCGGAAGAGCTGGTGCAGCTCGTCGCGGAACACGGAAAGGCAGCCCGGCTCGAGCACCACGACCGAAACGCCGCGCTCGAGCTGCGGCGCGAGAGAATCGAGCACCCGCGCGAGCGCGGACCTGGCGCGCTCGATCATGCCAAAGTCGTAATACGGCCTGCCGCAGCACACGTGCTCGGGAGGCAGCTCCACCGCGCAGCCCGCGCCCTCGAGCACCTTCTGCGCCGCCGCGGCGGTCGCCGGTCGAAAGTGGTTGTTGAACGTATCGTCGAAGAGCACTACAGGCTCGCCCCGCTTTTCCGATTTGAAGCTCGCGCGAAAGGTCCGTGCGGCGAACTCAGGCAACGAACGACCGGACGCCACGCCCGCCACGCGCTTGGAAAGGCGCATGCCGGAAACGGCATTCGCGAGCCAGGGCACCGTCGAGGCGAGCGGAGCCCATTCGCCGATGCGTCCCATCGACCATGCCTGGCGCGGACGCAGACGTCCCTCGTAGTAGTGCGACATGAACTCGGCCTTGTAGGCCGCCATGTCGGTGTGCGTCGGGCAGTCGCTGCGGCAGCCCTTGCACCCGAGGCACCACTCGAGCGCTTCCTTCACTTCCTCGCTCTTCCAGCCCGTGGTGATGAGCTCGCCGCGCAGCATTTCACCGAGCAGGCGCGCGCGCCCGCGGGTCGAATAGCGCTCCTCGCGCGTGCCGCGGTAGCTCGGGCACATGGTGCCGCCCTTGGAAGCGCGGCACTTCCCCATGCCTACGCAATGCCCCACCGCGCGAAGAAAACCTTCTCCTTCTTTGCTGTCGAACGCAAACCTGGTCTTCACTTCGATAGGTCGGTATTGCGGACCGGCACGCAGATGCTCGTCGACGCGGAACGGGTCGACGATCTTTCCCGGGTTCATCCGGTGGGCCGGATCCCAGGCCGCCTTGAACTCGCGAAACGCCTGCATCAGCTCGTCGCCGAACATGAGCGGCAAGAACTCGGCGCGCGCGTGACCGTCGCCGTGCTCGCCCGAAAGGGAACCGCCGTACTTCACCACGAGCCCGGAGGCCTCGCGCAGGAACTCGCGCCACTTCGCCACCCCTTCGCGGCTGCGCAAATCGAAGTTGATCCGCGCATGGACGCAGCCGTCGCCGAAGTGCCCGTAGATCGAGGTTCGATAACCGTAGCGCCGTACAAGCCCGCTGAACTCGCGCAAATAGCCGCCGAGGCGCAGCGGGTCGACCGCGGCATCCTCCCAGCCCACGATCGGGTCCGGCGCCCGGCCGGCGAGATTGAGCGCGGTAGCCGACGCACCGGTCTCGCGGATGGTCCACAGGCGCGTCATGAGGTCCGGGTCGGCTACGACGAGCCCCGGCAGCGCGCGCGCCTTTTCGAGCGCCTCCTCGATCGAGTCGCCGCCGAACTCGACCATGAGCCAGGCGTTGCCCGGCGGCAGCAGCGCGATGTCCGCCAGCCTCAGCCCGCGTTCGCGCAGCCCGCCGATGATGGCGTCGTCGAGGCCCTCGCAGGCGAGCGGCGCGGCGGCGAGCACCTCGGGGACGGCGTCGCCCGCGGCGAAGATGTCGGGAAAGCCGCGCACCACGAGCACGCGGTGGCGCGGACTTTTCACCAGGCGCGTCTCGGCCTGCAAGGTGAGCGCGCAGGTTCCTTCCGAGCCGACCAGCGCGCGCGCGACGTTGAAGTTTTTTTCCGGAAGCAGCTCGTCCAGGTTGTAGCCCGAGACCCGACGGCGGATCCGCGGAAAACGGCTGCGGATCAAGGGAGCGTACTTTTGGACGATGCGTTGCAGAGCGGCATAGATCTCGGCCTGTCGGCCGCCCAACGACAGAATGCGCTGCATCTCGACAGCGTCGGTCGGACCACACCAGAAGCGCGCGCCGTCGTAGGTGAGCACCTCCAGGCGCTCGATGTTCTCGACCGTCTTGCCCGCCATCACCGAATGCGGGCCGCAGGAGTTGTTGCCGATCATGCCGCCGAGCGTGCAGCGTGAATGGGTCGCCGGGTCGGGAGCAAACGTAAGGCCGTGGGTTTCGGCAGCCTCGCACAGCGCGTCGCATACGGCGCCCGGCTCGACTCGCGCCGTGCGCGAGACCGGGTCGACGGCGAGCACGCGGTCGAGGTACTTCGAACAGTCGATGACCACCGCGGCGTTGACGCTCTGGCCGCACATCGACGTGCCGGCACCGCGCGGCAGGATCGCAGCATCGTGCGCGCGGCAGAGCGCGACGGCGGCGACGACATCGTCGGCGCTGCGCGGCAGCACCACGCCGACCGGTACTTGCCGATAGTTCGATGCGTCTGACGCGTACGCTGCACGCGCCGCATCATCGAAGCGGACCTCGCCTGCAATCGCGGAGCCGAGCGCTACGTCCAGTCGTTGAGCCGCTACCATTCGATAGCCATTCTGGCACAGCGTCTCCGCTAGACCGGGCGGGTGCCCGACGCTAGATTTCAATCGTTCGCCAAATCTCATCCCTAGGAGCACAAATGAAATCCGCTTGGACAAGAACAATCTGTCGCCTGTTGATCCTGCTGATGGTCTGGACCCCGTATCAGGTGGCGCAGGCCGGAATGATCGGTAGCGATCAGGGCGCGGCACCTTCCTCGCAGGCTGACCGCGCAGCGGTGCTGAGCTTCGTCTCGCGCGCCGACGTGGCGGGCCAGCTCCAGTCCATGGGCCTCGACGCCGCGACGGCGAAGGACCGCGTCGCCGCGATGACCGACGCCGAAGTGGCTTACCTGGCCGGGAGAATCGAGCAGCTGCCCGCGGGCGCCGACACCGCCGGTGTTATCCTCCTCATCCTCATCATCGCCGCGATCTGGTGGGTCTGGAAACGCTAACGCACCTCGGCCGAAAGACCGTACAGAACGCCCGCGTGATCGCGGGCGTTCTTGTTTGCGCCTGCGCGCTCGCGCTGTCGGGTTGCGCGAGCATGTGGCCTCAGACCGCGGAGCTGCGCCGCGCTCTGCCGCAGGGCATTCCGGAACGGACCGAGCTGCGCGAAGTGCCGTTTTTCCCGCAGGAGGAGTACCAGTGCGGCCCGGCCGCGCTCGCCACCGTGCTCGCGGCCTCCGGGGTCAAGGTGACGCCGGAGGATCTCGTGCCGCAGGTCTACCTCCCGGAGCGCAAAGGGAGCCTGCAGGTGGAGATGCTCGCGGCGGCGCGCCGGCACGGCCTGGTCTCGTACCAGCTCGCGCCGCGCTTCGAAGATCTGCTGCGCGAGCTCGCCGCGGGCAACCCGGTGGTCGTGCTGCAGAACCTCGGCGTGGGCGATGGCTGGCATTACGCCGTCGCAGTCGGCTATGACTACGACAGCGGCATGCTCGTCCTGCGCTCGGGCACCACCGAGCGGGAGCTGATGCCCTTCACCGTGCACGAGGTCGTCTGGAAGCGCAGCAACTACTGGGCGATGGTCGCGCTGCCGCCCGATCGCATCGCGGCCACCGCCGACGAGAGCCGCTGGCTGGGCGCGGTGGCGGCGATGGAGCGGACCGGAGAGGCGGCGAACGCCCGGCTTGCGTACGGCAGCTTCCTCAAGCGCTGGCCCGAGAACGTGAGCGCGGCCATCGGGCTCGCCAATTCGCACTATGCCCTGGGTGCGCTGCCCGAGGCCGAGCGCGTGCTGCGCGACGCCCTGAAGCGCGCGCCCGATTCGGTGATCGTGCTCAACAACCTCGCCCAGACTCTTTCCGATCAGGGCAAGAACGAAGAAGCGCTGCCGCTCATCGAGCGCGCCGTCGCACAGACCGGTGCGACGGCCAGCCCCTATGCGAAGGCGGTGCTGGAGACGCGCGACACGATCCGCAAGCGTCTCGCCGGAAAATAACCGCCTCACTCCGCGAGAGTAAGCGGGTCGTGCGCAGCGAGGACCGGCGGAACCGGGCAGTCGAGCGTCGCCGCGATGGCGCGCAGCAGCTCGGCTTCCGCGACGCGCAGCCTGCCGTCGGCCATGACCGTCTCCACGCAAGCCCGCAGCAGCGCCGGCTTGGCGAAGGGCGCCAGCAAGCGCAGCCGCTCGAGCGACGCCGAAACGCTCGCGCTCGTGAGCTTCTCGCCACCCGACGGCGCCTCCCATCCGAGCTCGAGCACGCGCGCACCCGCGGCGAAGGCCGTCCCCGAGGCATCACCCGAGACTCGCGCCACCAGCGTTAGCAGCGCGCGAGCGTCATCGGCAATCTCCTCGACCCGGCGGTAGCGCGTTGCGATCGGCTCGCCCGCGCCCTCGCGCAGGCGCTGCCGCAGGAGAGTCAGCAGGACGAATTCGTGCAGCGTCACGCGCGCGTCGCGCTCCACCAGCGAGGCGAATTCCGTCAGGAACCGATCGCGCTGCGGTTGCGGCTGCGCTTTCAGCGCCGGCAGCGCTAGCTCGGCAACGGTCAGCGCGTGCTGCCGAGCGAGCGCCTGGACCTCGACGGCGAGGTCGCCAGCCCGGTCGGAAAATCCGCCCAGCGCATAGAGCACCCGCTCGGCTTCCGGCGCGCTGCGCAATGCCTGGCGCAGCCGCGGAGGCAGGCTTTCGAGCAGCCGCCTGCTGAAATCGACGTGGTCGCGGGTCGGCCGGCCCACGCTTGCCACCACCTCGGCCGGCGCCGTGCGCACGTTCTTGACGACGTTCCCCGCGCCGTCGAGCACCGCGACTTCGGCCTGGCGGCCGTGGCGCCGGGCGCGATAGTCCTCTCGCTGGAAGCGGGGATGCACCCGGCGGATACGCTCGTCGATCGGCGGGTGGGTGGCGAAGCCGAACCAGTTTCCGACGACCGGCGCAAAGAACATGTGCGCGAGCCCAGGTGCGTTCGCGGCCAGCACGGCGGTGCGCGCGTGCAGGGCGACGATCGAGTCGAGCGCGCCGGCGATCGCGTCGGCGTGGCGCGTGAACTGCACGCTTGCGGCGTCGGCGAGGAGCTCGCGCTGGCGCGAGACCGCCGCGCGGATTGCGCTTGCGGCAAGGGTGCCCGGAAAGCCGATGAACGCCACCGCCGCGGCGAAGATGGCGGCGAAGGCTGCCGGACTGCCCTCGTCGCCCGCCGCCCGCTGGGCCCGGGCCGAGGCGAAAAACAGCGCCTCGGCCTTGTCGCCCAGCCAGGTGAGGCCGGCAAGCAGCGCGGCGAGGCGCAGGTTGAGCGCCATGTCGCCGTTCAGGATATGGCTGAACTCGTGCCCCATGACCCCCTGCAGCTCGTCGCGCGAGAGCTTGTCGACCGCGCCGGCGGTGACGACGATCAGGGCTTCGTTCGGCGAGTATCCGGCGACCAGGGCGTTGACCGCGTCCTCGCGGCGGATGACGTAAACCGGCGGAACCGAGACGCCCGACGCAATCGACATCTCGTCCACGACGTTGAGGAGCTTGCGCTCGGCGGGGGAGGCGCGCTCGGGATCGACGTAGGCGGCGCCGAGCAGGTCGGCGACCGCGTGTCCGCCTTCGCGGAACTGCCACATGCGGTAGGCGGAGACCCAGAGGATGCATCCGGCCACGAGCGCCGCGATGACGACGGCGAGCCGCCACGACAAGAGCGCGCCGACCGCGGCATAGCTCGCCACGGTGAGCGCCACCGCAACGAGGTACCAGAGCACGAGCCAGCGGGAGGTGCTGCGGCTGCGCTCCTGCTGTTCGAAGAAATCCAAGCTACCGGAGCGAGACCTTCGGCACGGCGCGCTGGTCGGAGGACTCGGTCGCCTGCAGGAGCTCCGCCGGCGCGAAGCCGAGCAGCCTGGCGAAGAGCGTTTCCGGGAAGGACTCGAGCCGCGTGTTGTACTGCATCACCGAGTCGTTGTAGGCCTGGCGCGCGAATGCGACCTTGTTCTCGGTGCTGGTGAGCTCCTCCTGCAGCGTGGCTACGCTTTCGTTCGCCTTGAGGTCGGGATAGCTCTCGAAGAGCGCGACCAGCCGGCCGAGGGCGCCGCCGAGGGCGCCTTCGGCATGCGCCAGGCCCTGCATTGCCGCCGGGTCGCCCGGCGCCGCGAGCGCGCGCTGCGCCGCGCTGACCGCGCTGCCGCGCGCCTGCACCACCGCGTCGAGCGTCTGGCGCTCGTGCTGCAGGTAGCCCTTGACCGACTCGACCAGGTTCGGGATCAGGTCGTAGCGGCGCCTGAGCTGGACGTCGATCTGCGCGAACGCGTTCTTGAAGCGGTTGCGCAGCACGACCAGGCCGTTGTAGATCGCGATCGCCCAGATGACGATCACGATGACGACCCCGAGAACGACCCAGCCCATGAGCTTTCTCCCCCTGCGCCTACTATAACCTACCCGCGCCGCGCTCCGTCCTCGCCGCCGCGCCGCGCTCCGTCCTCGCCGCCGCGCCGCGCTCCGTCCTCGCCGCGCTGGCGCGGCGCTCCTGCTGGTTGCCGAGAACGACGGCCAGAAACAGGCACGCGCCGGCGATCACCACGGCGACGACCGGAATTGCGCGCAGCTCGGCGGCGAGCGAGCGCAGCGCGGTGAACAGCCACCCGCCTGCGGCGTCGGCGCCGCGCACAGCGACGATGTCGATCACGTTCTTCGCCTTGTACTTCTCGTCCCGCTCGACCACGGTGAACAGCACCTCGCGCGCCGGATTGGAGATGGCGAAGTTCGCGGTGCGCTGCAGCGCCTGGAAAGCAATCACCACGGCCAGCACCGGCGCCGCGGCGAGCACCACGAAGCCGACGGCGAAGACGAGCGGCAGCAGCGCGAGCGCGGGGCCAACGCCGAAGCGCGCGATCAGCTTGCCGGTGGCGACGAATTGCAGCGCCAGCGTGAGCAGGCCGACCGTGAGGTCGACCGTGGCGAAGATGCGCGTCCGCACCGCCGGATCCTCCGACGCAGCGGCGATGATCGCCGCCTGCTCGAAGTAGAGGAAGGTGGCGGCGATCGACAGCAAACCGACCCAGAGCGTGATGCCGGCGATGTAGGGCGAGCGCAGCACCATCAGGATGCCGTCGATCGCACCACCGCCGGTCGGCGCCGCTTCCGGCTGCTTCGCGTCTTCGTGGGTCGCGGTCTCGAGGCGCGCGGCGCAGAGCACCGCCGCCTCGAGAAGCAGCGCGGCGATGATCAGCAGGTTCACCGCGCCGATGGTTCCGGCCAGGCCGATAGTGATCGCGGGACCGGCGAGCGCGCCGGCGCTGCCGCCGGCGGCGATGAACCCGTAGAGCCGCTTGCCCTGCTCGGAGCGCCAGACGTCGGCCATGAACGACCAGAACACCGAGACCGCAAACAGCACGAAGACGCTGATCCAGACGAAGAACACCCGCGCCACGGTGTGGCGCTCCACGCCGAGGGTGAGCAGCACCCAGAAGATCGCCAGGTTGGCGACGAAGAAGTGATAGACGAGCGGGATGAACACGCGCCGGCGCACGCGCGCCACCAGCGCGCCGTAGACCGGCACTGCGGCCAGCATGACGACGAAGGTGGCGGTGAAAAGCCACTGCAGGTTTTTCACGCCGCCGGCGACGCCCATCTCGTCGCGCAGCGGCCGCAGGATGTAATAGCCCGCGAGCAGGCAGAAGAAGTACGTGAACGACCAGAGCATCGCGCGCACTTCCTCGGGTCGTACCGCGACGACCCGGGTGAGCCAGCTCACGGTTGGGATGTCACTTCAGGGATGTCACTTCAGAGAGAGTGCCTTGCGGAGCTCTTCCGCGGTCAGCACGCGGCCCGAGACCGACGAGCCGAGATCGTAGTTCTTCGACGAGGCGAGCGAGCCGGCGTTGACCGGGTCGAAGCCGGCGTCGGAGACGAGCTGCATGCCGATCTTGAGCGCTTCGGGGTCGTCCGCAGCCACCGGCAGCGCCATGCGCGGCGCGGTACGATTCGCCTCGCGCGCCATCGTCGCGTAGCCCCAGGAGTTGAAGCTGCGCACGATCTTCGCGCCGGGCAGCAGCGCGGCCGTGGAAATCGCGGCTCCCTTCTCGCGCGCGGCGAGCGCCATCTCGCCGTCGCGCGAGGGCACCGGGTTGTTGGGATCGATGATCACCTTGCCGCGCAGGCGGCTGCCCACCTCGTCGCGAATCGCCGGCAGCGCCGCATAAGGCACGGCGATCAGCACCGCGTCGCCGAACGACGCCGCTTCATGCACGCTCCCGGCGCGCGCCTTAGGTCTCGATTCGGGGCCGAGGCCGTCGATCGCGCGCTTCACCTGTTCCGGGTCGCGGTCGGAGAACATCACCTCGTGGCCGGCCTTCACCCACAAGCCGCCGATCGTCGAGCCGATCCGGCCCGAGCCGATGACGCCGATCTTCATGGGCTTCGCTTGCGCGAACGCCGGTGCGACCGCCACCGCCGCAGCGGCGATGAGGAAACTTCGTCTTCTCATTCGTGTCTCTCCTTTCGTTTCAGGCTATCACAGTAGAATCGTCACATGGACCCGCGACGACGTGCGCTCCTCGGCGCTCTTGCGGGGGCAGCGGTAACCCCCGCCCGGAGCGCAAGCCCCGCTTTTTCGCAACAGCGCATCATGACCAAGCGCATCCCCGTTTCCGGCGAAGAGCTTCCCGCGATCGGCATCGGCACCTGGCAGACCTTCGACGTGCGTGGCGACCCCGCGGCGCGCGCGCCGCTGCGCGAGGTGCTCAAGGCGCTCTCCGAGGCGGGCGGCCGCGTGGTCGATTCCTCGCCGATGTACGGCGCCGCCGAATCGGTGGTGGGCGAGCTCAGCGCCGAGCTGGGCCTGCGCGAGCGGCTCTTCATGGCGACCAAGGTCTGGACGCGCGGCCGCGAGCAGGGCGTGCGCCAGATCGAGGAGTCCTTCCGCCGTATGCGCGTCGAGCGCATGGATCTCATGCAGGTCCATAACCTCGCCGACGTGGAGGTCCATACGCCGACGCTGAAGGAGCTGAAGGCAAGACAGCGCATCCGCTACATGGGCATCACGCACTACACCGCCTCGGCCTACGGCGAGATCGAGCGCCTGCTGAAGACCAAGCAATACGACTTTCTCCAGATCAACTATTCCCTAGGCGAGCGGGAAGCCGAAAGGAGGCTGCTGCCGCTCGCGCGCGAGTTGAAGGTCGCGGTGATCGCGAACCGGCCGTTCCAGGAAGGCGCGCTCTTCAGCCACGTCAAGGGCAAGCCCCTGCCCGCGTGGGCAGCGGAGCTCGGCATGCGCAGCTGGGCGCAGTACTTCCTCAAGTGGATCGTGTCGCACCCGGCGCTCACCTGCGCCATTCCCGGCACCGGCAGGCCGGAGCACATCCGCGACAACGTCGCCGCGGGATTCGACCCGTTTCCCGACGCTTCGGCCCGGACGAAGATGGCCGAGTACTTCGATTCCCTGTAAAGCCGCTAGAATTTATCCAACATTCCGAGGGGGGAGCGTCATGAGATTCGGGCTTCTGGCCGGCCTTGCGGCTGCGGCCGTGCTGCTTCAATCGGCGGCCGCCGCGGCCGACCGCATCAAGGTCGGCTTCATCAGCACGCTGTCCGGGCCGAGCGCGGCGCTCGGCGTCGACATCCGCGACGGCTTCCAGCTCGCGGTCAAGATGGCGGGCGGCAGGATCGGCGGCCTGCCTGCCGAGGTGCTGGTCGGGGACGACCAGTTCAAGCCCGACGTGGGCCGCCAGCTCGCCGAGAAGAACGTCCGCCTGGACAAGGTGAACTTCCTCACCGGCATGGTCTTCTCCAACATCATGCTGGCGTCGGTTCCCGTGGCTTTCGAGAACAAGATCATCTACGTGAGCCCGAACGCCGCGCCCTCGCCTTTCGCCGGCAAGCAGTGCAACCCGTACCTCTTCGTCGCCTCGTGGCCGAACGACGCCTACCACGAGGCCGCGGGCCAGCACGCCACCAACCGCGGCTACAAGAGCGCGTATCTCATCGCGCCGAACTACCAGGCCGGAAAGGACTCGCTCACCGGCTTCAAGCGCTTCTACAAGGGCAACGTCGCCGCGGAGGTCTATACCCAGCTCGGCCAGCTCGACTACTCGGCGGAGCTCGCTCAGGTGCGCGCGGCCAAGCCCGACGCGCTTTACATCTTCCTGCCCGGCGGCATGGGCATCAACTTCATCAAGCAGTTCGTCGCCGCGGGCCTGTCGAAGGACGTGCCGCTCATCGTGCCGGGATTCGGCTCGGACCAGGACATCATCCGCCCGGTGGGCGACGCCATGCTGGGTCTCTTCGACACCGCGCACTGGGCGCCGGATTTCGACAACGCCGCGAACCGCAAATTCGTGGCCGCATTCGAGAAGGAGTACAAGCGCATCCCGTCGGTGTTCGCGGCGCAGGGCTACGACGCGGCGCTGCTCATCGACGCCGCGGTGCGCGACGTCAAGGGCAAGGTCGAGGACGTCGAGGCGGTGAGGAAGGCGATGAAGGCGGCGCGCTTCGAATCGGTGCGCGGCGCGTTCAAGTTCAACCGGAACCAGATGCCGATCCAGAACTATTACTTGCGCGTGGTGGCGCGGGACAACCAGGGGCGCCTCGTCAACAAGACCATCGGCACCATCTTCAAGGACCACGGCGACGCCTACGTGCAGGAATGCGAGATGAAGTGATGCGAACCGACTAGGGAGGGAAGATCGGGAAAAAATCGGGGTCTGACCCCGATTTTGTTTTGGTCGCTCTTTTCGTCATGTCCTGGATCCTGATTCTCGAGCAGTCGCTGAACGGCCTGCAGTTCGGGCTGATGCTGTTCCTGCTCGCCGCGGGCCTCACGCTCGTGTTCGGGATCATGGACATGATCAATCTCGCGCACGGCTCGCTCTACATGCTGGGGGCGTTCCTCGCCTCGACGTTCATCGAGCTCACCGGATCGTTCCTCGCCGGTGTGCTGCTCGCGATTCCGGCCACGGCGGTCCTCGGAATGCTGCTCGAAGTGAGCATTCTCAGGACGTTGTACGCACGCGACCACCTGTCGCAGGTCCTCGCAACCTTCGCCCTGATCCTGATCATCAACGAGCTGGTCCGCCTGGTGTGGGGCTCCGATGCCGCGCTGCCGATGCCGGCGGCGCTGTCCGGCCCGGTCGAGCTGCTGCCAGGACTGCGCTATCCATCCTACCGCCTGGTGATCATCGGCGTGGGATTGGCCGTCGCCCTGCTGTTGTACGTTCTAGTGACGAAAACGCGGGTCGGCATGCTCGTCAGGGCCGGAGCATCGAACCGCGAGATGGCGCTCGCCATGGGCGTCGACATCAAGACCCTCTTCACGCTCGTATTCGGCGTCGGCGCGGCGCTGTGCGCGCTCGCCGGCTCGATGCTCGCGCCGCTGCTCGCGGTGCAGGTCGGCATGGGCGAGAACATCCTCATCCTCGCCTTCGTCGTGATCGTGATCGGCGGCATCGGCTCGATCCGCGGAGCGCTCGTCGGCTCGATGCTGGTGGGGGTCGTCGACACCATCGGGCGGGCCTTCCTGCCGCTCCTCCTCGGCGCCTTCTTCCAGCCGCGCGTGGCGAGCGCCGCCGGTCCCGCGCTCGCTTCGGTGATGATCTACCTGATCATGGCGGTGGTGCTGTATTTCAGGCCGCAGGGCCTCTTCCCTGCACGCGGATGAAACGCAACCTTCTCGTCCTGTCGCTGCTGATCGCTTTCCCGATTGCAATGGTGGGAATGGAAAACCTGTTTTACGTGAGCTTCGCAAGCCGGGTGATGATCTACGCCATCGCCGCGACCAGCCTCAACCTGGTGCTCGGCTACGGCGGCATGCTCTCCTTCGGCCATGCCGCGTTCGTCGGCGCGGGAGCCTACGTCGCAAGCATCCTCGTTGCCGAAGGCGTCGCGAGCGTATGGATCGGCTGGCCGACCGCGGTCGCGGCCTCGGCGCTTCTCGCATGGGTGATCGGCGCGATCTCGCTGCGCACGCGGGGCGTGTACTTCATCATGATCACGCTCGCGTTCGCGCAGATGATGTTCTACCTCGTCAACTCGATGAAGGCTTACGGCGGCGACGAGGGCCTGACGCTGCCGCGGCGCGCCGAGCTCGGCCTCGGCCTGGACCTGGGGAACGAAGTCGTCTTCTACTACGTCGTGCTCTTCGTCCTGCTCGCCGCGCTGTACGCGCTGCACCGCGTGATCCATTCCAGGTTCGGCCGGGTGATGATCGCGATCCGCGAGAACGGGGCCAGGGTGGAGGCGCTCGGCCTGCCTGTCTACCGCTACCAGCTGCTGTGCTTCGTGATCGCCGGCGCCGCGGGCGGGCTCGCCGGCGCGCTGCTCGCGAGCCACGGCAAGTACGTGAATCCGAATGTGCTGCACTGGCTGCAGTCCGGGACCCTCATGATCATGGTGATCCTCGGCGGCGTCGGGCACCTCTGGGGCGGGGCGATCGGCGCCGCCGTGCTCCTCGTGCTCGAGCACGTCATCGCCGACTACCCGCTCCCCTGGCTCGCGCAGGTCGCGCCGAACTACCAGCAGCACGCCAGCCTCGGCGTCGGTATCGTCCTGCTCGTCATCGTGCTCTTCGCGCCCCAGGGCATTGCCGGTCTCATTTCTCGAAGAAAAAATGCTTGAACTGAGGAGCGTGACGAAGCGCTTCGGCGGCGTCGTCGCCACGGACAACGTCGCGCTCGAGGTGGTGCAGGGTGAAGTGCATGCCCTCATCGGGCCCAACGGCGCCGGCAAGACCACGCTCATCGGCCAGATTTCCGGCAGCCTCCAAACAGACGTTGGCACCGTTCGATTCCTGGAAAAGGACGTCACTGCTCTACGCCAGCACGAGCGCGTGCGCCTGGGCCTCGCCCGCAGCTACCAGATCACCAGCATCTTCAAGCGCTTTACCGTGCTCGACAACCTGGCGCTCGCAGTGCAGGCGCGCAGCGGCTCGAGCTTCTCGTTCTGGCGGCCGGTCGCGGCCGAGGCGGCGCTATTCGACGAGGCCAGAGCGATTTCCCGGGAGATCGGCCTGGCCGAGCGCCTGGCGGTCATGGCGGGCAACCTGGCCCACGGCGAGCAGCGCGCGCTCGAGGTCGGGCTCGCGCTCGCCACGCGCCCGAGGCTCGTGCTGCTCGACGAGCCGATGGCCGGGATGGGCCCGGAGGAATCGCAGCGCATGATCGCGCTCATCGGCCGGATCCGCGCCGGCGTGACGGTCCTGCTGGTCGAGCACGATATGGACGCGGTCTTCCGCCTCGCCGACCGGATCACCGTCCTGGTGAACGGCCGCGTCATCGCACGCGGCAAACCGGCTGAGATCCGCGCCGACAAGGACGTGCGGCGTGCCTACCTGGGAGACGAGCTTGCTGCTTGAGGTGCGCGACCTCGAGACGGCCTACGGCGCGAGCCAGGTCCTGTTCGGATTTTCGCTGCGCGTAAACGAAGGCGAGGCGGTCTCGCTGCTCGGACGCAACGGCATGGGCAAGACCACCGCGATCCGCTCGATCATGGGACTCACCCGGGCGCGCTCGGGCGCGATCCGCTTCCGCGGCGAGCGCATCGAGCGCGCCGCGCCGGACCGCATCGCGCGCATGGGAATCGCGCTGGTGCCCGAGGGTCGCCAGATCTTTCCCAATCTGTCGGTGCACGAAAACCTGGCCGCCTTCGCGGCGAACCGCAGCGGCCGCGCCGCTCCCTGGACCCCTGCGCGCGTGCTGGAGTTGTTCCCTAGGCTCAAGGAAAGGCAAGGCAACATGGGAAACCAGCTCTCCGGCGGCGAGCAGCAGATGCTCGCCATCGGCCGCGCGCTGGTGACCAATCCTCATCTCTTGATCCTCGACGAGGCGACCGAAGGGCTGGCGCCGCTCGTGCGCGAGGAGATCTGGCGCTGCCTCGAGCGGCTGCGCGGCGAGGGCCAGACTATCCTCGTCATCGACAAATACATCGAGCGCCTGGTGAAGCTCGCCGACCGCCACACGATCATCGAGCGCGGCCGCGTCGCCTGGCAAGGAGCCTCGGCCGAGCTTGACGCCGACCGCGGCCTCTGGCATCGGTACCTCGGCGTATAGGAGGCACAGCCATCAAGCTCATCGTTTTGGTCCTTTTGTTTCTTGCGCAGGCGGCGGCCGCGCAGGACTACCCTGCGAAATCGGTGCGCCTCATTGCCGCGGCCGCGCCTGGGGGCAACCCCGACGTGCTCGCGCGCATGCTGGCGGCGAAGCTCGCGGAGGGCTTCGGACGCGCGTTCGTGGTGGAAAACATCCCCGGCGCCGGCGGCGTGGTAGCGGCGGAGCTCGTCGCCCGCTCCGCTCCGGATGGGCATGTCCTGATGCTGGGCGATTCCGGCGCCATGGCAATCAACGTCGCCCTCAACCCCAAGGTTCCCTACCATCCGCTCAAGGACTTCGCGCTGATCACCGCGCTCGCCGCGGTGCCCACCGTCCTTGTCTCCAGCCCTTCCGTGGCGGCCAACTCGCTTCAGGAATTCGTCACCCTTGCGAAAAGCCAGCCCGGCAAGCTGAGCTACGGCTCGGCCGGGAACGGCTCCGTGCACCATCTCACGATGGCGGTGTTCGCTTCGCGCGCTGGCCTCGACATGCTCCATGTTCCCTATAAGGGCGGCACCGCGCTGGTGGCGGCAGTGCTTTCCGGCGAGGTGCAGTCGGGCTGGTCCGGGATCCCAAACGTCCTCGCTCATATCCGCGCGGGGAAGCTCAGGGTCTACGCGATCAGCACTGCCCAGCGCTCCAGCACGCTGCCCGACGTGCCCACCGCCGCCGAGCTCGGGTATCCCGGCTTCGACATCGCGACCGTCATCGGGCTGCAGGCGCCCGCGGGAACGCCGCGTGAAGTGGTGGCGCGGCTGCAGACGGCGGTGGCGAAAGCCCTGCGCGAGCGCGACGTCGCCGAGCGCATGGCGAACCTCGCCATGGAGCTGAGGGAGAACGGCACCGAGGACTACGTGCGCTTCGTGAAGGAGGACTTGGAGCGCTACAGTGCCGCGGTGAAGACCGCCGGCGTCAAACATGACTGAGCTCGACCGCATCCGCACCGACGTGGTCGGCAGCCTGCTTCGGCCGCGGGCGTGGAAGGCCGCCCGCGTCGGGATGGAGCAAGGCTCGATGTCGAGGGCCGACTTCGCCAGGATCGAGCTCGACTGCGTGCGCGAGAACCTGGCGTTGCAGGAAGACATCGGCCTCGATGTCGTGACCGACGGCGAGGTCGGCCGCCTCAATTTTCAGGACAGCTTCGGCCTCGCCGTCTCCGGCTACGACACCGGCGCCGAGGGCCTCGCGCAGCACGAGAGCCGCGCCGCCGCGGGTACGCCGCTCGCGCGCTTCGATATGCCCGATGTCGCGGGCACCGGCACGCCGGTGGTGCATCGGCGCCCGGTTTCGCGACGGCTGAAGCTCGAGAGGAACGTTCCGCTCGAAGAGTTCAGTCGTGCGGCTCCGCTGGCGAAACGGCCGCTCAAGGTGTCGCTGATCGGACCGGACCGCGTGCTCCAGCGCTTCGACCATGCCAACTCGATGACCGTGTACCCGAGCGTGGACGACTTCGCCGCAGACGTGGTGGCGATTCAGCAGCAGATGATCCGGCAGCTGGTGGAAGCCGGCTGCCGCTACGTCCATATCGACGAACCGGGCTACACCGCCTATGTCGATGAGCCCTCGCTCGAAGCGATGCGCAAGCGGGGCGAAGATCCGCAGCAAGCCTTCGCGCGTTCCCTGCGAGCGAACGCGCGCCTGGTCGAGGGATTTCCCGGGGTGACCTTCGGCATCCACCTTTGCCGCGGCAACCAGCGCAGCATGTGGCACCGCGAGGGCAGCTACGACGCCATCGCCGAGCGCCTGTTCAACGAGCTGCCGCACCAGCGATTCCTCCTCGAGTACGACAGCCCGCGCGCCGGCAGCTTCGCGCCGCTGCGCTTCTTGCCCAAAGGCAAGGTCGCGGTGTTGGGGCTGGTCAGCACCAAGGTGCCCGAGCTCGAGTCCCTGGACGAGCTCGAGCGGCGCCTCGACGAAGCGGCGAAATACCTGCCGCTCGAGCAGCTCGCCGTCAGCCCGCAGTGCGGGTTCGGCTCCGACGTCGCCGGCAACCTCGTCAGCGAAGCCGACCAGAAGAGAAAACTCGAGCGCGTGGTCGAGCTCGCGCGCAAGGTGTGGGGATGAGCGAGCGTCTCCGCTTCGGCCTGTTCGACTGGATCGAGGCCTCGCGCCACAGCCCCGGCGAGGTCTACCGGCACAAGCTCGAGCTCGCGGCGGCGGCCGACGCGGCAGGCTTCCACGCCTATCTCATCGCCGAGCACCAGGGCACGCCGCTCTCGATCGACGGCTCGCCGAGCGTCATGCTGTCGGCGATCTTCCAGCGCACGCGGCGGCTGCGCGCCGGCGCTCTCACCTTCTGCCTACCCTGGTACAACCCCTACCGCCTGTACAACGAGATCTGCATGCTCGACCAGATGTCCGGCGGACGCCTCGAGCTCGGTGTCGGCCGCGGCGTCTCGCCGATCGAATCCAGGATCTTCGGGCTGCAGAGCATCGAGGAGTCGCGCGAGAAATATCGGGATGCCCTCGACTGGTTCTTTCGGTTTTCCAAGAACGACGTGGTCCGCTATCGCGGCGAAGAGGTGGAGCTCTACAACAAGCCGGTACAGAACCCCTGGCCGCCGCTGTGGTTCCCGAGCTCCAACCGCGAGTCGATCGAGTTCACAGCGCGCCACGGCTACCATACTGCGTTCCTCGGCAAGCTCGCCGACTGCAAGCCGCACTTCGACCGGTACCGCGAGCTCTGGGCGCGGCACCGCGATGATCCGGAGCGGCACAACGCGCACGTCGCCGAGCCTTTCCTCGCCAAGACCCAGCACATGGTGATCGCGGACACCGATGCCGAGGCCGAGCGCCTGGGACTCGAGGCCTACGCCACCTGGGCGGGCCACATCCATCACCTCACGCGCCGGCACGGCCGGCCCGACGTGCACAAGACCGAGCCCTTCGCCGCGGACTCGACTCAGCCCCTGATCGTCGGCTCGCCGCGCACGGTGCTGGAGAAGGTGCGCGAGATGCTCAGGATCACCAGCGCCAATTACCTGCTGTGCGTGTTCTCCTTCGGCGACCTCGCGCCGGAGCACGCCATGCGTTCGCTCGAGCTGTTCTCCACCGAAGTCCAGCCCAGACTCAACGGCTAATCAGGGACAGACCACGTTTTTCTCAACACGAGGAAAAAAAACGTGGTCTGTCCCTGATTTCGGTTCTGGCTACAGCTTGAAGACGCGCATGGCGTTGCCACCGCGCACGGCGTCGCGCTGGGCGCCCGGGAGGGCGTCGACGCGCGCGAGGCAGCCCTTCATGTCGCCGATGTTGTGCGGATAGTCCGAGCCGTAGAGCACCTTGTCGGCGCCGCCGACCTTGATCGCCAGCTCGAGCGCTTCCTGCTGGAACACCACGCTGTCGTAATAGATCCTCTTCAAGTACCAGGAGGGCCTCTTGGAAATCCTCTCGCGGCACGCCGGCATGTTGTCGAAGCAGATGTCGAGGCGCCCGGCGAGGTAAGGCAGCGCGCCGCCGCCGTGGGCGGCGATGATCTTCAGGTCCGGATAGCGGTCGAGGAAGCCGTCGAAGATCATGCGGCTCACCGAGAGCGAGGTGTCGAACATGAAGCCGACCGAGGCGATCAGGTTGTACTTCATGACGTCGAGGTATTTCGTGCCTGGCGGCGCGCTCGGATGGATGAGAACCGGCAGTCCGCGGCGATCGATCTCCTTCCACACCGGCGCAAAGCGCTTGTCGGTGAGCGAGACGCCGTCGACGTTGGCGAGCTGCATCACGCCGACCGCGCCGAGCTCGTCGCAGGCGCGCTTGAGCTCCTCGAGCGCGAGCTTGGGGTGCTGCCACGGAAGCGAGCACATGAAGCGGATTCGCTGAGGGAACCTCTGCTGCTGGGCCGCCATGTCGCTGTTCATCAGCCGCGCCGCCTCCAGGCTTTGCGCGGCTGAGCCCCAGAACACGTTCGGGCTGGTGAGCGTGACGATGGCGACGTCGACCCCTGCCCGGTCCATCGCCTGGATGCGCAGCTCGTAGTCGAACATCCCCGGCATCAGGGTCATGAACGGCGCGCCGTCCTTCAGGACGCCGGTCTGCCCCCCGACCACCTTGCCGAGCGCGTAGCCGCCGCCGTGGCGCTTGAGGAGCGCGAGGTAGGCGTCGTTCAGCATGTGGGTATGGACGTCGACGACTTTCATGACAAAGTGCACACTGCTGGCTCGGGCGCGTGACGCATGCAATTGGCCTCTTCCGGGGGGTGGGTTAGGTTAAGCGCCTCGCCTCCAGGGGAAAAGATCCAATGCTGAAACAAAAACAACTGGCCGCAATGCTGCTCGGCTTGGCGTTTGCAACCGCCACCATAGCGCAGCCCAAGTCCGTGGCGCCTGCCGCCCCGCCCGTCGACGCCGCGACTCAGGCGCGGATGAACGAAGCGGAGGATAAGCTCAAGCGCGCCGCCGAAGAAGAGGAAAAGCGCGCGGCGGTGCTCAAGGCGTACGAGGAAGAGCAGGCCGAGCGCCAGAAGCAGCTCGCGAGGGAAAAGGAAGAGCGCGATGCGCGCCGCGCCCGCACCGCCTACGAGGCCCAGTGCCAGTTCAAGCCGGTGATGACCGACGAGGACATCGCCCGCTGCCGCTCGATCCATAGGAATTAGCCGTTGGTAGAATCCCCGGGGTTCGCATCCGCCCCGAGGCTTCTGCCATGCTGCAAGAGCGCGTCGCCGATCTTTCCCGCCGTTTATCCGAGTACGTAGAGCCGGACCGCGTCCGCCGCGAGGTCTACACCGATCCCGCGATCTTCGAGCTCGAGATGCGGCGCATCCACGAGCGCGTCTGGATCTACTGCGGGCACGAAACCCAGGTGCCGAAGGCGGGCGACTACTACGCCGTCCAGATCGGCCGCCAGCCGATGGTGATGGTCCGCGGCGCGGACGGCAAAGTGAACGTCCTCTACAACCGCTGCCCGCACCGCGGGAACATGATGGTCGGCGACCGCCACGGCTCGAGCGGCGAGTTCTTCCGCTGCTCCTACCACGCCTGGACCTTTCACCACGACGGCAGGCTGAGAAGCATCCCGATGATGGAGTCGGGCTACGCCGGCACGCCCTACGGCAAGGACAATCCCGATTGCAGCATGAAGCGCGCCGCGCGCGTAGAAAACTACCGCGGCTTCGTATTCGCGAGCCTCTCGGCCGAGGGACCTTCATTAGCAGACTTTTTGGGTGAAGCCATAGTGGCGTTCGACGACATGTGCGACCGCGCGCCGCAGGGCGAGGTCGAGATCGTGCCCAACTGCTTCCGCGTCATCCAGAAGTCGAACTGGAAGATCTTCCTCGAGAACCAGCTCGACGCCCTGCACCCTTCGGTCACCCACCAATCCACCGGGCGCGCGGCCCACGAGGTGGAAAAGGACATCGAGAAGAAGTCCGGCCACGCGCCGCTCTCGTATCACATGCTGTCGGCGTTCGCCACGGTCACGATCGACAAGTGGGACAACTTCCAGACCCTGAACTATCCCCACGGCCACTGCATTCTCACCGGCTACATGGGCCTGCGGCCGAAGGATCCGGACACCCTCGCCTACGAGAAGACGCTGGTCGACGCGTACGGCCAGAAGCGCATGGAAGAGATCCTGGGAGTGAACATCCACCACGTGCTGATCTACCCGGGCCTCTCGGTGCAGTCGCCGCTGCAGCAGCTGCGCGCGGTGCGTCCGCTCGGCGTCGATCGCACGCTCACCGAGATCTGGCATTTCAGGCTCAAGGGAGCGCCCGAGCCGATCTACCGCCGCTCGCTCGCCTACTACAACCTGGTGAACTCGCCTGCCACGCTGGTCAACGCCGACGACCTCGAGAACTTCTGGAAGTGCCACCAGGGCCTGTCGTCGGAAGGCGGCGACTGGGTGAGCTTTGCGCGCCACTTCGGCCGCGACCTCCAGAGAGGCGAGATGGTTGAAACCGCGGCGAACTGCGGCACCTCGGAGGCGCCGATGCGCAACCAGATGAAGGCCTGGGCGCGCTACATGGCGGCGCAGTGATGGAGCTGCAGCACGAAGTCGAGCAGTTTCTGTACCGGCAGTCGGAGCTCCTCGATACGAAACAGTGGCAGGCGTGGATCGACCTCTTCGCCGACGACGGGGTCTACTGGATGCCGGCGGACCCGGCGCACAAGCACTGGGACGGCGTGCCTTCGATCTTCGCGGAGGACAAGAACCTGATGAACGTGCGCATGAAGCGCGTCCTGCACCCCGATGCCTGGTCCCAGCGCCCGCTCTGGGGCACCAACCACGTGGTTTCGAATGTGATTTTGGAAAAAGCCTCGATACCGGATGAAATCATCGTCCGCTCCCGCTTCCACATGATGGAGCTGCGCCGCGACGACGTGCGCCACTTCGCCGGCGCCTACCGCCATCATCTCAAGAAGACCGCCGACGGCTATCGCATCAACCTGCAGCGCGTGGACATGACCAACGCGCAGGCGTCCTACGACTACGTGCTCCAGGTGTGGGTCTAGCCCGGGCCGGGTTTTTCCTCTCGCTCCTCCTCCTGTGGCAGCTCCTGTCGTTGCGGGGGCTGCCGGCCTACGTCCTTTCGCCGCTGGAGATCATCCGGCACTTCGGCGAGGCGCTGGGCTCGGCCGAGCTCTACGAGCACGCCCGGGCCAGCCTCGGGCGCTCGCTGCCGGGCTTCGCCATCGGGACGTTCTTCGGCGCGCTGCTCGGGCTCGCCGCGGGGATGGCGCGCTGGTTCGATCGCCTCTTCAGTCCGGCGGTGTTCGTCACCTACCCGGTGCCCAAGATCGTCATGCTGCCGATCTTCATGCTCTGGTTCGGGATCGGCGAGCTCTCCAAGGTGCTGATCATCGCGCTGGCCTGCTTCTATCCGGTGTTCATCAACGCCTACTACGGCGTGAAAGCGACGCCCGCGATCCTGGTGTGGTCGGCGCTCAACATGGGCGCAGGGCACGGCGCAATCTTCCGCAGGGTGGTGCTGCCGAGCGCCGCGCCGATGATCTTCGCGGGCATGCGCGTGTCGCTCGCGCTTTCCTTCATCGTAATGTTCGCCGCCGAGATGATCAACGCCCGCTCCGGGCTCGGGCACCTCATCCGCGTGGCGGAGAACTCGCTGCGCTTCGACCTCATGTACGTTTCGCTCCTAGCGGTCGCCATCCTCGGCTTCGCCGGCGACCGCCTGGTGCGCTTCGCGCAGCGGCGGCTGCTCGCGTGGCAGGAGCAGCCTGCGTGAAGGCGGTTTGGTTTTCTCGCAGAGTTCTGCCCTTCGTGCTTCCAGCGGCGTTACTCGGCATCTGGGAGGTAGCCGCCCGCAGCGGTCTATGGAGCAAGCTGATCTTCCCGTCGCTCGTCAACGTCGCATATGAATTCGGCAGGTTTCTCGTCACGCCGGAACAGCTGCACGAGGCCTGGGTGTCGCTCTACCGCGCGCTCGGCGGCTTCGCGCTCGCCGCCGTGGTCGGCATCTTCGTCGGCATGCTGATGGGGCGCTCGAAGCTCGTCGCCGGGCTCCTCGACCCGCTCTTTTCGGGCACGTATGCAGTGCCCAAGCTCGCGCTCTTTCCGATCTTCATCTTCCTCTTCGGCATCGGCAGCCTGTCGAAGGTCGCGCTCGTGTTCCTCGAGTGCCTCTACCCCATCGTCATCATGAGCTACCACGGCGCGCGCAGCGTGAACCGGGTGCTTCTCTGGTCGGCGCAGAACATGGGCGCCTCGCGCGGCGAAATGCTGCGCCGCGTGGTGATCCCGGCGACCGCGCCTTTCATCTTCGCCGGATTCCGGGTCGCCGTGCCGGTGGCGATGATCGTGGTGGTGATCACCGAGATGGTGAGCTCGGCCGACGGCCTGGGCTATCTCGTGATCTATTCGCTGTCCTCGCTCAGGACGGACCGTATGCTCGCGGTCGTCGTCGCGATCGCGCTCCTCGGCTACCTGCTCGACAAAGCGGTCGTGCTGGCTCGAGACCGGTTGATATACTGGGAAAAGCTCGACACCTACTACGTGTGAAAGGGAAGCAGTGAAAGCCGTTCTCTCGATTTTTCTCCTGCTTTTCACCTTACACGCCGTCGCGCAGACTGCGCCGCTGATCCGCTTCGGCCGCGGCTTCGCCGCCGAGGAGCAGGTCTGGCTGATGAGCGCGCGTCCCGACCTCGCCCCGAACCAGGGCAAGCGCTATCAGCTGAAGCAGATCCTCTTCCAGGCCAACCCGGAGCGCTTCCAGGCCTTCCTCGCCGGCGAGCTCGACGCCGGCACCGCGCCCGGCCTCGCGGTCATCTTCGCGCACGCGCAAGGCGTCGACATGAAGATCGTGGCGAGCGTCTGCCTCGAGGCCGCGGGCAAGGAGTGGTTCAGCACCACCTACATGGTGAAGGACGACGGCCCGGTGAAAAGGGTGCAGGACCTGAAGGGCGGCACCATCGGCGTCGTCGGCATCAAGACC